>Ga0163179_10002865_pt1 | contig 11869 bp, 11 predicted proteins | sample AtlANTMetagenome_FD_109643 | JGI IMG/M metagenome (GOLD analysis project Ga0163179, IMG submission 109643) | Marine eukaryotic phytoplankton communities from the Atlantic Ocean - Atlantic ANT 2 Metagenome | ecosystem: Environmental > Aquatic > Marine > Oceanic | place: North Atlantic Ocean... | reverse complement strand
TGGTCGGATTCTGTTGTAGAAACAGAAGAAGATGGCAAAGGTATTTTGATTATTCCAATGGAAGGTCAAATGCATACCGACATTCCCGCAGATCTTTATGAGGGGCTAACTGAGCGAATCATCGATACTAAGCCAGACTTAATTGTGATTGAAATTTTAAGCCGTGATCGAAAGAATAATTTTGCTTACCTGATGGGTTATGGAGAGCGTCAAGAGTTTAACTATATCAATTCAGATGATTTGATTGATATTACAAAAGTGTTTCACATTACATTGAAAGATATCCCGCAGGTTGCTTGGGTTAAGGATACTTCTGGCGCAAGTACAGTATTAGCTCTTTCTTGGCCAACAATGTATATGTCTAAAGACGCATTTTTGCGTTCCACATACCAACTATCAGACTTTAACAATATTAAAAATGAAGATACGCACGGCAAGATTCGAGCTTTCCGCACATTTTGTGCTGAAAGTGTTGCAATCTATGGCAAAAGAAGCCAAGCGCTTGTTATTTCGTTTGTGGATCCAGATCTCCCCCTTTCAGGGACTTGGAAAGGCAAAAAAGTTGAATGGGAAGAAAGTACAAATGGCGACTTTTTGATTGATCAAGGTGTCGATATGATGCCCACCTTCACCGCAACCCAAGCAACAGAAGTTGCTATTAGTGAAGGCTTGGTAGCTAGCTTAGAAGATATTCTTCTCGCCCAAGGTATTCGTGAGTATCATCTTGTTGGTGAAGACATCACTGAAGAAATTAAACAACACGTAAAGGACTGGAGAGATAATCTCAAAAAAGCAACAGATCTTTGGGCTGACGCACAACAATACGCTAACTGGGGAACAGAAAAAGATGTTCGTAATCAGGTGAAAGCACTAAAACAGCTTTTGCGTATTCTTGAGAAAAATCCTCCTGTCGCAAACAGGATGGCTCGATCTATATCAATTCAGAGATTAAAGCAAATGATTGAACAGCTCGAGAATCAGCTTAGAAATGGTAACGCTGGTGGCGGCTTTGGCGGCGGCGGCGGTCGAGGTGGCGGCGGTGGTGGTGGCGGAAGGCCACGATAATCAAGAAAGAATACATGAACACAATAAAAATATTAGTTATTAGTTTCGTCGTACTTTTGAGCTCTATTGCATTTGCTGAAGATGTTTCATTTACGTTAACTAGCGGTACGACTTGGAGCGGAGAAATTGGCCAAACCGTTTCTGTAGAATATGAAGATAAAGGTAAGCGCACAGTCATTAGTGGTGAGCTTACTCGTGCAACAAACAGCTACATCATGGTTGAAGATGAGTTTTTATTTATTGAAAACATTATTTCGATTAAATCAGATGGTGTAGCGAAAGACAATTCTGGCGCCAACGAAGAGTCGGAATCAGATAACGCCGTCGATACAGAGAAAAATTCAAGTGAAGCGTCAGATGCATCGGAGGCAAAGCCTGAGCCAGTAGAGGGCGAATTGCCAAGCGGGGTATTTTGTTTGCCGCTACATGAAATGGTAGGTACTTACTTTCGAGACGAAGAGATTACTCAATTAGTTAATCATATTGAGGAGAACTATGGCCTTGGTCAAATTATTGTGTTAGAAATTAAATCAGGCGGTGGTGCAGTACATATTTGGGACAAGATTCGAGATGCAATTTGGGATGCTCGTGAGAGACATAGAGTCATCGCTTGGGTTGAAAGCGCCGGGTCAGGTGCCGCAGCGACTACTTTTTGTTGTGATGAGGTCTACTTCCGTTCATACGCTAATTGCGGATCAATCACGATGTACTCAGGTAGTATCGAAAACGCTGCGCCTGATTGGCAAGCAGATGGCTGGGTGCGAGAGCTTGAAAGTGTCCTTGCAAGATCAAGCCATAACCCAATGATTGCTGGTTCTATGGTTCGTAGTAAATACAACTATTCGTTCGACATTGATCCTGAGACCGGAGAGGTTACACATTACAACCATGAATTTGGAGATCACGTTTTAAGTAAGAGTGGTCGTAACAATATGCTTAATAGTGATGAAGCGCTGATGTGTACTATGAGTGATGGGACGGCAGATTCAGGCGAAGAGCTTGCAAAGTTTCTCGACCTTGAAGAATGGGTTGAAATAGATTCGTATGGCAGAGATATTGCTAAGAAGTGGAAAGAAACACTTGACACTTTTCAGATAGAATTTCCACAACTGGCACAAGAATTTCAAGGCGCAGTAGTTGCCGATAATCAAAAAGAAGCTCTTTCAAAACGTATCAAAGCTGGTCAAGAAATGATGAAGTGGTACAAAAAGCTCGGTCCAAATACATGGCCTATGATGGCGAATGGCATACCCGTTGAAATGATAGAGCGAGAAATTGAAAATCTAAAACGTCAACGTACTCTTATTGATTAAAACACTAGATACCAGAGTCGTAAAACTTCAAAACTGCTGGGCCAACAATAACTTCAAGTCCGTCTTCAAGGCGTACGGAGTCTATTTTTTGCTCTTCTACAAAAGTGCCGCCTGTTGAGCCGCAATCTGACAACATTAATTTTCCTGAATCATCTTGTTCAATTGTGCAGTGCTCACGAGAAACAATCGGAGATTTAATACGAATATCGCAATCCTCATCACGGCCAATAATTAGTTCTTGAAGATCGCCAAGGGCGAACTTACGAAGAACTTTGCCGCCTGAGCGAGCGCATATATGTAATTCCATCATGAGGTTAATTGTCTCTGTATATCTAATTTAAGTGTTATACAATTCTATTGTGGCATAGATTTTGAATATTACCACTGTAACATTCGAGAAAAGATAAAGAAAGTTCCCTATTTATCGGAAGCACGTCAAGAAAAAGGCGCTCAAGTTACACTACGCATGTGTTTATTATTCTTGACATAGCTTATTTACTGGCTATTCCTTTTCTTCTTATTTATGCCTTTTTTACAAGGTTGAAAGGTCATCCAGCAAGAGAAGGTCTGGTGGGGCGCCTTGGATTTGGCGAATTTCTTGGTGAGCATAAAAAACGGGTTTTATTACATGCTGTTTCCGTAGGGGAGATTAATGCAATCCGTAATCTCGTCCATGAACTACTTAATCAGAAATATGATGTTGTGATCAGCGTTACAACGGATACAGGCCTGGCGCGTGCAATGGATCTGTACTCAAGTGAATGTGTTGTAACTCGTTATCCAATTGACTTTAGTTTTAGTGTTCGGAAATTTATTCAAAGGATTCAACCGACAATAGTTGCATTAGTCGAACTTGAAGTCTGGCCAAATTTTATTTCAAGATGTTCTAAAGAGAATATTCCAGTTCTAATCATTAATGGAAGGCTTTCAGAACGAAGTTTCAAGCGGTACAGATTCGCGAAGATATTCTTGAAAAGCACTTTTAAAAGATTAACTGCCATAGGTATGCAAACAGAAAAATATGCATATAGAGTAAGATCAATTGGGGCGAACGAAGTTACTGTTCAAGGCTCTATGAAGTGGGATAACGCTACTCGAAATGTGAGCAAGGATGATTCAAGGAAACTTGCAGAAGACTTAGGGATTTCAAGCAATATCCCATTGATTGTGATGGGGTCGTCAGCTCCAGAAGAGCATGATTTAATTCTAAATTGCCTTCCTGAAAATGTACAACTGCTTTGTGCGCCTCGACGTCCAGAGTGGTTTGATTTAGCGGCAAAAACATTTGAACCTTGTAATAGAAGGACTCAAAAAAAACGTGTGGATACTAGATACTTTTTACTGGATACTATTGGCGAACTTGAAGCTGCCTATGAACTTGCTGATATTGTGATCATAGGAAGAAGCTTCGCTCCATTGCATGGTTCAGATCCAACATCTTCTATTGCACTTGGGAAGCCTACTATCATTGGACCTAATGTAAGTGATTTTGAAGAAATGGTTCGGGTGCTTGTAAGTGGCGGCGGGCTTGTTCAGTGTACACAGGACGAACTCCCCGCGATAATTCGCGAATTAATTTTCGATTCTGGCAAGCGTGATCAGATGAGCAGAAATGGAATAGCAACCATTAATAAGCAACAGGGAGCAACGGAACGTTACAAGCAATTAATCATAAAGCATACTACAAATGCGTGAATTTGAATTGCTTCAATCTATTTATGCAACGGCAAGCAAATCATCACACATAAAAATTGGTCCAGGTGATGATATGGGCGAACTTCTCATTCAGGGGGCACGTGTTCTTTCGGCCGTTGATCATCTTATTGTTGGGCGACATGTGGAAGAAGATTGTCTGCCAGAAGAAATTGGACGAAAGGCCATCGCGCGATGTTTTAGTGACATTGCAGCAATGGCAGGCACACCAGTAGCTTGTTTAATGACGGCATGTATCCCTTCTTCAAAAGAAAATGATTGGTGTGAAAAAGTCTTTCAAAGCGCAAGAGATGTTGCACATAAATGGGGTGGTCCAATCTTCGGTGGAGATATCGCATCATGTGATAACGCGCCTCCCATCTTTACTGTAACTGCATTTGCAACACCTCCTGAGCGTGGTGCTATTACAAGAAATGGAGCACGGCAGGGCGATTTTGTTTGTGTAACTGGAGAGCTCGGTAATTCAATAAAAGGGCATCATCTTTCATTCACACCAAGAATTGAAGAGGCAAAAGAATTATTAGAAATACTTGGGACGGATTTGCATTCAATGATAGACATTAGCGATGGCCTAGGTCAGGATGCGTCTCATTTATCGACAGACTCTTTGCAACTTAACATTGATTTGTCGTCTTTGCCGCTTCGTAAGGGTGCTACTGTAGAGCAGGCTCTTCAGGATGGCGAAGATTATGAATTATTATTTACTTGTAAGTCAGCTCCGCCAGATAACCTTGCGACCGTAATAGGTGTTGTGGAGTCTGGTAGTAAACATGCGGTTACCAGTGATGGAAAATCTATCGCTGATTGTGGATGGGAGCATTCATGACAGTTACGTCGAGCCCTACTGAAACAATGCAATTTGCAGCCAATCTAGCATCAGAATTGAAAGGCCAGGACATACTTTTGCTTGAAGGCGATTTAGGTGCTGGAAAGACATGTTTTGTAAGAGGGTTGTGTGAAGGTCTTGGTGGTGATCCAAGTCAGGTTAATAGCCCAACGTTTGTCATTATGCAGGAATATCCTATAAAGAAAAATATGCGGCTAGTTCATATAGACGCATATCGATTAAGTGGGCCTGAAGAACTAGAAACAATTGGGTGGGATGAGCTTTTAAACGATAAAGATGCAATTATTGCCATTGAATGGGCATCTAGGATTGCTGCTGCAATTCCAGAAAAAACAAGAACTGTGTTTCTTGATCATCTCTCTTTAAACTCACGTGAAATAAGTTCAAAATAATTATTCTTTAAATGCATTCAATGCGTAAATCGAAAAGATTTTAAGTCAATTATTCTTCAGAATCTTCTGGAGATAGTGCGTATATCACGACACGGTGCCCAACAGGTTCCCAGCCTCGACTTTTACATTGTTCGTTAATCCAACCCGCGATTTCTTCAGAAGAAAATTCTATTCTATTGCCTGTGCGCATACAAACGATTGCATCGATATGCCGGCGTCCATAGATGAGTTGATAATGTGTTTGTTTCCCCTCAATCAAGACTTCTTGAATTATTCCAGCTTCTCGTAGTAATTTTACAGTTCTGTAGATTGTTGCTTTTGATACGACGTATTTATTCCGTCTCATATCATCCATCAGCGTGTCTGCTTCAAATAATCCTTCTTGTTCGATAACCGCATTCAGTATGTCTGCACGCTCTGGTGTGTATTTTAAATCCTGCGAACGAAGATACCTTCGAAAGACGGAGCAGAGTGGTGCCATTACATCTTGAGTCATAAGCATATTTTATATTATAGAGATATCTTCTAATTGAGAATTGGCATCAATTAGAATACTGTTTCAATATACAAGAGCTTTTTGATTCTCTATTATGATTTCATTATGCCTCAAATACTTGCATTTGAATCATTTGATGGTGGTTCCCATAAGCAGTTTAGAGAAACACTTACGAAGCACTCATCTCATTCTTGGGAATGGATCACAAGGCCTGCGCGATCTTGGAAATGGCGCCTAGCTATAAGCGCCAATGAGATGGTTGATGAAGCAATGCGCAGAGGGGTTGCAAAGCCTGATGGAATCTTTGTGACATCAATGACAGATAGTGCAACATTGCGATCCATTTTGCCCAATGGATGGCGAGATATTCCACTGATCGTTTATATGCATGAAAATCAAGCTGAATATCCAACAAATGATGAACGCGATGCGTCATTTGCTATTACAAATTTTCAAAGCATCATGAGTGCAGACTTGACTATATTTAATAGTAAATGGAATCTGGATTCCTTTATTATTGGCATAGAAAAATTACTCAAGAAGTCAAATGACTTGGAACTTTCTAACATTGAACAGCGTGTCAGGGATAAATCGACAGTAGCCTGGATTCCAGTAGAACTACCACCATTTAAAATTGCTCAAAAAGAACAGCCAAGTGACATTGTTCGAGTAGTTTGGCCACACAGATGGGAACACGATAAAGGGGCTGATCGTTTATTAGATATTGCTCGAGAATATACTGATGAACTTAATTTGCGATGGATTATTCTTGGCGAGCAATTCAAAACGATTCCAGAGTCTCTTCTTCAGTTCAAAGATGAGTTTGAAAATAAAATTGATCACATGGGTTATGTGCAATCAAAAATTGAATACTGGGAATGGCTTTCTAAAGCTGACTGGGTTCTATCTACGGCACAACATGAATTTTTTGGAATTGCAGTTGTTGAAGCTTTATTTGCAAATTGTCTGCCTTGGTTACCTGAAACATTAAGTTACAGAGAGCTGTTACCGGCATGTGCTCGTAACCTTTCCCCAGGTAATCCGCCAGATCAAAACGTAATGGAATCTGTTGCCCAGCATCTCTATATGGCGCAAGCAATTCCAGCAACAGAGCGAATAGACAGCTTGATCACAAGTTGTTTAGATGCCTAATCTGCCATCCTAGAGCTTGATGCAGTGATAAAAAGGGCTCTAAATCACTTTTAACTGCATCTATTTCTTAAATTCCCGCGAATATGCTTTCAAATCAGCCTTTTTGGGGTTATTTTAAGGCATTGGAATATATATAAACCTGTTTGTTGGAGACAAATATGAAACTTAAAATTCGCACCCTTTTATCAGCTACTCTCGCTCTTGCGACCTGCGCAACTGTTTTTGCAGAAAGAATGGAAGTAGAAGTTTTATCAAACAGTAGCAATACAACTGTATTGCAGTACGACTTTCCTGCTTACAGAATGCAAGAAGTTATTGTTAACGGGAAAACATTTGTCCAACCAAATTTCTCAGGTGAAAACTTAATGATGAAAGCTGGATACCCAGCACTTCCTGATGTTTCAAGAGGGATTACTATTCCAGAACAAGGCGATGCAAGGGTTCGCATCATAAACATGACTTACCATGATGTTGCAAATGTAAACATTGCTCCAAGTAAAGGCACCATCATGCGCAACGTAGATCCAGCCAATGTTCCATGGACATTTGCTGATGCGTATAAGAAGAATGCTTTTTGGCCTGAAACAATCGCTTCAGCACGTGAGCCTCACATTATTCGTGATATCCGTGGAACAGTAATTGATGTTTCACCATTCCAATACAATCCACAAACAAAAACATTGCGCGTAATTGACACGCTTACTCTTGAAATTAAGACTGAGGGTTCGGGTGGTATGAACACTATTGCCAGAACAAAGAAGCATAGTATTGGTAGCGCATATTCGATAATTATGGATCGTCACTTTATAAATTATGACGCTCCTGCTAGATATGATGACCTTTCTGATGACGGTGATTTGCTTATCATTTGCTACGATGACTTTGTTGATGAAATTCAACCATTTGCAGATCATAAGAATAGTATTGGCGTAGCTACAACTGTAGTACCTGTTTCAAATATAGGTAATACTGAGGCTTCAATAGCTGCTTATATCTCGAATGTTTATAACACTAGTAATCTTGGCTTTGTTTTACTTGTAGGTGATGCATACCAAATCGCTACTGGCTCCCATCCTGTTGAAGGTGGAGCTACTGACCCTATGTATGGACAAATTAGCGGTACTGATCACTATCCAGAAGTTATTGTTGGTCGATTTTCTGCTGAGACAGGGGCTCACGTTACAACTCAAGTAGACCGTTCAATTGCTTACGAAGTTAACCAGGAAACACAATCAGCTTGGGCTCAAAATGCTATTGGTATCGCTTCTTCAGAAGGTTCAGGAATTGGCGATGATGGAGAGGCAGACTGGCAGCATCAAGATTTGATACGCCAGAAGTATTTAGATCATGGTTTCAGTACAGTAGATCAAGTTTATGAAACGAATGGCGGAAGTATCTCTCAGATTACTAATGGTATTCAAGCTGGCCGCGGCATTATCAATTACACAGGACATGGCTCAACTAACTCATGGTCAACAACTGGGTTTAGTAACTCAAATATTGATGCATTGCAAAATACAGGAATGCTCCCTTGGATTATTTCTGTAGCGTGCATTAATGGCGAATTCGATGGTCCAACTTGTTTTGCTGAAGGTTGGTTGCGAGCTACCCACAATGGGCAGCCATCAGGAGCAGTTCTTGCTTATATGTCGTCGATTAACCAGTACTGGGCCGAGCCAATGTCTGCGCAAGACGAAATTGTTGACTTGTTTGTCGATGAGCGTTATCAATGCTGTGGTGTTCTTGCAATGGCAGGTTCTTGCCTAATGATTGATGAATACGGAGGTGCTGGTGAGGACATGATGGATACATGGCACATCTTTGGTGACCCTACGCTCTGCGTAGTGGGCACTACAGAGCCTGCCGATCCATGCGATGCTCCGCTTGGCAATTGTCCACAAGATATAAATGGCGACTATTCAGTAAATGTAGCTGACTTGCTCTCAGTCATTGATTCATTCTCAAATTGCGGTGACGGAACATTTAAGCCTGAGGGTGATGTTACTGGCGATTGCTGTGTTGGTATTGCAGATCTTCTATCAGTAGTTGATGCATGGGGTAATGACTGTACTCCAGTTGGAGCTTGTTGCCTTCCTGAAGGTGGCTGTTCAGAAAATGAAACTGAAGTGGACTGTTATTACATGGGTGGTGAATACAACGGTAATAACTCTACATGTGACTTTGCAAACTGCCCTGATAATGGAGCGTGCTGCTTTGATGATGGATCATGTATTTATGTTATGCCAGATTCATGCATCCAATTGGGTGGTGGATTCCAAGGGAATGGCACAGAGTGCGAAACCACTGAATGTCCAGTTGCTGGAGCAGGTGATGAATGCTCGAATGCTATGATCGCATACGATGGTTCAAATTCGTTTGAGACTCTAACAGCTACTCCAAGTGCAAATCCACCAAGTGATGCTCAGTGCGCAGGAACATATCTTGATTGGGATAACTCCCCAGATGTCTGGTTCCGATACACAGCTTCGTCAACAGGTGGCATCCACATTACAACCTGTGATGCGTCCAGTTACGACACTTCATTAGCACTCTATGAAGGCTCGTGTGATAATCAGGTAGCCTGTAATGGCGATGGATATACAGATACTGGCTGCCAGTCATACCATTCAGAAATTGACTACACAGTAGAAGCTGGAAACACCTATTACATCCGTATTGGTGGATGGCAAGGCGCTTCCGGTACAGGGACACTCACGATTGAATAAGACTCAATCCGATATAAGATGGTAGGATAATGCCATGAAATATTTATTAGCGACAGTAGTTTTACTTTCAAGTAGTGCTTATGCAGGAACTATACGTGTTCCTAAGCAGATGCCTTCAATCATGAGCGCTGTAAATAGTGCCAGTGATGGTGACATTATACTTGTGTCTCCGGGTGTTTATACTGAAAACTTAAATTTCAGAGGTAAAGCAATTACTATTGAGTCGACTTCTGGTCGTTCAGCAACCATAATTGATGCGCAAGGCAATGGCTCATGTGTCATGTTTACAACAAGCGAAACAAATAAGTCTGTTTTAAAAGGGTTTACTCTTACTGGTGGATCTGGTCTTGTACATGAAGACGGTGGCCAATATGGCGGTGGCATTTTCTTATATGGAGCCAGCCCAAGTATTATAGATTGCGCAATTGTTAATAATCATGCAGAGTGGGGCGGTGGTATTCATAACTTAGGGAGCAGCCCAATCATTACTAATTGCTTCTTTGAAGGCAATACCGCCGTATACAATGGTGGAGCTATGAGAAGCCACGAGTTAAGTGAGCCAACAATAACAAATTGTACTTTTACAAATAATATTGCTCAATTTGGTGGAGCTTTAGATTTTGCTCTAGATAGTATTCCGACAATTGATGATTGCGATATTTCTGGAAATGGTGCTCATATTCGTGGCGGTGCAATTTATGTTGGTTGTGATTGTTCTTCTCCAAACATTACCAATACTACAATTTGCTGGAATGTTCCAGAGCACATTGTTGGCGGTTGGAATGACAATGGCGGCAATGATCAATGCAATGTCTGTGAGGCAGATATAACACGTGATGGCAGGGTAGACGTCATGGATGTCCTTGATGTCATCAATTCATGGGGTCCAGGCGCATGTGTTCAAGATATCACGGGCGAGGGCGGTGTCGATGTAAATGACTTGCTCATCATCGTTAGCGCTTGGGGCGAATGTTCTTGAAAGCATCAACTGTAAAGAACACGGGTTCTTGGGTTGCAATGGGAATGATTTGTGGAATTGTCGTTGGAGCTACCATTTGTGATAATGTCGCAAAAGGAATGGTTATTGGGATGATCGTAGGCGCTGTATTTAGCCCTATATCTTTGGCTATCCGTAAACCTAAGTCTTAAGTTCTAGATTATTAATCACTTACGTCTGCTAACTTAAATTTAACATAACATGCTAATCATCTGTTATTCGGACGTGTTGTTATTGTGGTACAAAACACATACAAAGTTTGGAAGTCAAGCATGATGCGAGGGCTTCATAGATTTCAGAGAAATTTTTGCAACTTTATAAAGGAGTATTTAAGTATGTATAGATTAGATGAAATCATGGATAGAGCTTTTGATTCTTGGGGTAACAACCTTGGTGCAAATAACAATTCATTTTGGACTGCGACTTCTTTTATAGAAGCTAAGCCAGCAATAAAAGCAGTGGATACTGTGCCTGAAGATGTGCCTGTATGGGAGCAAGCAATTACTAATGAATGTTGTGGAGGTAGTTGCGAGACGGAAACAGTTTCAGCAGAACATATACCTTCATGGGAAAATCAACAGTAAGGTATTTATATAGATTTGGATTTTTGAAGCAAAGTGCCAATGAGCTTAGCTTCGGGGCCGCTTTCTTATGAAAGCGGCTTTTTTAATGAAATGTGCGAATATATTTTTAACTGGAACCTTAAGGATCTTAATTTCTATGCAAAAATACTATTAATTACATGCGCCCCACGAATCAATTATGACTAGAAGGTCAGTGATTGCTACTACGCCATCCTCATTAATGTCTGCAGGACTATTAGTTTGGCCCCAATTTTCAATAATGAATAGCAAGTCGCTGACATTAACATAACTGTCATCATTTATATCAGCAGGGCATGTATCCCCGCATTCAGTGATTCCATCTAGTTCGTATTGTGAAACAAAATCCCATATAGCTTGTGTTGCAAATGAAGGAATGTCATGCCCTCCACCTTGTCGTCTATAGTGCATGTATTCGTGGCAACTATCGCCTGCTGGCCAAAGGTATTGAGTCACATTTCCACCAAGAGGTGTTTCTATAGGTGTCGTTTCAGAGCCATTTGCAGAAACCCAGAAATCATTTTGCTCTGCGACTGATATTGAATATTGATTGCCGTTATACGGCG
>Ga0163179_10002864_pt1 | contig 11872 bp, 10 predicted proteins | sample AtlANTMetagenome_FD_109643 | JGI IMG/M metagenome (GOLD analysis project Ga0163179, IMG submission 109643) | Marine eukaryotic phytoplankton communities from the Atlantic Ocean - Atlantic ANT 2 Metagenome | ecosystem: Environmental > Aquatic > Marine > Oceanic | place: North Atlantic Ocean... | reverse complement strand
CATTAAGACTACTCTCTTTAAAAATTATTTTATCTATTTTTAGAATTTAACTATATCAATTGCACTACCACCATCTGTATTGTCAAAAGGCTCTGTGTTATAATCAATAACCTGAGTAGCAGGAGTTGCTTCAACTCCATCCCAAGTAAGATCATAACCATTCCTGTCTCCTAGAGCAGCACCTGATGTATCTGTACCTGCATTTAACTGCATTCCATTTATTCCACCTAGGCAGAATATTACATCATGATCAGAAGTTGAACTATACTTTTGATTCAATTGACAAAAGACTACTACTTGTGTTGCTCCTAATAATCTCATCTCATTTTGCATTGATGCATCTAACTTGTCTAATAACATTTGAACAGTTGGAGTGTAATATACAGTGCCATTCTCTCTTGACCCTACTAAAGTGTCTGTGAATGATGCAGTACCTCTTGGTAAAGCATATCTGTATAATTGAGTAGCAGGTGTTCCTAACATCTCTACATTAGTTGTAAATCCTGCTCCAACCCCTGTCCAAGTTTGAGTGACTTTAGTTGTGTCAAAAATTCCAAAATAGATATATTTTATACCACCTGCAATTCTATTGCAATCTAGTCCTCTCCCTTTTGTGATCAGGGCACATGCTGTTGTTTCTGCTGCCATATCTATTTAATTTTTAAGTTAATTATTTTACCCAAACAATGTCTGCTCCTGTACCATGCTGAACTCCACCTGTGTACTTTGCAACCATTCTTACATTATTGCTACCATCTAAGTCTGACATATCTAATACTCTGATTTCAGTAGAATCTGAAACTAAGTCAGTTCCAAAGAATAAGTTAGATTCTTGTGCTATAACAATTTGATCATCTAACATTCCATTAGCAACACATACTTGAACACCATTTACTATTGGTCTGTAATCTGCTTGCATGTTGTAAGCATTTAAGTATCCTAATTTTGATATTGCTGCAATGTAAAGCATATAAGATTTTTGATTCATGTAGATTCTTAAATCATCTGATCCTAATACTCCACTTGGAATATCAGCAATTCCTGCTTCTATGTTTGCTATAATGTTTGTAGCATCAAAAGGTGCAGTTGCAGCCACTACATTTACTGTACCATCTGTAGCGAATGTTCCTGTAGTTGCAGTTGTGAATCCTTGAAATTCTCCACCTGTTGCAGTTGCTCCACCCCAAATAGATTTTTCCATTCCCTCAGCAATATTTTTTGCTAATAAAGAAATAGCATAATCATTGAAAGATGGTACATCATTATTCCATGCTCCAGGTCTCATTCTTAATGCTTCCCAAGAACTTAATAGATTGTTCTTACAAAGTTGTAAGTTAATCATTAAATTTTTAGGCTCTAATATTTTATCAGTCAATGCTAAAGTACCTGCAGCACGAAAGTCGCATGTAGCGTCTTGTACTAATTCAGCACCATTCATTGCTTGGATTGCAGTCTTATATTTAACATTCTCAATAACTGTTAGGCAATCTAATGAAGATACCTGCATAAGTGCTTTAGAGATGTAAAAACCTGCATCTGTTCCACAGAAATTTTCTGTTACCGTTGGATAAGTTGTAGTCTTGTCCAACTCAAGTCGATTAGTTTTTTTCATTTTTTTGATTTTTAAATTTAATTAGTTATTTTGTAGGTCATATAAAAATCTATCACTACTACTCATGTTTAAGTAATCTTGCCTAGATAGTTTTTTTGTTTTTGCTTCATTATGATTTTTTGAGAATTTTTGAGAATTTAAAGGAGCATCTGCAGGTGACTTTGCAATTTTCTCTTTTAACATCTCATTTTCTTTTTTCAATGTTTCATAATCTTCAGAACTAAATTCTTTAACTTCTTTAGTTGTGATCGTTTTAGGATTTGTGCCAGGCTCAGATAATTCTTCAACCATCTCTTCTTCATCTCCACCTACTTTATCCTCTTTTAATTTTGCAACTGCATCTTCAAGATTTTGGATTCTTTTTTCCATACCCTCCCAATCTGCTACATCAGCATAACTGCTATCCTCATCTTTTTCATCCTCATCATCTTTTGCTAACTCTTCAGATGCTTCAGTTTCTTCAGTTGTTTCTTCTTCCTCAGTTTCAGATTCACTAACTGATGCAACAATACCTTCTTCCTCTACAACAAATGAAACACCATCTTCTGTCTTATATGTTCCAATAGGTAAAGGAATAGTTGTACCATCTTCTGTCAATACAGATACATCTGATCCTGCTTCTAAAACATCAGCAGTTGATACCAATATAGTACCATCTTCAGTTTTAGATTGCCATTCAAATTTTACTTCCTCAGATTCATTGATTCCAAGGGCTATTTTTATTTGCTTTTTTAAATCCATGTTTTTCATTGTTTAGTATATAATAGTTAATTTACTTTTTTATTTGATTTTCCTTTATTATTTCATTTAATGCGATAAGAATTTCCTCATCAGTTGGTTGTTTTTCTGACATCTCTTCCATCTTGTCTGTAAAATAACCTTCAATACTTAAACCCCTTAATTCTCCGTCTTTGATTTTTTCCCAAAGTGTATCATTTTCAATCTTCATTTTTACAAACCATGTACCATTAGGTAAATCAAATCCATAAAGTTTAGATTTATCTTGATCGCCCTCTTTTATCCAACTCTCAACTGTTAAAACACCACTAACTCTTTCATCATGTTGATAGGTTGCTTTGTGGTGGTTATTATGTTTAAGATAAAGTTCAGATGCTTGTTTAACTGTTTCAGGACTGAAATACACATAGTAATCAGAATCTGTGTTTGCATCATATCGGTATATCTGTTTGTTAGGAATCAATGCAGGACTTACAAGCATTCGTTTTTCCTCATCAACTTTTGCTAAAGTTAAATTGTTTTTTTCTTTACCAAAATATACAAAATCTTGCTCTATTGCAGGTGCACTCACTAAAGATATAGCATCAATCGCTAATTCTTGAGATTCGTCCTCAATTACAAGTTCTACAATTTTAGTTGTCTTTTCATAGTCATGATCAGGATTTGCTAATTCACATTCTTCTAAAGTGTCATATTCACATTCTCCTGTTTCACCCCATTTATATTTTCCATCTTCGCATTTAGTACAAGGCATAATTTATAATAGATTAGTTATTCATTCATTTGATTTTATATAGTTGACCTGTTTCTTATATCTTGCAGTTGGTCTTGACTGTCAGTCATCTCATCGGTCACAACAAAAGCCTTGACTGGATCAGGCTCATTTCCTACATTACCTAACTCAAATGCTCCCCCCATCATTTCTGCTGCAGGCTCTTCAGGTGTAGGTATGTCAGGTGCTCCCCCTCCTGATGTTGATGGTGGTGGTGGAGTTGATGGTGTTGTTTGGCTTCCTTTTCGTATTGCTTGGATATTTTTAAAACCTGCAACAATCGCTGCTGCTGCTGCAATACCACCAAGAACAGGACCCACAAAAGGTATAGGTGCTAATGAAGCAAATGCTGAGGTTGCTCCTTGATATGTTGAAATAGTTGCTGATGCAATCGCCGCTGCTTTTCCTGCTTTGCTTTCTTTTCCCATTATTACAGATAGATTATCAAAAGCACCTTTTGCTAAATCTAATTGTTGTTTAGTTGTCATCTCACTAAACTTCAATTGTTTTTGATCTAATGCTTCTTTTGCTCTTGCATATTTAATATCTAACTCTTCTTTTATTTGAGCAAAATTTGCATGATTTTCGTACATTTTGAGTTCTTTTTCATACTCAATTTCTATCTCCATTAAGGCTCTTTCTCTTAAATCCTCAATGGCTGCTAACATGTTTTCAGTTTCTAATTCTTTTAATACTGCATCTTCCTCGGCTTTAATCGCTGCCCTTTCTGCTGCTTCTTCTTCAAGTCTGATTCTTTCCTCTTCGGCTTCCTCTGCTATTCGTTTTTTCTCATCTTCAAGTTCCTTTAATCTTGCAAGTTCCTCTGCTTGTATTTCAGCATTTAAAGTATTCATTTCTCGCATTAATGTTCTTTTCTGATTCATTGATGCAGTTTCCATGTTGATCAATTCAACTTTCGCCATTGCTAATTCTTTCTCATCTTCAGCAGTTGAAAGACCCATGTCAAAATTCTCTTGCATGATTCTAACTTTTTCGGCTTGGTTTCCTAATTGAACTTCTAATAAAGCATTCTCTTGATCAATTACATTCTGAAGCGCAGCAACTCTTTCCTCCTGACTTAAAGTTTCATCTTTTGCAAGTAATCTTGCTTCAGCAATTGCTTGTTTCTTTTTTGCTTCCATAATTATGAAATCATTGTTAGCATCTCTTAAATTATTGGTAGCAATTTGTAATTCTTTTGCTTGTTTAACTTCCTCTTTCATTTCCTCGCCTATACCCTTAATAGATGCTTTCATGTCGGCTGCTGCACCTGAAAAATCTCCTTTAAAGGCTTTCATGATTGCTCCACCAAATTGAGCAATTCTATCTCGTATAACACCAATTGCTGCAGATACTTGTGCAATAGTAACTTTCAATTTGTCCATTGCTTCTTTTGAAGATGTAAAATATGTTACTAATGATCCAAATGCTAACAATAAAACTCCAATACCTGTTGAAGCAATCCCTGCTTTGATTGTTCCAAACATTGTTTTTGCTACAGGTATTATTTGTCCAAAAGATTTTTTTATACCATTCAATGATACTCCCATGAATGACAATTGCCCAACAGAGCCTTTCATTGCAGTGGTTTGTTCTTTTTGTTGATCAGTAAATTTCTTGGATTCACTCTTTGCATTCTTGAGTTGATTGTTTAAATCTTTCAATCCATTTTTCTCATCTTTTATTGCTGCTTTTTGCTCTTTTATTTTTTGAGTCAAATTATTTGGGTCCCATGCTCCTTTCCCTAATTTTGCTTGTGCTTGTTCTAATTTGATCAACTCTTTTTCCATGTCAATCAAAACTTTATTTTGGATTTTTACATCTTCATTTAATTCCTCAACTTCTTTCGCTGCACCTTTAAGGCTACTAGTCCATTTTTGAGTGTCTGCAGTTACTTGTGCAACATTAGACTTTACCGTCATTACTATTTCTTCAGCCATATCTTAAATTCCGTTTGTTTGTAATTGTGTTATTTCCATACTTGCTACCCATTCTATTGTCATGCCTTTAGCATTAGTAACTTCAATTGTTAAAAATCTTTCTCCTAATGAATCTGTATAAATTGATGCTACACATCCTAATCTTAAACTGCTTGATGAGTTAAGTAAAGATGTTCTTGCATAAATTGGTGTTCCTCCCTCGCCTGAAGTTTTTTTCATAGTCACTCCTGCTATCTTAAATGATTCAAATTCTCCTGCTGATGCAGATGGAGAAATTACTACACCCAAGACATCTGCTTCAAACATTAATACTGCATCTTTAGGAATAGGATATGCCGATCCCTCAACATTATTCATCCATAGATAATTTGATTTTGTTTCTTCTTCAAACTGATTTCCAAATAATATTTTAGTTAATTGTCTTTTGCCTAATATATCTTTAAAAATAGGTCTGCCTGTTTTGTCATCTATTGTATTTTGTGAACTATTCCCACCTATTACTAATGAGTTATTTGCAGTTGCATTAGCGAAAGTTCCTACAATTGTTGAGTTAGATATTTTAGTTTCAACTTGATTTCTATCTCCTACAACATTAACAGAAGTATTTTTTCCTATCATTAAATTATTCTGTCCTGAAATTGTTGTAGCATTGACAGATTCTCTTATTTCATTATTGTTTCCTTTAACATTGTTGGTGGTTTGTTTTCCTATGTCAATAACATTAGGATTTTCTATGAATGCCCTACAAACTTGATTTTGCTCATCCCAAATGTATCCATACGCTTGACATAAAGGTCTAGTTGCCCAAGCAGGATCGCCATTTACATCTTCAAATAAAACAATTCCCCCTTGCATCTCACTAGGTTGTGCAGATTGCCCGGGTGCAAAAGTAAAAGGTGGATTAGTTCGTCTTGTTTTACTCATATTTAAGGTATTAGTATTAATTCAACTTTAGCGATATCTCCAGGATTGTAATTTATTTTACTAACTCTGTATGCCCTATTTTTAATATAAACAATATCTGAAAAACTAAACTGATTGATGTCAGCAGGTGTTAATTTTATTTTTAATTTCAATAATCTAGTATCAGGATTATAAAGATCAAAATAGTATTTTGAGAAAAGTCGATTAAAAAGATTTAGTACAGTCGTATTGTCTGCTCCAATTAATTGACATGTACCAAAGTTTAAATCATTTGATGTTGGTAATACAGGATAGTCAGAGAATCCTGAAAATAAACAATAAGTGTTTGCATTTTCTGAACTTTCGCCATTAGCAGATGGTATATAAAAAGTTCCTGTTGACATAGTTACTCTTCCATTGAAATAAAGCAATCTAGGTTTATTGTCAAATTGTTCGCTTGTTCCATCGTCTTTTAGTTTGTAAATTGCAGGAGAATATAATTCAGGAACTGATCCATCAAATGGTTTATTTAAAGTCGCTGCAAATGGTGTTGCTTCAACTTTCGCTTCTCCTGTCAATAAAGTCAAATCTGATGCATCAAATGTTAGACTTCCATATTCATATCCACCAAAAGCATTTTTATAATTTGTAGCAGTATAGTCATTTGAATCAGTTACATATTTAAAGAGAGTTGATTTTTTTAATTTTGTTAATGGTTTGAAATTAAATTTTTCTACATCAATTTTATCTGTCCAATCTTTTCTAATACCTCTACCTACTAAAGTTAAATTTCCTCCTCCTCCTGCTCCAATTGGTGGAAAAATAGTATCGTAAGGCTCAATGATTATTGACTTAGAATTTGTAGGGTCTGCAACAGTTAATAGATTGAATGTTTTTAATATTCCTTTTAAGAAATCCCATTGCTTCATCTTACCTCGCTTTGTCATTAAGATTTCTGTTGAAGTTACATTTGCTATCATCTCAGTCATTGTTGTTTTCACAGTTGGAGTATTACCTGATTCTCTTACCCTCACAGTTTGAGGATCACCTGGGTTTTGAGTTATCCATTGCATCTCAACTACATCTCCTGCCATTAAGTTTTGATAACCTGTAGTTGGAAATGAAAATGATCCATTACTACTTCCTGTTGCAAAAAAAGATGAACTTTGCACATCGGCAGGTACTGTTCCACCATTCCTAACTAATTCTACAATGATTGTTACTCCTACTGATCCTGTGTTCTCCCATTTTATGTAATTGGTGTTCCAACCAAGACTAACATAATTATTAGTCGCAGTATAGCGATTGGTATTGCTATTGTAGTTAGGCAATAATGTACTAAAACCAAGCCATGAAAAATAACCTCTTAATGGTATATTTGTCCAAGCATTATTCAATGCATAAAAAGATGTGGGTCCTGAGCCATTATGCTTCCAATAAGATAATCCCATATTTACTCCTATCATTGGTGCTCTACTTGCTCCCCAATTAAAATCCATATAAATGTTTTCAAAATCTGCACTTGATAAAAAGTTAGATGACCATGTATATCCTACACCTTCAAAAATTCTATCTATCAAATATCTAACAGATATCCAAGGTCTGAAAATTTGTCCTAGGCTAGAAAATTCAGGTTGATCATCTGCAGGTCCTGATGCAGGTGGTGCTCCAGGATTATTTGCTATGGTTGATTGATGTGTCCAATCTACAAAAGGATATTTTAAAACTGTTGTAGATGATTGACCGGGTGTTCCTGCAAAAGTACCTGCAGGTAAAGGGTCTATTAAGGTTAAACCGGGTGTATTATCCCAAGATGATTTTATAGTAGATTTTACATATAAATGGTTTAACTCATTCATGTCAATATCATAAAAGGTTTTTCCTTTTAATTCATCTTTTAATTTTATGGTTTCAGAATAAAGGCTAACATTGTAGATAATATTGTCATCTTTATAATCTATGCTTATCATTCTCAAAAAACCTTTAAAAATAGTAGATCCATTTTCATTTAAAACAATGTTAGTTTTTCTATAAGGATTGAAATCAATACTATTAGTTTTAGTATAAGATGTAATGTCAAAAATATTTCTAAAGATTTTGTTATTTCTATCTGTGCCAGGTAATTTAAATGCTTTAGAATAAGATTGCGTTTTCTCTGCTGCATTTTGAAAATTATCTACACTCAATGTTAAAGGAATCTGTTTCTCATCAAAGAGATCAATTAATACTTGTCCATCTGAAACACTTTGATCTACATAATTTTGAACTCGCCAATTGTTAGTTATACTTGAATCTCCACTTGCACTTGATATTCCTAAAGTTGTTGTAGCATTATTGACATAGAATCCCCAATCAACAATAGTTCCTGCAGGACCCCCAGGTGCAGTATAAGATGATTGTAAAGTTGTTCCATCATATAATGAAATAGTTATAGGATCGCCTGCGTTTACATATTCAAATCTTAGTTTATAAAATTGCCCTACAACCATTCCTGTCATTCGCATTAACCAACCACCATTAGAATTTAATTCTAAACTTGGAGATGATGCAGTTGGAATATTACTTATTGATGATGCCCATCTGTAAAATGTGAAAGGTACTGCAACAGGCACATAATAGTTAATTGCTAATTGCTCTGATGCAAATGGTAAAGCAAGAGCAGAATTTAATGTTGTGAATGTATAGTCAGGCACATAATCAATAGGAACATCTGCTTGATCAGAATAACTTTGAGGATATATATATAACTCTACGCTCATATTATATTGGTTGGGTATTTAATGTTCTTGATTCTTCAAATTTAAATGAGTATTGGATAACATTGTCATTTGCTCTTGTTTTTATCTTATATGATGATGTCAATAATCTAACTGACTTAACATGTTTTTCATATTTATGGAAAATGTCACTATTTGATCTCCATTCCTCATGAGGTTGTAAGATATATATTTCAGGCGAGTTTATTAATTTTCCAAACCATTCAGCAACCTCTTCGCTTATATAATCAGAATTTACTTCAATTGTATTTTTTGCATTTACTGTAAATGCTTTTTTACCACCTTTCCAACCTTGAGGATTCCAAGATTCTTTATTCCAACTTCCCTCAAGTTGTGTCCAATCATTTCTTTTAGTTTTAATTGATTTTTTAGACTTCATATTAAAAGTATAATAATCCCAACCACCCATAGAATTTAACCATGTAATTCTAACAGGCTCATAACCTTTTGAACTAGGACAAGTTAGACATATCATGTGAGGCATGGAAAGATATTTACTAGCCTCTGATGGATGTCTTTCTTCACAATCTCTCTCAGTTGCGTATATGCAATCTCCATCAGGTCCCCATCTCCAACCTCCCTCTTCTTTACATTGCTCACATCTGTAGTTTGCTCTTTCACAATCTTCTCTTGTATCATAACTACATTCTCCTTTCTCATCATATTTCCATTTTCTATCTTCAGAACATAAAGCACAAACAGGTTGAGGTTCATCTTCAGATCTTGTATCTCCTGATTTAGGTGGTGGTGTTGCATGATCTCCACCATCATGTTCTTCTTCCTCAGCAGGATCGCTAGGATCAGGATCATCAGGTGGTCTGTTTTCTCCTACTAATCTAAATGTATAACACTCTAATTCTTTTTTGCCTTCAACTCCATTTAACCAACCTCTAAAAGTTGAATGTGCTTGTCTTAAATTTCCAGGAAATACTCCAAAGAAAAGTATTGATTCAAAAGAATAAGCAACTCCAGGATTTGTAGTTGTTGTTCCACCATTTGCATCAATGTTTTCTATAGTAAAAGAATCTGTTGATCCATCACTAAAATATCCCATTATCTCAACACCATCAGGTTTATTGAAATTAGTAAAAATCTGATTGAAAAAAGAAAAGACCCCATAGTCATTTTTATTAGCATATTGTTTTGTCATTACACCAATAGCATTAGGGTCTCTTGGTACATCTGATAATATACCATAACTATACTGATTCAAAGGAGCATACTCTGTTTCATAGTCATAACCAAAATCTGTTCCTATTTTAGATAAAGGAAATTCATTTTGTAGATACCCATTAAAAACTGCAGATTTTATTGAGGGTCCTGTTGTTCCTGAGATTGCTTGTGCAGGTAAATTTGGTTGTGCTGATCCCTCTAATTGACATCTTGCTTCAACATATCTAAAGCAATCATCATTTTGAGAAAAATTGTCTATTACATGTATAGGAAAATAAATGGTATCAGATGATGCAACACCATGCCATCTAACTATTCTGCTACTATATGGATCATAGTAATTATTATATTGAGGAGCAACATACGATTCAAAGAATCTTTGAAAATTAAAAACTCCAACTCCTGCATTATTAGGAATAGTTTTTGTTTCAGCAATTAGACTATTCATTGATCCTAAATTAGTATAACTAGGAGATAGAAATATTGCTGCATAATAACTAACATTCCAATAAGGTGTAGGTACACCTGATACTATTGCATCATTTCTCCAAATGTATATCCATTTAAATGTTGCAGGATTTATTTCATAAAGTGGATTCTGTTCTAAAGTTGTTGCCATGTTTTATTCGTTTTTAAAATTTACACCCTTTAAGGTATCTCTAATGTCTTTTGCTATTGCAGTTTCAATTTGACTTTTCATTGTCTTATACGCTATCCTAAGAGGTTTTTGAAAGAAGTTTAAAGCAGGTATTCCATCTCTATTTATTTTTCTTGAAATTAAGTATGCTAAACCTGAAACAAACCTACCTGATTTTTTATCTCGCCCTCGTCCTAAACCTTTTGGCTTCAATCCTTTCTTTTTAATCCATTTAGATAATATTTCAATAGGGGGTCCTTTGCCTTTATAAGAAAAATCTGTATTTAATTTTTTGCCTTGGTAATTTGTGAATGATCGTTTTACTTTAACTCCTGAAACTCCTTTATCCCAAAATTGTCCATAGTATATCATTGAAAATCTTACCTCATAACCATCTTTTGTTTTTACTACTTTGTATGTAATTGAGTTCTCTAATGCTCCACCACCTTTGCTATAAGGTTTTGCAGATTTCAAATTCGCTTTAGAACGATTCATAACCTGTTTACCCATCTCATTAAGATAAGTTTCTAAATGTTTATGGTATGGATTCGCCATTATAATTTAAAAGTTATTTTTGGTGGTATTAATTGAATGATCATATTTCCTATTCTAAACTTAAACATTATTCTACTAATCCTTTATAATCTAAATCTGTCTTTAAAGGTATGTTGCAGGATTGATAATCATTTTCTACATTTAAAGTGATTTGAAATACCCAACCTGTAAGCAAATTGTCAAATCTTTCAGTAAAAGGATCTAAATTAAATTCTTCTTCGCTAAATGCTATTGGAGCATCAATATCGCTATTCTGTTGGCTTGATTGATATATAGAATTCCTAAACATTGAAATTAGGTCTATGCATGTTTGTAGAGATGCTGATAATACTTCTTGCTCATTATTTAAAAATGCTGCAGATTGTATATTTTGTTCTGTCCATTCTTCATCTTGTGAAACTAAATCCATTACAAATATCTGAAAGGTATAATCTAGTGTTGCTCGTTTTGTTGCAACTCCTACAGGATTGATATGCATAAGTGGAAATAAAGTATTTTTAGATAAATCTATGTCATGGATATCTCCTGTTGTAGTTGTAGTAATATTTGCATGAACATCTCCTGCATTCTTTAAAGTGTTTATTATATTATTATAAGTTTTATTTACTATCATATTTCATATTTACTTTTTGCGATTCATTTAAGTCAACCTCATAAGACATCCAAGTTAAACATTCAAGCAAACTTAATTTTGTTATTCTCGCTAAATTAATTATCTCTCCATTAGTCAATCTATACATTATCCCAAACCAACCCCACCTTTTT
>Ga0163179_10002863_pt1 | contig 11878 bp, 11 predicted proteins | sample AtlANTMetagenome_FD_109643 | JGI IMG/M metagenome (GOLD analysis project Ga0163179, IMG submission 109643) | Marine eukaryotic phytoplankton communities from the Atlantic Ocean - Atlantic ANT 2 Metagenome | ecosystem: Environmental > Aquatic > Marine > Oceanic | place: North Atlantic Ocean... | reverse complement strand
CCTGCAGCAGCTTCGCAGGCGATTTGGCGGGCAGCATCCACGATCTCCTCCCGCGCTCCGTAAGAAAGAGCAAGAATCAGATCGAGTTCCGTGTTTGATGAGGTCTCTGCAATAGCGGAGCTGAGAGCCTTCTGGCAGTCCTCCGGGAGGTCATGGAGGCGTCCTATCGCATGGAGACGAACTCCCTGTTTGCCCATTTCCGGTATCTTTTTCTTAAGAAATTCCCGTAGCAGTGACATGAGAGCCTGAACTTCGGTCCGGGGTCGGTTCCAGTTTTCCGAGGAAAAGGCGAAAAGGGTGAGAAACTTTATTTTCAGTTCCTTGCAGGTTTCGACAACCTCGCGCACCGATTCAGCTCCGGCGCGATGACCCTCCCGACGAGGAAGGCCTTTCTCCCGTGCCCAGCGGCCATTGCCATCCATGATAATGGCAATATGTTCTGGGGAGTGGGGATTCCGCTCTGACATGTTGACCCGGCGATGATCTGTTTGAAGCGGTTCCGGACTTTGCAGGGGCTGTGGATGAAGCGGCTGCAGCTTTCTAGAGGAGAATGGTCTGCTCCCTGTCGGGACCGATACCTACATACTTGATTGGGGCACCTGCCAGTTCAGAAAGGCGGTTAAGGTAGGCTTTTGCATTTTCTGGAAGATCGTCCCACGCCCGACAATCAGAGGTATCGGACTTCCAGCCGGCATGCGATTCATAGACCGGTTTTGCCCGTTCCCACGCATCCCGCTGGGCAGGGGGGAAAGATTGTTCCGTTCCATCAAGATCGTAGGCCCTGCAGATCTGGATTTCTTCGAGTTCATCCAATCCATCGAGGTTTGTCACCGCCAGATCAGTTACGCCGTTTACCATGCAGGCAAAACGCAGAAGGACACAGTCCAGCCAACCACAGCGCCGCTTGCGACCTGTAGTGGCTCCGAACTCCCTGCCAAGTCCGTGCAGGTAATCGGAGAACTCCTGATTCTCGGTGACATGAGCGCCTTCTCCGACACGTGTAGTATATGCCTTGCAGACTCCTACCACGCGGTCGATGGCCACCGGCGGCAGGCCGCTGCCTGTACAGGCTCCGCCAGATGTGGTATTGGATGAGGTGACGAACGGATAGGTGCCGAAGTCAATATCGAGAAAGGTTCCCTGAGCGCCTTCGAAAACAATGCTTTTTCCGGACCTCCAGGCGTCGTGGAGGGAAGGAATGGTATTGGTTACATGTGGACGAAGTCTCCTCAGGGCGCCTTCAATCGTCGTGAGAACGCTGGTGGCATCATGGGGAGGCATTCCGTGACTGTTGAGAAATTGATTGGCATCCTGAAGCCGCACGGAGACCAGTTCCCGGGCCATTTCTGGATCAAGCAGATCGGCCAGTCGGATGCCATTTCGGGTGGCTTTGTCAGAGTAAGCGGGACCAATGCCGCGCCGGGTTGTCCCGATTGCAAATTTTCCACGAGCCTGTTCCTGGGCCGCATCGAGGTCACAATGGTAGGGGAGGACTACATGAGCCCGGTCAGAAATCAGGAGATTCCCGGGAGTAATCTTCACGCCCTGCTCCTCGAGGGTAACGATCTCCTGCACGAGGCCGATGGGATCAATAACCACACCATTGCCGATCACGTTCTGTTTGTCAGGCCAGAGAATTCCGGATGGAACAAGGTGCAGGATGTACTTGTTCTCACCGACGATGACGGTATGTCCTGCATTATTTCCTCCCTGCCCCCTGACAACCAGATCCGCGTCTTCAGTAAGATAGTCGACTATCTTTCCCTTGCCCTCGTCACCCCATTGAAGTCCGTTAACGATCGTGTTCATAAAAAGATGGTCGCTTGGCGGTGACGGCATGGGAGTTCATAGCCTGCCAGTTGCCTGCGGGGAGTAATTACTTTGTCGCGGCGATAAGGTCTGCAAACTCCTTAAAGAAGTAGGAGGCATCGTGAGGGCCGGGTGCAGCCTCCGGGTGATACTGAACGGAGAAGACCGGGTCGGAAGTGGAACGAATGCCCTCAACGGTTTGGTCATTGAGATTTATATGGGTGACTTCCACATTGGAGGGGAGGGAATCTCCATCAGTGGCAAAGCCATGATTTTGCGACGTAATTGATACCGTGCCGGAGCGTAGGTCCTTGACGGGTTGATTGCCTCCACGATGGCCGAATTTCAGCTTGAAAGTCCGCCCGCCAAAGGCGTGGGTGAGAATCTGGTGGCCCAGGCAGATGCCGAAGATGGGTTTTTTGCCGATAAGCTGTCGGATTTCCGCATGGATATAATCGAGGGCTTCCGGGTCCCCGGGTCCGTTAGAAAGAAAAATTCCATCGGGCTTGAGAGATAGAACGTCCTCGGAGGAGGTGTCCGCACTTACTACGTGAACCTCGAATCCATTCTGACGGAGTTGGCGCAGGATATTGAATTTAACCCCGAAGTCATATGCCACGATCCGGTATTTCGCCTCGGGAAGATCCTCGTAGTGCCCCTCTTGTCCTATGCAGGGATTGGGGATGGTCCATTTGCGTGATTCCTCCTCCCATGAGAAGGGTTTAGGAGTGGTAACTTCCCGGACAAAATCCGATCCGGACATTAGAGGGGCTGAATTTGCGACCTTGACTGCTTCGTCCTCGCTCAATTCGGTGGTGAGACAGGCCCTCATGGCACCGGTTGAGCGAAGGTGCTTGGTGAGTGCCCGTGTATCGACGTCTTGAATGCCGATGATTTTCTGTTCAGCCAGATACTCCTGAAGGCTTTGTCTGGACCTGAAATTTGAGGGCATGGGGCAGAGTTCTCCAACTACGAAGCCTCGTACATGAGCCTGGCCTGATTCGGAATCCTCAGGGTTTATCCCGTAATTGCCGATAAGCGGATAGGTCATGGAGACGATCTGCCCCCGGTAGCTGGGATCTGTGAGAACCTCCTGATATCCGGTCATGGAGGTGTTGAAGCATGCTTCGCCTGTCGAAGTGCCGGAGTGACCGAATGCCTCGCCGCGAAATATGCGACCGTCTTCCAAAGCCAAAATAGCGTCCATTCGGCAGGGCCGATGGTCGGGTAATGACAGTTAATAGCAAGGATTAATTGGCCGAAGAGCGCAAAGGAAACGGCCAAAGTCCCATGAGGTCGAAAGCATCCCGCTAAGGCCCTCCAATGTGAATAAGATTACTGCGTTGCGGCTTTCGAGAAGCCCTGTTGGAGGGGGCAGGCAAAGCAGGGTTTAGCACGTTCGACCTTCAATACCCTGCTCATTGCAGGTGCGGTCAACTGGCAGAAAGAGAGTCAGGGGGTCTTTGGTTTGAGGTGAAAGTCGGCAAAATCAAGGAAGCGATTCCAGTCGAAGTCTTCGATCGAGTGCCCGCCTTCCCGTAGATGGTATCCTACCTGGCTTGCTATCAGCGCCTCACCGACCGGAGGGGGGTCTTCCGCGGTCAGGAGCGTCTTTTTCCCCAGGAGACGGTATGCCTCGCCGGCATGATATGCGGAGAGGTATTCGCCTCGTGGATCGGCCCAGGTGTCTTTCACGCTACTGTGTATATAGACGGGACGAGGAGCGATACATGCCACAAGCATATGCTGGTCTATTGGCAGGTCATCTTCCTGTTCCACAAACTTCCAAGCGTTACGACAGAGCCAGTATGGGAAGCGTGTGACCATCTTCTTCAGGGTTTCCCCTGATTTTCGACGCCAGAGTGCTGCGCCTGCGCAACCCGATTGAGCTGAGATTGCGAGGGCAAAACGTTCGTCCTGAGCCGCGGTCCAGAGTGCAGTTTTCCCCATTTTCGAATGGCCCATTACCGCAACGCGGGTGTGATCGATATCCTGGTCGGTTTCGAGGTAATCCATTGCGCGCATTGCGCCCCATGCACATGTGGAAATTACCCCCCACTCATGCGCTTTAGGGAAACTCTGCCCTTTTGGATAAAAGAGCTTGTGAATGCCGCTGCGGAATTCGACCTCATTGTGGCGAACCAGGTCCTCATGGTAGACCGCAACAAATGCGTATCCATGATTCATGAATTTTCCGAGGGGCCACCCGTTCCTGAGCCTCCCGGACTGCAGTATGGAGGCCTCGAAGTCCTTGCTCCCGGTATCCTGGAAGCTGTGCTTGAGAAAACATGGAGCTGGTTTGCTGGCGCCATTGGGAATGAAGACGATCACGTGCATGGCCATCCTTCCATTCTTGTTGCTCAGATGGATCTTGATATCCTTCCGGGTTGCTTTCCCCCCCATGAAATCGGGCCTGACGTTAGCTACCTCGAATTCGACCTGCAGCGGAAAAGCCGGCTCCGGAACTCGTCCATAGATGAGGTGACTGAAGAGGGAAAGGATCTCCGGGCGCCGAATAGTCCGCCATTGTTCAGGGGTCGTAATCTTTTTTCCCTGGGAACTGACCAGAAGGGGGGGGAGGTCGTAGTGAGGGGTCTTCCCATCGTCATAATTCACGTCTTTGTCGTATTCCTTTGCTTCCCGGGCAGGGGAGACCTGAGTAACGATGAGGAATGCGATCCAGCGAAGAAGGAGCTTCATGGTCGGAGGGGATGCAAAACGGGGATGGAATGCAATGACACTCTCGAGGAGATAGCCGGATCTCCATGATTTCGAGAACCAGGACAAACCGATGACTGGTCAGTCATGACTGGATCACTGAGTAGCAGGACAGTGGGGCAGGCTGATGGTGACGGAATTGTTGCCCCTGAAGAATCCCTGTGACTGCGATTTGGAGTAAGGTTACCCTATGGTCAGCAATTCCTTTCCATCACAGTCCGGCAATCATTTTTACGATCCAGTCATGCAGGCAAGTGCCATTCCTTACGAGGTCACGGAGGAGGGGATCAGGGTATGTCTGATTACCACGCAGAGCAAGAGGCGCTGGGTTTTTCCCAAGGCCTCCCTGGAGGGTCCTTGTTCCCGTGAGATCGCAATCAGGGCCGCCCGGGAAGAAGCGGGAGTCTCGGGTCGGATTAGCGAGAAGCCCGTGGGACGCTACAAGAGGCTTAAGGGTGGGCGCCTTTATCAGGTAGAAGTATTCCCTCTGGAAGTAACCGCCTACCTGAGGGACTGGCGGGAGATTGGCGAGCGGCAGCGAAGGTGGGTGGATGCAGCCCAGGCGGCAGAGGTCCTGGTTAACCCTGAGTTGCAGGACATGCTGTGGAGGGCTTTGAAGGCCCTGGGTCCACAGCTTAACGCAGGAGCAATGTAGTCAGGTCGCGGGTGGGATCAGATAAGCTAGGTTGCTTGCTCGCCACGGGCCATGACCACCTTCCCGGTGCGGACAGTTTCGATAATATCGAACTGGCAGAGCATGCCGACGGCAGCATCCACCTTGGGGGAGTCACCGGTAATCATCGCTACCATGGAGGTGGGGGTAAGGTCGACAGTCTTGCCGTTAAAGTGCTCAATAATCTGGAGAGCGTCCGTGCGCTGCTGAGCGCCTTCGGCGAGGAACTTGATGAGAAGCATTTCCTTGACCACCGCATCAGCAGCGGTGTGTTCGTAACAATGCATGACGTCGATGAGTTTGCTGACCTGCTTGATGATCTGCTCCAGGCCTTCAGGAGCCCCCTTGAGGCCAATGGTCATACGGCTGAAATGATGATCTCTTCCCTGTGATACCACCAGTGATTCGATATTGTATCCGCGCCTGGCAAAGACCTGGCAGATGCGCATGAGCACTCCCGCCTTGTTGTTGACGAAGATGGAAAGCGTATGAGTAACCTCGTCAGGATTTGAAGTGACGGGGGTATCGGTGGTGACGATTGTCCTGGCCATGTTGTTGAGAGGGTTTCGTTTTCCCTGAGGGAGATACAAATGAGTGGGAATGCTGGATCTCCTATGTGGAGCCAACAGGCTTGGCCATTTTCGTCTTTGGAGGCTCGATCAGCATGTCTTCCAGCGCTGCACCGGCTGGAATCATGGGGAAGACATTATCGGTCTTGTGGCACTCTGCGTGGATCAGGCAGGGCCCTTCGTTGTAATCGAGAGCCTTTTGAAGGATGCGGGAGATATCAGCAGGTCTTTTGATGTTGTAGCCCTGTATTCCGTAGGCTGCCGCAAGCTTTACAAAGTCCGGGTTGCCTTCAAGGTCCACGCCGCTCTTGCGGTCTTCAAAGAAGAGTTCCTGCCATTGGCGGACCATTCCCAGATAATGATTGTTCAGGACCAGGATCTTGAGAGGTAATTTGTGAAGGGCCGCAGTAGCCAGTTCAAAGAGTGTCATTTGAAATCCCCCGTCGCCAACGATCGCTACGACCAGATCGTCCGGGCACGCAAACTGAGCGCCTATGGCCGCCGGGAAACCGAACCCCATGGTCCCTGCTCCGCCGGAGGAGAGCCATCGATATGGCGAGTCGTTCCTGTAAAACTGGGCTGCCCACATCTGATGCTGCCCCACATCAGTGGAGATGATCGCCTCGCCATTAGTGAGATTATAGAGTTCGTCAATAACCTGCTGCATGCGCAGGCCGCCCTGCTTCCGGTAGTGCAGGGGATATTTCTTTTTGTAACCAGCGAGATGCCTGAGCCATTCCGAGGTGTCGAGCTTCTCGACCCGTTTGTTTAACTCTGTGAGAGCTGCCTTGGCATCACCGATGATCTGAACGTCAGGCGAAATCATCTTGTTCATTTCAGATGGATCGATATCCACGTGAATAATGCTGGCGTTGGCTCCGAATTTGTCAGCCTGTCCGATGATCCGGTCGTCAAATCGTGAGCCTACGTTGAGGATGAGGTCGGCTTCAACGATGGCCTTGTTGGCGTAGGCAGTGCCATGCATGCCGAGCATCCCGAGAGAGTGCTCGTCTGTTTCAGGGAAGACGCCTTTGCCCAGCAGGGTGGTGGTTACCGGACAGCCCAGAGTCCGGGAGAGTTTGAGCAGTTCATCGCCCGCGCGGGATATCATGCAACCCTGGCCCGCAAGGATCACCGGTTTGCGGCTTTGGTTGATGAGTTTGACTGCTTGCTCGACAGAGTCCTGATCGATTTCAAGGGCGCGCTCCGGGTGGTAACCGGGCAGGTTGACGACAGGGTCAAGTTCGCCATCGAAAGGATCCTGAGAAACGTTCTTGGGGATATCGATGAGAACTGGCCCCGGTCGCCCGGTCGTAGCTATGTAATGTGCCTCCCGTGCGACCTTTGGAAGGTCATTGGTCTTCTTCACCAGAAAGTTGTGCTTAACCACTGGCATCGTGATGCTGAAGATGTCGGCTTCCTGGAAGGCGTCCTTGCCCAGCATCCACAAAACCTGCTGCCCGGTGAGGACAATCATGGGCACGGAATCCATCTGAGCAGTCATCAGGCCCGTCACCGTATTGCCTGCACCAGGTCCAGAGGTTACCAGTACCGCTGCAGGTTTCCCGGTTGCCCGGGCGTATCCGTCAGCCATGTGTACGGCCCCCTGCTCATGGCGAACGAGCACGAACTTCATGTTCGTGGAGACCGTCTCCAAGGCGTCAAAAATAGGGAGGGCCGCTCCACCGGAGTAACCGAAAATATACTCGATCCCGAGATCATCGAGGGTCTTGAGGAGAGCTTGGGCTCCGTCCATCTGCTCAGATTTCATGAAAATTGACTTTCTTTTGGAAAGATGAACATAAAACACAAGTTGTCCATCTGAAAATAGGCTAAAAAAAAGAAAACAAGCTCCGAAATGATAAGTGAGCCTTTGAAAGTTAGAGATAAATCAGAAAGAAGATCAAATTCAGCGGCAGGAAATAAAGAAAAAGCCATTTTTACCACAAAACCGGAAAACACAGGACGGTTTTTTCGGTCGTTGAGCTCGTGCTCCCAAGGCCCGGTGTCTATCCCGGAAGCTGTGGGAGGGAGATCTTTTGGGCTGCGCCTCGAGTTTCTCGATCGAGGATGATTCTGACATCTCCCGGTTCGGATCGTCCTGACTGGGCAACGACCGGGAAAAGATCAGGAATCGAGGGTATCTGGGAATTTTTCTCTCCAGCATCTCAGGGCGAGCCGGATTTCTTCCTCGCCGCGCCGAGGTGAAAGTTCCCATACGTGTGGCAATTCCGGTCTCACGTGTTGGAGAAGAGCGTCATAATCAAGGGTGCCGGTAAAGGGGACCCGGTGGTCACGGTCGGGCCAGTCGACATCATGGACATGGGCGCCAAGCAGATGCTGGCTGATTTGCTGTAACCAGCGATCATGGTCAAGAAGCCCCAGATTATGTTTGAGTTGGACGTGGCCAAAGTCATGCCAGTAACCGATCCACTCATTGCCCGAGAAGTGCTCCTGCAGAATAAGCATCTCTTCTTCAGATGGGACATCCTCATATCTGGAACGAGATTCGATAGCGAGTTTGACCTGATACTCGGATGCTTTTTCAACGATGTTCTCAAGGGCGTCCAGTGAGCGTTGGAAATACAGTTTCCCGATCTTCCTGCGTTTCCTGATGCACCGTAACCTGATTTTTTCGAGATAGGTGTCAGTCTTTACCCCTTCCTTCAGCATACGCGTAAGTTTCCCGGTCCATTTCCGGTGGGGCATACGAGGGACGGAGCCCATATGCAGAACCAGGTAGCGAGCCTTGAATTCTGCAGCGAACTCAAGGGACTTGAGAGTCATTTCCATTGCCCGCTTGCGGTCATGGGGTCGATGCGACGTGAATTCGTAAGCATCGGGAGCGTCAATTATGACTTCCGTTGGAGAGGGAAAGTAATTGTGGACGCCGCAACAACTGAAAGATCCGCCTGCAAAAGCCCTGCGTATTCCAGGGATTTTGGCTACCGTCATACCATGACTTAATTCGATATCGCGGATGCCAAGGTCGAGGATCTCGTCGATCATGGGCTCGCCATCCGAGTGGCGTGCGTTGTTCCAGCAGGTGGAGAAAGCAAGCATGTCGAGAGCGTGTTCCCGGCTGGGGTTTATCTGGGGTTCGGTTCGTCCCAGACAGGTGCTCCCACTTCATCCGCCGGGCAGGGGGCCCTGCGAGGGGAGAGCCAGATGCGTGAAGATCCCTTTATTGCCTCCTTGCCGCGAGGGGGATCTGCCGATTACGGCGATGAAGTTGCAGCATATACAGGCCGTTGAAAAAAAACAGGAAAGCCAGGAAAGCCACAGTTAATTGCATGACCGCCATGGTGGCGACGTGATCATCATGAGCCATGGCACGGGCAATCTCTGTCGTGCGTAAGGCGTTATGCATGAAGTCGGCTTCGCCGCTGCTAATGGCGGCCTCGACATAACCGCGGTCCGTTACAGAATACTGAAGAAATCCCTGTTGCCCCTTGTGGATCAGGGGCACCGCCACAAGAAGGCACACTGCTACACCGAGATTGGCGATGAGGACCAAAGGAAGTCTTGTTCGAACGGGTTTGTCCCCGGTCGGGAGGGAGAAGGAGGTGGGGGTCATTGACTGAGGCTGGTTGGATCGATCGCCAGAACAAATTCTCCGCGAGGGGGCCGATCAGTAAACTTCCGTAGCAATTTCAGGGTTTGACCTCCATATATGTTTTCAAATTTTTTAGTTAATTCCTTGGTAATGCTAACGTGAACAAGAGGGTTTAAATTTGTTAATATTTCGAGTGTCGAAACAAGGCGGTGCGGAGACTCAAAATAAAGGGAGGTATGATCCCGATTGAGTGCGGCCTGGAGCTCGCGCTCACGTTTGCCTTTCTTGTAAGGAAGAAATCCTCCAAAGGTGAAAGGGAGGGGAGGGAGTCCCGAGGCGACGAGAGCGGTGGTGATAGCGCTGGGGCCAGGAAGGACCTGGTAGCTAACTTCTTCCTGGATGCATGCGCGAAGCAGACGGTGACCTGGGTCCGAGAGGCATGGTGTTCCGGCGTCGGAAATTACCGCGATATGCTGGCCTTGTGACGCTTTCCTGAGGATCTCAGGGACACGGCGGGCCTCGTTGTGGTCGTGGAGGGATATAAGTGGCTTCTTTATCTCGTAATGATTCAAAAGCTTGCGGGAATGCCTGGTGTCCTCGCAGGCGATCAAGTCTGCGGAGCGGAGGGTTTCAAGACCCCGCAGGGTAATGTCTGCCAGGTTTCCTATGGGCGTGGGAACAAAGGAGACCAGAGGCGAGGAAGGCATGTCGGACATGGAGAACCTATAAAGGAGGTCGGTGGAGACCGGAAGGGTAGAAAGGACTGCGGATTATTCATGATGAACAGTTTGAGCCGGTTCCTTCCCTTTGTGGGCTGCGATCTTCTAAAATCCTTCTGAGACGCGGGAGACGATGCCCTCGGTCGCTCGCTTGATAGCGTCAACGAGTGCGCTCTGGCGGGCTGTCTGCAGGTTGGGGTCTACAAAGAAGCGGGTGAGCCCTCTGGACTTTCCACTTGCGAGGACCTTGGCAGGATTTGCGGCATCTACCAGGGACCAGTTCAGGTGCGCTTCCATTTCGAGTTCCTCGGAGCGCAGGGTATCTTCCCGGGTTGAGCGAGCCTGGCGGTATTCTATTTTTTGCAGGGTGGTAAGAAGGTGGGCGTCAGCTTGATCTATCGAAGAAATGCGATAGGTGCCGTCCCGGGTGATTGCATCGACAAGGCTGTTGGTTGTCAGAGCTGCAGCACGCGGGACCTGGGTCATGTTTTCAACCATTGCGACACAGACGGTCTTCACCTCGGACAGGTGTTCTGGCTTAGCCGTGCCCCAGGTGTAGCCTGTGCAATTAATCTGACTCAGGGAGAGTGTCAGGGCCGAGGCGATATGGAAGAGGAGGACGACTGGCCTTACTGTGCCTGGTGTGTTTCCCATTGTCTCTATTCGGAATCCTGGAGGCTTTGCAGACGATTCCGGGCACGGTCATGCAGATTGCCTTTACCGGTTTTTCGAACAACTTCCCGGTAGTAGACGCGGGCGGAGCTCTTCTGCCCCTTTTTAAAGTAGAATTCTGCTATATCGAAGGTTCTTTGCAGATCCCGGGTGCGAATTTCAGTGATCATCTTCGTGGCCTCGGCAGCGGACTTGGAGTTGGGGTAGGATTGCCGCAAGTCAGCAAAGGTGTTCAGTGCACGATCAAGGTTGGAATTGTCCTGGTTACCCTTGCTGGCTCCTGCCATGAGCATTTTCCCGATCTTGAACTGTGCCTCCGGGGCGTAGGGGGAGCGCGGATATTCGTCTACCACCTTCTGGTAGGCGGAGACAGCTTCAGCGGACTTCCATTTCCTGCCCTCATAAGCCTTTCCAATAGCGTGCTGGGCCTTGGCGGCGGATGGCGCACGGGGAGCATTGTCCCGGACGGTTTCGAGCATGGAAACCACCTTCTTGATGTCCAGGTCAGGTTTGAACCACAGTAACTTGCCTGTCACGCTTCCCTCTGCAGCGGCGTGCGCAACCTTGGCCTGGCTGTCACGAGCCTGGGTGTAGAGCGAAGAGGCTTGGTAGCGACTGATGACCATCTGATAAATTTCAAATGCTGCATCAAGTTTCCCTTGTTGATGAAGAAGCTGGGCCTGTCGGAAGCGGGCTGCAGCAGCGATTCTTGAGTGAGGGTATTTATCTGCGGTGCCGGAGTAGAGGCTGATCGCTTTCTTGCCCCTGCCCGATTTGTCCGCGGCCTGAGCCCGATTGTAGAGCCTCTGGGCGTCGTCATCGGAACCCCGACGAACACCTGCTATGGGTAGCTCTGTTTCGGTTTCATTGGAGCAGCCAGGGAGGAGAATGACCCAACCAGCAAGCAGCAGAGTGCAGCGGAGACTGATCATGTGGTGAACCCTAGTGCGCCTTCGTGAAAATCCAATCGTGATTTTAGGCTCCTAAGGAAAGCGAACAAACAGTGTGATTAGATGAGAGCCGTTGCCGCGTATGCCGGTTCATTCCTGTCCCATTTCGCGAGCGCGGTCCGTCGCGGTGTTTACAGCCTCTATGCAGGCAGCGCGGAAGGCATGAGCCTCAAGCGCTTCCAGCGCAGCGATCGTGGTACCACCCGGAGAGG
>Ga0163179_10002862_pt1 | contig 11879 bp, 11 predicted proteins | sample AtlANTMetagenome_FD_109643 | JGI IMG/M metagenome (GOLD analysis project Ga0163179, IMG submission 109643) | Marine eukaryotic phytoplankton communities from the Atlantic Ocean - Atlantic ANT 2 Metagenome | ecosystem: Environmental > Aquatic > Marine > Oceanic | place: North Atlantic Ocean... | reverse complement strand
GGCCATGGAGTGAACCTGGGTCCAGACCTTGTGAAAAGTGTGAAAAAACTTCACGGAAAAGATCTTCTTCTCCAGATTCTTGATCCATCGTCGAAAATTGATGATGACTATCGCACTGTACAATTTCTGCTCACTGATGGTCGCGTGGTGTCTGGAGTTGTTGCGAGTGAAACGCCAGAAACCTATACCATCAGGCCAAATCTTCTTGTGCCGGAGAAGGTCAAACGAATACAGAAAAAAGACGTTGAAGAACGGTTTTCCTCTCAGGTTTCACCGATGCCCGCCGGACTGGTCAATGTCCTGACGCGGCAAGAGATTCTTGATCTTGTGTCTTTCCTTGAAGCTGGTGAAAACCTCCCAGCAGGCCTTTCCGGGCATCATGAATTTCCCACAGTCAAGTAATCTTTGCTGTGGTTGGATGCAAACTACGCTAGACTCTGCGTGGTACAAAAGGAATAGACGCTTGCTGGGGACTTCATAGGAATCACATCATGGGGAACAACCATCAATTGAAGGATCAGGGGTCAGTTCGTAGTCGTGCAATCGGCATGCGACTGTTTCTGATTTATGTCCTGCTCTACTTAGGCTTCATGGGCATCGTCTTGTTTTGGCCAGATGTACTCTCGTGGCGACCACTCGGAGGAGTCAATCTCGCGATTGCCTACGGAATGGGATTAATTGCTTCAGCTTTTGTGCTGGCCTTGATCTATATGGTTGCCTGCCGGGGCAGATCTCCAGACGCCTGATTTTCTTATTGAGAGGCTCTTCGATGCTCTACGACTCATCACCAGTTGCCATTGCTATTTTTGCCAGCTTTGTCCTTGGGGTTATTGGTCTTTCATTCTGGCTTGGCCGCAAAGGACAGTCCGCAAAGGGATACTACGCAGCACATGGTGAAATCCATTGGTTTGTGAATGGAATTGCATTTGCGGGTGACTATCTTTCAGCAGCATCCTTTCTCGGTATCTGTGGAATGATTGCATTCTATGGCTATGACGGTTTTCTTTACTCAATAGGTTTTCTTGCTGGTTGGATCGTGGCACTATTTGTTATTGCTGAACCGATCAAAGCACTCGGGAAGTTCACATTTGCCGATGCACTTGATGCCCGCTTTAATAGTCGAGGGATCAAGTTTGCAGTAGCCATCTCAACGTTAATTGTCAGCATTTTCTATCTGATTCCACAGATGGTTGGTGCAGGACATCTCATTGTTCCACTCCTTGGGCTCCCGCACGCTGTTGGCGTCATTCTGGTTGGTGTTGCAGTGACATTAATTGTTGTGACAGCGGGCATGGTCTCTACGACATGGGTTCAGTTTATTAAAGGCTCGCTACTGGTATTTTTCTGTGGCATCCTGACGATCATGATTCTGAATCGTGGACTTGTACTCAATGCCGGGCGGCAGGGCGAAGAAGATCTTCGTCCTCAGGTACAGACGCAGACTCCGGACGGCCGTGTGCTTGTCAATGGTGAGCCGCAGACGACAGAGAATGACCTCCGACCTGTTGGGACCATCCACAAACTTCCTGAACGATATGGTGATGCGCGTGAGACAGGGCCGTTACGACCACTTCAATATCTCTCTACCCTCGAAGATTCACAGGTTGTTACCTGGTCAGCGAAAAAACACACTGATGATAAGGGCGTTCATACGACTTTCTCACCAACTATTCGTGAGGGGAAAGACCTATTGAAGCCGGGTGGATATTTTAAAGGCCTTTCGTCGGGAACTCTGACTGATCGATTAAACTTTGCCAGCCTCATGCTTGCACTCTTTTGTGGGACGGCCTCACTCCCACATATTCTGATCCGGTATTACACAGTCAAGGATGCTGCTGCAGCTCGTAAAAGTACCGTAGTCGGGATCGCAGCGATTGGTGGTTTTTATGTCTTAACGCTGTATCTCGGTCTTGGTGCCATGACGAGCGGATATCTTGATCCGACAAGTTCCAATATGGCAGCTCCACTTCTTGCGAAATCATTTAGTGAAACCTTATTTGCGGTGATATCAGCAATTGCATTTACCACGGTTCTTGGCACGGTAAGCGGTCTCATCATGGCCGGCAGTGGGGCAGTGGCGCATGATCTGATTGAAAATTGTTTTGGCGTCACGATGAATGATCATGAAAAAGTTCGAGCGGGAAAAATCTCTGCCGTTTTTCTTGGCGTCGTTGCGATGGCACTTGGAATTCTTTTTAAAAATTTCAATGTGAGCTTCCTTGTTGGATGGGCGTTTCATATAGCTGCATCAGCAAATCTTCCAGCACTCGTTATGTTGCTCTTTTGGCCGCGCACCACAAAACAGGGAATAACAGCAGCTGTTACTGTAGGAATGGTTTCTTCGCTGGGCTGGATTCTCCTCTCGGCAGATACGTTTGAAAAAGTCTACGGACTTCCACGGGGCGACTCACCGATTCCATTTAGTCAGCCAGGTCTGGTGACAATTCCGCTCGGATTTCTCGTTCTTATCCTTGTTTCATTAGTCACACCGAGACAGGAGCCGCGGCAGGCGGTGGATGCATGACCAGTAGGCCAACTGGTACTCATGTGCTGCGTTGTAATGAAAAGCATCTGAAGGACATTCGAGATATTTTTAACGAGGCAATTCTTCATACAACAGCACTCTATGAAGAGTCACCCCGGTCTGAGGCAACAATTGCTGCATGGTTCGAAGAAAAGAAACAGGCTGGTATTCCCGTTTTTGGAGTCGAGCAGCAGGGGGCAGTGGTCGGTTTTGCGACCTGGGGTCCCTTTCGGCCATATCCAGCATACTCCAAAACAGCCGAACATTCCGTTTACATTGCAACGGAGTACCAACGCCGAGGACTTGGTCGGATTTTACTCGATACTATTATTCGTGAAGCAACAACACACGAACTTCATCTTCTTGTCGCCGGTATCGACTCAGCCAATGAAGCAAGCATCGCACTGCATCGTCATGTCGGATTCTCTCACGCCGGAACGATTCGAGAAGCTGGCTATAAATTCAAGAAATGGCTCGATCTTGAATTCTGGCAACGTCTGTTGAAGTGACCAACAGATTTTAAAAACAACACCTCAGAGAGAACAAGAAGATTGTTTTCTCTGAGGTGTTGTTTCTGTACGATTGCCGTCACGACTGCCCGTGCTCTTCGTCGGGATACTCAAGCACCCGGACGACGGAAGTGACGATAGGCTTGGAGGACATCGTGAAGATCAGAAGAAATCGTGACTTCATCTTCAGCAAAATCACTAAGCCAGGTTCTGTCACTTGAGACAGCATCAGCTAAGATCGGTAGGATTTCACCGAGTGGTACTTTGACACTATGTGGATCAAGTTGCTGTTCAAGCAACGAAACGCCAGCAGCATCATTTTCTGGACCGTTATACACACGTAGTTTTCGCAGACCCATGGCAGACTCCCTTTTGCCGTGTAGTCCTTCGGAAAGCCGTTGGACCGTTGCCTGTCAGACAGGTTTATTGCTAGCAGCATCGTGCGGCCAGCAGATCATGGTCGACATGAATCCTGCCTAAGAATCCACTATCGGCACATGGAGGCCACAAAGTTTGACCGAATTCTCCATTTATTCCGATTTTTGTTGCAGATACCCGAAAACTCAAGTTTTTGGGGGCTTTGGCTAAACCCGGCCGTTTCCTGATTGACTCTGCATACGACCTGCTCGCAGTGCCTCGCCGATACTTTTAGGGACGAGGGCCTCAGCTTTGAGGACACCGGCACGGTTTTCAGCAGTTGCCGCTTTCATTTCCTGTTCATGAGCGATGGCTACCGCCCGTCGTTCCTCGGCTTTGGCACGTGCCACACGTGTGTCGGCCTCTGCCTGATCAGCCTGAAGACGGGCTCCAATATTTTCACCAACCTCAATATCAGCGATATCGATAGAGACAATTTGAAAAGCTGTTTGTGCATCGAGTCCTCTTTCAAGCACAGCTTTTGAAATTGTATCTGGGTGCTCCATGACTTCGAAGTGTGTAGCAGCCGATCCAATTGATGTAATAATTCCTTCACCAACTCGGGCAATTATTGTTTCTTCAGTTGCTCCACCAATGAGTTGATGAAGATTTGTTCGGACCGTGACCCGAGCCCGAATTCTTAATTCGACACCATTTCGTGCAACAGCTGAAAGAGTTGACTTTCCACTCGCAACATCCGGGCAGTCAATTACCTTGGGGTTCACGCTTGTTTGGACTGCATCGAGCACATCTCTACCAGCGAGATCTATGCCGCATGCTTTATCGTAATCAAGATCAATGCCAGCTCGATGTGCGGCAATCAGAGCACGGATGACACGAGGAACATCACCACCAGCGAGATAGTGAGCCTCGAGCACACGAGGAGAAAGCTGCTTTCCAAGACCAGCCTGCGTTGCCATGATTCGAGCTTGAACGATTGTACGAGCATTGACTTTCCGCAAACTCATTCCAAAAAGTTCGAGAAATGTAACAGCTGATTTCGACCAGTACGCCTGAAACCAAATTTGGCCGTAGTTAAATAACAGAATCAACATTGCGAATGCAATGATTCCGAGCATAACGCCAAAGACTGCAAATGCGGCGGGGGGCAAAGCTATTCTCCTATTCAAAGTGCAAAGAGTGAATCACACGACCCCCTCGATAGTACTTGGAAGATTCAGGAATGCAAAAACCGTATGCACATCGGCTGCTGAAGCCTTTTCTTACTGAAGTAGAGGCTGTTGTCGGAAACGTCGTCAGGTCGTTTCATGCTTTACAATCCAGCCTCCACCGAGAAGATGCGTGTTGTCATAGCAGACCGCTGGCTGGCCAGGGGTAATCGGACCAGGAGCATTGACGGTTGGCTCAAGAAATTGTGCTTCAAATTCTTGATCACCTTTCCTTGTAACGATGGCTTTTGCTGGTGGCCGTTGGGCTCGGCACTGAACAAGGCATTCAAAAGGAGTTGTTGGTACATCAGCAACCCAGCTCACTTCATCAGCAATCAGACCTTGAAGAGGCAAATCAGATTTTGGTCCTACAACAACTCTCAAAGTTTCTGGTTCAATTCGAATGACATACAGCGGGGAACCAATTGCAATGCCAAGACCTTGTCGTTGACCGACTGTAAAATGCTCGATTCCGGGATGCTGTCCAAGGACGCTTCCACTCGTGTCAACGATATCTCCTGCCCGGGAACCACCAAGTCTATGGGCCACTAAACGTGGATGCTCGCCCGGCGGGACAAAGCATATTTCCTGACTATCAGGCTTCGTTGCCGTTACCAAACCTAATTGATCAGCACGTGATCGAACCTCAGATTTTGTCAGTTCACCAATTGGCAGCAACATTCGTGCTAAACGGTCTGGAGTGATTCCGAATAAGACATATGACTGATCACGTGAGACATCATGGCCTCGGTGGATTTCCGGAATGGGTGGGTGCGTGCCGGAAGTCTGGTTGTGAACGATTCGTGCATAGTGCCCTGTTGCAACATGTGTTGCACCAACTGCATCGGCATAGTCAAAGAGACGACCGAATTTAATCCATTGATTACAACGTACACACGGATTTGGTGTCCTGCCGGCACCATATTCGGTAACAAATGTATCTATTATTTTTTCAAAATCATCTGTGAGGTCGAGTGGATACAGTGGAATGCCAAGATGTTCCGCAACACGACGGGCATCGAGCGCATCTGTCACAGAGCAGCAGCCTTGGTGTCCGGGCTTCGGACCAGGTGCTTCAACGATAGAAAGTCCATCTGATGGTGGTGGCAAAGCCGGTTGGCCATGCCGCATAAAGACACCAATACAATCGTGTCCAGCTTCAACGAGTAATGAGGCAGTGACACTTGAGTCGACGCCTCCCGACATGGCAATGACGATGCGGGACATGAAAATCAGTCTGGCAAAGAGTCCGGAATAGTTCTTCCAATAGCTCTGAATGTACCGAAAGGATTTAGTATTTTAGAACAGTTTCGATTCGGTGGTCACCCAATCGTTCACGTCCTCTTAAACCCTCAAGTTCAACGAGGAACGAGCATCCTACCACCGTTGCATGCACAGATTCTATCAGCTTGACACAGGCTTCAGCCGTACCACCCGTAGCCAATACATCGTCGATAATCAGCACACGTGACTGTGGCGTCAGAATTCCACTGTGCATTTCGAGCGTATCTGTACCGTACTCCAATTCATACTGGTAACTGATCGTATCAGCCGGCAGTTTTCCTGGTTTGCGAACGGGAATCAAACCAACACCAAGTTTGAGAGCAAGAGGTCCGGCAAAGAGAAATCCTCTGGCTTCAACAGCAGCAACGGCATCAATGGCCGAATTCTGCCACGGTTCGGCTAACTTGTGTATCGACTCAGCAAATGCTTCATGACTAGCAAGCAGCGGCGTAATGTCGCGAAAGAGTATGCCCGGCTTTGGAAAATCGGGTACATCGCGGATATGTTGTTTTAAGTTCATAGACAGAGGGTATCTGGTTTATGCGCCTCGCCGCAACTGTCTCGTAGGACGGATGGAAATAGTCGCTCGTGGAACACCCTCAATTTCAGCAGCGAGTGACGCCAAGGTCTCAGACTCTATCTGTCGAACCCGCTCTCGAGTAAGTCCCAGAATGCTGCCGATCTCCTTCAATGTCATTGGCTCACCACCCTCAAGGCCAAACCGCATTCGGACAATAGACGCGGCTCGGTCCTCAAGCTCATCGATCCGTTTCAGTACATGTTGGAGCGTGTCTTCATCAAGCATCACGTCGGCTGGACATCGTGCGTTTTGATCTTGAATGATATCTCCAAGTGACCACCCACCTTCTGTCTGATCCGTCTGCGGAGCCGCCTGATGAACTTGCATTGCCTTTTTGATGATCGGTAGCTTTTTGCGAGCCAAGCCGAGCATTCGAGCTACTTCTTCAGGTGTGGGTGTTCGACCAAGTGAATCGAGGAGACGAATGGATGCTCGTCGCCATTTTGACAGGATCTCAACCATATACGCAGGAATTCGGATGGTCTTCCCATTATTAATGAGTGATCGCTTGATTGATTGTTTGATCCAGTAACTGGCGTATGTACTAAACCGCGTTCCAACAGTCGGATCAAATCCTTCGACGGCTCGCATGAGACCAAGATTTCCCTCTTCGATGAGATCACAAAGCTGGAGCCCACGGTTTGAATAGCCACGAGCAATATTGACAACAAGGCGGAGATTCGCCCTGACCATATGGTCGCGTGCAGCAGGATCACCTTTTTGAACTCGAACAGCCAGTTGTTTTTCTTGGTCTGCAGTGAGGAGAGCAGTTTCATTGATGTCGCGTAGATAAGTTTCCATAGGTTTTTACTTGGTCTCTTTGCTGATAAACGATGATTAGGTTGTGAGTACGATAGAAGGATTGTCTAGACACGCGTGCCGTACCCGGAGTGACACGACATGGTGGAGCCATTCCATCGCATCTCCTGACAGGCACAGGACATAAACGCAGGGGAACGTGAACAGGAAGCGTCACCCGCAGAAAAAACTATCGACTGTTCAGCAAGGACGACTACACAAAGAGGGAAAAAGAGGCTCCCTGTGCTGACTGTATCGACTGCACGGCCCACCAAGAAGAAGACCGTTTGAAGACTCACTTATGAATCGAGTTGTCTGAGTTGCCAGTCAAGAACAACAAGCTCAGGTGGTGAACCGAGTCGAAGAGGAAGAAGCGAGGTGCCGATGCCCCGTGAAACGTACATTGGCGGTCCATTGTCGCAGTACCATCCAGAGACATAGCTCCCACTTCCTTGAGGCGTAATGAGAGGGAAGCCACATGGAGCAATCTGACCCCCATGCGTATGACCACTGAGAATGAGACTCGGAGGATCCGCAAGAAGTTTCTGAAAAATATCACGAGTCCCTGGACAATGTGCCAGTACAAGGTGCTGATCCACATCGTCATTCTTTTCTGTACGAAGAGGCTTTGGATGACCTGCAAGGAGATCATCAAACCCAGTAATCTGTAACACGCTGGCATCGTATTCGAAACGGTAGGACTCATTCATTAAGACTTGAAATCCGAAAGGACTCAGGAATTCCCTGAATGATGATGGAGTCAACCCGGCGTTGTATTCCCAGTTCCCCATGATCGCAAGTCGGTGGGATGCTGGTGGGAGCTTCTCTAAAAATTCAGATAGTGGCTGCATGCCATTTTTATGACTTATCGTATCGCCTGTGAGCAGAATCACATCAGGCTGGGCAGCGGTGACTGCCGCAAGAAGTTGTATCTCCAGCTGACCAATATCACGGAGATGCAGATCACTGAGTTGAACAATCCGTAGCGATCGCTCATCCGATAATGAGGATGTTCCAATGTGGAGATGTGTCTGAGAAAGTGATTGTGGTGCGACCACAAAAGATTCTGCCAAGAGTCCACCGGCAACACCACACGTAGTAGCTGTAGCCGCCTGGATCCATTGTCGACGACTCAATTGAAGACGGGGTATCGCCATACTCAAACACTCCGCTGTGGAAAAAAAAGAGCGTCGTGGTTTCTGAGAAAACTCTCAAGACTGATTTGGCTTATTTTCCTGAGCGATTCCGGTAGTTTTTTCAGGCACAATGACCGAATCGATGTCAGTATCAAGTGTTCTGATCAAAAAATTGAGCATAATCTGGCCAACGGTCCCGTCCTCTGCCAGAGATTCTTGCTGACCCTCACGAAGGATAAGTGTGCTGTCGACATCTACAGATAGCAGTGCAGCATGTAGTCGTTCACTCTGACTTACAGGGACGGTTGCATCGCTTTTGCGATGAATAAGTAATGTGGGCGGGTCATTCCGTGAGGCGTAACTGATCGGACTGGCTCGCAAAGCTGCTTCGCGAAGCTCAGGCAGTGGTCCACCAATGAGCCTACTCGCGGCAGAGGAGGCACGGTCAGAATCAGTTCCAAGTGTGGGCAGGTGCGCAATCGTTGAAATACCACAGAGTGCAGCAATCCTATGCACAGGAAACTCATGCTCCTCGAGGGAATCATTATGTGTCTGATCAGGATCTAGGCCAATCAACATCGAAAGGTGTGCACCTGCAGCCTGCCCTACAAGACATATCCGTGTTGGGTCGATACTCCAAATTGCGGCATCTTCAGAGAGACGATTGATTGCTGCTAAACAGTCGTCTCGTTGAACAGGAAAAACATGAGTTTGGCTTGGCCTATAGCTGATACTTGCGACAGCAAATCCATGCTGCGTGAGCCATGTAAGAGGACAATCGATGCGAGGGCTGCTGGACCAGTCGTCACCTGGTAACCAGATCACAAGAGGAAGTCTTCCAACCCGGCACCCACCGGGAAGATACAGGTCAAACTGTTGATATTGCTCTCCGGAACCATACGAAAGGTTTCGATGCTCAATGAGTAATCCACTGTGTGGTGGTATATCCTCTGGAACAACTGTCCATGTGCCACGACGGTTCATTCGGCGTTGGGCACGCCTGGAAACTCGGCGTCGTGGATTTTGTGTCGAGAGAGAACTTGATTCGGGGCTAATGCCTGCAGGGAGATCACTCGGTGGACGAGGATCCTCACGATATAATCGCACGGCATGTTTTCCGATGCCTGCCGCATCCCCTGCCACATCCATTGTGTAGGCCAGAGAAGGTGAGAGTAGTATGAGACAAATTGTGTGCAATGAACGCACTATCTTCACTGCTTGGCGGCTTGTCTGAAACATTGACACCACTCATGATGGAGTTTGTTCAAGGTGATGAGCACCTTTATCACAATAATTCCTGAACATTCCATCGTACCAAAGGAATTGAACAGATGCGCCCACCCCATATATTTGGGGTAGCTTGCAGCCCAATGCCTTACATTCACGGTGGATTTGCAACTTCACCACCATCACGTGTTGCGAGTCCTCGCCAAATACGAAGCGAGATGTCATCAGTGATTTTTCGGATTGAACCATCGACCATCCCAGTATTCACAACTCCGTTGTGATAGCTACGAGATGTAATTGCGGCAAATGTTTTTTGTGTCGCACTCTTTCCTTCCTGCTGTGAGTTGTAGTCGATGTCATACGAGACTCCACCAACAGCAAATTCGACAACTGCGTTGGGAGTAAATGTAGCTGTAAAGCCATTATGATGAACTCGCCCATCCGGCCATTCCGTATGACCAGTGTTTTTGTTTGTGGCAGACCCCAATTTGTTCTCGCCGCCACTGGCGAGAGATGCTAGTTGAGCATCATCAGTGGGTGGAGAATGAGCCGGATAGGTACTTCCTGGATCAGATGTATTTCGAACATAAGGCGTAAAGGCCTTCACTTCACTGACCATTAAGGTTTTTGATAATCCATCTCTGAATTCTTTGGCTTTGTAATGTGAGTTTGGATGGAATGCCCCATTACCACCCTCCCCCGTTGCAGGATCGTAAATAAACCAGGTTCCATAATTGAACCCATAGTTCGTGGGATAGACATAGTCAGCACCATCTTTTGTCCGAAAAAAGTTATGCACTTCGCTTGGGCAAACAAATGCTTCAATCCTCGTTGATCGTACTGTTGCCCAATTCGTTCCCTCTGCACCCCCTGGATATCCATCATCCCATGGTTGTTCAAGGTTGATTCTCTCTGCTATGACACCCTGTTCTATATAGGGTAAGAGTCGGCCATGAATGCCCCAAGACTCATTGTTACTGGGAAATGCAGTACCTGGTGTATGCACCATGCTCGGCGGAAACCCGCCCTTGTTTGACGCATAATTATGAACAGCCAACACTAACTGTTTCATGTTGTTGCTGCAGGCTAAACGTCGTGCTGCCTCGCGAGCCTGCTGGACTGCTGGCAAGAGCAATCCAACAAGAACACCAATAATCGCAATCACAACAAGGAGCTCAATGAGTGTGAAACCGATTCGATAGCGACTGTATTTCGAAGAAGAAAATATTCGCATGACATCTTTCTTTCGTTGAGACAAAATCTCTATGCCACGTCTGAAAGGAATAGCGTCTGGCGAGAGTAGAACCGAAATATGAGACTATCATGCTGGCAAACGAAAAGTCCACTAGATGAACAGTAATAATAGTATTCTTGTGACCTAGCTAAAATGAAGTTCTCGGTATATTTTTTTCTAAAAGTGAGTTAAGCAAACCTCTTCAGGCGAAATACACCATTTAATACACACGGCAAGGAGCCAATCAATGAAAGCCACGGGGTTCACGACTGGAAAGCATTTTTTCACAGCCTGTTTGCTACTTCTTGTAGGCATCCATGGCGTCCTTGCAGATGAATCTATAAACCGCTTAACGGAGTCTGAGGCACGAAGTGGTTGGGAACTTCTTTTTGACGGCACATCACTTCACGGATTCAAGGGCTATCAACAAGACACCCCGGGTGCCGGTTGGCAGGTTCTTGATGGGGCCATTGTTCGTACAGAAAGTGCTGGCGATCTTCTCACAAAAGAAACATACGACAGTTTCGAAATTCAACTTGAATACCGAATAAGTACGGCAGGGAATAGTGGGCTTATGTTTCATGTGTCTGAAGATGGCAAACGACCGTGGTATAGCGGCCCGGAAGTTCAGATCATTGATAACGATGCTGGGAAAGATGGTCAGAAAGCAGGGTGGCTGTATCAACTGTATGAACCGCGGGAAAAAAAATGGGTCATGCACATTGAAAAAGCTGCCGGACTATCAGTGAAGGAATTGGTTGACGCGACACGGCCAGCAGGAGAGTGGAACCACCTTTACCTTCGGGTGACGCCAGGATCATCTGAGGTCTGTCTCAATGGAGTCAGTTATTACAAGTTTGTAATTGGAAGCGATGATTGGAATAAGCGTGTCGCAAAGAGCAAATTTTCGAAATACGTACAGTTCGGGAAGGCTGGGGATGGTCACATATGTTTTCAAGATCACGGCGATGAGGTTGCTTTTCGCTCAATTAAAATCCGGC
>Ga0163179_10002861_pt1 | contig 11882 bp, 9 predicted proteins | sample AtlANTMetagenome_FD_109643 | JGI IMG/M metagenome (GOLD analysis project Ga0163179, IMG submission 109643) | Marine eukaryotic phytoplankton communities from the Atlantic Ocean - Atlantic ANT 2 Metagenome | ecosystem: Environmental > Aquatic > Marine > Oceanic | place: North Atlantic Ocean... | reverse complement strand
TTCCCTGCTGCAGACTTTTCATCTGCACCGTACTTCCAGTTCGGTCCTCAATCTACAACCATCGACGTGGCGGATATGTCCATCACCATTGATGAGTTGATGATTTCGGGTACCTTCTCGGCAGACGGTAGCTGGTTCGGTGGTGGCTCTCTCGCGGGTGAAGTGGATACCCGTCCACTTGTTCCTCTCCTCTTCCCTGAAGAAGAGAACGACAACGCGATTTGCGAGTTCATCGCAGGATTCAGTGTGGCGTGCATTCCTTGCGCGGGTGACGAAAGCATCCCCTACTGCCTCCAAATCGAAGCAGTGGACTTGGTTGCTGAATCCACCGGTGGTGAGGTTGTCGAGTACATTGAACTCGAGAACTGCCACGAGCAGTGCGATGACACCTACGACGAGAACGGTGACTTCACCAATGCTGAGTGTGTTCTCTAAATCCTTCAATAGGTATTGAACACCAAAACTGGAGCCGCCCAACTGGGCGGCTCCACTTGTTTTTGGCGTTGCGCCCGGCATACTCTACCGGCTAAGGTCCCGTAGCCCTACTGGAGAAACTATGCGCCTACTTCCTTTGCTATCCCTCCTCCTTGTTGCCTGCGGCAACAAAGACTCTATCACCGTCGACGACACCTCCACCATTCCGGAGGATACTCAGGACACCCAAGAGGACACTGAAGACACCGAGGACACCGAGGATACAGAGGACACTCAGGTTGAATGCAACGCCGAGGTCACCGCCATCAGCCCCGCCAATGAGGCAGACGGTGTCCCCGCAGACGTGCTGATTGAAGCCAGCTTCTCCGAGGCCGCGGAAGCCGCCACGGTGACGCTCACGGGCCCAGAAGGCGCCGTAGACGGCACCACAACACTCGCTGAAGACGGATTGAGTGTGTCTTTTGCAGCAACGACGGAACTCGCACGAGAAAGCACCTACCAGTTGGAAGTCGGCGTATGCGATACCACCACCACCGCCAGCTTCACAACCGTGCCCGATGCACTGGATGAAACCAGCCTGATCGGCAGAGTCTATGACATGGATCTCAGCAACGTGAGCTGGAATGATCCACCCGCGAGTGCTGCTGAATTCCTGGTCGACATGCTCGACACTTCGCACATTCTCATGCTGGTCGACAGTATCGACACCACCGCCGAGACCATCAAGTGGGTCGGTGCACCTGGCTGGGACGAACAAGGGGTCGTCACCCAATACCCTTGCGCAGAAGCCATCGACTTTGATGAAGCCGACTTTTCTGCCAACCCGTATTTCGCTGTAGGCCCCAAAGATCTGACATTCGATGTCATGGGCTACCAAGTTCCTGTGGAATCACTGCTGGTGGAAGGTTCATTCAATACCGACGGTGGCAAACTGAAAAACCTACACTTTCAGGCCTACCTCGACGGCAGTTTCGTAGTTCCCGATTTTGGACTCTCCCTGTGTGAGGCGGCCAGTTTTCTTGGTGTGACCTGCGTCAGCTGCCCATCCGACTCGAATATCGACTGCATGAAACTGGACGCTGACATCACAGCGGCACCCTACATCGAAGGCTTGGTGGTCAATCCAGACATCGATCCAAGCTTGGACCCAAGCTGCAACTAAACAGCGCGAAGGGCGTCTAAGACCTGTTGGTAATCGGATGGTAAGTCCGCCTCGAACACCATGCGTTCCGAGGTCACGGGGTGGTCCAATTCCAAGCGACGTGCGTGGAGAAGCTGGTGGTCCACATCCCGCAGAAGTGTCCTCATCCACTCGGGAGGCTGCTTTCGGCTCTTGTACAAAGGGTCACCCAAAATGGGTAGGTCGTGCTCTAAGAGATGCACACGTACCTGATGGGTTCTGCCCGTCTCCAGCTTGCAGCCCACAAGGCTAGCCCAGAATGTGGCCACTTTCCCTTTTTTCCTAGGCACGAGCCGTTCCTGAAGCTTCCAATGGGTGACCGCCGATTTACCACCCCGCTCGACAGAACAAAATCGGAAACGATCCCGTGGGTCCCTACCCAACTCACTCCGAATACAGCCAGCATCAAGATCCGGTACACCGAGGCACAACGCTTGATAAAACCGACCCGCGGTATGCGTCGCAAATTGTCCCTGTAAGCTTTGATGAGCCTGGTCATTACAGGCCACTACCATCAGTCCACTCGTTCCCTTGTCCAAGCGATGCACAATCCCCGGACGTTCCTCCCCACCCAGAACAGGAAGCTCTCCCAAGGCATGCAGCAAGCCATGCACTACGGTTCCAGAATCATGGCCCTTCGACGGATGGACCACCATCCCGGCGGGCTTGTTCACCACCGCAATCGCTTCATCTTGATAAACGATATCCAGATCTAAATCTTCGGCGACAAGCCTGCTCTCTTTGATCTCCGGAAGCGTAAGCACAGCTTCTTGGCCCGCTTCTACCTTGAACGCAGACCGCACTTTTTTGCCGTCCAAAAGCACAAATCCCTGGTCAATCCACTTCTGTAAGCGCGAACGAGTGAACTGTGGAAGTGCTTGGGCCAGCGCTTTATCTAAACGCATCCCACCGGTGTCAATCTGGACTGTGTGTTGTTCAGGCACCGCGCTGGCGCTGATAGAGACCCAAATAGCCTTCCGTTAAAGCTTCCGGCTCCAGTTCCAAAACACGTGCGATCTCTTTGAGATACCCGCGGACAAAAATCGCGGAAGGTAGCCGATCAAAGGCGTTCGTTTCCAGCGCTTGCACATAGCGTGTCGATATCTTGGTTGCCTCAGCGACCGCTTCCATACTGAGCCCCTTGGCTTGCCGCACAGCCGCCAAAAGACGCCCATCATAGCCGTTGGCCTCAATCAACTCGCCCAATTCACGCAAACCCAACGCTCTACCGGTCGGAGCAACTGCTTCGGAGGACACTGGATTCGGCCGATCAAACTGAAAGCCCATCTCACTGTTGAGAGTCTGTGCATTCTCCACACCCGAAGACGTATTGCTTCCAATCACCATACGATCGGAATCACTATCCGTAGGTCGCTGATCCTGCTCAAAGAAAGAGGCTTGAGAAGGAATCGTCTCGCTCAGATCAGGGGCTACTTCCTGCTCTGCAGCGGACTCTCCCAAGGGCAAATCCGTCAAGGCTCGAACGACGCCAACCGCAGCAGCTGTACCTGGATCCACCATACCGTCGCGAATCTGCTCCCAGAACGCATCGGAGCTGGATTCCAACTGCTCGGACTCCAACTGCAAGAAATGATCGTAGCTCCGACGACGCTTGGGATCACCCAGCACCTGGTGCGCCTCTACCAACGCATTTCGCTCCGCTTCAATCGCAGCCGTATCGGCACCAGAAGCTTCCGCTTTGCGGTGTTTCTTCACCAAGCGGGCCAAACCTCGATGGTAAGCCTGCTCGACTTCTTCGCGCTGAGCTTGAGCAGAGAGCCCGAGTCGATCGTAAAAACTTGACATATCGGGACTATTCTTGGCCCGTTGGCGGATGAAATGCAACCTTTAGCCCTTCTAACAGGGATTCTTCTTCCCCCGAAAGAAGGCAACGCGGATCGATTATCAGTCCACTGCGAGCCACTCGAGCCAAGATTGCTGGTTTTTGCCCGCGCAGGGCGCGAGCGATCAAATCTGGCGATTCACACTCCACACGCACCACCGATCCCTCCAATTCTCTTCCCGGCAGAGCACCGCCACCCGAAAATCCCACATCGGGCTCGAGACTCACGGCGAGTCCCAACGCCTCCAAGTGCTGAAAGATTCGACGTGCCGCAGCTTCATTGGCATCTTGAAGCATCGATAGTGCAGGTATCTCTCGCTCACCCCCCTCCAGATACAGCCGAAGCGTCGCCTCTAAGGCCACGAGCGCGAGTTTATCGAGACGAAGAGCTCTGTAAAGCGGGTGACGACGACAAGCCTCAACCGCCGCTTTCTGACCCACAATCAAACCAGCTTGAGAGCCCCCTAAAAGCTTGTCACCCGAAAAACTCGCAAGTGTGACACCAGACCGGAGCACGGAAGCGATTTCAGGTTCGCCTTCAAAAGGAATCAAGGCACCGCTACCCAGATCTTCAAAAACCGGTGGCCCAATCTCCAACAACTCCTCGCGCGAAGCCTCCTCAGTAAACCCCTCAATCCGAAAATTGGACGGATGAACACGCAGAATCAAGGCCGTGTCGTCATTGGTTGCCCGAGCGAAGTCTTCCGCACGGGTTCTGTTTGTCGTTCCTACCTCCACGAGACGAGCACCCGACAGTGCCATGACATCCGGCACTCGAAAAGAGCCGCCGATTTCAACCAACTCACCTCGCGACACCAAGACTTCGCGGTCTTTTGCATGGGCGGCAAGCATCAACATCACCGCGGCCGCATTGTTGTTGACCACCACTGCGTCTTCACAGCCCAGTAGTTGCCGCAGACAATCTCGAACACCCAACAAGCGGTCTCCTCGCTTTCCTGCATCCAAATCCATTTCCACGTTGCAGTAGCCGGACGCTATGTCGGTCACCGCCTCCACAGCCCGAGGTGCAAGCGGTGCTCTTCCTAAGTTGGTATGCAACACAATTCCGGTCGCATTGATGACGCGCCGGATCTGCACCGCACTCAGTGCGCGAGCCTCCGCCAAAACCGCTGCTTCCATGTCCGGAAGAGCATCCAAGCTTCCTTCTCGAATTTCCTCCCTACAACGCTCCAGCACTCGGCGAGTGGCCCGCAGGCCAAGGGTACGGGGCAACGCAGAAAGACCCGGCAAGGCCAAAACGGCGTCCACAGCAGGAAGTTGTCTCAAGAGATGCACATTCATTCCCTAAGCATATCCCCCTCGAAAGGCTATGCTCTGCTTTGTGAGCGCTTTGATTTATTTATTAAGTGCGGGATTTGCTGGGTATCTCGGCACCCGCGCCTACCGCGAAGACCCCACGGAACAAGTCCGTCGGGATTTTCTTTTTCTCGCTAGTCTGTGCGCACTGGCCTACCTCGCGTTTTCACTTCACCTTGCCCCTGGCATTCCATACATGGGCTTGGTCTTTGCATTTACGGCCAGCTTCCTCCCCGTAGCAACCCTGCAATTTCTGGATCATTTCTTTCCTTCGGAGTCGATCAACAACCGTAATCTCATTCGCCAGATGTGGGTCTTGACGCCCCTCATTGCGATTACAGCCATTAGCGCCGAGCTAATCTTCTTCAAGCACTCGGTAACAACCCATTGGCCGCTACAGACCCTCGGCGTCGTCGTATACAGCTTCTTCTTCTTGGTGCTCAGCCGACTCTGGCAGATGCACCAACACTCCAACGCTCCCCTTCAACGCTCTCGTATTCGCTATCTGCTGTTCCTTTTGGGAGCTGCAATCCTTCCCTCTCTGATGGAAGGCGCTGTACGCTCTCTGAACGAACCCACCATTGTTACCGGGCTCGACTTCAACGCTCGCTCCTGGGCACTACAGGGCGGACTGCCACCGATTGGCGCATTGTGCGCCACACTTTTGCTCTATTCCCTGAGTCAAGTGATCACCTTGGACCGACTCCTGGATCTACACGAGATCCTCGCCCGTGTGGCAACAGTAGCCATTTCCGGCTTTCTCCTCGTGGGCATTCAAGCCATCTTGGTCTTTTGGTTAGGCCAGACGAGTACCGCACTTCACCAAGGCTACCAATTGTTCATGGTCGGGGTGCTCTTCATTCTGATCTATGAACCGGTCCGAGAACGTGCCCAACCCGCGCTAACGCGAGCGCTGAATCGAGCAGGCCATCAACTGAGTATGTCCATTGTTTCCTTGGAACGAGCACTGCCCCGTGTCGTCTCAAGAGAAGACCTCGCTCGTCGTGTGGTGACCCAACTCAACACCTCTGGTCGATTCTCCGCACTTACCCTCTACGTTCACGATGCGGACCGACAGCAGATGCGGGTTTTGGACTCCCGAATCGTCGGGGACCGGCTTCCACTTAGAAACGTCGTGGTCAGTCCTTTTGCTGATGCCTTTAGCCGCGGCGTCCCGGCCTACATTCGAGAAGATATGGTCCGCGTACGTGGCTCCTCCAAAATGGCAGAGCAAGTCCAATCGCGACTCCGCACAATGGACGCTATGCAAGCCGATATCGTCGTTCCAATGATGTCCGGAGAACTCGTACTGGGATGGATCGGGATGCGAGAAAACCCCGACACAGAGGGACTATCGCAAGATGAAATCAACCGACTATGTCGCCTTGTGGCTCAAGCAGCAGTCGTCCTGGAAAACCTCCATGATTTCGAAGCACTCAAAGAGCAGCATCGCTTGGCTGCACTCGGTACGATGTCGGCTGGCTTGGCCCACGAAATTCGGAATCCACTCGCAGGAATAAAAGGAGCCGCTCAATTTCTACAGACCGTTGATGATTCAGAACCGGGAAGCGAGTTTCTACAGGTCATCATCAGTGAGGTAGACCGGCTCAACGAGGTGGTCCAAAACTTCTTGTACTATGCTCGTCCCTTCGAGTTGAACGCCGAACAGACCGACATCAATGCCACGCTGAGCCACGTGATGTCACTCGTCCAAGCAGAAGGGCTTCCGGAAGGCATCAAACTCGAAGAACAACTTGGTGGAAACATCCCAAGCTTCCCCATCGACAGCGTCAAGGTCGGACAGATGGTCCTCAACCTCATTCGCAATGCCATCCAAGCCATGGGTGAAGGCACAGTGCGTGTCACGACGATGCAAGGACGAATGCAGGGCCAGTTAGCCCGTGGGAAGCCAGCAGTAGTCATCCGAATCGAGGACAATGGTCCAGGAATTTCCAAAGACGATCTCGACAAGCTGTTTATCCCCTTCTACACCACCAAGTCCGACGGCACGGGACTCGGGCTTCCCATCTGTCAGCGTATCGTTCGAGCCCACGAGGGCGAAATCGAGGTTCACTCGATTGTCGACAAGGGCTCCACCTTCACCGTACGCCTCCCGCTACCCAAAGCATCGAACGCGGCACAGCACTAAACACCCGCACGTCGAAGTACACGCCCCATCCAACACTCCAGGCGCCAGCGTGGGGTTTGTCCCAGCCACTGCATGCCCCCAGATAGAGTGCTCCAACGTCGCTCGCGAGCCCGTTCAAAATCCAAAGCTTCCGCTGACACGGCGCCTGCAAGAATCCAATCTCTCTCTTGTGGATTGGCAATGCGTAAGGTGGCCTCCGGTGGCAATACACAGAAGCGATGCAAGTCCAGATGCTCTGCAAAAACCATCCGCGTGCGCTCAAGATGGTAGCTCGCAGTGAACACCGCAATGCGGTCGATTTCCAAGCTCTCCATCAATGCACTGGCCAACATGGCTTCTTGACGGGTGCTGTAGGTTTGATTTCGAAGCACCATCTGCTCGGTGGCTACGCCCAACTCCAACCAAAACTTCTGCACAATCTGCGATCCTGACTCCTCCTGTCCACGAAGGGTCGCTTCTAAAGACAAGGCTCGTCCTTTGCCTTGCAGTTCACGCAGCACAGCACTGGCCGCGGCAGCCCGTGCAGCCAGCTCACACCGGCCCCGTTCCGGGTCTAGGCGTAACTCTTTGCCCATGACCATCACCGCATCAAAGCGCATCTCAATCCTGCTCGTGGAAAAACTCGGTTGAGCCATCTTCATTCTTGATGGCGTCGAGTAGCTCGCGGGCCTCTTCCTCATACGCCTCGGGTACGAAGACACGCGCCCACCCCTCCTGTCCAATCAACATCATGCCCACGTTGTCCTGACCCCGATTCCGAATGAAGTGAGGAATCCCTTCTGCACGAAACACTTCCGCCACAAGATTCTCTTCAATCAAGCCATCCACAACACCCAAATTCACAAATTTCGAATGGGCCTTTTCATCCTCAGAAGACGTCTCTTTGTCCGCCTTGGATACAGTCGCACCCAATTCCACACCACACCCCGGACAATTACTGTCATCCGAAAAATAGATGGCCCCACACTCAGAACAAATCGAATCCATGCAACACGCTCCGTGCAACACCGTGCACATCTTGATTCAAACCGACCCGTTCGGATTTGGCAAGGCCTATGACATCAAATGCGTGTGTCCTTAATCTTGGATCGTCCCCTTCACTTCTCCATCACTAAAGCGAATGCGCATCACATCACCTGCCTGGAGTTGTTGTGCAGAACGGACCACGTCTTGACCACGATGCACAATGGCATAGCCTCTCGACAAAACCGCCAAGGGCGAAAGAGCATCCAGACGTCCTGCCAATCCTGACAGTTCAGATTTTCGTGCAGCAAGACGGACCTGAATCACCTGCCCTAAACGCGATTCGACGTCTGTAAGTCGTCGTCTTTGCTCCACAAGTCGTTGTCCAGGATGGACGAGCCGTAAATCACCCAATCGCTCCCTCTTGGCCTGAAGCAGCCGCGTAAGGGCGGTGACCTGACGTTCCCAGTACTCATCGAGCAATTGCAACAACGCCGCCTGCTCAGGCACAACGAGTTCCGCTGCCGCAGAAGGCGTGGGAGCCCTCACATCCGCGACAAGATCAGCCAGTGTCACATCGGTCTCGTGCCCAACAGCCGACACAACCGGTATGGCACTTTGAGCAATGGCACGAACAACCTCTTCCTCATTGAAGGCCCAAAGGTCTTCAATGGAACCACCACCGCGACCAACAATAATTACGTCACATTCCCCATGCGCATTCAGCATCGAGAGTGCATCGGCGATCTCACGCGCTGCGTCCTCACCCTGAACACGACAAGCTGCCAAAATCACTTTGACGCCTGGAAAGCGACGGCCCAAAACGTTGAGGATATCCTGCAGCGCCGCACCGGTAGCAGAGGTCGCCACGCCGATTGCAGAAGGTAAATACGGCAGGCGCTGCTTGTGTGCTTCTGAGAATAGTCCTTCTGCAGTCAGGCGTTCCTTGAGTTGCTCCAAAGCTCGCGCTCTCGCACCCGCGCCCGAGGGCATCAAGTTTCGGACCAGCAGATTGTATTTCCCGTGTGGGGCATACACGTCAATGCCACCGATACACACGACCTTGTCCCCGACTTCCGGCTGCCAATTGACCCGCTGATTGTTTCCCCGAAACATCACAGCATTCAGCGTGACCTTCCCTTCAATCAGATTGAAATACCAATGCCCCGAACGATGACGTGTCATCGCACCAATCTCGCCCTCGACAGCTACATAGCCGAAGGCCTGCTCGAGGTTTTCTTTAATGGCCGTTGTGAGGGCAGCCACACCCATGGGTTCAGAGGACATATGCCCTACATAGACCTGCTTCGCAGACTACGCCAGCCAAAGAAAAGCAGACCCAAAAATACCGAAGCCCACGCCACCAGACTCAACCAGACCGACCAGCCCCAGGAGGGCGAATACACAAACACTACTTCGCTCTCACCTGCCCCTAAGGCTACACCTCGAAATGTACTGTTGGTACGAAGAATCGGTGCCGACACCCCATTGACTGTGACCTTCCAGCCCGGATACCAACTGTCCGTCAGCACAAGCAGGCCTGAGGCACCCATCTGGGCCTTCAAGCTCACCCGGTGGGCCGCGTAGTCCACAACATCTACAGTGCCCTCAAAGTTCTCGCAGGAGGCATCCACCTTGCCTTCCACAAAAGCCGTCTTCGCGGGCTCAAAGTTCCGATCCTTCATGTTGGATAGCGCTTCTGCTGAACTGGAAACCGACGTTACGCATCCCACTGCGAAAGCTCGCGGCAGTGCGCCTTTGTTCTCATAAAAGTAGACTCCATCTGATCTGTGGCGTTCCTCGAGTTGAGGATGAGGTAGCGGATGCACACTACTGAGAAGCCCCACACCCATCAAGTCGGCCAATTGCAGATGCGTCAGAAGATCCAAGACTTTTTGGGGACCATGATCCATCCCCACATCCAAACCGGCTGCCGCCAATAGGTCTTCGTTTCGCGGCAGCGCAAGCGGTGAGAGAATCGCCACTTCCCTCGCACCCCATACCAAGCCCAAGGAGGCGCTCATCAAGGCATAATCCAAGCTCGGGGATTGCACCCGATCCACAACAGCGGTGCGCTTAAGGCTGTTGTCCTTCATCTCAGCGAGAAGCGACTCCGCTGCGGGTTTCCTGGTAACTTCGGCCGCAGGAGTAGATGGATTGTAGTTCATCCCGAAGAGACTCAAGTCCACCAAGAGCAACAACACAAAAGCCCGGCTCACCCGGGTTCCTGAAGTCCCCCCCGTCCTTAAACTGAGTAGCAGAACCACATTGGCTGCAAGCAGCATCGCCAAGAGATTGGGGGTAGCGAAGATGTCCAAACTCCCCAAAACCCCATCTACAAATTGCTCCGCACGAGCCGGATCTCCACTGGCTTTTGAAGCCCCCTCGATAAAGTCCTCTCGCCCGCTGGAAAGCAGCGCACCAACGGCGGTCAACCCGATCACTCCGAGTAGCACAAGGCCGCGTATGACCCAACTCAAACGCTTCCGGGACGATTGGGCCTCCGCCTCCATCAACCGCTCTAAGGCCATTGCTGCCAAGACAATCATGGCCACAGTCGCCACCAGGGAAAAGCGAGCAGGAAACCGAAAGAAGTCAAAGCCTGGGAGCAATCTGAGCAAGCCGTACAACGGCGTCAACCCTCCCAATGCAAGCAAGAGCGCACCAATGGAAAGAACCTTCCAAACCCGATGGCCGGAGAGAAAGAATGCGCATCCTGCCAACAGAACAACCGGCATACCCAAATAGAAGCAGGATTCCCAATGGTTCTCACCGGTACCGAAATAGCCCAGACCTTTGTGTACGTAGGTCAAGTCCAAAGATGCTGGCGGCTCCCATCCCCAAAAATGAGGAAGCGCAATATTGATCAGCTCTTGGGGAGGAAGAGCACCCATCGATGCAAACTCGACCCCTACCCCACCGCTTCGGGCGGACTGAGAGGCCAACTCCAAGCTTGCCAAAAGCTGGGGTGCAGCGGCCGAGAGACCAAGAATGCCTCCCAAGACCACAAAAGCCCATGCCCACAATACCGGCTTTTGAGAGACAAAAAAGACGCCACAGGCCAGCAGACCCACCGCACCGACTTGAGGGTGTCCTGCGGTCATCAATGCAGCAACGCACCCCGCCCACGCCAAAGACCATCGAACCGACGGCGCACGAGACAAATAAAGCAGACTCCACAACGCCCAGCCATACCAAGCGGCCACCTGCATCATGCCCGCATAGGTGAAATGACTGACTACAAATCCGCACAAGGAAAAGGCCAAGCCTGCAAACAGGCTGACTTCAAAACTCGACTGACGATCTGCTCGTAAGTCTCGCACCAGCAGAAACATGCCCAAGCCCGCCCACCATTGATGGAAAAGCAGACTCCAACTGAGCGCCCAATGCGCGGGCAATAGTACGCCAAAAAGCCAATTGAGTGGGTAGAAGACGCCTGTTTGCCCATCTGCCATCAGTGGAAAACCATTGCCCACCTCGGGGCTCCACATTGGAATCTCACCCCGACCAAATGCCTCGGTAGCCCAAAATCGCCAAGGATAATGGTGGTGTCGCAAGTCGTGATCAAAAAATACGCCCTGACCAAAAACGACTTCCGCCGACTGAAGAGCCACCACACAGAAGAGGATCAGCGCCGCATAGCGGACCCCATTTCGGCTCATTCTAAGTATCCCAATGCCCGCAAACGCTCCCGATCTGTTGTGCCGGCTTTGGGCATATACTCACCCATGCGATCGGCTATCGGCTTCAATGACTTCCGAACCGCGCCAATCAGTTTGGGTTGGGTCCCAGAGATGTCCGTGGCTTCTGCTCGGTCTTTACTCAAGTCAAACACCAACTCTTTTCCAGTACTCGTATTGAGGATGTACTTCAGGGTCTCGTTGCGTTGTCCCAACAACATTCCTCCACCCTGTGCTGGAGTTTCACGCCCCATCAATAAGCAGTCCGAGCGCTCCGCTTCTTCGTCAACGTCCGCTTCTTCGTCAACGTCCGCT
>Ga0163179_10002860_pt1 | contig 11883 bp, 6 predicted proteins | sample AtlANTMetagenome_FD_109643 | JGI IMG/M metagenome (GOLD analysis project Ga0163179, IMG submission 109643) | Marine eukaryotic phytoplankton communities from the Atlantic Ocean - Atlantic ANT 2 Metagenome | ecosystem: Environmental > Aquatic > Marine > Oceanic | place: North Atlantic Ocean... | reverse complement strand
GAGCCGGACAAGGCTGTTATCCAGAAAACCTGGAAAAAGAAAAAAATCGGACCGCGGCGTCGCGGTAGGGAGAGTAACAGGCAGTCAATCAACGGAGTGAGATCCAAGGTCCTGCATAAAAACAAAACTTAGAACCTAGGCCTCTGCGATCTCACTCCTTGAGAAGACTGCCTCTTTTTTGCAGCGCCCGTCAGGATCACGGCTTCGCTCACCTAGGTTGCCAAAGCTTACTTCTGAAGCTTTTTTCGAAAAGCGGGGGAAAGGAATGGGATTCGGCCTAATTTGCCAATGACGTTAAGGTAGCTTTGATCACTTGCCGAAAGCCGGTCCTTATTTATCGCAAAGATGCGGCCATCTTTCTCGCGTTTGATTTTAGCCTTTCCGGTAGCCTTCTCGTAAGAGGTGAGAATTCCCTCGAACTTTGCTGAGCCATCGCTGCTCGTCCATTCGCGGTTCTGTGGCCCGTTGTCTATCAAGTCTTGCTCGAGTCGAGCGCTGTCCAGATCGCGCCTTACACTGTTCGCGATAGCCGTATTCGTCTCCAAGTCTATGAGGTCCTGAGGGACAGCGCCCCAGCATGCTGCGAAACCTTCGAGGGGTGCGCTAGTTGTGACTACTCGCCTTTCGCCTGAAGCATGACTTTCTACCCGAATTGTTATCTCCTTACCTTTCAACATCGTCGATATCAAATCCTTCATCCATGTATCGCTACTAAGGTCGATCGTAACGTCATCAATGATGACCCCTATTAGCTTTTGAGCAGAGGCAGGGCCAACAAGGTTTTCGTTCCTGTGGTCTACAATGCTAATTAGTTTGCTCGGCGTTAAGCTGCCGTCTTCCTTCAGCGTTTGGCGATTAGGAGAGATTGCGATGGCTTGTAGCCCTTTCCCAAGAATAGCCTCCTTTCTTCCCGTCATCGTCACCATCCGCTTCTTCGTGAATTTGTCCTGGAGCATCAACATATTCCAGCGTCCCTCGGACTTAGCGGCCGCAATTTCAAATGCAGCCCCATCGTGAGCGCCCCAACAGCAGAGGATTAAAGACACAAGAAAAGTTCTCATTCCCCCAAGCAAATACGATATCCTGCTCGTCCTCATCAACCCCCAAGGCAGGGCTGTTTGGCTGGCCGGAGCCGATCTTCGCCCTGCAGGCTCAAGATACAGTTGTCAAAAGGGAGGATCTGGTTTGGGCGGAGACGCCCCCACCGAGGGATTTAGTGTCCCAAACCCGGCCAGGACCCAAGGGAAGGGCGCATTTGAGAAACCCTGGGAAAAGAAAAAATCGGACCGCGGCGTCACGGTAGTAAGAGTAACAGGCAGTCAATCAACGGAGTGAGATCCAAGGCCCTGCATCAAAAACAAAACTTAGAACCTAGGCCTCTGCGATCTCACTCCTTGAGAAGACTGCCTCTTTTTTTGCAACCACCAGATGTGGCGTGATTCTCTCAAAGAGCACAAGCATTAGGGTGCGGGACCGGAACCAGCATGAGGGAGGCCTCAAAGGACCAACATGCAGTCGCCGTAGCTGTAGAACCGGTAACGCTCTCGGACGGCCTGCTCGTAGGCTTCCATTATCAGGTTGCGGGTTGCGAAGGCGCTGACCAGCATGAGGAGGGTGCTTTTCGGAAGGTGGAAGTTGGTTAGGAGGGCGTTGACGACCTGGAATTCGTAGGGCGGATAGATGAAGATGCCGGTGTGTCCCTGGCCGGCGGTGACCGGGCCGCGGCGGCCGAGGTGTTCAAGGACGCGGGTAACGGTGGTCCCCACCGAGATGACCCGGCCGGCCCGCGTGATTCGTTCCGCGGAGGCGGCTCCCAGCTCGTAGGCTTCATCGTGCATCCGGTGCTCGGCGGGATCCTCGACCTGCACCGGGCGGAAGGTGCCGGGTCCGACATGGAGGGTCAGGAAGGCATGGGGAAGGGAGGCGATCAGGTCCGGGGTGAAGTGGAGCCCGGCGGTAGGGGCGGCCACCGCGCCGTCCTGCCGGGCATAGACGGTCTGGTAGCGCTCGGCATCCGAGGCTTCCTCCCCGCGTTCCATATAGGGGGGAAGAGCAAGCTCCCCGTGAGCACCTTCATCGACGGGCTTGTCCCAGGTGATGAGCCGGTAGCCGAGCTCGTCGATCCCGGTCACGGTGCCGGTGCTGCCGCCGATCTCCACGGACCGTCCGACCTTCATGCGCTTTCCCGGGCGCACCAGACAGCGCCAGTGGAGGGGGTCGGCATTGTCCACCCGTAGTAATTCAATGCGCCTGTCGTTGGAGAAGAAGCGAGCCGCGACTACCCGGGTGTCATTGAAGACGAAGAGGTCGTCGTCCCTGACGAAGGAGGGCAACTCAGCGAACTTGCGGTGTTCGATGGTGCCCTGCTCCCGGTTGATGAGCATCATGCGCGAGGCCGTCCGCTCGGGAAGCGGGTGGGTGGCGATGAGCTCGGGAGGAAGTTCGTAATCGAAGTCTTCAGTTCGCACGGCAGAGGGCCTTATGTTTGCCGAATCCGGTCTCCGTCACAGTTAAAAAGACCAGGAGGAGGGCAGGGTTCACTGTGGCTTGAGGCCAGCTTCCCTGGCCGCGGCATGGAGCAGGGCCATTCCCTCCTGTCTTAACCCGGGCGGATGGAGGAGGCGGGCCTTGACCATGGTATGGTCCGGTCCGTGCTGCTCGTCGGTGGTCAATAGATGGAAAGGCCGGGATTCGAGATCCCAGCGCTGGGTATCCCCGCCGGGACTCCACCCGCGGGCCTGCAGGATGCCCAGAAGTTGGTGGCGGCTGGCATCCGCTGGGCCGAGGAAGTGGATTTCGGAGGAGAGTTGGCTGGATTCGTCTCCATGGGGGGCGGGGCGGTTGAACCGGGGGGCCGGTCCTCCATGTCGCCAGCGGGCAAAGGCCCGGGTGATGGGCTGGAAGAAGTCGCAGAGCCTGAGGAGGAGGTGGGCGAGGGGGGAGTTGTATTGACGGTGGAGGAGGCGGCGGGGGATGGAGTGATGGGCCAGTCCCTGGTAGCCGGCTTGTCCCATCGGACCGAAATAAATTACGGAGCTGGAGTCCGCGCTTAGGACCCCACCTCCGTAGACGCTTCCTTCCCAGGCGATCCCTCCCTGCTGGAAGCGTCCGGGGTGGGCTGTGAAAAGGAGGGCCTCCGCGCGACCGTAGCCGGATTGCTGCTGGAGATAGCGCAGCACGCTGGTGCGCCGGCGGTGCCAGACAAAGGCGGCAGGAGCGAAGGCCAGTTGCCAGCCATTGTCGAGAAGCCGCCAGCAGAGATCGACATCGTCCCCGGCGGTTACGAACTGGGGCTGGAAGCCGCCAATGGACTCGAGGGCCGTGCGCCGGAGGACGAGATTGCAGCCGGGGAGGTGTTCCGCCTGCAGGTCTCCGGTGAGGACGTGGGAGGGTGCGCCGGGGGCCGCGGCGACGATGGCTTCCTGTATCCCGGTGGGCGCCGGGGGCAGATTGGGCCCTCCGGCAGCCCCGGTCTCCGGGTCGTGGAAGGCGTGGGCAATCCAGAAGAGCCAGTCCCGATCGGGTTGGCAGTCGTCGTCGGTGTAGGCGATGAGTTCCCCGGTGGCCTGTTGGGCGCCGTAATTGCGTGCCACGGAGAGCCCCCCGTGGTCCTGGCGAAGGTAGCGGACTGCCGGGAAGCGGGCGGCCAGGGTGGCGGTATCGTCGGTGGATCCGTCGTCGACGACGAGGACCTCGAAGTCTGGATAGTCGAGGGCGAGGCAGGCGGCCAGGCAATCAGGAAGAATCTCTGCCCCGTTGTGGGTGCAGACCACCACTGAGATCCGGGGAGGGTTTTCGAGCGAGAGGGACGCACGGGGAGCAGCGGCCTCCGGGAGTCTCTCGCGGAGCCTTTCCAGGGCAGGCTTCTCGCTCAGGTCCGACCGGGTCAGCCCGAAGGCCCAGTTGGTCATGGATTCCCCGCGGCTGGACCAGCGATCGGACCAGGAAAAGAAGGTGGTGCCGGCGATGCCGGCTGCGAGGCACTCCTCAAGGTGGCCTTCCAGCAACTCTGCCTGCTGCTCCTCGCTGTTGCGCAGGGTATCGAGTCCAAACTCGGTGATGAGGACGGGGCGGTCCCCGGCGATATTCTGGAGGCGGGGAAGGTAGCGGGCGAGGGCCTCGCGGTCCTCAAGGTAGACGTTGAAGGCGGTGAAGTCCGCATTGCGGGGCTCGAGATATTCGGTGCTGGGATAGTTGGCGTAGGCGATGGGTATCTCCCCGGCTTCTTCGCGGCAGAGGGTGATAAGGTCCTCGAGAGCCTGCCGGACCTTGTCAGGGCCCATCCAGCGAGCGAGATCGGAGGGGATCTCATTGGCAACCAGCAGGGCCCCGAGGGCGGGGTGGGAACCGTGCTCCTGCAGGAACTCCAGCAAACGGAGCTCTCCTTCCGTCCGAAGCCGGGGTTCGGCCAGGAAGTCCCGGCTCCATTCCCAGGGAAGCCCCAGCAGGACGAGCAGGCCATTCTCGTGGGCACAGTCGAGAAGATGCCGGTCGGCCCCGGTGTAGAGGCGGATGGCGTTGAAGCCGCACCCCGCGATCCGGGGGAACTCGGCCGCGGGGTCAAGGGGCGCGTCGGGGGGAAAGGGGCCGAAGGTGACGCCTTTCAGAAAGATGCGGCTGTCGCCGAGGGCAAGGAAACGGCCATCGACCCGCAAGCGCGCTGGTCCGGACGGGGACACGACTGAGACTGGCCGCTGGTGGAGAGTTTGGCAAGACGGGGCGCCTTCCCTTCCTTAGCGGACCTCGATCGCGTGATCTCCCTGGTCGGTTATTTCCCCGATGACCTGCGCACAGGGGGCGTCAGCCTCCTTGAGCAGCTCCATGGCCTGGTCAAGGTTGGCCGGTGGAACCGAGAGAAGAAGCCCCCCGCTGGTCTGGGCGTCGGCAAGAAGGAGCCGGAGGGACTCGGAGACGGATTCCGAGAAGGAGGTCGTGGTGGCAGCCTCGAGGTTGGCCTTCGTGCCACCCGGGACGCAACCGTCCTCAATCAGCTCGAGGACCCGGGGGTCAATGGCAGGGACCTGATCGCTGAGGAGGATGGCCTTCACGCCGCTTTCCCGGGCCATTGCCCCAAGGTGTCCCAGCAGCCCGAACCCGGTGACGTCCGTGCCTCCCCGGACCAGCCCGGCCTTGGCGAGGGCGGCGCCCGGGGTATTGAGGGTGGACATCAGCTGGATGGAGTGATCAACGAGGGAGCCAAGTTCAACACCCCGCTTGGTCGCCGTGGAAAGGATGCCGGTGCCGAGGGGCTTGGTCAGGACGAGGAGGTCTCCCGGAGCTGCGCCTGAGTTGGTGATCAACTGGTCCGGATGAACCAGGCCGGTCACCGAAAGGCCGTAAAGAGGTTCCGGGTTCTGGACGGTGTGTCCTCCTGCGAGGACACAGCCAGCCTCCGCCACCTTGTCAGCACCGCCTTTCAGGATCTGGTTTACATCCTCGAGAGAGAGATGCTCCATGGGCACTCCGACCACATTCATGGCGGTGACAGGAAGCCCTCCCATGGCATAGACATCGGAGAGGGAGTTGGCCGCCGCGATCTGTCCGTAGGTATAGGGGTCGTCCACGATGGGAGTGAAGAAATCCAGGGTCTGGACCATGGCGAGCTCGTCGCTGAGGCGATAGACCGCAGCGTCATCGGAACTAGCGGCTCCCACGAGGAGAGCCGCGTCCTCAATCTGGGTCAGTCCGCGCAGCACCTGCGCGAGCTCGGCCTGGCCGAGCTTGGAGGCTCATCCTGCACAGGAGGAGAGCTCGGTCAGACGCTTGATTTCTTCGCGGGACATGCCCGGAGAGTAGGGGAGAATTTTGCCGGGGCAAACTCGACAGACCAAATTACCGCTAATTTTGACCGGAGACCTTTTAGGCCATTGCCAAAAAGCGCGAATAGGTCGAGAGTCGTCCAGCCGTTCTACTCCCTGCAAATTCGTGATCCGACCCCTGCTTTTACTCCTCGCGTTACTTTCCCCGGGCATCCTGCATGCGGCCGAACACGGGCCGATTTGCGAGTGGTACCGGGACCCGACCAGCACGATGGCGATCCACTGGGTCGCCACCGCGGAGAAGGAAGGAGAGCCGGGGGAGTGGAAACTCGGAGCGGCCGGGTTTGGCTACGGGGACGATGACGACCAGACGGTGCTCAAGGGCATGCGCAAGAATTACCGCTCGGTCTACATCCGGAAATCCTACGAGGTGCCCGCCGACGCGCCCAAGGGAGCGGAACTCACCGTCGGGATCAGATACGACGATGCTTTCATCCTTTACCTCGACGGCAAGGAGGTCCTGCGCAAGGGGGTGGAGGGTGCCGGAGCAAACATCAGCAAGGTCCAGTCGCATGAAGCCGAGGTCTGGGAATATTTCAAGCTGGGGCCGGTGGAGGCCGGGCAGAAGGGCGTGATCGCGATCGAGGGGCACAACGCGGAGCTCGACAGCTCCGATTTTACCCTGAGGCCCCGGGTTGATTACCGGGCTAAGGGCAAATTGCATCCTGTTGTGAAGGAGGGGGCGAAGTGGGCCTACCTTGCGGGGGGGACCCCGCGTGCGGGATGGACCAAGATCGGGGGGATCAAGGAGGAGGGCGCCGAAATCACGCGCTATCAACTGGCCTTCCGGCCGAAGGCGGGAGGAGCTTGGAGTTTCGCGGACCTCATGGAGCGGAAGTTCGGGACCACCGAGCACCTTGCCTTCAGCGCGGACCTGGAGGGCCTCAAGCCCGGAACCCGCTACGAATTCAAGATTGCCCGGTGGGGGAACTCCATCGGGAGATGGGAGTTTGAAACTGCGCCGGCCACGTTCAGCGAAGGGATGACTTTTGTGACCGGGGGTGACATGTATGGAACTCGTGCCTGGATGGATGCCATGAACCAGCGGGCGGGTCAGGAGGATCCCCTTTTTGCCCTTCTGGGAGGGGACCTGGCCTATGCCAACGGAACCAAGGGGGATCGCTGGATTGACTGGCTGGATTCGTGGCAGAAACTTGGGGTGGCTCCCGACGGGCGGGTGATCCCCATGATCGTGGCGATCGGAAACCACGAGGTGAAAGGCTACCAGTATCGCCCCACTGATGCTCCGGGGCGGGGCGATGCCCCGTTCTACTACAGTCTCTTTCTTGGAAAGGGGGAGGGTGCGCAGTTCACCGTCGATTTCGGGGATTATCTCAGTGTGATTGGGGTTGATTCGGGCCACACCGCGAACGTGGCGGCCCAGACCCAGTGGCTTGGACGAGTCCTTGGCAACCGGCTGGATTTCCCCCGGCAGTTTGTCTGCTACCATCGGCCGGCCTGGGGGACGGGAGTGAAGGACGACGCGACGGATATCCGCCGGGAGTGGTCTCCGCTCTTTGAGCAGTTCAAGGTGGACTGCGTCTTTGAGAACGATCACCACACCTACAAGCGGACCCACCCCATCGTGGGGGGCAAGCGCAACGACAAGGACGGCGTGATCTATCTCGGTGACGGATCCTGGGGGGTGAAGACCCGCAGTATCCCAAAGGACTGGGAGAAGAAGCGCCCTTATCTCGCAAAGGCCCTGGCAGTCAGGCACCTCATCAAGGTCACCATGACAGGCAAGCAATTCGTCTATGAAGCGATGACTGCCGATGGGAAGATCCTCGACAAAACAGTGCGGCCGATACGAAGAGCAGTAAAGTAGATGCGGGGAGCGGGACTTCCTGCACTTGATGGGGGAGTCAGGGGAAGTCATGCTCCGGACCCGGGGTCCTGAACCCCTCCGGCCCAGCGTTCTTCATGCCAGCGAATCCTTCCCTCCGCGAGTTTCTCCTCGGCCGCGTGTGGGAGGAACGCTTTGACGGGTTTGTCCTTGAGGATGGAGGGAAGCTGGCCCGCAAGCGCCGGGTCACGGACCTTACCTGGAGCGCGCTGGAGGATGGAGGGGGGCTTCTTGCCGCCCGGGTGCAGGATCTTGAGGGGGAATGGCACGAGGCGGAAATCTCCCTGTGGCAGGAGAGCGAAGGGCGCTGGGAGCTCGATGCTTCCTGTTGCTGTCCCTATGCCCATTTCTGCCAGCATGCGGCAGCGGTTCTTCTGAGTGCCAGTAAGAAGGGCGTGCTGGAAAGGCTCTTAAAGGGGGGCAGTGCCAATCTTCGGGTGGCCCCTGTGCGGACAGAAGAGAAAGTCTCCGAAACACCCGGGGCCCTGAGTCTTCTGCAGGCAAAGCCGCGGTTTCGTCTCGAGGTGCTGGTGGAGCCAGCGAACAGCCGTCCGGTGCAGCTTTTGCTTCAATCCTTGAGGGCTTCGAGCCGAGACGAGTGGCTGGTGGCCCGTCCCACCGCAAGCTATGGGGATCATGAGTTGCCGCTCTATACCAGCGGAGACAGCGCGGTGGTGGTTGAAACTGAGCAAGGGCCATTGGAAATCATCCGTGATCTGCATGCTGAGAAGTCTGCGGCGCAGGAGCTGGCCCAGCTGGGGCTGACCCATCTCGGGGCTCAGCCGAGTTATCGCTTCCTGCTTGGACTGGAGCGGCAGCGCGACCGGGAAATGTCGGCTGAGGCAGCTTGGTTTCCTGAGCCGAGCCTGAACACCCCGGACCTCTACTGGCCCTGGTTCAGGGCTGAGGCGGTTCCCAGGCTGGAAGGCCGGGACTGGGAGGTATCGATTGACCCAGAGGTTGGTTTTCCTGTGTTTTCGACAGACCCGGCCCAGTGGGAGAGCTCTCTATCCGAGCAGCCGGGCGGATGGTTCGCCCTTTCGGTGGGGTTCGACCTTGAGGGGGAGAGGCTGGATCTGCTTCCGATCCTCGCCAAATTGCTGGAAGACCGGACCCTCGACATGCTGGATGAGCTCTCCGGCCGCTCGCACCACCTGGTCTACCTTCCTGATGGGGGGGCACTTCAAATCCCGGTGGATCGGTTGAAGAGAATTCTGAGGCAGCTGGCCTCCCTGGTGGATCCCGATCGGCCCTTTCTTCATCCCGTGGATGCCGCCCATCTCGCTTCTGACTCGGAGCTTTCCCTGGTTCCGGACGGGAATCTCGACCGGGTGGTGAAACAGCTTGGGAAGCTGCAACGGCCCCTGAAGGAAGCTCCCCCGGCGGGAGTTCAGGCGACCTTGCGAGATTACCAGCTCGAAGGTTATCATTGGATGCAGACCCTTGGCAGGTGCCAGCTGCATGGGATCCTGGCAGACGACATGGGTCTCGGGAAAACGCTGCAGACCCTTACTCATATCCTGACCGAGAAGGACTCGGGTCGGGCGGAAGGCCGACCTGCGCTGGTGGTTGCTCCAACTTCGGTCGTTCCAAACTGGAAGGCGGAGGCCGCCAAGTTCGTCCCTTCGCTGAGTGTGCTTGTCCTGCAGGGGCCTAAACGCAGCCGGGACTTCCGGAACATCCCTCATGCGGACCTGGTGATCACTTCCTACGCCCTGCTCCAACGAGATATAGGATCGCTGAGGGAGTCAGAATTCCACCTGGTCATTCTTGATGAGGCCCAGAATATAAAGAATCCCGCAGCCAAGGTGAGCAAGGCCGCCTGTGAGCTGGTTGCCGCGCAGAGGATCTGCCTCTCGGGAACGCCCATTGAGAACCATCTCGGGGAACTCTGGTCCCTGATGCGCTTTCTCCTTCCCGGCTTCCTGGGAAGCCAGGAAGCCTTCCGGGCGCGGTTCCAGGCACCCATCGAGAAGGATGGGGATGAGGATCGCAAGGAGGACCTCAAGGTCCGGGTGGCCCCCTTGATTCTGCGTCGGACCAAGGATGAGGTGGCTTCCGAGCTTCCTCCCAAGACACTTCTGGTTCATCCCGTGGAGCTGACCACCGGGCAAAAGGATCTTTACGAGACGGTTCGGGCTACGATGGACCGGCGTGTGCGACAGGCCATCGCCGCACAGGGGCTTGAGCAAAGCCGCATCGTCTTTCTCGATGCGCTCCTCAAGTTGAGGCAGATCTGCTGCGACCCCCGCCTTCTTGCCATGGAGGAGGCGCAGGACCTGGCCTCCGCCAAGCTGGATTATCTTGGCGACCTTCTCGGGACGCTGCTTGAGGAGAAGCGACGGGTCCTTCTTTTTTCCCAGTTCACTACCATGTTGAAACTCATCGGGAAGAAGCTTGCAGGCCTGGGGATTCCCTATCTTGAGCTCACGGGATCTTCCCGGAACCGGGGCGAGCTGGTTGACAGGTTTCAGGAGGGGAGCACCCCTCTTTTTCTTATTTCGCTGAAGGCCGGGGGGACGGGGCTCAATCTCACCGCCGCTGATACCGTGATCCATTATGATCCATGGTGGAATCCGGCTGCGGAAGCGCAGGCCACGGATCGCGCTTACCGCATTGGCCAGACCAAGCCGGTGTTCGTGCATAAGTTGATATGCACGGGAACGGTGGAGGAACGGATTCAGAAACTGCAGGCCGATAAATCGAAGCTGGCAGATGATCTTCTGGCCGGAACCAACAAGGTCACAGCCCCGGACGAAGATACCTTGCGGCAGCTGCTGGCGCCTCTTTGAGAGTGGGGTGACCCGGAGGCTGCTATTTTATCCAGAAGCGGGAAGTTTCCTGCAGCGTCTGTTCCGGATCCCGGAGTGAGAAACGCTGGAGGTCTCCAGTCCCGGGCTCCACGGCTTCCCATGGGACGACCTGCACGCTGACGCGGTCTCCTTTTTCCCAGTGTGCCATCCCGGTGGGGAGGTGGTCCTGCACGGCATAGCCGAGCAGGATCACGGAACCGGTAACCCGGCCGGATCCACTACGGATCTTTCCGAGGAGAACCTCCCGCACGGCCTGGCGGAAGGGGGCCTGTTTCAGCGGCGGCAATTCGGCGACCCTGAGAATGGTTCCCTCCAGAGTCTGGGGATCGGCTTGGACTGCGGGTCGGGGCGGCAGTTCAGGCAGGCCAAGGACCTTCCAGTTGCCAAAGGAGAGTTCACGCATGGCGAATTGCCAGACCACGACGGACTTGTTGGCCAGGCGCTCTGGATGGTGAAGAAGTGCTTCCCGACTGGCGAAGGCCCCATTTTTATTGAATGCGATACGGTCGACGGGGGCGCTCATCTCCAGGCTCAGCGTTTCGGCAAGTCCGGCCCCCTTGCCCCAGCCCATGTCTTCCTGGGAGTAGATGCGGGAAAAACTGTCTCCCAGCAGAAGGAATGGGGCTCCCGGCCGCGGCTTCCAGACTTCGTCATTCTGGCCGAGAACCATGGAAGAGGAGAGGGACTCTTTCTTGGTCCTTCCCATCAAGCGAGTAAGGTTTCCGATGGATGACAGGGAGCGCTCGACGGTCTGGTAAGGCTCTCCAGGGGCTTGCACGGAGGTCTTTTCCGCGACGAAGCGAGCGACTTCGGACATCCCTGAGGGGGACCAGTGGCTGTCTCCCCGCAGGAAAGGAGGGGTGCCCTGCCGGGATAAGTTGTCGAGTAGCGGGACGAGGTCGAGAACTTCGATCCCGTGGTCCGACCGCAGGATACGGAGGAATTCCCGATAGCCCTCGTTTACCATCGGAGAGGAGGGTTCATTTGCGAGAGAGGCCTGGGAGGGAACCGGAAGGAGAACCAGCCGGATTCCGGCCGCCTTCAGCTGCTGGTGGAAGTTGATAATCGCGGGCAGGGGGTTCCAGTGTCGTGATGCAGGGTGGCGGGGCTTCTTGAGGAAGCTCTGTCCGGAGAGGTGATCGATGTCTGGACGGTAATAACAGTGGTCATGGCGGGTGACGACTTCGGTAGTGTCGAGACCTGCGGAGGCACGCAATCGCTGGCCGGGGGAATGTAGCATCTGTGTGCCGGGTTTGGCGAAGGCCCGGGTCAGGTCCTCTGTTTCCCGGGGGCTCTCGCCGCTGAGAACAAAGGCAAAGTGTGCGATTGAAAACAGCCCGAGGGAGACCAGCACGGTGAGAGAGGGCATTTGGTCTCTGGGTTGAGACGTCTTCCGGAGCGGGTT
>Ga0163179_10002859_pt1 | contig 11887 bp, 5 predicted proteins | sample AtlANTMetagenome_FD_109643 | JGI IMG/M metagenome (GOLD analysis project Ga0163179, IMG submission 109643) | Marine eukaryotic phytoplankton communities from the Atlantic Ocean - Atlantic ANT 2 Metagenome | ecosystem: Environmental > Aquatic > Marine > Oceanic | place: North Atlantic Ocean... | reverse complement strand
TTTCGGATCCATGAAGGGACACATGCCTTCCCGAAATGTTATGAAGGATGATTTCGGGTTTGAGATTCCCGTTGAAGTTGTTCCTCTCCCATCTGGTGGAAAGTGCTATGATGCCGAACATCCTCTTTACGGTCAGCAGACCGTTGAAATAAGAGCCATGACAGCCCGCGAAGAAGATATTCTTACTTCAAAAGCCTTGATTAAGAAGGGTACGGTTATTAGCCACCTCCTAAAGTCATGTATGATTGATAAGCGTGTTAACCCTGACACTATGCTAGCTGGTGATAGAAACGCAATTATGGTTGCAATGCGTGTGACAGGCTACGGCGCACAGTATAACGTCGAAGTGGATTGCCCCGCATGTGGAGAGAGATCCAAACAATCATTTAATCTTGGTGAATTACCGATTAAGCGATTAGAGATTGAGCCGGCTGTGGAAGGAACGAATCTATTCGAAGTACAGCTTCCTGTTACTAAGGCGAAGTGTCGCTATAAGCTTCTTACTGGTACTGATGAGCAAGATATTATGATCGCTTCTGAGAGAAGAAAGAAGCAGGGTCAAAGAAGCGAAAACCTTATTACTTCACGCTTACGTTCTTCGATCGTTTCCGTAAATGGCGTTAGCGATCGCACTAAGCTTGACATGTTTGCATCGAGTCTACCGGCAAGAGACTCACTGTTCCTGAGAAAGCATATCGATAAAAATGAACCTGGTATTGATATGACAGCGTGGATGGACTGTCCTTCCTGCTTGGAGCACTCGGAGGTTAGACTGCCCCTGGGGGCGGCGTTTTTTTGGCCTGACGAATAGTACCAAAGAAATATATCTCGAACAGATTTTCTTGCTAATGTATTACATGGGGTTTTCCTATGTGGAAGGATACAATTGCGCGATATGGATGCGTCACTGGTTTATCAAGCGGCTTAACGATGAGATAAAGAAGTCCAACGGTAACCAGTCATCTCATGCAGCCCACCAAAACAGCGCTGACTCTAGAGCGATGATGGGAAGATATCGTTCGCAAGTACCGGCAAAATTGCGTAGATTCACATAGTTATTGTAGAGGTGGTAAAAATGGATCCAGTTAAACGACAGTTTCTAAAAGATTGCGCAAGATACATTCGTGGTGAAATAACCGAAATTAGGCTTAATGGCTCAAAGAAGACCATAAAGCTATTTGCTGAAGCACTGAAGGAGTCTAGAAACCTTTACTCTGCTTTACATGGCGATAAGAAGATTTCAGACGTAATGCCAATTTTGGAATCCAAGAAATTTGCAACATCCAAGCTACGAAAAGCTACCGGGTTTGTGTGGCCTTTTTAGTGGTTGTTTTTTATGGTGCGTAGATTTCTATTTACCATACTTATAGCAAGGCATTAGGCTACGCACAGGTGGTTATTAGATGGCAGGCGATTCAAAAGAAGCTGCAAATCAATTAAAAATCCAGCAGGACATCAATAAGGTCCTCGCTGAGCGTGCCGCAATGCTTGACGGTCAGGCAAAGCAGCTGTCCGGACAAGTACAGCTGGCTGCTGAATTGTGCAAGGCTCTAGAGTGTAAAGATTTAGATCAGGTAGCTGCTCGCCTTGATGAAATAAATTCAGGTCTACAAGATGCCGCTAGTAATGCACAGAATTTCTCTGATGCTGGTGGCGATATTCAAGATGCCATGGACCAGAGTGGCGAAGCCGCCAACGGCGCAGCGGGCAAAGTAAACGAGCTCGCAGAAGCGCTTGGTACTTCCAAAGCGGCCGCAGCCGGTGCAGCTGTTGGAATCGGTAAGGGCATGAAAAGCGCCGGCGCCTCCATTCAGATGGCTGCCGCAAGTGCTATTCAGATGGCCAAGAATTTAGCTGCTGTCGGTAAGTCGATTATATCGATGCCATTCAAGATGCTTGGTGGCTTGACGGAGATGGCCACAGCCGGTGGCGGAGGTGTGTCTGCTTTAAGACAAGAGATGGAAAAGGTCCGTGGGGAATTTGGCTCTCTGGCGACCGGTGAAGGTAAGGCTGTCATGGACGGCTTCAATGACCTTACATCTTCTAGCGGTGCTCTAGCTCAAAGCGGACTTAACGTCTCCCAAGTGTTCGGCCGTGGGTCTGCAGGAGCAGCCGCCGCGTTAGCAGCAGTATCTGAGATTGCTAAAGAAGCTGGTAGCGCCTTCCACATGCTAAGTGAATCAATAGCTGAGAACGCCGGCCAGATGGTCATGCTGAATAAGGGCCTTGGTATGTCCAACGCCGCGCTGGTAGAGATGACCAGACAGGCTCAGAACTCTGGCCAAGATGTTGGCGAGATGCTTACGGCTACTGCTTCCATGGCACTCAACATGGGCGATAAGTTTGGAATCTCTGCAAAGACCATGGGTAAGAACATGGCTGCACTTACTGAGAACTTTTCAAAGCTTGGTAAGATGAGTACAAAGGAGCTTGGTGCAACCGCCGCGTACATGGCGAAGCTTGGTCTTGAAGCACAAGACTTGCTTGGTGTGGTTGATAAGTTTGACAACTTCGAAGATGCAGCTGGTTCAGTCTCTCACTTGAACCAGGCGTTCGGAATGCAGCTTGATACGATGGAAATGATGAATGCAGAGAATCCTGCTGAAAGAATTGACATGATGCGAGATGCATTCCATGAAACCGGTAAATCGGTTGAAGACCTTACACGACAAGAAAAAGCCCTCCTTGCTGAACAAATGGGTCTATCCGTTACCGCAATGGAGAATGCACTAGCAGCTGAAAATCAGGGCGTCTCCTATGAAGATATGGAAGCCGGCGCAGAAGAAGCCGAAGAGCAGGCGCTGACTCAAGAAGAAGCTATGTCAAAGTTAGCTGACTCTATTGAGAAGATGACAGAAGGTGGCGGCCAAGGCATTCAGGGATTCTTTGACGCGTTCTCAAAGGGCTTTATGAAAGGCCTCAAAGATTCAAAGGCATTCCAAGATGTTCTCAAAGCAATCCGCGCAGCCCTAAAGATTGTATTCCAGTTTGGTAAGCAGGTCGGTAAGATGTTTGCTGACCTGATGGGAGATATGGGTGTATGGGATGGTATCAAGGATTTGTTCGATCCATCCGACCTTCGTAATCTGCTTGGTATCAATGAGAAGGGCGGGTTAACGGGAACAGGCTTGCTGGGTATCTTTAAGAAATTCAAGGATGCCTTGTCTGGAAAAGGTACGTACAGTCCTCAGCAAATGGCTGAAGATATGGGGAAAGAATTCTCTAACTTCTTTAGCGCAAAAGGCCCAGCATTCGCTAAATTAAAAGATGCATTCGCGAAAGGCATTCAGATGATCGGTGCAGTGATTGCTGGACTGATTCCATTCGTTCTTGGTAAGCTGACTGATATGATGAATGGTATGGCTGACGCTCTTAGGAATCCTTCAGGCCTTGGAGACGCAGCTTCGTCTGGTATCGGTGGCGCAATAATTGGAGCGCTTCAGCAGATTGGTGACTCTCTCATGTCAGCGCTTCCATCTCTCATTGCCGGAATTCTCAATCTCTTATCTGCTGCAGCGATGAACCCGACTGTTTGGAAAGTTGCTGGTGCATATTTCGGATTCATGATTATGAAATCACTCCTGATGGGCGCGATTATGGCCGCAAAAGCAGCTCTATTTCAGGTGGTAGTTGCTAAAATATCAGGGTTAATGACAGGTGCCACAGACAAAGCCGCAGCAGGCGCAGAAAAAGGTGGAAAAAGCGGACAGAAAATGGGCAAAGCATTCAAGAAGGGAATGTCTAATATGGCTAAGGGCCTGAAGTCATTCGTTCAAAAGATTGCTGAAATTAAGCCCGGGGACATTATGAAAGCGATGATCAACATGACGCTAATGGCCCTTTCATTCCTCCCGGCGATGGTTGTTTTTGCTTTTGGTCTTGTTGCGGTCGCAGCTGTCTTATCGATGGTTAAGTTTAGCACTCTTGTGAAGGGCTTGGTCGGAATCGCCATGGGAGCAGTAGCCCTGCAGCTTGTTGCAAATGCGGCGATGTTAATACAGCCAGCTTTAATTCTGCCTGCTATCGTTGGATTACTTGCTGGCTCCCTTTTGCTTGTGGTCGGTGGTGTAGCGTTTACTCTTGCGATGGGTGTAATTGGAATGGCAGTACAGACTGTAGGTGTGGGCACCATTATGGCGGGAGCTCTCGGCTTAGCAGCGTTGGCGATTGGGTCTATTGCTGTTGCCTTGGCCCTTATTCCGTTTTCGATTCTTGGTCTTCTTGCGCCCCTTGCAGTCCTGGCCGCGCACGGTCTACAGATCGGAGCTTGGATGCTAGCTGTAGGTGGTGTTGCATTCACCGAAGCCGTCGGCGCAATCGGTAATGCCGTTAAAAGCGTTGGAATTGGAACAATGATGATGGCCGCTCTCGGTCTTGCTGTTCTCGCGGTGGGGGCTCTAGCAGCGTCTCTTGCCGCGAAGGCTTTTGCTTTCGGTCTACCATTCTTTGTACCCGGTATGGGTGGCGCACTTCTTGGTAGCCTCTTCTTACTTGTTGGCGGTATCCCGTTTATGTATGCAGTGGCGCTCTTCAGCGAAGCTATCGCCGGTATGAAATTTGGTACGCTTGTTGTAGCGATGCTTGCGCTGATTGTTCTTGCAGCCGCAACAGTCGCCGTTGCGTGGATTATGTCTGCTGGTCTTGGTGCATTTGCGGTAGGAATTGCTGGTGCTCTCATAGCTGCGCTTTTCATGAAAGTATTATCTAGTGTTTTCATGCCACAGTTAAAAGCAGCCTCAGAGGCCATGCCAGATGATATGATGGGACTAGCACTGAGCATGGCTCAGTTTGCCATCCTATTACTCCCCGCTATTGCGGCAGGCTGGCTCCTGGGCGCGGGCGCTGGTGCATTCGTAGCAGGAGCGATTGGAGCTGTTACGGCGACTGCATTCTTCTGGGCTTTAGCCAATATGGCTCTACCCGCAATAAAAGATGCAGCAGAGGTGTTCCCTGAAAATATGGTGAAAGCCGCGATTGATATGGTACTATTGGCGGTTATGCTGGGCGCGGCTACGCTCGGTGCACTGGCATTTACTTACGGTGCTGCAGCGTTCGTTATAGGTGCAGTCGGCGCGCTGACGTCGGTGCTCTTCTTTAAAGCTTTATCTAAGACATTCTTACCAGCATTTAATGAATTTATGGATGGTGCAGATACAAATACGATTCTCCAGGGTGCAAAAGTCATGACTGCTCTTGCTGTTGTGATGGTTGCTGCTGCTGCGATGGCAGTGTTGTCTATGGTCATGCTGATATTCGCAAACCCGATTGTTCTTTGGTTAGCTGGAAAAGGGCTAAAAGGAACCGCAAAATTCCTCAATGCTCTAGTTAAGCACTTGGGCCCGGCTGTCGAAAATCTAGCCGGAATGAAAGTAGGTGATCCATCGCAGCTTAAAAAGCTTGTTGAAGCGATTGCATTGATTCTTGAAGCATTGGGCAAAAATGTTGATGTTGTTGTAAAAGTTGCAATGATTCAAGGATTTTCAAATATGTCTGGAAGCGAGCAGAATATTCTAGCTGATGCTGAAAAGTTTATGACAGCTATGTTCGAGGGAATGAAGGGCCTGCTTAATACGCTTAGAGCCATGGTCGCCGGTATGAAGGCTGAAGACATTGAGAAGATGGAAGCCATTGGTGGATTGCTTGGAGCTATTGGTACCCTGATGGAGGCCCTCCAACCACCCCCTGCGCTGATTGACGCGATGGCTGACATGGGTAAAGGTGGTTTCTTTAAGAAGGCGAACCCGAAAGGCGCCGCAGATATGATGAAGCAATACGGCGCGACAATGGCAATGATTCTTGAGTCCGTGAAAGCTAATATCCCACCGATGATTAAAGAGATCTTGGCTATTGATATTGGAGATGACCCCAAGCTAGCTGAGGCGAAAGCTAAGGTTGTTGGTGAAGCGATGGGCGGAGCCGCTAAGCTTGTAGAGGCAATCGGTGGAATTGCTCAGCTCTTTATGGAGCAAAATGCTAGCGAGCAGAGTGGGTTCTTTACCAAGTCAGGTCCATCGATGGCAGACACTCTTGCCGCTATGAGCCCAGTATTTGATTATATTTTCAAAGCGATCAAAGGTAATCTACCAAGTATCGTTACAGCAGTTATAGAAGCTGTACCTGACGGTATTGATGCTAAATCTGCAGAAGCCAAGATCGCCATTGTTGCAGGAGCTATGGAGGCTGTGGCAAACTTCGCCGAGGCGATCGGTACTGTCGCTGAGCTAATGCCTCCACCCGGCGGTAGCTTCTTTAAGAAGGGCAAGACGATGGCTGAGCGCTCTCAAGAAATGATGATGATCGTCAAGAGTGTTGTCAATGCAGTCCGCGCGTATTTACCACCCCTGATCAAGTCAGTATTAGATATCCCAATTGAAGGCGACCCAAAGGCGAACATGGCGAAGCTTGAAGTAATAGGCGCAGCCATGGGTATTGTAGCAGACTTTGCGGGTGTTGTTGGTGAGTTAGCCGGACTGTCAGCTCCCGAAGATATATCTGCAATGATGGGTGGATGGATTACAGCAATTCAAGATGCGCTTGTTGGCGGCGACGCAAATATGAATACGTTCTTCACGACGCTTGGTACATTTAACTACGATGAAGGCGCGATAGGAAAGCTCGACGGCGCCATCTGCACGATAAACAAAATGGCTGAATTTGCAACTGCACTTGGGAACCTCCAGGTAATCGGTGGAGAGGGTGGCGGTCTTGGAGCCGGTGTTGCAGCTATGGTTGCAGAAGTTAACGCCGCGCTAGTCGCGCTAAACACTCTTGAAGCCATCGACGCCAACGTGGCATTAGAGAACTTTGCTGGTGCAATTGGTAACGGCGGCGGAGAATTTACAATTACGAATGAGCCAGTTCAGATTACAATCAATATGAACGTTACAATGGATGCAAACAAGGTTGGTAAAGTCCTGGTTGATAAGTCAGTTATGACATCGCCACTGGCTGCAGCTGAGTAGGAGTCAAGATGAGTGATGAAAAGAAAATAGAAATTGATCTAGAAGCCGAAGAAGCAGAGCAGGAAGATGAAGAAGAAATCAATCTAGAAGACTTCAGCAAAGATGAGCTTAAAGCAGCTAATGAGCAAATACTAGAGTATTGGAATAGCGCTTTTACGCCAGATGTTGCAGATCTTGAAAAAAAGATTCACGCTCTTGCCTCCGATAATGCGTTTATGAGTAAATTTATCACCAGAATACTTAAAGAAGTGGAGTAGCTTTAGATGAGTACCGATGACATAAATGGCGAAACCTATACCCCCGAAGGAACGGGGCCAGATGGTCAAGTTGTCATTGGCGATGACCTCAAGGAGGAAGCACGCGAAACGCTGGCGTCCTATTTAAGCTCGCTTACAACGGATCCTCAAAATCGAAACGCTTTTCCCGTAGACCCCGCAACACCCCTTAACGAATTCTCTCTTCGTCAAGCAGATGGCACCCCTTCAGAATTTACGACAGGGGGAAATGACGGAACCGAAGGGTTCACAGACACGATGCCAGAGGGAGACACATCATCAGCCGCCGCCGTTCCAGTTTTTGAGACCCTAAGCAATTCTGGAAAATTTAATCCAGGTATCGGAGATTGGCTAGACAAAAATACTCAAGAGGATGGTCATAATTTACTCCGTGATGTTGCATCGACTTTTGAGAACAATGAGCCTGGAGTGGGCGATTCGTCCGGGCAGTCATCATTTCCCAATCCGTCAGCCGCGACTCCAATGCAGACGAAGATATCTCAAGTCTTGCAGAATAATAACCGCTTTGACCCTATGCCAACCACACCGTATATAAAGGATAATGAATTCTCAGAACCTGGTATTCCCGTTGAGCAAGGCGCGTATGGTGTCTATGACAAAGATGGGGCCAGAACCAGTATTAAAAATATGCAAAGAATTGCGTATTCTGCGCTTATGAGACAGACTGGTCATAATATGGGCACGGCTCAATCTCCGATCAGCGCTGCTGCACAGGCAGCTGCACTGCTTCCTAATGGCGTACAGGTTGGTAGAAAAAAGGTGAGCACATGGAAGCTTAGACCAGTATCAGCATATAACGCACCAGACCGACCGCATGTTGTTAATGGTCACCTCGAATATAGTGATATTGATGGTTCACCTCTTTCTTCTCAAAAGAGTTTCGGTGTGCTTAATAACCCATTTGAGCCTTTTGCATCCGCCCGCCCTGGCGCAGCGTTGTCTCAAATGACTACTGCTGCCATGGCATTCGCAGAAATATTAGTAGCTGCAGCCGTATTTGGCGCAATAATGACAGTTATTCAGACAGCAGCAGCCTCTACCTCAATTGAGAAAAAGCCAAGCAGCATGAAAAAAGGGCAATACAGGATTGCGAGCGGCACTGCGAAGATGCTTAAGTTAATGGGAGTGCCAGAGACGAACCAGCCTATGTGGCGCTGTGTGTGTTATGGAATTTTGGCATTTTTCAAGATAGCTCCTTCGTCTGTTCCGTCTGTACCTTCTGGTACCGGTGGTGGTCCCGGGCCGATCGCGCTATGGTGGTCTGCTGTTCTTTTGGGTTCTGGTGGAAACATTTATACTCTTTTCACTTCTGCAATGAAAAGTCATGGTTATTATGCTACGATTCTTAGAAGTGTAAGAAGAGATCTGGAGCAGCTATTGAGCGATTTATCGCCGACCGATCCTCCATCGATGTTTAACACCATCATGCACCTCAACGACTATTCTTCATGGAGGTTCATGTGCGCTTTAGCCGTGATGGGTGATCGGTTCTTAGATGCGAAGACTAAGAGGTTCGCTATCGTTCCTTCGATATCAGGAATGCCAATGAACGGACAAACTCGCCAGGGAAAGAGCAGAGCGTTTGGTGGTCAAATGAGGCTAGCTTGGCGCCACCGTGGTGTACCCTCATTGGTCTTGCTTCCACAGAAATATGCAAATGCTTATTCGCTATACGGCTTTATGCCGGGATATGCGAGAAAGAATATGCACGCGATAGGTGATAAGACAAATTCCCCTGGGCAATATTTTAATAATCATGGGCCCGAAGAGATGGGGCTTCCTCCAGGAACACCAAGCCAGCGTAGGCGAAAGGTAATCCAGCGCGACTCTCACCGGTTGACAACTGAGGATGTGACACAAATAGAGGACGAATTAGACTCCGAATACATGCCGTTTTATTTTCACGATTTGAGAACGAACGAAGTCATCTCGTTTCAGGCATTTATAGAAGATGTGAAAGATTCATATTCTGTTAGTTATGCAGAGTCCGCCGGCTACGGTCGAATCGATCCTGTTCGTATATATCAAAACACTTCTAGAACTATTTCCGTTTCATGGGTGATGGTAGCAACAGGACCAAAAGATTTTGATTCGATGTGGTGGAGTATCAATAAATTGGTCTCAATGTGCTATCCGCAGTTTTCGATGGGTAAGCCAGTGAAGGCGGGTTCGAAAAAGTTCGTTATGCCATTCTCTCAGATTCCGACTGCTTCCCCGCTCATCCGTCTCCGCGTCGGTGATGTATTACGAAGTAATTACAGCAGATTTAACCTCGCTAGAATCTTTGGTATGTCTGAAGCAATACCTGCCGCGTCAGCTTACGCATCTCCGAGTGGCACGACAATCGATGACACCAATAGGGCAGAGTGGGAAGGCGCTCCATTCGATCTAACATATATGGAAGAGGCCGAAGCAGCAGTTGAGATGGCCGAAGCCGCCGCCGAAGCAGCAGGTGCATCAGTAGAGTTGTCCATCGATTTGCACGTGCTCTTTGAACCAACCGAGCATGGTGACATGGATGCCGGCTACATTCCATGGGATACTAGTGGTCTTGGCCTCGGCATCGCAATGCTACAGGCTAATTCTGAGGGTTATACAACATACGACATGGACGAAGGCTGGACTCACCCTGGTACTCCATATCCAGTTGGCGATTGGCAGACATTCTTCCCACCGCCAACAGCTACGACAGGAATCAATATTGAAGACACAGCATTTCCTTCTAGAACGCATGCTGATATGAAGGTACAGATCCTTGCTAGAAGAGTTTCAGATGACTTTGGTGATTTCATTGATGGTTCTCCATGGGGTGATGGTGATGATCCGATGAATAACGAGACTAGCGTAAATGAAGACCTTCGTGAAGCCGGCCAATATGCAGAATATCTTGTGACTCCGGTAGATATTGACGATCCCGCTGATCCCTGGGGTCCAGTGAGCGCGAAGGCCCACACTCATGCTTACGTGGTAACGTCTGTAGATATGTACCCAATTTACCCAGAGCCACCTGCCCCAACAGTGCCGCCTGTAAACGTTACCCTAGAAGAACAGGTATTTGACATATATGATTTCTTCCGGCCTGATAAAAACGCTGTTGTAAGATCTTTTGAGTCAGCAGGCGGACGGGGCCTTGCAGGAGTTATAACAAGCTTCGATATGGACTGGAAAGACTCAATGTGGGACATGAGAGATATCAGCAGAAGAGCACCTACGATGATCAAGTGCAGTATTAACTTTAGCCCAATCCACGATATCGTTCCAGGTCTCGACAACAACGGCGCAATGCGCGCGTACAACTATCCTGTTGGAAAAATCAACAGCGGTATGGCGGAAGACTTCTACAGTCCCGGCGCAGGTCGTTCAGTGCCTGGCGGCCGGATGAGTGTCCACCGTGGTACGTACGTCGATGATGATGCTAACATCGATACAGTCGAAGGGTTCAAAGATAGCGTTACAGATGGCTACGGCTCTGGTGGCGCCGGCAGTGACCCAACAGGTGGTACACCATGATCGTAGGAGATTAGCATATGCCCATAAATCGATATCAGAGAGCTCCAAAATTAAGACTCGGAAAATTTTACGGGACATGGGATGCTTGTTACATAATATCTGTTGCAGTCGCTTCTGGTAAAATAGCCTGGAAGGGTCGAGTAACTACGGAAGCTGAGCGTCTAGATATTATTGCTGGTGAGATGTACGGGGACGGTACACTGTGGTGGGTAATCGCAGGCGCAAGTGGTATTGGGTGGGGATTACAAGTTCCGCCAGGTATCTACCTTAAGATTCCCACAGACATAGGTCAGATTCAAGCGTTATTAGGATGATAAATGGCTGTTTACGATGATAAATTAGCGGACATTGTAGATAAGCTGGGAAGATACTGGTCTATCGTTTCAAAAGAAGACTTCATGGCTATGCTTGCTTTTGGTGGAGATGATGCAGTAGGGTCCTTTGGAACAGTTAATCTTGATCCCACTCCTGAAATGCATAAAGTCATTCGTGCGTTTACTAACTCTACTGAGGGTGGGGTCTCAATGATGCAAGCGATGCAAGCGCTTATCGATGCAATGACCGGTGCAACTGCCGGAGAAGTGTCTGATATGGTTGATATGGCAAAAGGCCTTTATCGAATAGTCGGTGAACCGGAAGCTTTCGATACGCTGCTACTACCAACAGGTGTAGGATCGCCAACATGGCCGGACTTTATTGGATCGACATATTCTGCAAAAAAATGTATGAAGATTGATGAAGACGGAGAAGGGAAGATTAATGGCGCATTCGCGACCCCAACGAAATATACTCCTAATGTCACAGCGCTACAGGTCTTTAATCCGAAATTAACTCCTGCAAAAAGAGATACAGGTGCTGCAGCGCTGTGGATGAATTGTATACCTTCACTTGAATTAAGCAGGTGTCAACCGTATCTTGACGTAACTGTTATTTCTCCCAAGAGCGGCGTTGCCGAAGACGGCCGAATTCAGACTATGGGTATGATGCAATTCTTGCTAGGGTCATCATCTCCGGTAGATGGTACTGCGGATTACTACATGGCAACTGCGCTTGATGGCTCTGCATTACATGATTTTGAACAAGCTCAACAGACGATTGATGCTCAAGCAGACGCCCTCC
>Ga0163179_10002858_pt1 | contig 11891 bp, 8 predicted proteins | sample AtlANTMetagenome_FD_109643 | JGI IMG/M metagenome (GOLD analysis project Ga0163179, IMG submission 109643) | Marine eukaryotic phytoplankton communities from the Atlantic Ocean - Atlantic ANT 2 Metagenome | ecosystem: Environmental > Aquatic > Marine > Oceanic | place: North Atlantic Ocean... | reverse complement strand
TTTGCCAAAAAATGTGTAAAATCACAATCAATGAAAAATGGCAAATATGCCGCGAACGCGGTACAAGATTGGCCGATACAGGCGCATGCCGCGTCAGAATGTAAATATAAGGGGTGTACTGATACTGATGCAAATAACCATGGAAACTATGATATTAGTGATCTGGAGGATTGTCAATATCCTAAAAAATGTAAAAATCCAAAATCACTCGAATTTAATACAAAATGGCTTGATGATAAATATGAGGAAGACAATACTCTATGTAATTATGATAGAGATGGACCAACATTTGAGTTAAATGACGGTAATAAACATCCGACTACTGGAAGAGAATATATAACATTGAATGGAAAATGGAACGACCCAGGTTATACTAATCTATCTGACGAACACGATGATAGTCCAAGAGTAACTGTTAAAGATAGAGAATTTCTCACAAATGAAGTCACAAATATAGATGCTCCAAAAGTTGTTACATATGTGGCAAAAGACAAATATGAAAATACTACTACTATAACGCGTGAAGTCGATATTTTGGATCTTATAGCACCTGAAATTAAGTTAAAATCCCATAGTTCGGGTGGAGTTGCAGAGGTTAAATTAACTATAGGTGAACAATGGCAAGACCCAGGTGTAGAAGTTAGTGATAATTACTACAACGATCTTACATATCAAGCAATAGTAACCGGTGACGGTAACTATATTAATACAACATTACCAGGTAAATACACAATTACATACAACGCATCAGATGGGGCTTGGCCGAAGCCAAATAGTGCTATCCCTGTAGAAAGAACTGTTGTTGTTGAAGATACTAAAGCTCCTGATATTCTTTTAGCAGGTGAAAATCCTCATTATGTTGATGCTCAAGCAGGTCTATATTATGAGAATATAGACCCAGGAATTGAAAAAGTGTTGGATGATGTTGATAATGTAAGTAATGATAAAGTAGCTATTGTTAGTTCCAGTCAAATTAATAGTCAAGGTAAAGCCATTGAGATTGATAAAAACGGAATTAATTTAAGCAAACCTGGTAATTATGAAATAATTTATGAAGTCAAAGATAGCGCAGGAAATACAGGAAGTGCCAAAAGAGAAGTAATAGTCTCCGATAATCAACCACCAACCATAGATTTGATAAATGGTAATGTAATTGAATTGGCAATAGGGGATAATTATAAAGAATATGGTGCGATTGTAGAAGATAATATAGATTCGGATTTAAAAGCTAAAATAACAGGTGCGGATAAGATTAACACAAATAAGGAAGGAACTTATGATGTCTTTTATAGTGCTAGGGATAACGCAGGCAATTCTACAGAAACACCAGCAAGAAGACAAGTTGTTGTAAAAGATAAAACTGGACCATCTATTCAACTAAATGGTCCTGCGGACATGAAAGTTCGTCAAGGAAGTAGATATATTGAAGAAGGTGCCAAGGCAAATGATAATATTGATGGTCCAGTTGTACCTATTATAGAAGTTACACCAGGAGGAGAAGTAAATACAAATAGAAGAGGAAAATATACCGTTACATATTACGCAAAGGACAAAGCTGGAAATCCAAGTGGTGAAATTGAAAGAATTGTACATGTTGTTGATAAAACCCCTCCTCATATAACTTTCAAAAATCCTCCTGGATGGAAAGAAGATAAACCTTATCCTGGAGAAAATGGATTAGATTGGGGATCAACATATACAGAATATTATGCCGCTTTAAGAGATGATGATGGAAAGGTATATGACCTTGATGATAAAGTTAAAATTCGTATTAAGTCACCCAAAGGAAAATGGGTTTCCAAAATTGATACAAAAATTGAAGGTGTATGGACTGTATTATATAACGGCAAAGATGCTGGTGATAACAAATCTAAAACTATAAGAAGAAAAGTTCTTATATTACCTGAACCAGATAAAATTCCTCCTCAACTGGCATTGAATAATCCAATATATCCTGGAGAATCAGGTATTGAAGTTGGAGTAGCTGGCAGAGATGATAACAAATATATAGAATATGGAGCACGAGCACTTGATGATGATGGAACAGTACTTGATCCTAGCACCGTAAAAATTAAAGTAAATGGAATTGAAGGCGGTGTTGTAGATACAAATACTGTTGGTCAGTATAATGTAGAGTATGATGTTAAAGATTTGGCTGGAAATCCTGCACAAACAATTACACGGGTTGTTTATGTTGTAGATACTACAAAACCAACAATTACATTAAATGGTGAAAATCCAATGCTTATTGACCATAGTAGTAAATATGAAGAACCAGGAGCTAAAGCGTTTGATAATGGTGTAGATATTAGTGAGCATATAAAAATTGATGGAAGAGTTAATGTTACAAATGAAAGAGAATATATTATTAGATATTCCATTACAGATGAGAATGGTTTGACTACTTCTAAATCAAGAATTGTTAATGTTATTGACCGATTTAGAGTTTTATGTAAAGAGCCTGTCTTTCGTAATTTAAAATGCGATGAATTAGAGCGAAATATTTGTGAAGGTAATAGAGTTTCAGCACAATATGATGGAGAACCATACCACTGTATATTTAAAGATGGATTATGCCAAAAAGGTCTTAAATGTGGTACAAGACCTAAACAAGGTGATGAAATATGGCTTCAACGCTTAGCACATAAATTTAATAATGATAAAATTTAATTTATATATTTTAAGGTAAGATAGTTAGAAATTATGGATAAGCTATACATTTCTTCATATACTGAACATGAATCTCTTGCACATATGCCAAAAGGAAAATGTGCTAAATCGCCGCTCTTATTTTTAGGAAAAAGTCTTGATTATAGACTGATATATAATCCCGCTTTTATGATTAAGCATCCAAAAACAAATCGTATATATGATACTTTTTATATATGTCTAGAGTCTATTCAAACAGGACACATTGCGGTTATTTCAGATAATAAACTAAAACAAATTGTAACATGTGGAGGTAAATCAAGTTGTTTTTTAGCATTTGACCCAACTTTGAAATATATGATTAACATAAATTATTGGGATTCATCTATAAGTATTCATAATATTAATAGTGAAAATTATCTTTTATCAGAACCTATCTATATTTTTAAAAATAATGAACGTATTCAACCAGTTGGATTAGAATCACATCTTAAAAATATACAATCCGAATCACATTATCATTCCGCATTATTTCTGGAAATTAGAAACAATACCTATTTATTAGTTCCCGATCTAGGTCTCGACAAAATACATATATTCAATTTCATATACCATGAGAATGGTATTCCTGAATTAATTCTTGAATCTTCTATACCCCTTACACCTGGTTCTGGACCACGTTATATAGTTATGAAAGGTAGTTTCGTTTATGTAGTAAATGAACTAAACTCAACAGTTAGTATATTTGAAATATTTGGACCACCCCCTCTTTCAAACAATTTATATTTATGTAGAACCAGACTTTCACTACCTAATTCATCTAACATAAACACCAAACTTAGATGTGGACCCAGTGGGAATAACAAAAATATAAGAAAACCAAGGCCATTCTTAAAACATAGAAATACAATCTCTACTTTACCACCAAATATTTCTATTGAAAATAATAAGTGTGGTGGTATTACATTACATAAGACACAACCATACCTTCTTGTATCAAATCGAGGACACAATAGTATATCTGTATTTAAATTTAAAGGTTCAAATATTCAGATCATCAATACTTTCTCTACTTTCGGTATGACACCTCGCCACTTTACATTTGATGATACCTGTTCTAATATTTATGTTGCCAATCAAGATAGTGATAATATTTGTAGATTCTCATTTAAAGATGGTATGGCTAAATTCATTAAATCTATTTATGTTAGTTCTCCAAATTTTATACTAACTTAATCACCATATTTGCTCATTCTCATCGAATTAGTGTGTTTTTTATTGAAATGTTCTTCAATACCATCAAGAAAAACAGGATTTTGTAAATATGAATTGATTACATTAAGAGGTATAGTTCTACATTTTTGTATTTTATTCCAACTAAAATCACTTACGAATCTATTTGGATCACATAAAAAGGATGCTTTTACTATATAATAGTAAAATATTGCAGGTATTTTATTCCATTTCTTATAACAAATACCTGTATCAATTGTACATCCATGAGCTCTTAATAATTTAGCTGCCTGTTTCAATGAAAAATCTAATTCTTCTTTAAATATTTTTCCTCTAAATAATTTTTCATAATCAGAAGCTTTATTGCTTATACGCAATTTTCCTTGTGGAGATGTTTTTAATCGAAGACAATTTACAATTATAGCCCAAGTTTCAACAATACTTTCATCAGGTCTTCCATTATAATCTCCCCCAATTGTAGAATCATATACACAATGCAGATGTAATGCGTGAATTAGTTCATGAATCAATACCTTATTTGATTCTTCTTTTCTAAAAATTAATATTTCATTACTTATTTTACTTATACTACTATATCCACTATTAACATGCTCGGATCTCAATTTATCAATATTATTCCATGTCTTTTTAAAAGGTGTTGGTAAATATGTTATTTTTACTCCCAAATTTGAATCTGGGAATGATTCTCTAAAACCTTTGATTATTTTAACCATCTCACCAATACACTCTGGTTTCCTCTTTTGTTTAGTCGCTATTCGCAAATTAGTTTTATTGTCAATATTAATACAATAATAGTATTTATATGTAGATATACACCAGTCTTTTATTTCTTTTGGCATAAATATATTATCGGAATCATTTGTAAGATTAAATTCACTGAACTGTTCCATATTTTCTTATTTATATTTTAAATCTTACGTTTCAGTAATGGCTTATGTATTCGTACCAACTTGGGCTGTCGGAACATCCAAAATTTTCGGATATTTATTAGTTCTAACAGTTATTTCATTCTTTGTACTTCTTATTGGTATGCGTAGACAAATAGTTAAACATTGGGATAAATATCGCTGTAATCCATTAATTTTACCTTTCGCAGGATTATTTGGATATGACCCATCTATAACATTTACAGAGTGTTTATCCAAAAATGTTTCTGAAGCGACTGGACCTGTTGTTAAACCATATGATGACCTTTTTTCAGTTATGAAATCTACTGCCAACAATATGTCTGGTTCTTTAGAAGATGTTAGGGGTATTATGTCCGATTTAACAGAAAATGTAACCAGTGGATTCGATAATGTTATGCAAAAAATGGGAAATATGGGTACAACTGCTCAATTCTTAATGATGAAAGTTCAAGCTATGATACAAAAACTATTAGCCCTATATGTTACACTACTCTATTTCGCATGGTCCATGATGAAAGGACTAGAAGCAATGATTAAAGATCCTACATTAGTTGGTTCTGGAAAAGCTCTTGATAAAGCTGTAAAAATTGTTGAAAAACCCGGAAAAGCACTAAAAGGTATTGGTAAAGGACTTAAAAAAGCAGGCCAAAAAATTAATAAAGCAGGTAAGAAAGCAGGCAAAAAAATTAAGAAAGCATTCTGTTTTGCACCAAATGCAAGAGTATTATTACAAGATGGAAAATTCAAAGATATCATTGATGTAAGAATTGGTGATAAATTATTAGATGGTTCTATTGTAACCGGTACTATGAAATTTGATGCTACAAATGTACAATTGGTCGATAATGTCGGAATTATATCAACTTTTGACCATCACATTCTTCACAATGGGATATTCAAGAAAAGTGGTTCTGTGCCAGGTGTCAAACTTGTTAAACACCATATACCATATTTATACGATATTGACACAACCAGCCATAGAATCACTATTCTTAATGATAATAATGAACATGTTATATATACCGACTTTACTGAAGTAGATGATAATACAAACTTTGTATATCAATATGAACTTGCATTATTGAACAAATCAATTAAAACTTCATCAGAACTTAATCTATAATTCAAAATCATTTAAAAATAATACCATAAGAATTAAATAAAAAAATGATTGATCAAAATGAAGAATTAACCGTAAATAGTATGCCACAACAAGATAACCAAACTAATCAAGTTAAATATATAGACCTATTTTGTGGAATGGGATCATTCCATTATTCATTTCAAAAACTTGGATTTAAATGTGTTATGGCTTCTGATATTTATAATCCAGCAAAAGAAAATTATAAAAATAATTACGATATAGATGTTTTAGGGGATATTTGTGATATTGATCCATCCAGTATTGAATCATATGATATACTATGTGCTGGATTCCCATGTCAACCATTCTCACAAGCAGGACATCATAAAGGATTTGAAGATAGTAGAGGAACTATGTTCTCACAAGTAATGAGATTTGTAAAAACAAATATACCAAAAATTGTAATATTAGAAAATGTACAAGCTCTTTTGAATCACGATGGAGGACGGAGTTTTAGAAAAATTAAAGACGAATTAGAAGAGGAAGGATACAATATTGTTCATAAAGTCTTAAAATGCAGTGATTATGGAATACCACAAATGAGAAAAAGATTGTTTATAGTATGCTTTAAAAATATTGAGGTTACTAATTTAGATCAATTCTTTGATTTAGAAGATTATAAAAACACAGTTACACTTACTGATTATCTTGGACAAAACTTTGAAAAAGATGTTGCTTATACACTGAGATGCGGTGGAAAAAATTCACCTATTAATGATAGACATAATTGGGATGGTTATTGGGTAGACGGTAGCGAATATAGGTTGACCATTGAAGACGGATTAAAGTTACAGGGATTTCATGATTATGATTTCATAGGAAACAATTCTCAAAAATGGAAAATGCTCGGTAATACAATTCCAACTATATTTACTGAAATTATTGGAAAACAAATCATTAAACACACATCATTTAACTCTAATGTGTAAAGATCCTTTAGGTATATCATTATCGTAAAATATCCAAGGTTTACAATAATCAGAAATATCAGAAATGCATTTTGACATACCTTTATTTCGGAAAGATATATTCAATCTATTATAAATAGATACAATATAGCTTCTTCTTTCATTTATGTTATCACATTTTGTAAAAGTAATTTTACCGTTTTTATATCTAGTTATCATAGCATTTGCTTTACACTTACTATCACCACCACCTGTACCATCAAATACAAAATATGCTAAAGCCTCCATAAACCTTTCCCTTACCGTATGATCTTTTAAACACTCAAAATTATCAATATTCATATCTTGAGATTTTCCCGCGTTCCTTTTATCAATATATTCTTCGGCTATTTTATCCAAAGTATCTATATAATCATGTAATTTACCGCGTTCCTGGAATACTTTGCCGCTTCTAGGAGTATGATTTAATAGAGTAGGTTTTTCGTCAGTTTTAATGGAACCACAATATATTTTTCCTGTTTTTCTCATTTTTATTTTACAATCAGCTTTCCAACTAGATGGTGCCTTTTTTGTTAAATTAGTTATATCTACTATTTCATCATCAGTATCCATATCCAGAAAGCTTATACCTTCAGATGCATCTGTTCCTAATATATCTACCAATTTACCCATTTGATTTAGACTATCCAAATGAAATAGTTCTAATTTTGCTAAAATCTCACCTTTTTCTCCCTTATTCCTTTTATCATCATTCAGAATATTTTCTTTAACAGATAAATATCTTTCTGTGATAGGACAAGAGTCTTGTGTGTTTGACGTGGACAATTTGGGCGTTAGAGATGAGTCGTACATTGTTGACAGTGTCGAGACAGTTGAGGCCTGAGTCGCAATGATAAAGCGCCCTACGGAAGAACAAGACATATTTCTTATTTAAGTTCAAAATCATCAATCATTTTTGTATGATGTCTTATATCAACATCATACAAACGCCATAGAAACACATTGTAATGCTTCAAGCTGTAAAAATTTATATTGTGTATTATTATACAATGTTGAAGGTACAAAATTTGTTTACTCCTTTAAGCAAGAAATATTGTGATTATTTCTATATTCTCTCCATCATATTTTTCGGCTTATTTGTTATAGCATTAGTCACTATTTTTGCGTCTATGTTTGACAAAAAGCCAATGCCTGCGTCGAATGCTCTCATTCTTTTATCGCAACCACTTATCCTTTACTTCATTAACAGACTATACTATTCAATGTGTGTTAATTCCTTATCCAACTAATTATTATTGATATGAGCTTGCTTTATAACAATACGACATAAAGGACAACTATTGTGTTTGTGTCGCATAATTTCATAACATGTTCTACAAGTACAATGATGACCACAGGGTAATAGGGTTATATTCGGTTTTTCAACCATACAACACACACACTCTTCAACCTTATAAATATCGATTGTTTCCAAAATATTTACTATCTTAACATTTTTACCTTTAACACTATAAAATGGCACACTATTATTCCGTAAAGTTATATTCAAATCTTCTGGATTGATTTTATAGTATCTACCTTCTTCACGTATATCCTTTGGAAATCTACAATTCAAATTGTTATTATAAACATCCTTATATTTTTTACCATTTACATCAACATATGAATGGAATCTTACTCTTAATTTACCCTTTTCTTTAACACATTCTAATATAATGTGGGTCATATTGCTTATTTATCCTCCAAATCTTAATCATTTTTGCTTAAATATTTGGTAAAATTAATATCAATAATAGCACTAAAGCTTGCTTCCTTCTATCTCCCCTTGTTTTAACTACATCTTTATTAATATTTTTATCTCTTATTTTACGAAAATCATTCATAATATCATTCATAACCTTATTTGGACTATATGGTTCTTTTTTAGTTTCCAAATCGGAATTTGCAAGCAATATATTCAATTTATCAGTATTTAGCGTTTCATGTATCATTAGCTCATTAGCAATATCATATAATGTTTTATTGTACTTTTTTACCAAATTATTTGCTCTTGTTTCAGCATTTATAAGCTCTTTTTGCACTTTAATCTTTGATTCCTTACCATCTATTGTATACTTTATTCCATTCATTGCAAAGTTTTTCACAATTCCTTTTGCTAATAATGTTGCTCGATTTAAATCATCAGACGCTCCTGTTGAAGAATCTCCATCAAATACATGTGACTCCGCAGCTTTTCCAGATAAAATCATTACTAAACGATCCCTAAGCTCTGATGCTCTCAAATTCTTTATATTATTTGCACCAAACATTGTAACTCCTAAAGAACCACCACTTCTTGGTAAAATACTTGCTCTTGTTGCAAAATCAACATTTTCCAATATAAATGAAGCCAATATATGCCCTGCTTCATGAATTGCTATACGCCAATCCGCTTTATTCTCTATATTTTTTATCGGTTTTCCAAGAATAGTATCTTCTATTACATTCAAATAATCCTCTTCTGTTGCAAATATCCGACCTTCATTCATTGCTTTTAAAGCCGCTTCATTCACTATAGCACTTATATCTGCTCCAACTAATCCATCGGATAAATCTGCCAATCTTTCTATAAAATCCATGTCATCATTTTCAACACAACCATTGTATTTTATATCATAATTGAAATCACTTGTATTATTGCCTTTTATTGCCCTTAATCTTCCAAATACACTGGAAATGTCTTTTGTTTTAACACGCGCAGTTTTGTTAGAAAATAATGTGGCTTTATATGTCTTACCATTCAATTTTATTGGAGCAACTACTTTAAGAGTTGTTATATTCTGATTATTATCAACTAATTCTTCATTTAATGCCTGAAAAATTATTTCATTCTTCTTTCCACTATTTACACATATTTCTCGAGAACGCCCATTAATTCTTTGTTTATTAACGTAATACTTAAAAAGATTTATTCTGTCTTTCAAATCTGGCTTTCTTAAATGAACAATATTATCAAACCGTCCTTTACGTAATAATGCCGAATCAAGAATATCTTTTCTATTTGTTGCAGCTAATACTATCACCAATGGTTGAGATTCATCTCTTGATTTAAATCCATCTAATTCTACTAATAATTGATTCAAAGTATTATCATGATCGATAGATACAACCGAATCACCCGTACCTCTACTCCGTCCACAAGAATCAAGTTCATCTATAAAAATCATACTCATACGATTCTTATTATTTACTGCTCTTCTGCGAGCAGTATCAAATAATGTTTTTACTCTTTCTACACCAACTCCTGCATATTTTCCCTTCACAATTTCAGAAGCAGATGCAACAAGTAATGGCACTTTCATTTCTTCTGATGCAGCTCTCGCCATTAATGTTTTACCCGTTCCTGGTGGACCTATTAGAAGAATGTTTCTAGGTACTGATACACCAGTTCTTCTTGCTATTAAAGCAGTATCTCTTGATAAAGACAGACTTATTAATCTCCTCAACTCATTTACTGTTTCATTATTTCCTATTACATCATCCCATGAAGTTCTATCTGGACTACCATTTGTATATACTTCAAAAAAACTATATTTTTGACTCTTATTTGGCTTACTTGTTAATATTCCAAATAAATCATTCATCATCTTATTACAAGATGGTGGTGACATAGCACACAATTGTAATAGTGAGAATATTATTAGAGAACCAGTTTTTTTCGTAAACATTATCGCATTACTACCATTTATAAAACTATTATTTGTATTTACTATTTCAGTATAAGATTTATTACTATTATTTAGATTTGATAAATCGTTCTTAAAATAGATGGGCGATATTTGTGCACTACTAACTGGTATTGTCAATATTATAAATGAAAACCATAATCTTACTAATCTTACTACCATTTGTATTAATTCATAGAAATTCGCTTAATCTTTGTTACATAGTTAAAACCAGATAAGTGGTAATATATATTGGTTGTAATGACTACGAATATATCTCGTAAAATGTTTATAGAAACCATATCCAGTATGGTAAAAGATGGAATCTTTCCACATCTACATCTATGTGGACCACATGAAAATGATGTTAGGAAAGTTGCACACAGCATTATATCACCACATTATGAAAACAAAAGCCTTTTACTTGAAATACATATTCTTGATAATCATAGTGAATCTTTACTTGTACAAACTATCACATCTTTCTGCAATCAACAAGCCGTTGTTGCAGATAATGCCACAAAAAAACCTAAAGTTGTGATTATACATCAGCAAAATGAGACATTAACTGAAAGTTTTGTTCATTTCTTAGAAGATAGAATGGTAGAACATCGCGTTAAATTCGTTTTTTTAACTACCAGTTCTCACATTACCCCATCTGTTTTATTAAACAAAATGGTCAGTTTTATTATTCATCCCATCGATATTTCTTCCAGGGTTGGAGGTGTAGACAAAGAAGATGATTTCTTCAAAATTATACACAATCAAACCAATGATGAATCCCTTTGTAATACAATACTTGAATGGAGTGAACTACACTGTCTTAGACTATCTCCTATCATATATGATCAGTGGAGAGATGTTCTCGTAAAATAAAAATTTTATTTATAAAAGATATGAGCATATCAACACCAACTCATACGCCTTATGGAATAATCCAAGTTTCTATGTATATGTCAATATGTAGTCTCATTTTCATACTTACAATCGGTTTCTATATGCAAAATATATGGAAATCGGATTGGGAAAAACATAGATGCGACATACTCGCTTTACCGTTCGCAAATTATATTAATCCTAAAGAATCGGTTGTTCAAAATTTTAATTACTGTCTAAAAAAGAAGACAGACCCGATGATTAAAGCAATCGCTCAAAAAAAACTAAATGATGCAGCAAATGCTGCCGCAAAAGAAACTAAAAAAACTATCAATGTCGCAATTAAAACTAATCAAGACGCTCAAGAAACTAAAGGAGTTGTTGATGGTATCTTTGCTTCAATTTACGCTGTTTATGAGAGACTTGTCAATATTATGGTATATACATC
>Ga0163179_10002857_pt1 | contig 11892 bp, 4 predicted proteins | sample AtlANTMetagenome_FD_109643 | JGI IMG/M metagenome (GOLD analysis project Ga0163179, IMG submission 109643) | Marine eukaryotic phytoplankton communities from the Atlantic Ocean - Atlantic ANT 2 Metagenome | ecosystem: Environmental > Aquatic > Marine > Oceanic | place: North Atlantic Ocean... | reverse complement strand
AAATAGAAAATTAATTTTAAATAATCCTCTTGCTGCAGTTCCAAGCGGAACCATCAGTATAATTGCAAATCGTCCAACTCCTTTAATTGGATTAAAGTGTAGAGACTTTATTACAAGTAGCACAGGTAAGGATGTTAGAAATCGTACTCAGGTATATCCAACAAGACTATCAACAGGATCTGAAGGCTCCGTGATTAAAGTTGATTTACTTAAAACACCTATATTCCAAACTTCATCCACCGTAACTGGAACTCTTAAAATTACCACAGCAAATGTTAATCTTGGTAAAAGAGGGAAACCAACTCTTCTATCAAATCTAAGTAACAACTCTTATTTGGCAGAGGGAACAGGTGTTTATGGTTACTTCCTTGCAAGATTTGAAAATGATAATTCAAATAAAATAAAGTCAATTCTTGGTTATCTTGAAAGAAGAGCATCAACCACTGCAACACCAGGATATTATTTTAATGCTTTGCAATCAACTACTGATAATATTGTTTTAATCAGCACTGCAGACACAGTTTACACTAGTGCATCGGCAGCTGCTTTCTTACCCGAAGGTAATATTGATCCAAAAGGAGTTTCTGTAAGTGCAACAGAACCAACTTCTTTCACATTAGACGAATTATCATCAATCAAAATAAGTCCACAATTAAAAGCACCAATTCCAAAGACAGGAGTAATTGTTGCAAGTTTATTCATACCTGCATCAGGTGAAGAGTTTGACTTATCATCATACTTTGATTACAATAAAGAATACCTATCATTCCCACTTACAAATGTGGTAGAGAGTTTGTATGTTGTTGGATCATCAGATAAAATATATGATGCCTCTGCTGGAATATCAACAACATCTGCGAGTATCACTTGGGAGGAGCAGTGATCTATGAATGGGGGAAAGGATGTTAAAATTGGGCATGATAAACGCCCAGTATCCGTAATACCATTAGACGAACAACCGTTATTTAATATTTCGAACGGTGTACGTCTAACTGATGAGTTTGGTAATCCACTCGTAACTAAAGTTGATCAGTTCTTTGTTGCAGATGCATCTAAAGAAAGAGCAACTTCGGTTGTTTTTCCTGAAAATCCTGTAGACAAATATGCAATCAATAAATTTGTTGCAGTAGGAGTAGGAACAACAACTGCAACTTATGGTGCTAATTTTGATTTAGATACTAAACTTGATAATATTGGATTTACTACGATGGTATCTCCTGTTCTTCAAGTTGGAGGAGGTATAGTTGGAGTTGGTTCAACAACGCCTGGTGAAGTTAAAGTATTAGAGACTGACAATACCACAGTTACTTTAACTGGTTTTCCTAATATACTTGAAGTAAGAGTTATATCATCCATAGGATTAGATAAAAATAAATTATACTTTTCATCATCTAATAGAGGAATCATTGATGATGTAGTTGTAGGAGATAAAGTTACAGGATTTAATATTCCAACTGGAGCGTATGTTTTAAAAAAAGGTTATGATAGGATAACAATATCAGAATATTTAAATTCAGGATTAATAACTGGTGATGTTGTTTTTAATCGCTTACAAAGAGTTATCTATGAAGCAGATAATGTTTTAAAGATAGCAGAGATTTTTAAAGAAACAAGTGAAGTTAGCACAACATTACTTGGTGTTAATCGTGCTGAAGTTCAGTTAAGTTTATTTTCAAATGTTTCATCTTATGGATTGAATAAAGATGATTGGGAAACATATTCATATAATAGTGGAACCAGTAAAGTATCTTGGGAAAGAAGGATTAATAAAACTTATGGTCAAAAATATACAGCAAGAATAGAAGAAGAGACACAAGAGTCTGCAGTTAAATTATCTGCGTTTCCTGTTCCATACTCATTTCCATATGGGCCCATTTATCAAAAAATTGGATTATACGATGAGGACAAATACAAAAGATATATTGATTTTATAAAATTAGGAAATGCTGCTTTTGATTATTTCTCTAGCACAGCAGCTCAGTCTGCAGGTTACACTACAGGTTTTGCAAGTAAGTTTTTAGATAAAAATCATGTCACTATTGATGGTTCGAATGAAGTCGTGTACTCTAAAGTCGAAGGAAAACCAGATGATTTTACATTTGCTTTTTCTAAAATAGATGATTGGACAGATACATGGAGACAAATTGATAGTGAACAATTAACAGATCCAGTGACTGGAGGAAAAATAGGTTTTGGATCCCTAAACACACTCTTAAGTCTTGCAGGAATACCAGTTCCTAGTGGAGATACTTTACCAGGATATAATTCTAATTATATTCGATTTAGTGCTATACAATCCAGAAGAGTTTTTAGATACCAACCAGGTCGAATTAGTGGATTTACATTTGGATTAAGATCCTCAGTTGAAAGAACAAGTGGAGTTGAATTAGAATGGGGAATTGCGAATACTACGGATCAATATATGTTTAGAATATATTCAGGAGAACTTTCAATTATTCGTAGAAGTACAGTTCCATTATCTGTGGATGTTTTAACTAGAAATGGTTTAGATCCAACAGAGATTACCAGTGTCAGAATTGGTGATAGTACCTACCCCACAGTTCAACCTTTTATACCAAGTGGTGATCCTTTCGATGTGTCACCAGGATTTGGGCCTTATAGTAATACAACTGAACAAGACGAGAGAGCAACTAGATATCATACGATTAACATACCGAGAGATAATTTTAATGGTGATCCACTAAATGGAAATGGCCCATCTGGTTATAATATTCAAGCAGATAATGTAACCATGTGGAAAATTGAATTTGGTTGGTATGGTGCCATTGGTGCAAGGTTCTATGCTTATATTCCTGCTGGTGTAGGTGATGCAAGATGGGTTGTGGTACATACGCTTGTAATTGAAAATCAATTAACAGGCCCATGTTTAGAAGATTCATATTTTAGATTTAAATATAGTTTAAATTGTATAAACAATGCAAGAATAACAACACCTCAATTTTTGTATAAGTATGGTGCTTCATATTATATCGATGGAGGTGATGAGGGAACATCTCAAATTTATTCCGTAAGCACAGGTTTAAATCCAAAACAAATTAATGCTGCAAATGAAACGACTATATTCGGAGTGAGACCCAAAGATGTATTTACCAGCGTAACTGGAGCTGGTTCGACAGAAAGATTAGTTGAAATTGCAAATCGAAAATTAATTCTTCCAACTAAATTTAGTATGACAACAAACGCATTAACAGAGGTTAAGGTTCGAACATGCGTTGGATGTAAAGGACACGCACATGTAATTACTCCTGGTGTTGGATCAACTATAAGTGGAAGAGAGATTAATTTAGAATTTATACAATCAAATACAATTTCTGGTATCGGAGCAAGTTTTACTACTGATGATATTGGTTCTAAGTTAATTGCACCTTCAATCTTTAATGCGTATATTCATTCATTTAGTGGAACTCCCGAAGAAACACATTTTGGAAAAGATTATTATTCTTCAGTAAATATATATGGTTGGGGGCCTGGATTAGATGGATATCCATATTATAATACAAATATGGACGAAACTACAGGTGGAAGAAGAATTGGTGGTGCTTTAGTCAAAGATTATGGTCAAGCAGGAATCGTAACCACGATAGGAATAACTGACCCAACAACAGGAATTGGTGGAACATATCCACATAAGGTTCGTCTGAGTAGTTATAACGATGTTCATTTTGCTTCAAGTCAAAAGTTATCTGGATCAATAATTAAAATTCAATTCTTAAATTCTAGACCAAAAGATGGAATTTCATCTTATCAAGGTAGTACTCATTGGTCGGACTTTATGATTGGTGTCACTGATAGAGAACCTACTATAAGTGGAACTGACTTGGTGGGATGGGATGATAGTGTTTTAAGTTGGACAGATTATACAGAAGTTGCTGGAGTATCTCCAATAGCTGGATCAGGAACCACTACTATTTTACCAAATTCAAACATATTATTTGGAGAGAGCACTCATTCATGGGGAGGAATGAATGAGGATGGTGCTGAAGTTAATGAACGTTGGTCTCCCAGTGAATATCGAGTTAGAATGGCAGAGGATGTTAGAACTCCCTCAGTTCCAAATCCAACTGGTCAAAATTCTGGAGGAATTTGTTCAACAATAGAAGTTTCAGTTGGTGAAAAAAGTGATATTGCTATAAACGTATTGTATGTTGCTTCAACTACTGATGTTCCTGATGGAACTACTAGTACTCGATCTCATGAATATCTAATTGTACAAGGAACTTTTGGTGGTGGAATTACCGATTGGTTGGGTGGTCAGGTCGTTTTTGAAAATACTGATGGATCTGTAAACTCAACTAGTGCAGTGTATGATCAATCAACCCCCACTTCAACTAATAATGCTAACTATTTTGGAGGAGTTGATATTCAATATATTCGAATCAGAACTCCAGGAGGTTCTCTATTTGCCAGTAATCAAACAGGACTTAAAATAATAGGTAGGACAGTTAAATTGATAGGAAATAGGTTAAATCAAATTAAGACAAAACTCTTTACCTATGCTGTCTATCCTTTATATCTTGTTGGTAAATTGAGGGACAATTCAAAAATAAATAATATTATGATAACAGAAGTATCTGGTAATTTCCAAAAAACTACATCACCAAAATTAGCTATTACAGAAAATTCAAATGGATCTATTGACATAGTAGGTGGTGATGGATCAAATACAGAAATACCTCCACCTAATTTTCTACCCATAGATAGATTATCTTCTGCAACTGTTGATTTACAGAATTTAAGAGTCTTAAGAGAATCAGTTACAAAAGATATTTTTTATATTGGTCAAGATGAAACTAAAGAAATTGACATGACCAAAGTTTTTGGTGTGGACAGAAATGTAATTACACCAGATAATCAGAATATTGAAGCAACTTTTATTACCGCAAAATCCCTATCAGGTAGCACTGATAAATTTATTCAAAGTAGTTTAAATTTAAAGGAACAATAATGGCACTCACGAATCCTAAATTATTTGGTTTAAATATTCTCAGCAGATTATCTGATGTAAGAGAGAAGAATACTGCTTTACAAAATCTTGGAATAAATCCTCTTGATTTAGAGATAATTAGAGGTGGAGTTAATGCAGGTATGACTCGTTTTGATTGGATTAGTTTTTCTCGTTTAAATGTTCCTTTATATAAAACTTTAGATCGTTTTGAATCAGAAACTAATGCTTTTACTAGTATTCTAAGTGAACGTGCTGGAACCGATCAGACATTATTTGGTAATTTGAATCTTAATGGATCGATAAGTGGTAGTGCAATTCGTTATCGTTATGTTGATTTTGATGACGGTAATAAAATAAAAATTGCAGACATATCAACATCACGAGTAAGTGCATGGAGTTCTTCAGATCCTAGAGCAAATAATCAAAATTTAAATACACAAAAATTAGCAAGAATTTCTTTTGGTGCAAGAGTTGGTATTGTAACAGATGGAAAATTAGTTTTTGGAACACAATCAACTGCAACACAGGCAATAGGAAACGCAAGTAGTAATAGTGCTGTACAAACAGATCCTGCAGGAAATGTTATTGCTGGCCCAGCAGGACAACCAAGATTACAAACATCGATTATACCAGAACCAGTTGAATTTCCATCTGAAGTTCCTACATCAAGAATCAAATGTAAAATTGATGGTCAAATCGTAAGATTATACGCAATGAAAGGAATACCTTTAGTTTTCAAAGGATTCTTTAGAAACTTAAATGCCACTGTCACAGTCAATAATAACAGTCCAAGAGTAAGTTGGAAAATAGTTGAAACTGCAAACGAAAATTTATATACTAATTATAAAAATAGAGGTTCTATGACTTCTGCAATCAGATATAGATCACCAGTATCGAGAGAAAGATTCATTAAAGTATATAAAAATCCAAATGAGATTACGGGTATTATTATTAATAATGCAACAATTTCAGAGTTACCACCAACAAAATTATCATCATGTACTCTTTTAGATTTTACTTTTAATAACATTAAAACATTTCCTAATTTTGAATTTATAGCACCAAAACTTGCTAGTCTAAAATTAAGAAAAAACCCACTATATTTAAGTGATATTCAGACTGAAAGAAGTTTCAATAAAATTGTTTTATTAAAAATTCCAAATACCCTTTCGGTTTTAGAAATGGGTGGAACTTTTAAAGGTTCAATTGAAAGAAATATTTTTTCTGCACGACTTCCAAATTTAACATTTTTTAATCTTAATAGAAGTGGTGGTGGGAAATCACATAGCCAAGACTCTAGAACATCAACAGTTACTGAAGTTAAGTTGAATAGTGCTCTCACAACTGGAAATGATGCTGGTTCTCAAGCATTTTGTCCAGATGTTCCAATAGGAGTTGTTAACTATAACATTTATAGACAGGGTTTTCAAAGTGTTGATCTAAATGCAATTGGCGAGGGTGAATCTGCAAAAGATTCAGAAGGAAATACAATAACATATACAAAAGGATCATTTAGTTTCAAAATGCTTCCAAAATTAGTCACTCTTAATTGTTATGGAAATAGATTTTTAAATGATGCTGATTCACTAGACGCTTCTAATAATGTAGTGACTGCGATAGAGAGTGCAAATTCACAAGGTGGTGATCCACCTACAATCGAATCTATAAATTATGGTGGAACTAATCTTGGAATACCATCAAATTTACAAAATTGTACTAGTCTTAAAACATACGACTCTAGTGATAATAATGGATCAGCCAATCAATTAGTTGATAATAGCACTGGTGTTTATTTGTTTAATAATTGCAATTCGTTAGAAAGGATTGGTTTTTATCGCACAAATTTAGGACAAATAAATTTTCCTAATAAATTTACAAATCCCTTATTAACACATCTTGATGTGAGATATACTAATATTAAAGGTGGTAAACCAGGTGTTGCTGATGCAAGTCAAACTCATGTAATTCATGCAGATACATTTGAAGATGCACCAGAACTTAAAAATCTTTATATATTGTCAAATAGGTTATTATCAGGAAAAGGAATAGATCCAAATGCATTTATAAAAAATCCAAAACTTGAACATTTTAGATATTATTCTTACGGTAGAACTAGTGGTTCTATAGCCTCTTTGTTTAATACGAATACTAAATTACATACTTTAGTTGCTAATCGAAATGGGTTTACTGGATCTCCTCCTAATTTTGCTGCAAATCAATCAATCCGTCATGTTAATTTATCTTATAATCAACTTGATGGAGTAATCCCTAGTTATGAAAATTTAAATAGTCTTCGTTTTATATACCTTCAAAATAATCAGTTAACTAGTCTTACTGAACCAGGATTATTGCCTGTTTTACAAAAATTTCAAATGAACAATAATCAGATTGCTGGAACAATACCAGATTTTTCTGGGTGTAGTAGTCTAAAAACACTGACATTACATCGTAATAATTTTACTGGATATAAGGATGGAGCATTTAAAAAACTTTATAGAATTAAATACTTAGATTTGTCATTTAATAATTTAAGTCAGTCAGCACTAAATAATATATTATTAGATTTATTAGAAAACTGGCAGTCAGTTAAACGTGGAGGAGTTACAATTAATTTAAAAAGTCAAAATGGCAATATAATTCCAACTCCTTTTGGGGCTGGTATGGATGCTGCTAGAATACTTTCAAATAATGGTTGGGATATAGGAATTTCACCTGGTGGAATTCAATCAAATTTATAATTAAAATAGGAATAATCTAATGGCAGTCATAAACAATCAAGGATATCGAAGAGATCTCAATTTAGAAGAAACTCCTGACGATGGTGCAGCGTTTGATAACCTTGCAGGTGCAGGTGCTGCGGCTGATGTAAGATTACTTCAAAATAATTTAAGAAACACAGCAAAGGTTGGTTTTAACACAGTTGATGCACAAGGTTTCTTTTCATTTGCATCTGATCGACGAATAGGAATCAGTAGTCTTTTTTCCTCACAACAAGGATCTGGAAATAGTGTTATTACGGTCATTTTAACAGAACCCTATGAAATAAAAGTAGGATATCTGGTCGAATTTAAAGGTATAACTGGAGTGTCCTCTGCTGTTTCTTTAAATGGTCAATATACGGTTCAAACTGTAACTCCTGATTCAACACGACTTACTTTAACTAATCAATTGATTGATTACACTGAATTTGGCATGAGTACAAGTTCAGTGGAATTTATTCTTAAACCTCAAGATATATTTACTTTCACAAATGGTGATATAGTTGGAGTGAGCACCAATGTTACTGTTGGTGGTGTGGGATTTAATCAAAATACAACTTATTATGTAATTGATTCAAACGGAGTAAATAAATTCAAATTATCAAGTACTTCAGGAGGAAGTGCAATTTCAATAGGAGCAAATTCAACTGCAACTAATAATAATTTTTCATTCGTTCGAAATGATGCAGTTCACCAACAACAATTAATTAATTATATTGAACCTGACTATCAAGATACTGATAATGAGGGCGATGATTTTTCATTCTTGGAGGGTCGTGGAACTATTAATCAAACTTTTGAATCAGCACAAACTAACTCCGAGACTGCTGAATATTTTACTGCAAAAAAATATAGAGGAGATGAACCAGTTGCTGTTTCTGATGAAATTAAATTTGAAGGCAATGTTGTTCTAAATGATCCTGCTGATAATATTGATAGTAACGGTGTGGATAATTCAAATGCACCTGGCATTTATATTGGAAATACTCGTGCATTTTCAAGTGATAATAACCCGTGGAGTAAAGTTGGAACAGAATTAAACACATCATCAGAAGAATTATTAATTGGTGAGTTAGCTTTTCTTGATGGATCTATTGCAAATAATAGTCAAGATGGATCAATGGTGATTGAAGGAATTGCTAGTGATGTATCAACTGTATCTGGTCAAAGTGCAGATAGTTCGTTATCAGGTGGAAACTTTACACATAAATTACCAATCAAAGTTCAAGATGAGAATGGAAACCAAGAAACATACTATCTACTTTTATCTAATACCTAAACCAAAATTGACTTTTAAATCCAAAAAAGTCGGAAAAAAAATTTCGGCAAAAATTTGACTGAAAACTTTTTTTAAGTTGTTGCTAATATTTTAAAAGTTCCTGATGGAGTTTTAATATCTATTGTTCTATCGACATTAGTTCCTTGTGTCGTCGTTAAATCAGTTGCATTGTTAGAAGCTTGATCATCTTGTATAATTAAGGAACTAAATTTTAAATTACCACTTTCAATTCCTAGATCTTTATGTGTTGAAATAGTATCTAATCCTTGCTCAGTTGCATCAAATGGTGGTGATGTATCTGTTGGTGGACAGCATAATGTATAGTCACCAGTACTTTTAGTAGATTCTACTGCTGTAAACTGTGCATCATCAGGAAGACTTTTTAAAATACCAGAATCTAACTCTATCTGATTTCCACCAGGAAGAGATTTGACTCCTATACCATTCTCACCAAAATATGATCCCTGAAGTTCCCAACCAACACCAACATTTTTTATATCATCGACAGTTATTGTGGTTATTCCTACGGGAAGAGTGCTCGATACATTTGAAACTAAGCATCTAATACCTGGAGAATTATCAATACGGTCACAGAATAATTCTAGACTATTATCTCGTAATCCTTTGAAATCATAAAAGAACACATCCTGATTTGCACTTACACTGACATTCGCACTTAATTTTAATGATGTTTGACTCGTTATTTCAGTTACTCTTGTATAAGCAGGAATACCAGCACCAATTGCAATCATATCGACCTGAACATCCTTGTGTATTGTTGTCATATTAGTATCAGCACTTTGAGTTCCTTTAAATGGATTTGTTGGTGCAGAACTTGTAATTATATCATTACTACTCGCATTCACACGGACTCTTCTTATAAAACCACGATGATTAATAAAACTAACTGTTTCTGTATGAGTGCCACTATTAATTGATACTCTATCCATAACAATAAATTCATTTTCTACAAAATCAGAAACTCTAGCAAAAAATGAAACACTCGCATTGGTGCTGTCTTGTACTCCGATAATATAATTACCGATTTCAATATTTGTTGTAAAACTATTACCTGTTTCTAATATTTGAGATCCACCTGTTTTATTGACACTTATTTGACTATTAGTGATTCCTGTGAATATGTTTGTTCCATCTCCCAATTCTTGTTTTGGTTGATATTTGATGTCTACTTTATTACTTGTGCTTATTTTTGAGTAATCTTGACCGCTAGGATTAGTTCTTGAACCAATTCCTTCAGTATCTGTTCCACCAAAAAGAACGGATTGGTCATTATATAAATTAAAAACACCTTTCGAAGCATTTGTAAAATCATAATCTAAAGAAAATAATCTGTTATATCTTAGATCAGCTACAGTTCCTTGATTTCTTTGTCTATAATTAATATCAATTTCTTGAGTTATATCTTTAGAATCAAAATTTTTATGATGAAAATACCTAATTCTGATTCGATATCTTTGATATGCCTGTAATACCTGAGTATCAAATTCACTGGTAACACTTTCAGATTGACTCAAATTTCTGGAAAATGTTACTGTTTGATTGGTGAATGACGATGTAACTGCATTTGTGGAGTCAGAGGTTAATGAAATAGTTGGTGGATCACTTGCTCTATTTGTGGATATTATCACTGCATCAGATTCAATATTTGATCCAGTTACAACCATGTTATTACCAATTGTGTTTAATTTTTCAACATCTGCAGTATTCACTGTGATAACATTTCCAGCACCAGCTGAATTTACTTGAAATGAGGTAGAAACACCAACTCTCATATGTGCTGTATAAGTATTACCTGCACCAACAGCACTAATTGATGTAGATGTTTGATTACCATTTTGATTTTCTGCATATCCTTCTTTGTTAAAATCAAGTGTAAAATATCCAGTAGAACTAATTAAAAATTGTACTGGGCCAGTTATACTTGGAACAAAATATCCTTCCCATTTCACACCTGTATTACTTTTAGCTGATTGTGGATGAATTTTTGTTGAATATGAAAAATCACCTTCCTCCCAAAAATTATCATCTGATATATTACCTAAAGTTGTAATTCCTGTAAAAACATCTGCTGCAGTTGTGTTTGGATCTACGTTATATTCAAAATTAGCATGTTCATCAAAAGTTATCTGATCATTTTGATAGTATTTTGCTGTTAATCCATTTCCACCAGCAAGTCTTGGTGTTCCAGAAAAAACTTCTATCTTGTCTAAACGATTTTGATATGTAATTCGAGGATCAAAATAATCTTCTCTTGTTCCATCGGGACTAACAAATCTTAATGAACTTCCAGCAACACTCAAGTAATTTTCATTTGTTAATCCTCTTGAAAAAATATTATTAATTACTCCTAAATCTTCTGCTATAAAAGTATTTTCATCATCATTAACTAACGTATCAATTAAATTACCCAAACCAGCAGTTGGACTTGATAGGTCTGAAAAGTTTTGATCTCTTCGTATACCAATTCGATTGAATACTTTTTGTATCGGTCTTCCTGCTGCGTCGTTATATAATGCCATTTTTAATTATTTATGCCACGAGGTGGAATGTAAGAGAGGAGAGATTTTTTACCAAAGTGACAGTTCCAGCTGCTGCTATCTGTTGACTTGCCACCGCAACTGTATTACCAGAGTTTAAACTTAAGTATGCTGTAAAGTTTACAGATGATTCATCATGATCACTATCATGTCGAATGTAGTTATTTAATGATATATCTGCATCTTGATCAGTTCCATTTACTTTAAATCTAAATCTTACATTTGTTCTAGCTGCACTTGCCCCTTCTAAGTATCCATTAAACATAACCATATAAATTCCAGTTTTAGGAACAGTTACATCAGTTGCGGTGTTTGTAAATCCACCATTTT
>Ga0163179_10002856_pt1 | contig 11897 bp, 14 predicted proteins | sample AtlANTMetagenome_FD_109643 | JGI IMG/M metagenome (GOLD analysis project Ga0163179, IMG submission 109643) | Marine eukaryotic phytoplankton communities from the Atlantic Ocean - Atlantic ANT 2 Metagenome | ecosystem: Environmental > Aquatic > Marine > Oceanic | place: North Atlantic Ocean... | reverse complement strand
GTCATCTCCCTCGCACGACGTCGGATCGACGTCCTCTGGGCGCTGCTGCGCGATGGACGAACCTACTCGATCACTCCACCGAACGTGACTCGAGCTGCTTGACAACATCATTGAGATTCCCAATGACCTGGCACCGCCGGTCCTCAACTTCTGGTGGGCGCTCGGAAATCATGACCATCGGATCCACGAAACGGCTTGTCCTGCAAGCCGGATCGCGCCGGGTCTTGCGGGTGGTGCGCCCACGTCGCATCGCCGAAGCAATCTCACGTTTCAGAGCACCCCTGCCGTGAACGTAGATCGCTTGGTAGATCGTTTCCGTACTCACCCGCATCTCCTGATCGTCGGGAAAGTCTTTGCGCAGTCTGTGACTGATCTGCTCAGGCGACCATCTATTTCGAAGGTTCACTGCAACATAGAATTTCAAGTCACTGTGCGGTTCGAGTTTACGTTCTTGAGGTCTTCGGCGACGGGAAACGGCACTACGGGGCGCCGCATACGGCAGGTAGCCGAGCGCTGTCGCAGTGTTCCTGGTGAGTTCTCGGCTGACCGTCGAGGCACTACGCCCCAACATCCGGGCGATTGCCCTCATCGATTCACCCCGCGTGCGCAGGTCATGGATCTGTTCCCGCTCGATCAGGCTGAGGAATCGAGCATCGACCGAGCGCTCGAGACGTGCCAGATCGGCCGGGACTCCTCGGGTGTAAACATGGCAGGGCTTCTTCACGTTCGCCAGTATCGCCGCCTCCCCATAGCGAACGACACGGCCGTCGGGGTACAGACGGCCACCGCTGAACTGGAGGATGCCTTTGTCCCAGTCTTGGGCGGAGCGTTTGTCAACGCCGACCGCCTTCGCCGCGTCTGTGCGGCTGACACCCTCAGCGCGTAAACGTGCAAATTCCACTCGCTGTGGTGCGGTGTCCTTGCCAGTGAAGATCCCAGCTTGATGTGCCCACTTGTAGCAGGTGACGCGTACAAATCCGAGCTCTTTCGCCACTTTCGAGACATTCCCGACGAGTTCGAGGCGACGGAAGAACTCGGCCCGATCGTCGTCGGTGTACGATCGGCTCGCCGCTCGGGGCGTGGACACGCCGGCTTCCGTCCGCCATCGATAACAGACACTCGGGCTCAGCCCCAACTCGGCGGCACGAACCGTCCCACCGCGGTCGAGCCGGCGGAAGAACTCCTCCCGTTCCTTCGCTTTGTACTGCGAACTTCGTTTCACGCTAGGAGATCCAGTCATCGCACATAGTCCTTCACGTTCAAGGTGTTGCGACGACGGTTGGAATCCAAGGCGGCTTTTTTCAGGAATGCGATGTCTTTCTCCTGCTCGGAGACCTGCTTGTGGAGCCGAGCAAGCTCGGTTCGTTCCGCGGCAGTCAACGGTTGATCACCGGACTCTGCTGCAGCCTCGACGCGTCGTCGTTCGTCGGCGACCCAGCGCCCGAGCAGTGCTTCGTTGATGCCCAGTTCGCGGGCGACCTCGGCGATGGTGCGGCCGGAATCGATCACCCGGTGGGCGGCTTCGGCCTTGTACTCAGTCGTAAACGACCTGCGCGTGCGAGTCATGAGGACATCCTCCCAGCGGGACCCTCGGTCCCGCTATCTCGGTGTCCACTATCCCGGGTGAACCTCAGGTGGCTCACCCGGATAGTTCGTCAGTAACCACCGGGTGAGCCGTGCCGCGCCGCCAGGCCCAATCCCCGGCGACGGGCAATTCAGTGTGACGCACACATCCATGGTGGCCCGCCGATGGGGTGAGTGTCAGCTCTCGACGGGCCGTGCAGGCCCGGACGGTGCACGAACAGGCCCACACTGTGGCTCCTCAACAATCTCTGGTTAGACCGAAACGTCGACGAGCCGTGTGCGCCCGAACCGGCGAGAAAGGGCGAACCACCGAATACTACGACCCCGGTCTGTGCGCGCTCCCCCAGGCCTGGACCAGACCGCCGAGAAAGAAAAGATCTGAACGAAAATTCGAGGTGCGGCCGCTGGTCAGTGGTCGAGATGTCGGTCGAGGGCGTCCTCCCACGCGTCGATCTCGTGCGCAGTAAACAGGTGCATGTTCGATTCGGTGAGGATGAACCCGACATCCTTGGCTGCCCGCAGCTGCGCCTGAAGCATCGGATCATCGGTCTGCGCTGCCATGGATTCGAGCATCGTGTCGAACTGCGCCGCAGCGACCTCGGGCGACATCTGGGTCGGAACGTCGTTGGTGGGGTCGAAGAACAGTGGATCCTGCGGTCCGGGTTCTCGCCCGAACCGCTCGGTGAACTCTCGGCGCAACTCCACCATGCTCTCGCGCATGTCCTGCGCGGCCGGATGGTTCGGCGACATCGACACCGTCCGATCGCAGGTCAGCGGATCGATCTGCTGGTGCACGAACCGCTCGTCACCGGACCGCTCCATCACCAGGCGTATATGCGCCTCGCGTCTGCGTTCGGCATCCGCCAGTCGCGCTTTGCGGGCCCTGTTCTTCTCACTCCTCGACTTTTCCCATCCCCGAACTTCAGCACACTCTCCCCTTCCGTAGCCACACAATCAGGCAAACCCGTACGCCGAGAAACCTCCATCTTCACACCGCAGGATGGTTGGGTCCCCGTGTAGAAGTCCAGTGCCTGTGTGAGTTTCGTGTCCGATAATGGACACAGGAGGAAATTCACGAATCATGGCACGCAGACACACCCCGGAACAGGTCATCGCGAAGGTCCGGCAGGGCCAGAAAATGCTGAACGACGGCCACCCGATGATCGAGGTCGTCAAGGAACTCCAGGTCACCGAAGCGACTTGGTACCGGTGGCTGAACCAGTAAGGGTCCGAAAAGAACACCGAGGCGTCCAAACGGACCAAGGAGCTGGAGAAGGAGAACGCGCGACTCAAACGGCTGCTGGCGGAGAAGACTGGCCATCGACATCCTCCACGAGGTGGCCAAGGGAAAATATTGAGCCCCAAACCCCGCCGCCGTGCCGTGCGCAGGGCAGTAGAGAAGTTCGGGGCATCCGAACGTTTCGCCTGCAAGATCATCGGACAAAACCGGTCCGCCTTCCGAAAGACGAAACCCGATCCGGGCTTCGAAGAAACACGGCTTCGCAGCGCCCTGCACGCCATCGCGATCAAGCACCCGGCATGGGGTGGCGGAAAGCCCGCTGGCACCTGCTCACCCAGGAGTGGGCTGGACTGGCGCTCAACAACAAACGCGTACGCCGGCTCTGGCGCGCGGAAGGCCTCGTCTGTAAACCCAAGGCGAGGAAAGAAGCGCCGGACCGGTCCCGGTGCCGGGGAGCAGAAGCGGCTGACGGCCGATTACCCGATGCACGTGGTCAGTTTCGACTTCCAATCCGATGTCACTTCCTGTAGGCGGCACATCCGCTTCTTCAATGTCATCGACGAATACACCCGCACCGCGCTGGCCATCATCGCGCGCCGATCGTTCACGGCCTCCGACGTAGTCGCAGTATTGGAGTTTCAATGAGAAAGTCAAGCCGCCTGAACGACGGGAGCATCGACGGAAAACAGCCTGTCATCACGCAAAAGAGCCCAAATGACATTCACGCGTCGACGTGCGAGCGCAATAACTGCTTGGACGTGTTTCATTCCCTCACTTCGCTTTTTGAGGTAGAACTCCCGATTCGGGCCGTCTTTGATGATGGCCGACTGAGCGGAAAGGTAGAACACGCGTCTGAGTCGGCGACTGTAGCGCTTGGGTCGATGCATGTTGCCCGTGCGCCGGCCCGAGTCTCTCGGCACCGGAACGAGTCCCGCAGCGGACGCGAGATGGCCGGCGTCGGGGTAGGCGGACATCTCGCCTGCAGCGACTACGAATTCGGCTCCGAGAATCGGCCCTATGCCGGGGACCGATTCGATAACCGCAGACTGGGGATGACTGTGGAAGATCTCGCCGATCTGCTTTTCGATGCGTCCGAGTTGGTCATCCATTCTGAGGATTTGCTCGGCAATGTCAGCAACGAGTTGTGCCGCGATCGCTTCACCCGGCATGCTCGTGTACTGCGCAGACGCCGCAGCGAGAGCAGTCTCGGCGACACCATCGGCCCCTCGGACTCCACGTTTGGTCAGCCATGCGGTCAGTCGTGCGCGTCCACGTCGGCGCAGAGCGTGTGGCGTTTGGAATCCGGTCAGCAGCACCAACGCTCCCTTGTGTTTTGCGAAATCGAAGGACCTCTCGAGTGCGGGGAAGATGCCTGTGAGGGTGTCACGCAGGCGATTGATCAGCCGGGTACGGTCGGCGACGAGATCGGTCCTGTGAGAGGTCAGCAGGGCCAGATCGGCGGCCAGCTGAGCGGGCGTCTCGAGTATCGAGAGGTCGCGCCGGTGTCTCGAGGTCTCGGCGATGACATACGCATCACGCGCATCGGTCTTCGCTTCGCCTCGATACGCGCCGGACATGCGGTTCACGGTGCGGCCAGGGACGTAGACCGCAGTCTGTCCGTGCGCTGCGAGCAACGCGAGAAACAATGCCGACGACGTGCCGGAAATATCTATCGCCCAATGGAGTTCATCGGCGAGTGCAAGCATCTCGCTCAGAGCCCCCAAGATCGCAGACTCGTCGTTGTCAACTTTCTTCGACCAGAGCGTGGATCCGGTGTCGTCTACGACAGCGGCCCAATGGTGGCCCTTGCCGGCGTCGATTCCCACCCACGCCTCGGTATGACTTTCGTTCACTCGATCCTCCTCGTCTCGGACACCAACTATCCGGCCCGAGGAACACCCCACCGTCATCTCCGTAAACAGCACTCGAAGTGCACTTTTCAATCAGCAGCCAGGGCATCCCGGAGGACTGGGCGGCCACTCCAATGGAACCACCTAGGGCAAGACATCATCAGCCACACCCAGCCCTCCCGGACCAGCAATCACATTACGGAGAACATCATCGCCGAAACCGGCACCTCCCCGAGCTACGTTCGCTGCGACAACGGCCCCGAATTCACCGCCGCGGCACTGATCGACTGGTGCAACACCGCCGGTGTGGGCACCGCCTTCATCGACCCGGGTTCACCGTGGCAAAACGGTTTCGTCGAATCGTTCAACGCCCAGTTCAGAAGGGAACAACTCTCGGGAGAAATCATGGACACCATGGCCGAGGCGACCTATCTGGCCGAGGAATGGAAAGCTATCTACAATCATGAACGGCCCCACGGATCCCTCGATGGCATGACGCCAAACCGCTACTGGGAAAACTGGACTCAAGAAAACCACTTAGCTATCGCATAGACGCTGGACTGCTAACAGGGGCCCAACCAAGGACCCTTTACATGTTCTGGCTCAGTTCATTACAGACGAATCGATGTCACGCACCCCGATCGTAAAGAGCAACTTATGGGCGTCGACGGGGGGAGGACCACACCTCATGTAAGGCCAGAATTTGATCCTTCTCGACTGAATTCATCTGTAGCGCATCGCAGATCTTCGCAACAACTTCCGCCGACACGCCCACCGAGGTGCCTTGCTCGATGCGCTGGTAATGGTCGAAGCTGATGCCCGCCAGATGTGCCGTGTCGATTCTGCTCAATTTGGACTGAGAGAATCCCTCTCGCGGCTTCAACCCCATCATCTCTGGGGTCAAGCTGGCCCTTTTCGACTTCAGCAGATCACTCATGGTCTTTCGCGCGTCGGCCGCACTCATAGCCGGCAGATTTCGAGCACGCAGGTGCCTAGATCTGGGACTTCGCCGATTGAGCACACACTCCTCCGCCCTACTCTCAAGCGAGAACGCGGTGCCTCGCACCGTCATTCTTACTGCGTTCTCCCAGCACCAGTCCAAGGGACTTAACCCCTTCGCATTGCGATCCCTGCAGAAACCGCTCCTGTAGATCACCGCGGGAAGGAAGTCCTGCGAGGATTGCCAGTCGGCAGTCGTCGTGGGGCAAAGTCGATGCCGTCATAGCGGCTGTTGAGCGCCAGAGCGACATTGGGCTCAACGGTGAACACCGTCAAATCGTCCTCGATGTCCAGTGTCATTGTGAAGCGGCTTCGCTTCCTCAACAAACTGGGACGATCTCAAGGCAGCCTTCCTCACCCAGGATTTTTCGGCGGGACTTCTAGGTCATGGTGGGCTTTCTCCCTGTCGATCGGCCTGGGTGAGCTGTTCTTCGAACTGTTTCAGCTCCAGCGATCCGCTTTCAGAACGTTCGCGGCGTTCGACGTGCTCCGGGCCGCTGTCCACCGCTGCCGTTCGGTACAGGTCGTAGCGGGTGACGGCGGGGGATTCCTCGCTGACCTCAAGCGCATTGACTTCGCTGACAGACTTCCCTCCGAGAGGCTTCCCATCGGGCAACCTGTGATCGGTGAACAGACGATCCACAGCCGATACCGGCAACCATCGCCCACCCATCTGCGCCGCGGCATCATCAGCAGTCGCAGTCCGTGCGGCGTGCAGTCCCTGTCTCCACCGATGTACGACACGGCTAGCGGCGATTTCTCTCGTCGCCTCGACGTCGACGACGCGGATGTCGTACCCCTCCTCATCGAGTTGTGCCACCAACCCGCTCGCCCACGGCTTCCATGCCATAGTTCCGTCGATGACCATATCCTCACCCATCGACAAGCACTGCCCGACAACTCGTTCGAGAATCACATTCGATTCGGCATGCACCAGGGCAGACAATTCGTTCGGATAGAACTGACTCGGCTGCCCTGCAGCGGCACGAAGCTCCGGTGGCAATAGTTCCTGCAGCGAACCGTCCGCGACCGCGGCTTCGAGTAGACGCAGTTTGAACTTGTCCGCATCCAGATACCGCCGCGCCACCTCACCGTCGAGCAGTTGCGCGCGGGCAGTCGACTTACCTGCACCCGGCGGTCCGGCCATCAGAATCGCTGTCCGATCGCGCCCCACGTCTTGTCGAGATCCCCGCCACCCGCTCATGATTCGCTCATGCAGACGCAGTCGCACCCGGGTCGGAACCAACTCCTCACTGATCCGACGAAAGTACCGACGATTGTTGACCGACGCATGCGGTGCATCGACCGTCAGCGGGCCGCCGTCGACAGACAACGAGTCGAGGAAAGCCCGACGCACCTCCACGTCACTGCTGCGCACCGGTCAGTCGGCCAGCGCGTCGAGGATCACGTCGTAGTCCTCATCGGTGAGGAATCCGTCCGCCAAGGCGCGGCCGACCTGATTGTTGAAGCCGTCCACCGCCTGGGGGCGGACATCGTCGACGTCGGGGTACCCGGACGGCGACTCAGAATTCGGATACGTCCACCCGATGAGTTCCGCCCGCATCGTGTCTTCGTCGATCTCGTCAGCAGCACGCCGGGCAGCGACCTCGTACGGTGTACCGCCATGCGTCCCCGGGCGAACGTCCGGAGCCTCGACGCGCGCACGCCGGAGCATCTGACAGATCGCCGGCTGACTGACCGCGTTGACCTGCGCCAATCGCGTCTGATTCACCCCATCCGCATACAACTGCCGCAGAGTGCGCAAGAACTCGATGTGCGCCACCACCTCACGAGCCCGATTCTGCGCCATGCTCGTGAACAGTCGCTCCCGATCCAACGTCACCGCCATACCCACACCTCCTCTATAAGCAATCTTATACCCACAACTCCTGTTGCGTAGCAGAACACCCACACCAGAGCATTCACTCACCAGCCAGAGAACCGGCATGTATACAGTTCGGGGCCTCGAATCATCGCCACTCACTCCGGAATCACCGGCCACGCCGTAGCCGGAACGCATTTCCGGCGCCGACACCTGTTCAGATACATAAACCCGACCGAGGCAGGGCCGCGCGCGGCCACACGGGCGCTACCGTGGACTCATACCGAAGCCGTCATGGCGGCTGATTCGACCGAGAATCTCAACCAACAGGGGATCGACCATGCTCATGCCCACACTGTTCAGTCGTCTGCGTACGCGGCCGACACACCCTGTGATGGCCGATCCGAAGAATTCGTAGGACACACCCGCACACTCAACGAGAAAAAGAGCGCTGAATTCGATTCTGCAACTGCCGAATTGAACGCAGCTCTGAAAACGTACGGGATTCTCAACTTCACCCGCTGTCGGTATCATGTTTCGGAAACCGAGTCGGTAGCTGCTATTCGCGCGCAGACAGAACTGGCACACTCGTTCGGCGCTCGACGTGCCCGCCAGCGTGCAGACGGAGAGCTTCCTCCACCGCCTGGCCACAAGGACGAATGAGCCAGAACTCCTGCCAAAGCGGCGATTTCTGTCGAATCCGGTTCTGCACTGGGCGCTTCCGCATCGTCGCCTTGTTGGCAGTAGGCTCTCCTGCGCACCTGGTCCTCGATTCGCGTACGCACTTCTCGCGCTCGACAAACCCCACCATTGCGCTTAGCGACCACATCTGCTCCGCGCGCGATACCGTGGCACCCATGGATCCATACACAAAAGTAGGCATCAGTCGCGGTACGCCTCTATGGCATGGTGGCGCACCGGGAATTCAAGTAGGACAACACATCCAGTCACACGCCCAATTACGCCGACGCGGCGTGGCGTACGGATCCCGCAACGTCGACCAAGACAACAACGTGGTCTACATCAGCTCGGTGCGTGAATTCGCCCGCGCGTTCGCCACCCGGACCGCGGCCTTCAGAGGACGCGAGACGCTGTATCTCGTTGATCCACTTCCTTCCTCATTACTGACGACGGATGAAGACTTTCCCGGAACAGTGAGTCTGTCCTGTACTCGCGCACGGGTGGTGGCCATCGAAGAAACAAACGCCACGATGTCCGAGACAGAATCGCTCGCCTTTGTCGGTCCCCACATGACCTGGACAGACGGACGGTCCGTCTACGACGATGAGGGGTACATGACGCCGGCCGAGAACTGGCCGCATGCCGACCCCGACGAATTACGCAGCCTCGGACGATGGCTCTCAATCAAATCCGTGTCCTACTGTCGACGACGGCTGAATACTGGTTCTGGCCCACTTTCCGTGACGTATTTTGAATGTGTCAGTCGCTGAGGAGTATTCGTTTACGGAGCAGATCGAATCCAGCGCGTCCGTACATTTGTCGTTTGAGCATCTTGATCCGGTTCACGTGCCCTTCAACCGCGCCGGAACCATAGGGCAGCGTCAGCCCATTGCGGACCGCCGCGTGATCGGTGTCGAGACCTCGAACGAAACGGTGCAAGTGCGGCAGATCATCCGCCGAGACAGCAGACATCCACAAGTTCACCTGTTTGCCAAAGAGTCCAGTGAGCATCTCCGCGAACGACTTGACATGTCCCGCAGTTGCTTCAAGATGTGGGCAGCTGGCGAGGATCTGTTTGAGCCCGATCTGCTCGTCGTCGGTGAGGTTGTCAGGGTGACGCAGAATCCACGAAGTGATCCGCCGGACCTTGGGTACCCGTTTTTTCGCTGGCGCGGCACCGAAAGCGCGTAGCGGTCTCAGATAATCCCGGACTGTCCCGTAGCTGCCGTGATACCCCAATACACGCAGTTCTTCGTAGAGGACGACAGCGGAGGTGCACCCGTCGTTGAAGCGCTCATGCAGATGCGCCGTGAAATCGTCCAACAGCGTGGGCCGACCAGCACGCGGCGCGCTCAACAATTCATCGACACTGCTGGCGCTGTAGAAGCGGCGAACAGTTCCCCGTGCGAGCCCGAGTTGCCGCGCAATTGTTCTGATTCCCACACCTTCGTTCTTGAGTGTTGTCACCGCTTCGAAGCGATTCTTTGTACGGACTGCGAGAACCGAGGCGTCCTTACGAGTGTCCTGCATCTGGAAAGCGGCCTGCCTCAGCAATTCGGATGCGGTCCGTGTCGTCGCAACTTCAGGCTCTGCCGCCACCTGACGTAAGCAATGATGATGAGCTGCAACGGTTTTCTCCACCACCTCTGCGAGATTGTGCCATAGATGCCAGCGGTCGGCGACCTCGATCGCTTCAGGGGCTCCCTTGCGTGCTGCTTCGGCATATGCGCCGGCGCGGTCGCGGCAGATCACCTGGGCACCGGGGTGTGTTCTCAGCCATTCGACGACGGTGTCCGTTGTCCGGTCCGCGAGGACATCGACGGGCCGGTGGGTCGCCATATCGATCAGAACTGTGCCGTAACGATGCCGCCGACGGAGAGCGAAGTCGTCGATGCCGAGCACCGTCACCACACCGCCTGGAGGGTCGGGCAACGCTCGGACCAGCCGTAACAAGGTAGAGCGCCCGACGGACACTCCCAGCGTGGACGCCAACCTCGCACCAGCTCGTCCTGCCAACGCCAACGCGATCTTCTCGAGGATCTCACGTAGCAGCGGAGTGGTCCGTGCATAAGCCTTGGTCAGTCCGTCGATCTGCTCGACAAATGTGCGTCGGTCACAGCCGGTGTTCGAGCACAGAAACCGCCGCACGTGCAGGAAAACGTAACTCGATCGGCCGGCGATGGCCGTATCGGCGAGCATACGTTCGTACCGACTGTGCACTCGTTTCGAGGAAACACCACACGTCGGACAGTGCGCCGAAGTCGACAACGGCGACGCCCGAATACGGACTCCACCTGCGATCACATCGACCGAATCGATGTCGACACCCATCAGATGCGGAAGAAGGACGCGCAGGTCACAACAGTTCTCAGAACACCAGAACGATCATCTCCCGCACGATCCACGTCCTACCGGAACGACACGCGGCGCGAAGGTGGAGCCGTCACGAAAAGTGGGCCAGAACCAGAGTTCAGAGACCGTTGACACCTACAACAGGCTCACCTATCGAGTGTTCGTGAACGACCACTCGGGATCGCCCCCGCGTGAACCGCAATCACCGCACGTTAATCCTTGAATAGAAATGCAACAATTTATGGCGATCACCAAGTCCGCCTCCGGTCGCGGCTCCCTCTCCGCAGATAGAGAAGCATTTCTCGTCGATGCCGATGGAACGATGACCCCCATCACCGCACGCCAGGTCGAACGATGGAGTAAAACAGATCGAGACGCCGCGACGTTCCTGTGCGCCGGTTGCTTGATCCGAGTCTTGGTGGTTTCTAGGTGCGGTCGCAACACTCCACTAAGTTCTGGAGGTTGTGTTGACATCATCGCGTCGTGTGAGAAAGGGGCCGGGGCGTCGTCCGCAGTCGGCCAAGCGACAACGCTTCATGGAATTGCGGGCCCGAGGGTGGCGTGTGCGAGCAGCGGCCCGCGAAGTCGGTGTCTCGCGTTCATCGGGCGCGAACTGGTCCTGCGGCTACAAGACGTACCGCAACGGGGTAGCCGTCGGATTCGTACCCGCGTTGGACCGGTTGGCCGTCCGCCAGATCAGCACCCGATTCCTCTCTCAGGACGAACGCATCGAGATCGCCGATCTCCGCCAGTCCGGATTGAGCATGAGAGCGAACGCCACCCGTATGAATCGAGCGCCGTCGACGATCTCGCGCGAACTGCGCCGCAATACGACGCACGGGCGTGGCTATCGCCCTTTCGACGCTCACCGACTCGCCACCACTCGCCGGGCACGTCATCATCGTCGCCGAGTCGACACCTGCGCCCGGTTGGGATCGTTGATCGCCTCACTGCTCGATCAGCGGTGGAGCCCGCAACAGATCAGCCGGCATCTGCGTAGACAGTTCCTGCACGATCGATTGATGTGGTTGTGCCACGAGAGCATCTATCAGCTCATCTACCAGCCAGGATCACGTTTCCTGCGGCCGTCGCCGCTGGCGCCGCACCGCCGTTCACCGCTGCGTTCGGGCCGCGATCACCGCCGAGCCCACCAGCGTGGCCACCGCCGGCGTCCCCGCTTCCAGCATCCGATGCTCAGTATCCATCAACGCCCGTTCCCGCCGGAGGACCGCTCACAGGCAGGACGTTGGGAATCTCAATGATGTTGTCAAGCAGCTCGAGTCACGTTCGGTGGAGTGATCGAGTAGGTTCGTCCATCGCGCAGCAGCGCCCAGAGGACGTCGATCCGACGTCGTGCGAGGGAGATGAC
>Ga0163179_10002855_pt1 | contig 11899 bp, 8 predicted proteins | sample AtlANTMetagenome_FD_109643 | JGI IMG/M metagenome (GOLD analysis project Ga0163179, IMG submission 109643) | Marine eukaryotic phytoplankton communities from the Atlantic Ocean - Atlantic ANT 2 Metagenome | ecosystem: Environmental > Aquatic > Marine > Oceanic | place: North Atlantic Ocean... | reverse complement strand
TCAACCGTATTCGAAACGTTGTCTTGCCGCTGATTCCGCCGTCGCTCCAATTCCTTACGCTGATCTGTGACTTCGAAAGCCTCTTTCAAACTGTCTTCGGAAATCTGGAGATATTGCATAGCCACGTTGTACTTGGCCTGTGCAATCTCCAACTGAGCTCGGTCTCGAAACACCACCGCACGATGAAAATAATAGGACGCATATTCTCGTGCACTCACCGCCTCGGCCTTGTTAAGCATTTGATTGACTTGGTTCAGTTTCGTCGGCGTCGTTGTCGAAGCGCACCCCAACACCAAAGACAAAAGGAACAACAACCATAAGATGGCTCGATTCGGCATGCGTGTCACCGTCTCAAACGCCCGAATGGGTGTCAAGATGGCTTGACTTTACCCCTGTGCAACGCTAGTTCAAATCAAGTCAAATACGGGATGTGGCGGAGTAATAGACCCTCTACCGGAGAAATCCCAGACTGAAGGACTCATGTCGAAAAAACGGATGATAATCGTAGCCATTGTCCTCTTCACCGGTGTTGGCTTGGACCAATGGAGCAAAATCTGGGCCGACGACCACCTTGGCACACACTTTCATCCGGTACCCATTGTTGTGGACGAAGCCAATGATGGAAAAACACTGCACGAAGTGGTGAAAAAACGATTTTCAATCGGCGAAGATTCGCAAAACTCGATTCTTCAAAGCCAATTCCGACGACTCTCCCAAAAAGCCCAGGGTTCTGAACGCGCCTTTCCCGTAGAAGTGGAGTGCGCAAGACCGCTATCGTCATCCGAGATGGATCGAGGGGTTCGATGCGTAGCGGCCTATGTCGTCTTTCACCATGAATCATTGGATTTACCGCCCCGTCGAGTACCCAATCGAAACCATGAGCAAAGCGTGAAGGAACACGCGAACGATACCGTGGATCAATTCATCCGAAGTGCGTTCCCGTATCTGCCCGTCGAAGCGCAAGATCGTGTCATTAAAGACTACGTGTACCGAGTACCGGTTCGCATTGGAAAGAACCCCGATGGTGCGACCTACTACCATTGGGACTCGGATATGGATGCGAGCCTCAATCAGGTGGTCAAATCCGGGGAAATCTACGTAGCTTTGCGACACAACGTGGTGCTCTTGGACAGCGAAGAAGGCCCCCCTCTGCTTCAATTTAAATATGCTGAAAATCCCGGTGCTGCTTGGTCACTATTTGCCGATAAGAGTGAAACATTCCGTCGCTATTTCTTCATCACTGTCTCCATCGGAGCGATCATCTTCATCAGTTTCATTTTGCATGGTTTAACAGCGCAACAGGGCATGGCCGCAGTAGCATTTGGAATGGTTTTGAGCGGTGCCATTGGTAACTTCATCGATCGATTGCGATTCAATTACGTCATCGACTTTATCGACATGCATCCCGGTTTTTCCTATCCGACGTACAATGTTGCCGATATCGCCATTACATTTGGCGTGCTTCTTCTACTGGTCGAATGGCTAATCAAGGGCAAAGAGTCTTTTCTGAGGACCTCCGGTAAGAATCAGGACTCGGAAGAAACCGCCTAATGCATGGTCCCTTCGAAATTTTTGGTATCGAATTCCCCGCTTATTTCACCCTGTTGATGCTCGGATACATGCTTGCCGTGTACGTCGCGGTGCGTGTCGGCGCTAAGAACGGTATCAATCCAACCAAAATTGTAGATCTCTCTATTCTCATGCTCGTTGGGGGCGTTCTGGGCTGTCGAATTGCCCATGTACTCTTTGATGGGCAGCTGATGAACTACTATTACTGGTGTGTCGATCCGTTGCGTTCGACAGGAGAGTTTCTGGGTTCCAGTACCCCCTGTCTAGACGATCAACAATGTGTCGACGCCTCCGTCGGTGACATATGCCACCCCATCCAAGGAACATGCCATCGAGGACAAGACTGCTGGCTCAGCCTAAAGTTTTGGTATGGCGGTCTGACCTTTTACGGGGGTCTTCTAATGTGTATCCCATTGGGCATTTGGTTTATGCGAAAAAAGGATCTTCCCGTATGGAAGGTAACGGATTTGTGTGGCTTTGCGATCCCATTGGGTTTGGGCTTTGGTCGACTCGGCTGCTGGTTTTCTGGCTGTTGTTTTGGGGATCTAAGCGACCATGCGTTGAGTGTCAGCTTCCCCAACGGCTCCATGGCCTGGCTACAACACTTTGAACTCAGTTTGATTGAAGCCACAGACGGCTCGATGCCTGTGCACCCAACTCAACTGTATTCTGCATTCAGCAATTGGCTCATTTTTGCCTTCACATACTGGTGGTACAAACGGCGAAAGACATTTGATGGAGAGGTGTTTTGGCTGTTTATTCTTCTCTATTCAGTCAGTCGATTTGTCATCGAAATATGGCGTGCAGATGACCGTGGAGCACTCGCTACGATCTCTACCAGTCAATGGATCGGTGTCGCCCTGCTGTTACTCTCGATTCGAATGCTTCAAAGCCTATATCAAAAGTCACTTGCGCCGACGACCTCCAATCCGGTAGAATCGCAGCCTAGCGGTTAATTCCCAGCTTTTTTTTGCTTTATGTACTTTGGAAGGAAAAGACTATGACTACGTGGCGTCCAGCCCCCGTACCGCGTCCTAAGCCAACCCCACAAGGTTAGTTTCGACGCACGGATAATCGGCTTGTTTCGGCAAGCACTGCGCTGTCCCTATGCAACTTTTGTTGCGTGGGGTTTAGTGCGTTAAGCATTATGATGATAAGCAGATTCCCACTGACTAGTCATTGGATGGCAAGGGAGGAATCGCGACGGGCGTATCCGTATCTTCCATTGTCGCGTTGACGGTTAGTGTGCTGTTCCGCGAAATGGTGATGTATCGAATCCAATTGTCCCAACCGGGTCGCTCCAAATGCAGTAAATAACGTCCTTCAGGCAATCGCTCTCGTTTATACGGCGGCGAACCGACTTTGACCTTATTCAAGAAAACCGTCACATCCTTCGCCGGCTTGACGAGGACTTGTAAATTTCCATAGTAGACTTTCTTTTCCAACGTCAGCGCGAGCGCATTGGATTGTTTCGACTGAACCGTGTGGCGTATCTTGCTCGTGATGTAATCCGCCTTCTCTGCTCGCACTCGAATCGACTGAAGTGGCAAGCTCAGATTACGTATTGGCGCATATCCCAAAAACACATCATTCACACGAACGGCTGCTCGTGGCGGTATCGTATTTATCGTCACTTTTTCCACGGGTCCCACACGCCGTAGACACTTCTCTAATTTCTTCTGTATCTCTTCACGTCCATCCTCGCCCATGGTCGCCCTCAAATAGGCTTGGAAATACAGAACAACAGCTTTGCATTGTCCTTTTGACTCGGACAAAATTCCCAAATTGTACAAAACGTCTACATCGGTTTGCCCGCGACGGTGCAGTGCCAGCATCTTCTGAAAGGACTGAATCGCGCCGGAAATGTTGTTTCGACGAACATGGCGTTCTGCCGCCGCTCTGTATTTCTCTGCTTGCGCACGAATCGCTGGATTATCCAAACCGACCTCTTCCGCAACAGAAACGTTGGGGCTACTCGCCAATATTGCGGTAAACAGTACCGCTACAAGCCCTATTCTTGTGATTGTCATGCTCATTTCCGTTCTTGCCGATAAATGCGAACCCGCTTTTTCGATTGTAGCTTACCACCAGCACGCGCATGAACCGTGATGTAATTCATGCCCTTCTTCAACGACAGTTTCGCCTCGAAATGAATCTTCTTCGCATCCGTTTGTTCGGCTTGACGATAAAACACCTTGTCCCGATCGAGAAAAATATACATATCCGGCCGCATCGAATGGTCGAGTGTTGGGAAATCAACCAGTCCCTTAAACAATATGGTTTCGGTCTCCACCAATTCCGGCGACTCCAAATCCAAAGAGATGACTGGCTCCAGGACCTGCGGCATATAGTCCAACTGAAGCCGTTGAGAAATCCGTTCCGTGGTTTTGGCCTTTGTCATCGCGGTGCCATTAACCCAACCATACCCATCGGGCTCCAAAGGAATTCGAACCCAAGAGCCAGCCACAGCATCACTGAAAAATGACTTCTCCGACCCAATGATTCCCAGCAGCCCTGTCTCTTTTGACGCGCCACTATAAACGTTCAATGGCTGTTCTTGAGTACCCCAACGAATCAATCGATCGCGAAGCGAAGGAGAATCCTTGGCTTCAATGGGTACCTTCAATTGATGTACAAACGTCTGCCCCAATGTTCGCTCTCGAATGCGGAGCTCCAATTGCGTGCCTTTCGAAATCACCCCATCTCTTGCCTCGAGATCAAACTCCAACACTGTGTTCTGATCGGCTTTCAAATTAGAAAATTGCGCGCGGCCTTCGGTGATAAAGATTTCACCACCACCACGGTTAGACAACGTCGCAACAGCCTTTTTCACAGGCCCGTCGCCCAGGTTGTGGACGCGAACACGTAGTTTAATCTTCTCGCCGGATCCCAGCAGACCATTTCCATTGCCCACCACATCGATGACTTGACTGGAATACCCAAACCGGGGTCTTGCCCGCCCTTGAATGGGCAAAAACATGTGCGACTCTTTTGTACCTGCCAAGACCTTTTGGGATCGGTCATTGTACGCACGCGCCGTAAGGCGAACCGTTTGACTCGTTAATGCCTTGGAGAGTTTGACAGGAATCGCCCATTGACGGCTCTCATTGGCCGGAACTTTACCAATGATAAAATCCAATTTGTCGACCGCATGCAGGTCGGACTCCGTCGTGATTCTCAGGCGATGCAACGCATGCTTCCCCAAATTGGTGACTCGAGAGGTCAGTTGAATCGTACTGCCGGCCTCGGCCCGTTTGCCTTCCAAGTCGGTTGTCATTTCTAGTTTGATCTTGGCTCGCCGCGGATTGTTTCCTTCATTCCAATCCACATCCAATTTCCCCATCGACTCCACAAAGCGGCTCTGCTGCTCTCGCTCCGCAAGTGAAAAAACAGGCATCGCTCGTTTCAAAAACTCACTGGCGGACTTTCTTCCTGCATCCAACAGAATCCGTAAAGCCAAACTCTCCGCGAAGTCCGTTGGCGCTTCCCCATCGTCATTCGCGGATTCCTCGTTCTCACCGTCTGGTTCGTCCACTCGATAGACATAAGGAATGCGCACAGCGGGTGTTCTATTGGTCGCAAGCGCATCACTCTCCAGATGATTTTCAAGGGCACCTTCTCCATCAGCGCGTTCGACACCAATATCCATGCGTTCTTTGGTCACAATCATGGGAACCAGAGAGACGTGTGGCGTAATACCAATGCCTTGAATGGATTCCCCACCGGGTGTGAGATATTGCGCCACAGTCAACTTCAGAGCCGCATCTTCAATTTCGTACAGAACTTGTACCGAACCTTTGCCAAACGTCTGCTCGCCAACAATTACCGCGCGATTGGTATTTCGCAGTGCACCGGCCACAATCTCAGACGCGGATGCACTGCCTGGGTTCACCAGAACGACCATCGGAATCTCTCGCCATGTTCCTCGATTCGTCGCCACTTTTTCTTCGCGAACACGAGAACCACCACCAACGGTCGTGACCAAAACACCATCGTTAATAAACACATCACTCACCGCGACGGCTTGATCCAGCAGACCGCCCGGATTGTTTCTCAAGTCCAAAACCAGTCCTCGCAACGATTCGCGCGTCTTTTGGTGCCACTGCCCCTCCAAAGTACTCAGCGCTTCCACCAGTTCTTTTCCCGTGGATTGCTGGAAGTTCTTTAAGGCCACTACGGCAATGCCATTGTCCGTTAGTCGCGATGTCACGCTCTGAATACGAATGTAGTCCCGAACAATTTGATACCGGCGAGGCTCCGACAAACCCTTGCGCAAAATCCAAATATTAACTGGAGCGCCCGGTGGCCCGCGCAATCTTTTCACTGCCTCCGACAAGGGCATATTAACGGTCGATTCCGACTCAATTTGAACGATCGTGTCATTGCTGCGAAGTTTCGCATTATGAGCCGGTGTACCTTCCAGCACACTCTGAATAACCAACTTGCCCTCTTTGGAGCCAATGACAATACCCAGTCCGCCAAAACCACCCGTGGTACCCACTTTCATTTCGCCATAGACCGCAGGATCCAAGAAGGACGAATGGGGATCGAGTGTCGACAATGCCCCTTTGATGGCCGCAAACTCCACCTCGCGCCTGCTGGTTTGAGGAGATAGGTTCGAGTCAATGAACTGAAAGATATCGAGAAACTTCCAGTTCAACTGATGAATCGTCTCTACCGACTTAAGAGAGAATTCACGTTCTTTTGACCCAACCCGAATGACGGCAGATAGGACGTTCTCATCCTTATCCCGTACCGAATCGGACAAAATCTCGGGTATTTCACTTTCAATCCGCTCCAACGCGGCAATGGCCATCTCTCGCTCGTCAATCCGCTGTGGTTCGACATAATTGGTTCGGACATACCCCATGCAACGCGTCAAAATTCGGAGACGCTTCAAGTCATAAGGAGTCGTCAGAGTCGGGTTGGTGTTGGAGGCGTACTTGTCGCGTAGAAAGTGCGCCCCTCGGTCCTCAAATCCCGTCAATACGCACAGCAATACAACCAACGAAAAACTGACGCCCGCGATGGCCAAACGAATACGACGAGCCCGGCCAGTCGAGTCCAAAATGGCCGGACGAAAGTCACGAAAACGTATGATTGGTCGAAAATACCTCATCTGTCACTTTCGAGAGGATACCGGTCTCTCGCCACGGCTGCAAAGCCCGCAAGATCTTCGAGCGGGTGCGTGTTACCATTCCATGATTGAAACGAGGAGATTCGCTGTGGCGACCAAAAGCCCAAAAGTGGCAGGATATGAGAATCATTTGGAATTGCTCTCCGACCATCTTCGACGCCTAGAGCTGATCCTAAAGCAAAAGATCATTGAACGAGAAAAGCACACACAAGGCCTGTCCAGTACCGAATCCTTCAGTAAAAAGTTTGCCAATGTCGATACGTTGGAAACAGACATTCAGTCCATCACAGAGCAAATCACCAAGGCCACAGCCCAGACAAAACGTGTCGAAGGCCTGCTGCCGCTCATGGACATTGTGGAACGTTTTGGACTGGACGATTTTGAACGCGATGTGCTGCTTTTGGCCTTGGCCCCTGCGCTAGACAAACAATTTGGGCGGTATTTTGGATGGCTTCGTTGCGAACCAATACGCCAACAATTGGACGTAGATATCGCCCTTTCGCTGCGTTGCAGTGATTTGGCCGAACGGATCGAAATGCGGCGATATTTTGCTCCCACAGCGCCGTTGGTCAAGAACCAGCTCATTGCGCTGGACCGCCATCGACTAGAGTCTGGGGACTCATTCCTCAGCCTGGGAATCCGTCTTCCACAACGCATTCTTGGATGGCTACTGGGCGAAGACAATCTGGGTGAGTCATTGCAAGCCTTCACCAAGCTCTTGGAGAGCGACGTCTCCCTCGATCAAGTCGTATTGGCTGATTCGGCGAAACAGGCCGTTTTGACAATGATTTCAAATCACTCCGAATTCGTTGATGCACTCAACGAATGGAAAATCGATGAAAAACTCACCTATGGTCGAGGTGTCGTCTTGCTGTTTGCCGGTCCGCCCGGCACCGGGAAAACCATGACTGCCAAAGCGATTTCACGTGAGTTAAACAAACGCTTACTCCTGGTAGATCCCCAGCAAGTCTTCGATCTAAAAAGACCGATCGAAGACAATCTTGCGGACATATTTCGTGAAGCCAAATTGCAGGACGCGATCGTGTTTTTTGATGAATGCGAGGGATTGTTTCTACACCGAGGAAACGGCAACCAAAACCTCTCACTGATTCTCAGCGCCATCGAACATCATGATGGCATGATCATCCTCAGCACCAACCAGCCCGAGTGGCTGGATCCTGCGCTGGATCGTCGAGTCTTGTATCGAATCGGATTCGAAGAACCATCGATATCACTGCGACGTCAAATTTGGGAACGCCATCTCCCCCCGTCTGTCCCTTTAGCGGAAGATGTCGACCTGGACAGGCTATCGCGCACCTTCGAATTCTCGGGTGGTTACATCAAGAACGCGGTGCTTGTGGCGATCAATCGAGCGCTCATGCGTGACAAGCGTCCGGCTGAACTCACACAAGAAGACTTTGAACATGCCGCACGGAGCCAACAACGATCAAAACTGCAACAATTTGCGGACCGTCATCGGACACCGTTGCGTTTGGATGACCTCATCTTACCCAGTGAGACCAAGAATCAAGTACGAGAAATACTGGATGCAGCCCGCAGCCGAAGCGTCGTTCTCCAAGAATGGGGTTTCGGACAAAAATTCACGACCGGTCGTGGATTGAGTGCACTCTTCGATGGCGAGCCCGGTACTGGAAAAACACTCTGTGCGGAAATACTAGCAGCCGAACTGGCTCTTCCGTTGTATCGAATCCAAGTCTCTAGTGTGGTGAGCAAATACATTGGAGAAACTGAAAAGAATCTTACAAGAATTTTTCAAGAAGCCTCTCAAAGTCAATGCGTCCTCTTGTTCGACGAAGCCGACTCATTGTTCAGCCGCCGGACGGACGTAAAGACCGTTCAAGATCGCTACGCGAACATGGAAATCAACGTGTTACTTCAATTAATGGAGCGATACGAAGGGCTGGTTCTGCTCACCACCAATCTCAAGCACAGTATCGACAAAGCGTTTGAGCGACGGTTGAGCTTCAAGATCAATTTTCCGTTTCCAGAGTCCGAATACCGTGCCCGTATTTGGAAACATCTCATTCCACCCGCAGCACCCATCGCAGAGGGCATTGACTTTGAATTAATGGCAGATGCATTTGAATTGTCCGGTGGAAGCATCAAGAACGCGATGATACGAGCCGCTTATCGAGCCGCCGCTCGATCCAGTAAAATCAATATGGACGACATCTCGGCTGCGGCAAAACAAGAATGTGCGGCGGCTGGGAAGCTGTATCGCGTAATTACACAAAACGACGATTTCTAACCATTGACGCACTGCCAACGGCTCTCTATTCTGCTCTTCTATGCAACGGATTAACACCAAAGATGCTGACTTTGCCACACGGTTAAGCGAAGCCATTCATAACCGTGGTAGCGATCCGCACAATCCAGAAATTGCCGCGCGTGTCGAATCCATTATTCAAGCCATTCAAAGCCAAGGCGATGACGCGCTGCTGTCCTACGCCAAACAGTGGGATGGCATTGCTTCTGACGCCGCCTTGACCGACCTGGAAGTCAGTGCTGATGAAATCGACGACGCATGGAACAAAGTCTCCAAGGAAACCATTGAAGCATTGCAATGCGCCGCGGAACGAATCCATACGTTTCACGTGAAACAACGCGAAGAGGGTTGGAGTCTAGACACGGATGACGGTTCTCGCTTGGCACATCGAATCGTACCGCTCAACCGAGTGGGGATTTACGTACCCGGAGGCACAGCTGCCTATCCATCCAGCGTGCTCATGAACGCCATTCCAGCCCATGTCGCGGGTGTCTCCGAAATCATCATGACAACGCCATCACCACAGGGTCCCATCGCACCCGCGGTGTTGGCAGCCGCTCGCATTGCAAAGGTCGATCGCATTTTTCGAATCGGTGGCGCACAAGCGGTCGCCGCCATGGCGCATGGGACTTCTCTCGTCCCCAAAGTCGACAAAATCGTTGGGCCCGGCAATGTTTGGGTGGCAACCGCCAAACGACAAGTCTTTGGTTCCGTCGACATCGACATGATTGCCGGTCCCAGTGAAATCTGTGTGTTGGCCACACGAGATGGGGGGGCTACCGCAGAACACATCGCCGCAGATCTGTTGAGCCAAGCAGAGCACGACGCCCAAGCGATGGCCTGCCTCATTAGTCCCGATGAAACGTTTATCGAAGAGATTCTGTCGTCAATCGAGCAGCAATTGAATGCTTTGCCACGCGTAAAAATCGCTCGAGAATCCATCGAAAAGGTGGGACTCGCCATCACTGTAAACAACCTAGAACAAGCCAAAGCCATCATCGAAGAAATTGCCCCGGAACATTTGGAATTGGTCATACCAGAACCGGACGCCATGGCAGAATCCATTGGGAACGCGAGCGCTATCTTTTGTGGACCCCATACACCGGAAGCGGTCGGCGACTATATCGCCGGGCCCAATCATGTGCTCCCCACTTCAGGATCTGCTCGTTTCTTTTCACCGCTTGGCGTCTACGATTTTGTGAAACGAATCAACGTTGTGCGCTTCTCCCGCACACTCTTGCAAGAATTGGGACCGGCCATTGTGCATTTGGCAGAGATTGAAGGCCTGGATGGACACGCGCAAAGCGTACGAGCTCGGTTGGAACGTCCGAACACCGAAGGTTCATAGCCATGGCCTCCATTAACCTCACCGCATTCCCAACGTTGCGGCCCATGTTTCAGCAACGCGAACGACAGATAAACCTCATCCGATTACGCCAGACGATGGGCCCTGTTGAGGCGGATGTAATCCTTCAGTTCTGGACCGAGTTGTCCCAACAAATCCAAATGGAAGACGAATCTCATCACGTCAAAGGACTGTTGAATGAGATCGGAGCGGATATCAGCCTGCTCAAAGCCATCCGCCAAAGCCTCGAAAACCACAAAGGCGACCCCGCAGTCGATGAAAAACTCTCGCAAATCATGCGAGTGATCCTGATGCTTCTCGAAGCGGAAGAACAATTGCGGCGTTGGTACAATCAATTACGGGACAAAGAGTTGGCCTACGTCATGTCCATCAACATCGCAGTCCCCAGCAAAGCACGAGACAAAAAGAAAATGGAGGACGACAAGAAGCTCAAAGGACAGAAGAAGGCCAAGAAAGCCATCGAGCAAACACAAAAGAAAAAAGAAGAGCCCACCAAAAAGATGGATGCGTAATCACCTACTCCGGTGTACCCCACACCGTAAGACAGAGAGACCGAGACGAACCGCGCCGACGATGTTCCCACAAATACACGCCTTGCCAAATACCCAACGCCAAGGATCCGTTTCGAACGGGGACTTGTTCTGACGTCTTCGTCACAGCACTTCGAAGATGTGCTGGCATGTCATCCAAGCCTTCTGCTGTGTGTGTGTATCGTGGGTCACCTTCCGGTGCCAAACGCTCCATCCACGCTTCCAAATCAGCACGTGCGCTGGGATCCGCGTTCTCCTGAATCACCAATGAGGCACTCGTGTGTTGTACAAACACACTACAAATACCGGTCTGCACGCCCGACTCTTCCACAAAGTTTCGGAGCGTACCGCTGATGTTGTACAGTCCTCGACCACGCGTCGTCGTGTCGACCTCAAACCAATATTGACGCATGGCACCCTCGGTCATTTCACACGCTCCACCGTCGCATCAGTGATCGTTTGAATGTCTTGAAAAAATGTCGGGTAGCTCACATCCGCGCAATCGCCGCCATGCAATTCAGTCCAACCGTCGCCTTGCGCGATCAGTCCAGCAACAGCACCAGCCAACGCGATTCTATGATCATGATGGCATTGTATGGACGCCGGTCGAAGCGGCGTGGGCCCCTCAATAATAAGGCCATCCGCTGTTTCCTCTACACGGGCACCCATCGCGTTCAACATGGCCGCCGTCGTCGCCAATCGGTCAGATTCCTTCACCCGCAATTCGGCTGCATCCGAAATAACGGAACGACCCTGTGCCTGCGTCGCCAATACGGCCAAGATCGGCACCTCGTCAATGGCTCGAACCAAGGCATCACCAGCCAGCGTGAATGAACGTAATGTGTTGGTGGCGGTGGACAACGTCGCCATGGGCTCACCGGTGGTCGTGGTCATCGAAACATCAATGGAGACACCCATACTCTCCAACGTATCGAAAAAGCCGGTCCGGGTCGGATTAAAACCCACGTGTTCAATGGAGCAAGTTGCATCCGGTAACAGCACCGAAGCAG
>Ga0163179_10002854_pt1 | contig 11899 bp, 6 predicted proteins | sample AtlANTMetagenome_FD_109643 | JGI IMG/M metagenome (GOLD analysis project Ga0163179, IMG submission 109643) | Marine eukaryotic phytoplankton communities from the Atlantic Ocean - Atlantic ANT 2 Metagenome | ecosystem: Environmental > Aquatic > Marine > Oceanic | place: North Atlantic Ocean... | reverse complement strand
TTGCTATGGGAAAGCTCGAGCATTAGCTCGGCGGCGTCCGACCCGAGTGTTAGGTCGTGAGCCTTTTTAGCCCAGGTGCTTACCCATTTCACGGCCTGAGTGCGTATCGCCTTCTCCGGCTTTTTCCAAGTCGACGGTTCCGGTATACGGCAGTCGATCACACGATTGTCGGGACTAAGCTTCTTATAAAGGGACGTGTTGCCTGGAAAAGAACTTGCTTCAAGAATCATCAGGCCCGGGTGATAATCCGCTTTCGCATATTTAAGTAGTCGATCCTTGTTCGTCTTGAGGAAAGCTTCACGATTCAGTGTTCGTTTATCCACGTTGGGAACAATAGCAACCTGGATACCGTCACCGCCAAACAGAGAGGCCGTGCTGACTTCATCGATCACTTCCGCCCATTCCGGCAGATCGTCAAAACATCTGACATTATCCGTACCCTCCGGAGAGGCTTTGGCGAGGATCGTGTCGATTGCCTGACGATGAAGGAAGTAATCCGAGCCGACAAGTACGCAGATTCCGCTAGTCGGAGCTTTCTCCGGCGAACGTAACAAGTCAAACACATGGAGTGCAGGCATCGATTTATCTTCCGTGACATGAGAGAGGCTGTCGCTGCGAGCAAAAGTACAAAGGAAGCTCAACAACTGGTATCTTGACAGTATCCACTATCAATATAAGTATAGAAATAACTCGCCCGTATATGTTCTGCTATCCCTCCGGTATGACTGGATTTTCGGAAATTTGCGTCCTGAAATCAACGAACCGCGGATTGTTGCCTAACGGGTGCAGTGATGCCCCCTTCGTCTAGTGGCCCAGGACGCCGTTCTCTCCGAACGGAAACAGAGGTTCGAATCCTTTAGGGGGTGCTTGGGGCGGGATGGTTAAGGTGCCTATTGTCCCGTCCTCAATACAAAGGCTCTGCGTTTGCAGGGTTTTTTTATGTCGGCCAGTTCCAAGTGCGTCGTGGTGAGACCACGTGCCGCTCCCTGCTGGCCCGCTTTTTGGCCCGCGAGGCTGGCTGGGCAATTCCCGTCGCCCGATCAAAGTCCAGATCTGTCAAATGAAGATAGTGCTGTTTGGCTACAATGGGGGAATTGCCTAGCCACTTGCAGACGGCCGCCCCAGGGGGCGAAGATGGCGACTGTGTTGAATAGCATCCCAAGGAGAAACACCATGAAGAAGATCATTGCCCTCTTGCTACTGTTGCTGGTTGTAGGTTGTGGAAAGAACGAACAGGCCGACAAGTCACCCGTTCAGAAGCCGCCTGCACCAGCCCTTGCCGAGTCCTTGCAGGGCAAACGGATTTATTTCCTGATCCAGGATCGGGAGGAAGCGGAAAACGAGGTGTGGCTGCAACTGGATGACAATAACCAGTTGGCGGTTAGCCACGGCACATCTAAAAACCGATCAATGAGTTATGCCGTCAACGAAACCAAGTTGGTCGTGGAGGCTGGTAATAAACAGATCGAAATACGTTTTAGCAAGCCCGACCTGGCGGTCGGTGACCAGATCATCGTCTTCGAACACACGGATGGCAAACTGCAGGCGATACTGGACTCCACTGATGACAGTGAACACTCCGCAACGGGGTCGATTACGAAAATCGAGACGGCTCGAGAGATCGATGCACAGGGGCCAGTGCAGCCAGCGAGCAGAGGAGAAAGTGATCAGGCTCCGAAGGGGCAGGATCAGCCGAATCCTGATACGGTTGAAGACGAAAGTGTAATTGAGCAGACTCCGAAGGGGCCGGGAAATTCTACGAAGGCTGATAACGACACCGATTGGATCGTCAAGGCATTAGCCGTCCGCCTAGGGGAAAACGAACTGAACCACAAGCAACTCGTCAATACTTTTGGCCCCCTAACGTCCAGCAAGGAAAGATTCCTGTGTCGCTGGCTTATCAAAGGGCAGGTGATTGAAATGGTTGGCGAGATAAGACAGTCGACAATGCAGGGTGATCAAATTCAAAGAATGTACATGGTCTGCCGGTATGATCCTCAAACGAATCTCTTTGTTCAAACAAAGACCGTCGAGGGCAAATCCCAGCCAGGGATCGATTTAACCTGGAATAGGAAGGTCTCTCGCTTCGAAGCGGAACAGACCTTGCCAGAACCCGCAGGTGCCAAAAGTAAACTCTTCTTCAAATGGACAGACAACAAGACCCTCGATGCCGACTTCAAGATCATAAAGGACGACAAGATTCTGCTTCATACGGTCATCACAGGCACAAAAACAAAAACGACCGCCAATGACGAGGAGTTCGATCAACTCAAAGCCTCGATCCTGCAACCACAGCCGGATTCTAATTGACCCCTGTTACCGCCAGAGGACGAGTAGTCCCTAACCGACAAGCAGCATGATCTGCTGCTCGACGGCCTTGATCAGCGTCGGCCAGCGCTCTTGCTAAGCAACTACAGCTGCCCTCTTTCCAACACAAACTAAAGCGTTGGGAGGGCGAGGCTCCTGCCGAGCCGCCTGGAATCCTCTAGGGGTTTCTTGCAACAACTTCCTCCGCCAGATATTCACTCTCAGCTGCCACCATCCAGCTGGACGCAGCGGGAACTAAAGGTCATGGAAATGGCGGCTGACCAGGATCTTCGTCTCCTCTGGTAACTCGTGCCAGCTCAGGATCAGCTCGACGAGCTCCGCATCCAGTGGAACTTCGACCTCAAGTGGCCCGCATTTTGCCACCCTACTCTTTCAGAATCTCGACAAGAAGTTGTTTGAGGATGGTGGGTTGTTAATGATGTGACCAAAATCTAACGTTACCAAATGTGTCGCCGATAATGATCTTCTTGTCACTGTTATCGACGATTGCCCGAATCGGGATGCCTTGCTCAAGAATCAAGGAATTAGTCTGGTTACTGCTCGTCTTCCAAGCCTTTACGAGATTGTCTCTACCGCTTGAGATCAATCCACCGTCTTTACGAAACTGCACTGATAAGACACCGCTTTGTAGCTTTCCGGAAAACCCTTCCGGCCGCGGCGGCGAATGTCCATTAGTACTCTGCATCGCTACAAAACCGGTTTCTGCATTCCACCAAATCAGCCGCCCATCATCCCCGGCACTTGCCACTACTTTGCTATCACTTCGCCAGGACAACCCTCGTACTGATCCCTTATGGCTTTCGAGTGATAACAAAATCCCACCGCTGTCAGCACTGCTTAAATACAAATTGCCGGCACGGTCACCGGTTGCGATCTGAGTACCATCTGGACTAAATGCGATGGATGTAACCCAGTCCGTGTGACGCTCAATCTGATAGACTTCCTCTCCGCTCTCTGTTGAATACGCCTTTGCAATTCTTCCAGGACCACCGAAAGCAACAAGTTTCTGATCGGGACTGATGTCAGCTGCCAATACCGTATCCAGTTCGTCGCCGAAACGCCCGACCACCTTACCTGTTTTCACGTCGTATAGCACCACAGAGCCGCTGTGGCCTGGCTGGCCGCCAGCCGCCATTAGAATTGCACCGTTTTGACTGAATTTCAAGACATACGGTACACCAGGCTCAAACAAAAGATGTCCAATCTCTTCTTCAGTATCGGTGTTAAACAACCGTATTTGCTTATAACCGCTTGCAGCAGCCAGTGGTGCCCAGGGACTCGCTGCCAGACCTAGAATCGCCATATTTCTGGATGTGGGAGCGACCTCAACCTCCGGTAAATCGACGGGCATTGCGGGCGGACCATCCGGCTTGGCATTGGCTGATGCCCCCGGAATAAAGGTCAGTGTGCTTTTAGCCAGAAGTGCTTTACTCGAGGATGTTTCACGTAACCCGGTATCGATCCACTTACCGATTAAGGTAATCACTTCCTCTGGAAGGCGTGGTGAATCCGGCGGCATCCTTGCCGCATCGTCCTCATTAGTGATTGCCTGCATGAGAACACTTGTGCCCGATTGTCCTGCTTTGACTATCTCCCCGGCACTGCCGCCTTGTAATAGGGTCGCATAGTTTTGGAGATTTAGGTCCGCATTTTGATCGTCATTGCCATGGCATTTAAGACAGTACTTCTGCAGTATCGGCTTGATATCGTCGGCAAAAGTGACGACCTCGTCCTTTTCGCTAGCGAATAATTCACTACGAAGGGTAGGTGACGCCACGATCACCAATGCGAGTCCGACCTGCAGGTATCGGGTTATTTTAATTCCGAGCATCTTAGTGATTTGTCATGAACTCCGTGGAATTAATTAATGCCCAAAGAATATCTTCGTAGGGCTCCTTTTGGTCGTGGTCTTCGCCGATGAGTTCCTTCATCGTGGCCAACTCTTTGATAGTTGGGGATCGACTCAGGCAACAAATGAATAACTCCTCAACGATTTCTTCGTGCGACTCTTTCTCGGCCATAAGTCTCGGGATCAAGCCTGATAAAACAGCGTTTTGCACATTATTCCCAACTGCCAAATGCAGGGTTTGCGAAAGCGTTACCTCGGGCTTGGTCTCACATGCACAAATCGTATTGCGGCTTGAGCGCCCAAACAGTTTCAGAAAGTCATCCCGCCAAAGCGGTCCAGAAGTATCCCCTGGCGTCCGCGGATAAAACTCAATGGCCTTTGTGCCTTGGGGAAAATCACTAAACTGTCTTTTCCATTCTGTTGCCTTAATGATCGAATCCAACAGGACATCAGACCGCAGTCGCCTCAGACGGGATCGTGAGAACTGTCGATCATCCGCCTCGTTTCCGTCATTCGGCGTGGCAGAAAGTTGGTAGGTATTGGAATTGCAGATATCACGGATTAACGCGCGTAGATCGAATCCATTTCCTACAAAGTTGCTACTCAAAGCGTCAAGCAGCGGACCATTGGTTGGTGGATTGGAAACACGCATGTCGTCCACCGGCTCAACTAACCCTCGGTGAAAGAAATGAGCCCAAACACGGTTCGTGAAGTTTCTGGAAAACAATGTGTTGTCTGGAGCAGTGAGCCAGTCTGCCAATGCGATTCGAGAGTCTAACCCTTCTTCGATCGGTGCTTCACCGCCGATCACAGTTGCTGGCATTTGGCGGCCATCAACCAAATGGCGTACAGGAGCAGCGTTGCGTTTGTTGTAAATATAAAACTCTCGTGGCTCAGCACCTGCCTTACGTGTGATACCCGTGAAGAAACTTACAAAACCGTAATAGTCATCCATGGTCCATCTATCAAATGGATGGTTGTGACATTCGGCACACTGGATTTGCACGCCGAGAAACAACTGGGAGAAATCCGCGGCAAAGGCCTTAGGTTCAAAACGGGGTTTGTGTACCAACATCGTATATAGGTTGGTAGGTCCATCGATGAGATTACTTCCACTGGCCGTTACTTGCTCATACACGAATTCGTTGATTGGACGATTGGCCTCAATTTGATCGTGTATCCACTGGTAATAGGACTCCGCGGCCTTTACATCTGTCGCTACGGGTGTGTACCCGCCCCCCATTAACCTAACGGACTCAGCCCACAGTCCAGTCCATAGGTCCGTGAATCCCTCACTTGCGATGAGCTCGTCAATCAAGACGGCTCGTTTATTCGGACTCGAGTCAGAGACAAACTGTTTATATTGCTCCACACTCGGCGGTGCACCGGTTAAGTCTAAATAAACACGTCGAATAAACTCTGAGTCCTCGGAAATTTGCGATGGGTTAAGCTGAAGTTGCTTCAATCGCTCGAAGACCAACTCATCGATATAGTTGACAGGCGTCGTACCTGACCATGAGTATTTAGTATCATCTGGCAGGACAACGACTTCACTGCCAACAGTAAATCGGTCAAATCTCGCGAAGACATAGGTATCACCTTTGCCGTGAGGTGACACAACACCGTCGCTAGTAATAGAGGCAGTGTTCTTGTTATTGGAAAAGAACAATGACAAGTTAGTAACATCTCTTAAAGAGCCATCCGAGTACCTGGCTGTTATCGTGGTTGCGGTCGTCTTCTCGATTCCGTCAAATTGCATTTGCGGTGGATCGATCGTGATCTCGACCGGTACAGCCACCTTATCTTTATCGTTATTGGCTCCCTGCTGTATCCACGTCAGGAGCGTCTTGTAATATGCACTATCTTTCTTAAACCTCTGTCCACCTGTGTGAGGGACAGAGCCTGTGGCTTTGAGTAATAACAAACTCTCTTCTGGCACAGCCATATTGATTCGCCGCCCAACAATCTCCTCGGTTAAGCGAAAGTAATCACCCTGCTTGTCGAAGCCAAAGAGTGATAGGGCGAAACCGTCTTTGCCTCTTGAACTTCCATGACAAGTTCCTTGGTTGCAGCCGGCACGGAAGAATACCGGCATCACGTCATTGGCGAAACTGAGCTGCTTTTCTTGTGCTATCAGATCTCCGGCAAGAATCAGGAGCAAAAGGAAGCAAAGGTTTGAATGTCGCATTTCACTCGCCTCCATTATTCACCGCAGGATCGACACGCAGAGTTCCGTTTTGCGTGACCTGACGAATCGATTGACCATCAATGTTGTACGTGATTTCACATTTCAATTCTTTATATTGGCCGAGAAGTGCTTCCTCGGTTGCCTTGAGTGTAAAGGTAAGCTCTTCTGTATCGGAATCGATGTGATAATTATCCCCAACGGTGGTAATCCCTTTGGGCAGGCCGAGCAAGGAAACCTTGGCAGTACCGGAGAAGGGCTGCAACTGCTCGATCTTACACTTTAGTTCTGCTGTTTGATTCCTCCGAATTGCACCACCGGAAAACCTCATCGCGACATAAGGTGATGTAACTACCAAGTCAAAGAACCCTGATGCGATTCGCCTCACGCCTACTCCCGACTCCCAGTCTCCCTCCTTGGTATGACCATTCATAATTAGGCGATATGTCCCCGGCTTTGCCGACGATGAAGCACTCAGGACAAACTCTGCTTCCGACTCGCCTTCAGGAATTTCAAGAATGCCGCCTGCTGAAACACCGGGTGGATACCAATCCGGTTGTATCTGAATGGCACCGTTAAACTCCTCATCGCGAACGATTTGCACCTTAATCCGCAACTCACCAGCCTGAGAGATTGGTATTTTCGGTTGCATTACATCAATGGTGAACGGAGACGACTCGACGATCCCCAGTGCATAGCTCGTTAAATGAGCATGATGCCAACTACGTCCGCCCGAATGATTGATAAACGGGATATATGCCTGACTGCTCGTATCAATAAAGCTACCATCATCGACACGCTGCAATTGGATGTGAAACAGGTGAGCCGAAGGCAATACGTCTTCATCTGCGACGAACAGGCAGGGAACTCCATTCATGCCAGGTACGTAATCAGGTGCGATCATCGAGATACCTTCAGGTAGCCCTACTGGCACTAGCCGCAGAGCGCCTTTGTAAGAGTTCCCGATTTCCTCGGCGACATATACATTGACAGACCACTTATTGCCACGCGGGACGATGAAGCCAGCCGTCCGATTGATTTCAAAACGATCATTGGCCCAACTGACCGTGTGATTGTGAATCGTGTCGCGAGCCTCAGCGATTTCCACTCGATAAACGAATTGTTCGCCTCCAAGTCCACGCAGGTCACCAATGCCAACCAGATGGATGCCATCTTCCTGTGGTGTGTGGATTGCGGAGCCATCTAATAACTCCGGTCGCTGAAGTCCGACAGGAATCACGGGCTTACCTCGCTCACTCCATGTTGCATCATCGATCGAGACAGCTAAATCTTGCTTATCAACGTGCCGCACCCAGACACTGCTATCGATTGGGCTTCCATTTCCTCGTGCAAATACACGGATGCGATATTGAACACCCTTTTTCATGAAGACCTTGAACACGTCTTCTTCACCTGCGGTGGCAATGATGCCGTTTAGTGCCACAGGGGCATCATGCGTTTGTTCAATCTGATCCTCCAAAGCATTGGGAAATGTGCATACCCGAAGCGGAAGGTGAGACGGAGGTTTTACATCTGATTCCCCGGGATAAAAATTGAAGTCGCCAGTTTTGGTCGGCCACGTAATCTCCTGTGCAGTAGTCCCAAGTCCGTCTCCCAGCAGCTGAATCGTTTCTGTCGTACCGGCCTGACCACCAAGTGGATATGCGAGGACCGGCCGCATGAAATTACCGATATGCGCGCGATAGAAAATCCATCGTCCACCTTTAAATAGTTGCTGACGAATATGAATGAAGTATTTGCCCGAGTAAGACGCCGCGATGCTCAAGATTGGATCCTGAACATGTAAGTCGCTGTCGTCGCATGAAGCGAGCACCTTTCCATTCTCATCGAGAATTCGAACAAGCAGATCATATTCAGATTCCGCGTATGCTTTGTCGCATAACCTGACACAATCCAGTTCGACTGAGATCCTTTCCCCCGCCTTTGCCTGTATGGAGTAGTAGTCATGATCTAGTTCCCGTGCGACTTTGATTTCCCCAGCCACGGTATGATTCATGGGAACAGGCTGCGCCATCTCCAACGAGTCGTTTGGGGAAATAATGGCGTCAGTGTTTTCTTTTATCACCGTAATACCGCCGCTATAAGTGACTTCAAAACCACCGCGTTCCAATTCCGGAATAATTGGGAATGGGCCTACCCAAAATGTAGCCACTGATGTGAGAGTGTCTTTTGTTCGTAGGCGAAGTGGATGTTCCCCAAGCGGACAATCCTCGGCGATTTCAAAGATGCAACGCACTTGTTCTTTGACATAACCGCCGTGATGCAGGCTAACCCCATTCTCGAGGTCCGGAAGAGTCTCAAATGCAACGGCCTTAATACCAGGGCGGTAAAAGAGCACCTCACGCGCATCCTTAATATTGAGACCTTGCATGATCACCGAAACGCTTGTTCCACGCTGACCGCTGCGCGGTGTAAGGACTTCAATGTTCCGTCGCTGAAAAGCAAGCAACTCGTCGGCACCGGCTTGCAACCAGAGAAAGGCACAAATAAAGAGAGAGGATTTAAGGATTGACATTAGGCCAGCAGGCCTTTTACGACCTGACCCCCCTTTACGATTTCGATAGGACGTGTGCCAAAGGCTAGTAGTTCTTTGTTAGAGTCGATACCGAGCTGGTGATATACGGTGCTAAGAAAGTCTTCCAATGAGACTGGGTTTTTGTCCGGCTCATTCGCAGTTGCATCGGAAGCGCCATAGATCTGCCCTCGGGTGATACCGCCTCCCGCCAGCATCATACTATAACTGCGGGCCCAGTGATCGCGACCGTTTGACGTGTTAACCCTTGGTGTCCGCCCGAATTCGGTAGTCACCATTACCAGCGTTTCATCCAGCATACCTCTTTGATCCAAATCCGAGATTAGTCCGGCGATGGCATGGTCCAGGGCCGGACCTTTGTCGAGGTAGGCTTCGCGAATGGACTTGTGGTTATCCCAACCGCCATAGTCCACAGAAACAAATCGCACGCCAGCCGCAACCAGTCTGCGAGCCATTAACAGGCGTGCTCCGACAGCCGCGGGCTGTCTACGGTAATTCAGGATATAGCCTTGCCCATACAGCTGTTTGGTAGCTTCACTTTCCCCATCTAAAGTGAACGCCTTTTGGGCCGCTTCTGAATTCAGTAATGTATATGCCTGTTCATAAAACTGGCCCATTGTCGCCAATTGAGATGCATCTACTTTTTTGTCTTGCAAACTGGATTCGAGAAGTGCCCTGGCTTTAGTTCGGCGTTCAAATTGTCGAGCGGAGACTCCACTGGGAATGGATAGATCTTTTACTTTAAATTCGCCTCGCCCGCCAGGATCCGCGTTTAGCTCGAAGACACCGAATTTACTACTGAGATAACCAGTCCCACCGGCGAAGCTATTACGATTCGGTATCGCAATGTACGGAGGCATGTTTTTTCGAATTCCGTATTCGTGAGCGATGACGGAACCCATCTGCGGGTAATCAATGACCGTTGTCGGCAAGTAACCGGTAAATAGATGGTAGGTAGCTTGCCCATGGTCCGGAATCTTGCAGTGCATCGATCGAACAATGGAAATTTTGTCACTGATCCGAGCCATGCGAGGAAAGTTTTCACTAAAGTGATAGCCGTTTCCGGTCTTTACAACGCCAAAAGAACCGCGGTAATCGATAGGTGCTTCCGGTTTTGGATCCCAAGATTCCTGAGCTGAAAATCCACCGCTGAGGTTTAAGTGAATAACACTCTTTGCCGGTGCGTTTGGATTGGCTTGAAGGACATCGGTCAATGACAAACCGAAGGCAGATCCCAAACACATCTTTAACGCGGTACGGCGACTTTGTTTTGTGACAGCAAGCATATCTTCTCACGAGGCGAATGCGGTTGTAGGCATTCGTTCATTATAAGAATCGCGGTACCAATAAGCATTAGTTATGCCTAAATTTTTCAGTTAGCTCCCTGCACCGCTCTGCTGTGTCACATTTGTGTCACGGATTCTGCAATCTGCCTGAATGTCAAAATCATAAGACATCCTTTATTTGCGCCCTGAATCGCCGAGTAATGCATCTATGATGGGTAGAGACTTACATCATAAAAACGGAAGCCACCATGAACAGAATCACAACGTTACTAGTAATCTGTTGTGCCGTTGTAATAGTATCCGGGTGCGAGACCCGTTCGCGAAATGCACATCCGAAGTCGAAACAAAACTCGAGCGAGAAGAAGACTGTACTAACTGCCGAGGAAGCCGCGATCCTATTCGCGAATGAGATCGGGCGTTGGAAAATTACAGGGAAGAACATCCCTGTGGGTGGCGAAGTGGAACCTTTTAACGACATGTTGGAGACTCGTTGGAGAGTAAAGGGGGAATCTGTCGAGTTCACGTTTAGTCCATTGATCAATGGGAAGAGAGTTCCCTTTGTCACGCACAGGGAATACGATCCTCAGAAGGGCGTTTTCATATGGCGTTCCAAGGGCGAAGGATTTCCTGAGACTTCCGGCCAAGACCATTACAATCCAGCAACCAAGACCTATCGGGGGAAGTATACCCACTCCGACGGCGCTGTGGAAACCAAGAAGTGCCTGCTGGTCAGTAAGGACAAAATGCTGATCAAAAGCATATTTGAGTTGGATGGTAAGGTTGTCTTTTCCCGCGAAATGATTTTGACTCGCCTGGTTAACACCGAAGAGAGTGGAGATCTTCCCGCTGATAAAAAGAGCGACGACAAAACTAACGACATGGTTATCGGACTTACAAAAAAGCAGGCTGCCGAAATCATGGCTTGGGAAATTGGCGAGTGGAGCATTCGGGGACAACGGATGCCCGAAAACGAAGAACCCCAACGAGTTGAAATGACCAAGACCGTTCGCTGGAAGGAAAGAGGGAAATCGTTGGAGTATCAGTTCGATCTGTTAGAAAACGGCCAACCGGTGACCTACCGCGGCATCCAGACATTCGATGCGGTCAAAAGTCTTTTTGTCTACCGTGCGAAATGGGGTGAGAATCCGGAGACAATTTCACATGAACGATACGATCCCTCCACACGCACCACCTCCAGCTATTTCTTTCCGACCGCGCCCCCATCAGATAACAAAACTGTCACGATTAGCCGCCGGGTTGGCGATGATAAAACACAACAGACCATGGAAGTATTTCACAAAGGCCGACGGGTTTTCTCACAAGAATTGACTTCGACTCGGATCAAGGCCCGTCAAGAGAATGTGTCCCCTTGAACGGCTTAACCTCCATCACGGACGCACAAGCAGAAAGCCTGAGTAAGGCTGAAGACCTCACTATCTCAGAAGCACTTCAACCACTCATCGACAAATACAGGAAGCCATAACTTTTAGGTACAACACCTGCACAAAACACACAGTCAGTTCGCCAGGAGAATCTAACGGACTGGCTGCTAATCGAACCGTGTGGACGTATCACTACTTTCGAGACGACGCGATTATCGACTTACCATTGGTCGTCAGCACGTGAATCTCATGCAAGGAAACGCTGGGCGAAAGAAACTCCCAGACAACCTGTTTGTCACGTGTGATTTCAAAGGC
>Ga0163179_10002851_pt1 | contig 11905 bp, 13 predicted proteins | sample AtlANTMetagenome_FD_109643 | JGI IMG/M metagenome (GOLD analysis project Ga0163179, IMG submission 109643) | Marine eukaryotic phytoplankton communities from the Atlantic Ocean - Atlantic ANT 2 Metagenome | ecosystem: Environmental > Aquatic > Marine > Oceanic | place: North Atlantic Ocean... | reverse complement strand
TAAACAAGGCAAGCAACATCACATGCCATCCAAGTACAAAGAGCAAGAGTCTTACCTTTACACGAGCACTGAGAAAGAACAAGCACAGCATGCATACATGAAACATGTTGTGAGTAAGGATTCAATCGTTGATAATTATTGGAAGAACATGTTTATGATACGCAACTATCTAAAGGATAAGTGCAATATCATTCACCTCAACCTTTGCGAAGTACCAAGGGTAAAAAATTTTTGGTATGATGTGGTGGGTAATATTGATATCATAGAACTCAAACCTTTACTCAGAGGTTGTAGAGAAAATTTCACTCCTACACTGAAAAGTGATATATTGGACAACAATAATAATAAAAGATTCTCAGGAGCACATCCAAGTGCAAAAGGACACGAGATTATTTCTTATAGAATTCTTGAGCAGCATTCATATCTTCTTCAAGAATATTCTTAGGTAATGGTTTATCTAAACCAAGTGTAGAGTAATCATTATTCAGTAAAGCAGCATCTAAGTCAAACTTTTCAAAAGGTATTTGATACTCAGTAAGTAAACCTTCAACTAAATCTGTAAGTCGCAGACTACCCTTTAGTTTTTTTTCTCTCTTTGATTTCTCTTCATCAAGCATATTAAATAAGTATTTTTCGTGTACCTTGTCAGTTTTGTATGGTATAATATTACGTCTCTTCTTCAGTTCACTAATCGTATAGTCTAGATCTACTCTTATATTTCGTTGTCTTCTCTCCACCATCTCATTGAAATCTTCAGTTCCTATCTTACCATAGTATCCTAATAATAGAAAAGGATTCACTATAAGATCCTGTTCAAATACTTTGTCAAAAGACTTATATAAGACTTGAGGGTCGGTTGACCAAGTGCTGTATCTTTCAATTCCGTCTTTACCCCAATCAGACTTGAGATCATATACACCATCTACGATACAAGCAGGTTTATGATTTTTAATCTTTACTTTTCCATTCTCTTCATATATTATTTCTGAAGTGTCTCCACCTCCATATAATATAAAGAATGCAGGCCACTTCTTTCCTGATATTGTGGAGATAGCAGTCTTCTTTCCATTCAACTCAAAGAGTTGCCAGATCTGCATCTTACCACTTCTGATTCCTCCCCAGTACGTAAATTTCATACTTTGTTTACACAATGAGACAGCATGGTGATATCACCAGCAAACGGTATAAAGGTATAACCCTCATCTATCTTTTCCTCTAACTCGTCAGAATGTGGTTGCACCACATGACATCCCACTGGAACTTTTTTACGAATACAAGTCTCTCTTACATGCTTTACAATTTCTTTGAAGGCATGACTCTCAAACTGTCCTGTAATATTGAATGATGCTGACAAGTCATAAGGTCCTATCATAACTGCGTCGAGTTTTTTACAGTCAAGTATCTCATTGATATTGTTGACACCATTCTGTGTTTCTATCATGCCAACTAGAATTGGATTATCATCTAGATCATTATTGAACTCTATACCATAGCAATTTCCACGATTATATCCTACCCCTCTCTTCCCTCTCGGTGGATAATTGATGCTTGAGTATATTTTCTCTACATCATCTGCAGATTCTATATTAGATATGATAATACCACCTGCTCCCACTTCCATTGCACGAACTGCTTGGTATTCATCAGTCACTCTGGCAAAAGGAAGCGTGTTATTGAGTTCAAGTGCCCGAAATATATTTGGTAGATGGTCTATTCCTATAGAACCATGCTCTAAATCTACTACAACCCAGTGAAAATTTGATTTTCCCATGATTTCAGCGATTTCTGGTGAAGGAATAAGCATCCAACCACCTATCGATGGGTTACCGATAGATAGTATAGTTCTTATGTAATCAATTTTTGCGTTTTTGTTCATGATTTTGTTCTCTGGGTGTAGTCTAACATACGGTGATGAGTTAGTAAACCGAGAAAAAGATAGATTTTCAAAAGATCACACCAATATTGCTCAGTGTGGTATGTCAAATGACATGATTGTCATGAAGACAATAGAGTATATAGAGCAAAATCCTGATGTTGACTATGTTGTAACTCAATTTACAGTTCCAAGAAGGGTAATTTACTATAATGATGGTTGGAAAAACATAACTCCTTGGACAAAAAACACTGAATCGAGGGTATTCTACAAATATTTGGACTCTCAAGAGTTGAGAATGATGAATTTGTGGAGGAATGTTTATATTTTAGACCAATACTTACGAGATATTCCGCATTATTTTTGGAGAGCGAGCGAAGGATCAGAAAAAAACGTCAAAGATGATTGTGTTTTCAAGAAGTTGGTGCCTTGGAGCGACATGGTGACCTTATATGACCTGATCGGCACCCCAGAAACACACCCCGAACATTATGTTACTGGTCACCCTAGCAAAGAAGGTCACAATTTGATCGCTCAACACCTCCAAGGCGTTGTCCCAAATTCATTATACCACTCATCATAGTACTTCGCAAGGCATCTTCGACCAAAAATCAAGTCACCATCAGTCAAATTCTCCAAATCCGACTCATACTGGTCAGCAAGGTTTTCATGATGGGGTGCTTTTGTTCCCATTTCAGGATAATAGCAGTTAGGCCATAGGTTTTTGATGTCGAAGTGTAAAAAATTGCTAAGTTTTGCAAGAGCATCGTTCTTACCACCCCAAAGATCCTCAGAAACGATAGTTGTGGTATCAAAAATTGACTTATAATACTTTATTCGCTTGACATACTCACAATTTATGCTATAATTACCCATCTTAAGATAACTCCAGTAATAATCTTTGGAAGTTGGGTATTTTTTACGTAAATTTTCGTCACTTTGATATTTGTGAGACAATTCACTGTATAATCTACGAACTGGATCACGAAAAATGATCAAAACTTTGATTTCAAAGTGTTTTTTGAGTTCTGGGGCAATTTTTTCTAAAAAACTCAGTGGTAATTGGGAATTACTGTTTGAAAAGTCGGCAACATACGAATATTCGTGTTTTACTCTTTGATAATGTCGAGTATAGTAGTTGATGTAAGTCTCAAGAGTTGGTTTTGTGTATAATTCATGAATTTCTTCTAAATTTTGGTGAAATGCATATTTACTTCGTCTTCCCCACTCATATTTCCAAACTGGACTTGTAGAATCCTTGATTAGATTCTCATAATCTGGTTTTCTCCATTCCCAAGCGTCATTAGAGTACACATGATACAAAAGATGATCTTCTTTCTTCAATCCAACATGAGCACACTTATTTGAACACTGTAAAGTCATGTAAAGTGGACTTGTAGCACTCCAACCAGTACCTGCACCGATTATAAGAGGAGTTCTTACTTTCATAACTATATCTATGAAACCAAAAATGCTTTTATTTGGTGGGTTTGGTTGGTCAGCAACTTCACCTCTTGTATATACTCTTCAACGTAACTCTAAGTATGCCCATTTTGGTTATACTAAATTTTTTAGATATAAAAAAGATGTTGATATAACTTTTCAGTCAACAAATAATACCACTATCAATATATACGATCATATTTGTAATGGAACTTGGGAAAACTATAAGAGTCATGAACCAGCCACCCATAACATGAATCTTACCGTTGACCTTCAACCTCTTCATGATTTTTCTCTTTCTTACATCAAGGAACTTATGACGGGTGAGAGGACAGCAAGAAAATTAGTGGATTTCTATCACGCACTCCATGATCATGTTGTTACTAAAGGTTATGAGTCTGTGGGTAGAGTGTTGACAGGTGCAGAGAGAGAATTTTCTGAAATACTGATATCTGAGTTTGATGTCAAGGTTCTTGTAATTGCTAGAGATCCTATTCGTCGTGCCTTTTCTGAATTTCTTTGTAAATTTAAAATAGATTCCACATCATCCCATTTTAGGATTATTGATTATATGAAAAGTATCAATAAATTGCATAAAACATTTGGTGAGGATAAAACTCATATAGTTGTTATGGAAGAACTATGGGAAGGAGATGGTATTGCTAAAAAAGAACTTTCAGAGTTCTTAGACCACCCTATTACAAACCTTTGGAAAAACCTTTACGCTCCTGATAGAGGTCACCATGTAAAATACGACAAAGATGTCCCTTGTCAAGCATATGGACAAGACTTACTTGAACTTACACCTAATACGTATAACTTTCTAAAAAAACAATATCAATCCATATATGATTCATGGGAAGATACCTTCGGTTTTCTCCCACTACATTGGGGACAACCATGAAACCAAAATTACTACTGATTGGTGGATGGGGTTGGTCTGCAACTTCCCCTCTGGTATATACACTTCAAAGAAATGTTAAATATGCACACTTTGGTTATACCAAAGTTTTCAGATACTTAGGAAACGTAAAATTCAAACTATCATCTCTATATGAAAAGGTCTCCACTAATACTTGGGAAAATCATAAGAGCGAAGCAGTAGGTCACAGAATGAATCTGACAATAGATTTAGAACCTCTACGTGATTTTCCTCTAGACCACTTTACTAAACTTGTTACTGGTGAACGCACTATTTCAAAGTATGTGGAGTTTTATCATGCACTTTATGATCATGTTGTCTGTAAAGGTTATAAGTCTGTAGGAGATAATTATATGGATCGACGATATAAAATTCCACAAGATGAACTTAAAGTCCTTAAATCTGAATTTGATATCAAAGTTCTTTTCATTGCAAGAGATCCTGTTCGTCGTGCCTTCTCACACTACCTTACTAAGTTGGGTTGTGATCATCAACCACGAGAATTGAAAGTTTTCAATTACATACACACACTTGAAAACTTTCGTAAATCTTATGGTGAGTCTAATGTCTATCTCACTGTCATGGAGGATTTATGGGAAGGGGACGGTGCTAAAGGACTTTCACAGTTTTTAGGTCACCCTATTGATAACCTGTGGAAAAACCTATATGCTCCAGACAGAGGTCATCTTCTAAAATTCGACAAAGATGTCCCCTGTCAAGCATTTGGTCAAGACTTGTTAGAACTTACACCTGATATATACAATAATATAAAAAAACAATATCAACATATCTACGATGATTGGGAGAGTTACTTTGGTTCTCTCCCACTAAACTGGGGACAACCAATAACGTACTCATGAAACCAAAAATGCTCTTGGTGGGTGGATGGAATCATTCAGGAACTTCTCCTCTTGTATGCACTCTTCAGAGAAACGCCAAATACGCTCACTTTGGATATACAAAGCAATTAAAGTACTTACCTTCGCAAGATCATAAGATTCACACGACAAGAAGTATTTTGGAAGTATATAAACATGTCCTAGATGGAACTTGGGAAAATTATATGAGTGATGAACCTGGTAGTCATAGAATGAATGAGACTATTGATTATGAACCTCTTCGTGACTTCCCTGTATCATACTTTACCAAACTCATGACTGGTGATCGAACAGAAAGAAAGTTGGTAGATTTTTATCATGCACTTCATGACCATGTTATATCAAAAGGTTATAAGTCTGTAGGTGATTGTTATATTGGATGGAAACACCGAAAGGAAAGTCTAAGTGGATTATATAAAACACTTGCATCTGAGTTTGATGTAAAGTTTCTATTGATAGCAAGAGATCCTATACGTCGATCTAACTCATATTATCTTTTTCAAACACAAAGACATATAGATGACAAAGAAATTTGCACATGTGATTTAGGTTTTCCCGATTATATAAAGGATCTCAACCGTGCTCATGAACTATTTGGCAAAGATAACGTGCATCTAATTGTCATGGAGGAACTCTGGGAAGGTGATGGCACCGCTAAAAAACAATTATCACAATTTTTAGATCACCCTATCACAGACCTGTGGAAAAACCTTTACGCTCCAGACAGAGGTCACCTTATAAGATTTGATAAAGATGTACCTTGTCAGGCGTACGGGCAGTCTCTGGGAGAAATAATTCCTGAAAATTATTATCATTACAAGGAGAAATATAAATACATTTACGATTCATGGGAAGATACCTTCGGTTCTCTTCCTCTGTATTGGGGACAACCAATAACTTACTCATGAAACCAAAAATGCTCCTCGTGGGTGGATTTAGCTGGTCAGCAACTTCACCTCTTGTATACACTCTTCAACGTAATGCTAAGTATGCTCACTTTGGGTATACAAAGCAGTTCAAGTATCTTGGACCAAATGGTAGACCTGCATCATCTAGAAATATTTCCGACATCTACGAACATGTGCGTAATGGTACATGGGAGAACTATAAGAGTGACGAACCAGGCACTCATCGGATGAATCTTACTGTGGATCTTGAACCACTTAGTGATTTTCCTATATCACACTTTACTAAACTGATGGATGGTGACCACACCACATCAAAGTACATGGATTTCTATCATGCACTTCATGATCATGTTATTAGTAAAGGTTATGAGTCTGTAGGTGATTGTTATATGGGTTGCAAAACAGAGAGAGAGGATTTTAGAGAATTCTATGATACACTTAAGTCTGAGTTTGATGTCAAGGTTCTTCTGATTGCAAGAGATCCTATTCGTCGTGCCTTTTCACAATATCTTTATAGTAAACTCAAAACTCCTCAACCATTTTTTGTTAAGAATTATATGAAGGAGATTGACAAAATTCAATCAATCTTTGATGACGTACATGTTACTATTATGGAAGAACTATGGGAGGGAGATGACACTTCTAAAAAAGAACTCTCAGAGTTCTTAGATCATCCTGTAACTGATCTGTGGAAAAACCTTTACTCTCCTGACAAAGGTCATCTTGTTGAATATGATGAAGATGTTCCCTGTCAGGCATTCGGACAGGAATTAGAAGAACTTACAACTGATAGGTATAACACTTACAAGGAACAGTACACTTATCCATACGATACATGGAGAGAACGATATGGTTCTCTACCTATGCAGTGGGGAGAACCTTTAGAATATAAATTTGATTACTGGCACATCTAAATGAAAATTTATTATGATCCTTGGGAATATGGTGTTATTGATAATTTTTTATCACCAGAAAGATTCAAAGTTATTGAAGATTTAGCAAAAATCGAGTTTGATAATTATAAAAAAATTGGATCTAACACTCCTCGTGGAAAATATGTGAGATATGTAAAAGATGACTTGATTCCTGAACTTACAAAGGAATTCATGTCTTTTCAAGATCATAGGAAATATAATAAATTAGTAAAATTAAATCATTGGGCAATCATGGGACCAGGTGCAGCATATCCCTGTCATATTGATAATTCTTCAAGAATACATACATCCATATTGTATGTGAGTCCTGAAAAAAACAAAGGCACTATTTTGTGCGACAATCCCTCTACGAATGATGATGGAGATCACAATCAACCTGATAAACTTTCAAATAGGGAAGTAGAAGTTGAGTGGAAACCAAATAGATTGTTCGCTCACAACCCAAGACCTAAAACATGGCATAGATTCATGGCAGGTGAAAGTGAGAGGGTAAACTTGACTATATTTTTTGCCGACCCCGATAAGATAAGATCCCACAGAACGGACTTTGATTATTTTATAGATTGTGACTAAACCAATACTTCATATAAACGCAGGGGTAGGGTGGTCTGCCACAAAACCTCTATGCTACACTCTTGATAACGTGAGTTATGGTCATCATAACTTCACAAGCGATAAAAAGGGTTCGACGACAGAACCTAATATGTTATATTACTTGTATGAGAGAAAATATAAACCAGTTCATGCGAGATACTATTGGCACACTGATCATAAACATAGAAAGTTTGATTTTGTGAGAAAAAATACCACATTACCTTGGTATATTCAGTATATGAAGAGTAAGGTAGTAGATAGTCATAAAGGTGTTTGTGATTTTTCAAATAGCAATGGTGATCTACCTGATTACTTTCTCAAAGAGATAGCACCTGCGTTAGAAGAAGAATTTGATGTAAGAGTTACAATGATTTGGAGGCATCCTGTTCGTAGATCATATTCACAAATTTCAGCTTGGTATAAAATGAGCACTGAAAATGATAAAGCTTATGAGGGGTGGAAAATAAGAGATCCAGCAAAACTTGCTCATTGGCAGATGATAAAGGAGCAGTATCCTGACAGTATTTCTTTTTGGAAATCAAAATTAGATCGCCCAGAACCTTATTTGGTGCCAGATTACATCAAAAATTTGAATAACTGGAAATCCGCTTTTAAAAAGGTGTATCCTGTTGTTATGGAAGAAGTGTGGGAAGATCCAAGTGGGTTATCTGATTTTCTTGGTATGAAAATTGACAGAATGCATGATAACGTATATTTTCCAGAGAGGGGAACAAGCAGACCAGAAATAGAAGGTCTAAGAGATCAATGGAGTTCAGATATGCAAGATTTGTCTGATAATGATTTACAATACGGTAGAAATAAGTTATCATGGGTTTATAATAACTTTAAATCATACTTCAATTACATACCGAGTCAATGGGAAAGATAAAACTACTTCTCAATGTCGGAACTTGTTTTTCTGCAACATCTCCCTTCCATTATACTGTTTCATGGGATCATAAGTGCGTTTATACTGGTCATACTAAGGAACACATGTACCTTTTCAATATGATGGTGGGTGAAGACAATATTCGTATGGATGGGAAGAGACCTAAACCAGATATTGCAAAAAAACGAAAAAAACCAGATTTACTAACACACCTATCACCATATGTCGTAGGTAAGTGGACTAAAGAGGAAGAAAACCGATTTTTTTATGATCCTACATCTATAGAAAATTATATTTGGTATTATAAGAAACATTGGGAAAATTGTAAGCATGATTACGAGTGGGTAGGTGATTTTTCAAATCAACATGCTCTTTTATCAATACCTTTCATGATGAAAATTAAAGATGCTTTACTAGAGCACTTTGATATCAAGGTGACCATGCAATTTAGAGATCCCGTCAGAAGATTATTCTCTGTTGCTAATAAATGCGTAAGGAGAAAGGAATTTGGAGATAAAACACCAATAGAAGTGATGTATCAATGGTTGTCAGGTGCATTTGAACCAAATGCTTATTATTCCTCAATATACAGAAGACATGCTACCATATGGGGTGCCGAGAATGTAAAAGCAATAATAATGGAAGAATTCTGGAATCCTGATAATGAAAAGGAGCAATTGGAAGAATTATCTAATTTTTTAGATTATAAATTTACAAAGGTACATGAAAACGTATATTATCCAGATATGGGTTCAAATGCACCAAAATATGAATACTTACAAGATCAATGGTCATCTGATGATGTAGACATCACTGATTATCAGTATAAGCAGTGTCGTCAACTTATGGATCAAGTATATAAGGAATTCAAGAAAACATTCGGGTATATGCCAGATGAGTGGGGCAAATAAACCTTTATTACTAATAAATGCAGGTGTAGCGTGGTCTGGAACTAAACCTTACTGTAAAACGATTCATAGTCGTCAAAAAATTGTACATCACGGACTTGTTCACGAAAATAACATATTATACTACATTTACCTTACACAAACCAATCCAAAGCAAGCAAAGCGATATTTTGATGAAAGACACAAGTATAGAGTGCAATCTGCGATTGATTGTAATTCTCAACAACTCGATTTGGCATATTTGCAAAATATCTTTAAAAAACGAACAACCATCCATACTTACATAAAATATCACCTTGATCTTTGGGAAAAGCACAAAAAGAAAGGATATATTGGATTATCAGATTTTTCAAATAGTAATTCGATTTTACCTTCCGATTTTCTTGCTTCTATCAAAAATGAATTGGAAAAACACTTTACAGTCAAAGCAACAGTGTTATTCCGCAATCCAGTAAGAAGATGGTATTCTGAAGCGTCAGTAGAGTACAAATACAATACAGGTCAACATCCTATGGAATGGAGTGGTGGCACAGTAGATATAAGTGGATGTAACGATAGTATCGAATATTGGAAGTCAAAACACTTAGATCATAATTGTGATTACCTTAGGATCTATAAAAACTATAAAAGTGTATTTGATACTTATCCAATTATTATGGAAGAGTTTTGGTACGATCAGAGTGGTCTCAGTGAGTTTCTAGGGCGTGATATTGATATAGTCCATGCAAATGTATATTGTCCGTATATTGGCGTGAACTACGACAATACACCTCCAGATTTACAAGAATTGACAGATGACGACCTTATTTGGGGTATGAACAAACTTGCGAAAATATACGAAGCATGGGACAAAGAATTCGGATATATACCTCAGTCATGGTTATAAAAATGAAAAAACTTTGGAACTGGATCATAGGTGAGTACAAGTTATGGAAACTGCGTCGTCAGGATCCGTACATCTATGAAGATGATGAGGATTAATTATTGGGCAACACCTAATATGGGTAAGATGCATATGATGCAACTTATTGAGGTGAATAGGAAGTCATATACAAAAATCAAACACCCATATTATTTTTACAAACAATGGCATGACCCTGATCTGTATAAGAAAAGAATAGAAAAGACATTCGTACTAAGAAGAGGACAATCCGAGATAGAGACACCAATCAAAAGTAAAATGACTTTTGGTGAGGTAGCTGATAAGGTCTCTGGTAAAAAACATGCCTTTTTGAATGAGGTATGTGGTGGTACTAATGATAATACAAAAATGTTTTCCAATACCAGTGAAACTGGTGGTGATCTGATGGTGAAATATTTTGGGAGTGTAAATGATAGGAAACCTCCTGACGATCTGATGAAAGACAAAGATCCTGTTGAGGTATTCTTTACTGATAAGTATTTCAGGGAGCAGCAAAAATATTTTCCAGTATCACCAGGTAATAACTATCTTGATACTTTTTTAGAACCATATCTTAAGATAGACGGATTGCATCCAAGTATAGTGCCCTTTGTAGATGAATTATGTGATGTTGATTTTATCTTTGATCCCTTTTCAATTATGGGAAGACACATGTTAGGTGCTCATCCAAAACGAGAACTGACTGATAAGACTGAAATAGAAAAACATGTTTTGAAATTATATAAAGATAGAAAGAATGTCATTCCATACAAAGAGGACTTGATTGATTGTTTTGCAAGTAAGTTGAAAAGATTCAGTCACAAACATGTATTACAAGTACATAAAACTGAAAATGCTGCTATCTTATATAAGATTGACAAGGGAATATTATGGAAATATCTTGATACTGTTGTAAAACAAGTAAGAAGAATTGAATTGTACTTTAAGAAAAATAATATAGAACCAGTCTACTTCAACATGGATAGGGATGACTATAAGCAAACTTTTGGTTTTGAGAAGAATGAATTGCCACGCACTAGCACACATCCAGGTGACTATCCTGAACGAGAAAAGCTTGAAGCTATAGCAAAGGAGTATTTGGTGATGAGAAAAATGAAAGACATGAGAAGGCGTGGAAGAATATATGATTGGTTGTAATTATTGGGCATTACCTAATATGGGTAAGATGCATTTGATGAAATTATGTGATATCAACAATAAGTCGTATACGAAAACTGCAGGTAGGTATTATTTTTACAAACGCAATAAAAAAGTACAAGAAACGTTTTTTGTAAGGAAAGGGGAATCAAAAGTAGAGACACGAGTAAAAACTAAAATCAAAGTTTTAGAAACTCATCGTTATTTGCAAGATGCACACAATAGTTCTTTTGAAGAGAGAGAAAACCTTATAACTGAATATTTCGGAAATTTAGACGAAAGGCATCCTCCTGACACACTAATGAAAGACAAAGACCCTGTTGAGGTCTTCTTTACTAATAAGTGGTTTACAGAGTTGCAAAAGCATTTCCCAGTAGCACCATCTGGTAATTATCTTGAAACCTTTTTGGAACCATACATTTTGAGTAATACTAGATGTATCAGACCGATTGTAGATGAATTATGTGATGTTGATATAGTTTTCAATCCTCTGACT
>Ga0163179_10002850_pt1 | contig 11905 bp, 8 predicted proteins | sample AtlANTMetagenome_FD_109643 | JGI IMG/M metagenome (GOLD analysis project Ga0163179, IMG submission 109643) | Marine eukaryotic phytoplankton communities from the Atlantic Ocean - Atlantic ANT 2 Metagenome | ecosystem: Environmental > Aquatic > Marine > Oceanic | place: North Atlantic Ocean... | reverse complement strand
TACCCAAATTCAAAAAGGAAACTTCCATGAACTCGTTCAAATACCGCATTCCCGACTTATCCCGTTCTCGGCATATCAAGGGCTTTACCTTGATCGAACTCCTTGTGGTCATTGCCATTATTGCCATCCTCGCTGGCATGCTGCTTCCCGCACTTGGAAAGGCCAAGGCGAAGGCCAAGGGCATTGCCTGCCTGAATAATCTCAAGCAAACGGGCTTGGCCATGTTGCTTTATGCGGATGAAAACAATGACTACATCCCGCGAGGGAATGGGTACCCGTGGTTTCTCTGCTACATGCCCTACATGCCGGAGGGAGGCACGGAATCGGATTACAGTCGCATTCGCATCTACAAATGCGGTGCTTATCCCAATCGCGATCCCAAGAAGCGCCAGGTGATTACGTATGTCATCAATGCCTGGAAGTTTGCGAGCATCACCGATCGAATCGGGAGTGAGCAAATCGGCCCTTCCAAAATAACCGCCTTTTAGGAGCCCAGCGAATTCCGTTCACATCGGAGACAACGAGGATGGTTCATGGCGTCCCATCGTGACGGGCTTTCGCGATGCGGTCGACAATCTCAACGATGTCTGGGCTCCCACGCAAACGCCTTATGACGAGCGCAATGGTCGGCTCAACACGGAATGCCGTGTTGCCAAAAATCGCCATGGTCAGGGTTTCCAATGGGTGTTTCTCGATGGGCATGCGGATCTGCTCCGGTCCGAGGAAGTGGTGGTCAACTTGTTTCGGGATCAAAAAGATCCCAATGCGATCACTCGCATCACACCTAAAGAGCGCTGAATCAGCGACTGTCCTCAAGTCGAGAGGCTAGCACTACCTGGGTGGCCTTTTTTTTAGAGGCTTCCCAGTTTGGCGGTTAGTTGGCTGATTTTGAGTTGCTCATCCAACGAACGGTGTTTTCCATGACTTTGAGAGGAAGCTCCTGAGTGAAGATGGGATGGGTTTCATGCCCGGGTCGAAAGTAAAATATCTTTCCCTTCTCGAGATGCCACAGGCATCCGCTGCGAAACCATTCTTCCTGGGAGAAGGTTTCCTTGAAAATCACCCGATCCGGTTCGGGAACATGGAATGGTTCAGCATACATTTCGGTGGCTGGCAGGGTCCACTTTGTGGGGAGGCCCGTCGCAATGGGATGAGCTGCTGCCACGGTCAGCATCTGGCTGGGTTTCCCGTCATTTCGCCAGGCTGGAAAACAGCAATTCGGGAGATCCACCCGTACCGTGGTGGCCACCCCATGCCTTTGGTAGGCAAGGTAAGCTGGTGTAACCAGAGATGCCCAGGAAGGTGAGATCCTTCCTGGGGGCGCCACCCACTCAAAGGCTACCTTCGGAGTTCTGGGAGAAGGGCTGAATTTTTTCGCGGCATCCATTCGGGTCCGTTCATTCATCGCCTCCATGAATGGGGTGGCCCAATGTGCCGAATGAAGGGCGATGAGGCCAAGGCGGCCGGCCTTGATGCGCTCAATGATGGGGCGGCAGTCCTCGGGAGTGATTTCTGCCTGGCGAACATGCCCCCACCAGATGAGCACATCGGCGGCATTCAGTCGCCCCTCCGAGATGCCTTTGTCGGGCGCATCCAGGGAGGTCGCTAGGGCGCTGATGCCGGGTAGGGAGTTCAGATGGCTGGCAAGGGTGTTGCCGAGAAAATTGGGGTAGGCCTGTTTTTGGGCCGGCTGGCGCTCGTCCCAGACCAACACACGGACATCCTCTCCGAAAAGAGTCCAGGTGCCAAGGAGCAGAAAAAGAAGCTGTTTCATGGAGAGAGCCTAACGGAACCCCCAACATGGTTCAATCTCAAGCAAGGAGTTCGGGGATCAAGCCACCGTCAAACTGGCTGAGTTGCTTCTAACGCTCACTGTGGAAATACGTCAGTCGATGATCCTGTAGTCCCATCAGGTGAAGTAAGGTGACGTGAAAGTCGCGGATGGGGTGAATGCACTCGGTAGCCTCAACTCCGATTTCGTCCGTGGCACCGACAATGGATCCTTTCCTGAAGCTACCATCGGCGAGCATCATGGTCATGGCGTCAATGTTGTGACCGCGCCCCAGTGAGGTCACGCCACCCCGGCGATTGTTGTCTTGGGTGCGTCCGAATTCCCCGGTCCATAAAACCAGGGTCTCTTCCAGTATGCCACGCTGTTTGAGATCTCGAATAAGTGCCGTCATGGGTTTGTCGACACTGGCAATACGAGATTGGTGACCTTGTTCCAGGTAGTCGTGACCGTCCAAGCCTCCACTGAATATCTTGATGAACCGGACACCGTTTTCAACCAACTTTCTGCAAGCCGCGTGGTGTGGTTGGGCATGGCTAAATTCTTGTTCTTGTTGCTTAGGGCGACCATGCTGTTGTTTTGAATGGAGGGTCTACGGAAAAATGTTTCAAATAGGGGGTTCAGTCAACTCCCCACCACCCGAATGACTGCGAAGGACGCGATGGACAAAAAGGACATTCGTTCCTTTCGAGGCGTGTGTCGTCCAGGTGGATGCCTCACGTACGTGCGTCCTTTGCCCAGCTCTTGACATGCGTATGACCCAGTCGGCCGATATGGATAAAAAGCCTTCGCACGCCTCCATCGAGGTCCGTTCGCCTGCGTGGATGGAACGTCATCAGACCAATGCCGTGCGCTTGATCCATGGGAGTGCAGATGGGTTTCCTGGTTTTTATCTGGATCGCCTCGGAAATTGCCTGCTGGCGACATCTGAAAAGGACCCGACCAAAAGTCGCGAAAGAGTGGTGCGTGACTGGATGGCACGGCTGGATGCCTGCGGCGCCTTCTACAAGATCTGGAACCGGGATGTCAGACACACCGGGCTTGAGCAGGCTTCGCCCAAACCGTGGTTGGGCTCTTCACATCCGCAGGTGGTTCCCATCAAGGAACAGGGGGTTCATTACGAGGCTCGATTTGAGGAAGGGTATTCGGTCGGCCTGTTTCTGGATCAGCGGGACAATCGCGCTCACATGAAGGGCCTGACCGTGCCGGGCTTGCCGACATGGCATGCCTCTCAGTCAGCATCGGGGGATTGTCTCAATACCTTTGCCTATACCTGTGGGTTTTCCGTGTGCGCCGGGCTGGCAGGATGGAGAGCGATCAGTCTGGATCTTTCCAAAAAATATCTCGACTGGGGGCGGAGGAACTTTGAGCTCAACGGTTTGATGCCTTCGGAACATGATTTTATTTTTGGTGATGTCTTTGATTGGTTGCGTCGATTCCGAAATCGAGGCAGGCGTTTTGGAGTAATCTTGCTCGATCCACCTACTTTTTCCAAAACGGGTAAATCCAATCGCTCCTTCAGTGCTCGAAGGGATTTCCCTGTACTTTTGAACAGTGCCCTTGATTGCCTGGAGCCTGGGGGACGTTTGCTGGCATGCAACAATACGTTTGGCTGGTCGCCGCGAGAGTTTTTAACCATGGTTCGAGCCACGCTTCACGAACGAAGTGCGGAGGCATATCACTGGATCTCATTGGGGCAGCCGCCTGATTTTCCGGTGAATGCCTCGAGTCCTCAATATCTCAAATCGGTCTGGGTTCATCGGCAAACATGAAACCTCTGCCTCGCTCGTATTTATGAGCTTGTATGGACAGGTGGAGGTTCATGCCTTGAGATATCCTGAACCACCGCCATGACGGCCGGGATGAAGGTCAGAACCAGCAGGGCCGACACCAGGGTGCCTACCCCTAGGGCGATCGCCATGGGAACGAGAAAAAGGGCTTGAATACTTGTCTCAAAGATCATGGGCCCCAGCCCCAGGAAGGTGGTCAGCGCCGTCAACAGGATCGGGCGAAATCGCCTTTGTGCTGCAAGCTGGATGGCCTTGATGGGAGAATTGCCTTCCGCGATGAATTGCAAGCGGGTGAGCTCCAGCACAAAGGCCCCATTGACCACCATGCCACAGAGCGCAATCATACCGAAAATGCTGAAGACGCTCAGGTCAAATCCCATGATGACGTGGCCAACAACGGCGCCGGCCAGGCTCCATGGAAGCATTAGCAATACGATCAAGGCCTGGACATAGCTCCGCAGAATGGATGCCATGATACCATAGATGGCAAACAAGGCGGCAAGCAAACCCCATGACAGATTTTTGATGGCTTCGCGCTGTTCGCGTTGTTCTCCTTCAAAGGAATAGCGCAGTTGAGGGTAGCGAGCGAGTATGGTGGGCAGCTCTGTGGTTTCAAAAAAACCGAGCACCTTGTTCCCGGTGGTGACCCCGGGCACCACGTTGGCAGTCACATTGATGACCCTGGCCCCATCTACCCGGGTGATGCGAGCCGGTGCCTGGGTCCGCCGAATTTTGGCGGCCTGCTTGAGGGGGATTTCTCCTCCGCCAGGCACACGCACCAGAAGGTTCTCCATGCTGCTGATGGTTTGCCTCTCACGCTCAGGCAACTTGACCATGACTCTGAGTTCTTCCCGATCCTGGGGCTGTCTGAGTGCTTCGGCCCCATAAAAGGCGTGGCGAATCTGCTGTCCTAGTTCTCGAGCCGTGATGCCCGTGCTTCGACCTTCGGCCGTCAAGTCGAAGTCATACTCCGGCATCTCCCTGCCAAATCCCCTGCGCACATCCTCCACCCCGGGGTATTTGGCAATGGCATCTGCCACATCCGTTGCCGCCTTGCGAAGCACGGCCACCTCGGGGTGAGAGATGCGAATGTCAATCTCCGCTGATCCACCCGGGCCAATGAGATAATCAAAGAATACGGATTCGACATCCGGAAGATCCGGGAAGGCCTCCCTCCACTGCTTTGCGAAGGCAGCCGCAGTGATCTTGCGCTCACTTTGTGGCACCAATCGGACCGATACTTCGGCGCCATTGGAACTCCGCTCTGCGATGGAGGAGGTGATCCCGATGAGAATGTTTTCTTCACCCGTTGCCTCAATGGCTCGCCTGGCGGCTTCTTCGATTTGAAAAGCGACTTCTCGTGTGCGGTGGGTGGGTGTGCCTGCTGGCATTTCAATTTCCGCCTGGACAAAGGGCGTTTCGATGGAAGGGCGGAACATGAAATTGATCCGGCCACTGAATGTATAACCAAGAACCATTAGGAATAGGGCAATACTGACCGCACAGGTCAAGGCGCGGTGGCGAAGGACACCCTGAATCACAGGCTGGTAAGCTCGGTCGATCCAATGATCGATGCGGAGTCTCAACCGGGTTTGCCATTGATGGAAACGCCTGAACCAGCCCTGGCCTGAGCCTTTTCTCTGGTGGGCCAGATGAGCCGGAAGAATGAGCAGGCACTCGATCAGGGAGACCGTAAAGACGGCAATCACCACAGCTGGCAGCACATAAAAAAATTGACCTGTTTCCCCAGGGACAAAAAGAAGGGGAAGGAAGGCGATGATGTTGGTTGCCACGGCAAAAATGACAGGAGTGGTCATTCTTCTGACGCCTTTGACAGCGGCTTCCATGCGCCCCATGCCCTGTGACATGTTGTGGAAAATCTCCTCTCCTACCACCACTGCGTCATCCACTACAATTCCCAAGGTGACAATGAAACCAAAGAGGGAAATCATGTTGATGCTTGCATCCATGGCGGGCAGCAGGAAAAGGGATCCGAGGACTGAAACCGGGATGCCAGCAGCCGTCCAGAAAGCTACTCGAAGTTCCAGGAAAAGGCCAAGGGCCAGGATGACCAGCATCAATCCCAGGGCACCATTTCCAAGCAACATGTTGATGCGTTCCTCGTAGTCGTCGGACCGATCAAAGGTGATGGTGATACCGACACTCTCCGGAAGCGTCTGGATTTCCTTGTCGATGAAACCTCTGACAGCTTTGGCAATGGTCAGCGGAGATTGGGATTCAGAGCTGTAGACAGCCAACCAAACCGAAGGTTTGCCGTTGAAGTAGGCTTCACGCTGGGACTCTTCGAAGTCATCCTTCACTTTGGCCACGTCGCGGAGCAGCACTTTAGTGCCGTCGGGTTTGCTGATGATCGGGATGTTCTCATACTGCTTGGCAACATCCTTTCTTTCTCGTGTCTTGAGCAGATAATCGCCTCCCTCCGTTTTGATGGAACCGGCCGGGACATCCAGAGCTGCGTTGTCGACGGCCGTTGCGATATCAGAAAGCCGGATGCCCAGGGCGCGCAATTGGGCTTGGGGAATTTCAATGTGGATTTCCGGTTTGCGGATGCCGCGAAGCTCCACAAGGGAAATGTCCGGCAGCGATAGAAGTTTTTCCTCCATCTCACGGGCGAACTGAATCAAGCCCTTGGTGCTCAGATTGCCGTAAATGGAGAGATACATCACCCCCCGGCGTCTGCCGTTGTCCAGAGCGATGGTGGGGGGGTCGGCCTCGTCAGGGAAGAGGTTGATGCGTTGCACTGCCGCGGTGATTTCCTGCAGGCCTCGATTGCGATCTGATCCGGGCACCAGTTCAGCGGAAATTCTGGCACTGCCTTCGCTGGCGGTTGCGGTGATTTCGCGAATGATTTCCATCGATCGTAACTCCGATTCGATGGGAAGGATGATGGACTGTTCGACATCTTCCGGCGAGGCCCCTCGGTAATCCATCGTGATTTCAACGACATCGAGTGTGAAGGTGGGGTAGATTTCCTGACGGATGTTCTGCGAAACAAGAAGCCCGGTGACGACGACTGCCAGCATCAGGAGATTTGCGGCGACATGGTTGCGGGCAAACCAGGAGATGATGGATTGTAGCCCGCCTGAGGGCAGCGTGCCTTGATCCGTCGGGGTCATGGCATGTGAACTGTTTGAGGATTCAGAGCCGTGCCTGGAACTCCTGACTTCAAGGGGCTGATAATTAGTCGATCTCCCTTTTCGAGGACCGGGTCGACGTAGACCGTGTCTTCAAGAGTCCATCGGATCTGTGCCGGTCGGATCTGCAAGGTGTCTTCCTTGTCTGCAACCCACAAGCTCTGGTCGGCCCGAAGAGCCGATTCCTGAATGGCCAGGCATTGCTCCAATTCGCCAGCAGCAATTTCAACCTTGACGTAACTTCCGAGTAAAAGAGGAGTTGCTACCTCGCGCTCAGGCGGCTGGATGCTTACGATGAGTCGTGCCATGCGACCTTCGCGCTCGAGGTCACTTCGTAAAGCTTTGACCTGACCTTTAGCTACCAAAATTTTGCTATCTCCTAATTCGGTGTAGACATGGACCGTAGCTCCTGGCTGATGGTCTATTGGGAGCTGGATGTGTTGGATTTGATCCACAGGGAGGGACACTTGTATCCAATACTCATCGGAACCCACCAGCGTGGCGGCCGAAAACCCGGGATCCAGCCGTTGTCCAACTTCGATATTTTCTTCCAGCACCCATGCATTGAAAGGGGCTTTCAAGACATGGCGTTGTAGCATCTCCTGGCTACGATCCACTAGGGCTTTTTGCCTGGCATGCGCCGCTTCCTGCAGTCGCATGGCCGAGAGCAGGGATGCGAGTTCGGTATCGGGAATCAGGGCATCGGATGCAAGCCGCAAAGCTTCTGTATACTGTCGGGTGGCTTCTTCAAGGTTGATGCTTGCTTGAACCAGCGCGGCCGAGGCCGCTTCCACGGCGATCGCAGCCAAGGTGGTGTCGACGGTGAAGAGTACCTCTCCTTCCATGATCATGCCACCTGGACGAAGCTTCGGATGCAGGGAAAGGGTCAACCCTGAAACTTCGGGTTCAATGGAGACACGACGGGCAGGGATGACCGTTCCGTGGGCTGCCACAAAAATCGGGTAGCGCTTCGGTGTCAGCTCCTGGACCTTGACCATTTTGGCTGCCTGCACTTCCTCCTCAGTGGTCACCTGGGGTCCCGTCTGAATCAGAAGCCAGGACAGGACAGTTCCGCCGGTGATAATGAGCCCCAGAAGCCAGGGTGAAGTCCTCTTGGTTGGGGCTTCAGGTTTCATGAGTGCCAGGACTCAGCCAAGGTGACCGCTTTGATCATGGCCTTGGACTTGTTGATCGTTTCTATGAACTCATCCTCTGGAACCGAATCACTGACCCATCCTCCGCCAGCCTGGACATGGGCCATGCCATCCTTGATCAACGCCGTGCGAATGGTGATGCAGCAATCCAGATTACCGTTGAACGAAAAATACCCGACGCATCCGCCGTAGGGACCGCGAGCGGTTTGTTCCAGCTCGCTGATGATCTGCATGGCACGGATTTTGGGGGCACCGCTCAGGGTGCCTGCCGGGAAGGTAGCCCGGATCAAGTCATAAGGAGTGTGCTGGGTTGAAAGGCGGCCCTCCACCTGGGAAACGATATGCATGACATGACTGTAGCGTTCGATGATCATGAGATCCTTGACTTCAACGCTTTGGTAATCGCAGACCCTGCCAATGTCATTTCTCGCAAGATCGACCAGCATCACGTGCTCGGCCCTCTCCTTGGGGTCGGCCAGCAGGTCTTTCTCATGTGCAATGTCCTGAACTTTGTCCTTTCCGCGTGGGCGAGTGCCGGCGATAGGCCGAATTTCGACCTGTCGATCTTCACAGCGGACATGAATTTCTGGAGAAGCTCCCACGAGGGAGAATCCATTGAGTTCCAGTAGGAACATGTAGGGTGATGGGTTGATGGATCGAGCGGCACGATAAACATCCAATGGCGATGCCTGAATGGGTGCGCTGAAACGCTGGGAACCTACCACCTGAATGATGTCTCCGGCCTGAATGTAGGATTTGGAGCGTTGAACATGTTTCAGGAAGGTCTCCTTTGGCATGTTGGCTTCAAAAGCTGTCGAATCGCTGACGTTGTGGAAATCCGCCGGCTGGTGCTGACAAGGTTGTGCTAGCGACTTCAGTAAGCCCTCAATGACTTCACAGGCCTTGCCATACTCTTCGCCGGCGCGAGTCGGGTCCTCCACCAAGGCATTAACAATGAGGGTGATCGTCTGAGAGACCCGGTCAAAGACAAGGAGCTGGTCAGCGATCATGAAATACATCACGGGAGTCTGGAGATCGTTCTGAGGCGGGCGCGGAACGACTGGTTCGACGTCATGAATGAATTCGTAGCCGATGAAGCCAACGGCACCGCCGCTGAAGCGCAAATCAGAGGGCAGGCTTCCGTTGACGGGTTTGAATCGTCCCATCACCTTCTCCACAAGTTCCAGCCCGTCCCTCATGTTTTGGCCTGACGGTGTATGCAGGGCGCCTTTGACGATGTAGCGCTCGGTGGTGATGCCATCTTCGATGAGTTCCACTACGTCTTCGGTTTGACGAATGATGGCGCGTGGATGGCAACCAACGAATGAATAGCGACCGAGGTGCTCACCTCCTTCAACCGATTCAAAAAGGAAGGATTCCCCGCTTCCACGGAGCTTTTGATAGGCCGAAACGGGGGTTTCAAAATCAGCAAGAATCGTTTTGCTGACCGCAATTATGTTACCCTCCTGGGCCAAGTCGATGAATCGATCTCTATCTGGAACCATCATGAACTGACCCGAGTTAATCCTTAATGAGATGGAACTTCCAGCAGTAAAATAACCTACATTCCCTTGGCGCTGAACTCCATTTTGGTTGGTGAATATCTGAAATGAGTGTCAGGGTGACTTTGATGGGTGATCCCGTAATTCTTATCTATGATGAGCAATGTGCCGCATATGCCGCTTCCGGACACCCGGAGCGTCCTCAGCGCGTATTGAGCAGTGCTGCTCGATTGCGTCAACAAACAAAGGTCTCCCTCGAATGGCATGCCCCACGTTTGGCTTCCCAAGAATCGATTCTCCGGGCACATCGGCTTGCTCACCACGATGCGGTTGCGACTCAAAGCCGCAATTTTGATGAGGATACCCCAAGCCATGAGGGTGTCTATCATCATGCTCTTCGAGCGGCCGGGGGTGCCATCGATGCTATGACGCATGCCACTGGCGGTAGAAAGGCATTCAGTCTGCTCAGGCCTCCGGGGCATCATGCTACACCGGAGAGGGCCATGGGGTTTTGTTATTTCAACTCGATGGGGATTGCCGTTTTGGAGGCTGTTCACCAAAAAGGTCTCCGGGTGGCCGTTTTTGATTTCGATGTGCATCATGGCAATGGAACCGAGGAAATGCTTCTTGGATGCCCGGAAACCCTTTTTGTTTCAGTCCACCAGTCTCCTTGTTATCCAGGAACAGGGCTGGTGCATCGTCCTCCCAATGCCCGGAACTATCCTATCAAGCCCCAAACGAAAGCAGAAGATCACCGAAAAGCTCTGCTAAGGGCTCTGGAAGATGTGCACGAATTTCAACCTGATTTGGTAGGGTTATCTGCTGGTTTCGACGCTTATCGTTTGGATCCTCTCGCTCAGGAATCACTCGAGATCGAGGACTATCTTTGGATCGGGAAGCATGTGGCCTTGTTGCCTTGTCCGGCCTTTGCCATTCTTGAGGGTGGCTACAGTGAGGAACTCGGGCACCTGGTGGAGGCTTTCATGCTTGGTTGGTCTTCATCGACTGGGGAAAATATGGACAAACACGGATCGAACCTTCAGCCCACGATGAGTATAAGATAGCCTTGCCATGGAACCCTTCTTGGTTTTTCCTCTAGTCACACCATGAGCGATCACGAATCACTATCACCATTGGGCTTTGTTCAAAGAAAGCTGCCATGGATTTTGTTCTGTGTAGCATTTTTGATCGGATGGACGACCATGTCGCAATCCGTCACACTGGACAGTTTGGTAGAGGTGAGCAAGGTGACTGGATGGGATTGGTCGCCCAAGGTGAGCGCCCCCGTTCAACTTTTGATGACCTTGCCTATTAAATGGTGGGTCCCTGCAAACTTACAGCTCTCCACGCTGAATCTGCTAACTGTTTTCCTTTCCTCTTTAGTGGTCTATCAATTGGCTCGATCGGTGTCGCTCCTGCCTCACGATCGCACCCGGGACCAGCGCGTGCGGGAACAGAGTGATTACTCCCTCCTGACCCTTACTTCGGCTTGGCTTCCGCCCGTATTTGCAGTCCTGACATGCTCGCTGCAACTGACCTTTTGGGAGCACGCCACCGCCTTGACGGGTGAAATCATCGATCTGCTCATGTTTTCCTTTGCCGTTCGAGCCCTTCTCGAATACCGCATTGGAAGATCCGAAAAATGGCTGAATGCTTTTGCATTGGTTTATGGCGTTTCGATCACAAACAACTGGGCAATGATTGGTTATTTTCCGCTGTTTGCCGTCGCGGTGATTTGGGTCCGTGGCCTTGGTCAACTTTCACTCGGCTTTCTTGGGCGCATGCTTCTTTTAGGGGCTTTGGGTCTGTCCTTGTATTTGTTGATTCCGTTCTGGATTGTTTCGGTGTACCCCCAGGCTTCAGGGTTTATCGATTACCTCACGCTGCAATTGGGCAGTCAAAAAAATATCTTGGCCAACTTCCCAAAATCCTTGGTTGTTGTCATGAGTCTTACTTCGCTGTTGCCCGTGATTGCGATGAGTTTTCGCTGGCCTTCCACTTTGGGTGATACCAGTGCTGCCGGGGCAATGTTGCAAAATTTGATGTTCAAGATCGTTCATCTGGTTTTTCTGGGGATCTGCCTATGGGTGATGTTTGACCCGCCTTTCAGCCCAAGGGAACGCGGCATGGGTCTGTCCTTTCTCTCCTTCTATTACTTGAGCGCATTGGCGATCGGCTATTATGCAGGTTATGTCCTGCTGGTTTTCGGGCCTTTGCCTGAGCGCTCAGCTTCCAGGCGCAAGCATCGCCAAGGCGGCGGATCCTTCCTCAATCCCGCATTCAGAGCCTTGGTATGGATAGCTGCAGCGGGCGTACCGGTGGCTTTGTTCCTTATAAACTATCCATTCATCAAATTACGCAATGGACCAATGCTTGAGACGTTTGCTGCCAAGCAAGTGGAGGATCTCCCGACAGGCAAGTCTATACTTTTCGTGGATGACAGTGTCAGGGGATTGTTGACGATGATGGGGCTGAGTATGAGCCCAACTCACAGCACGAAGGAGATTAGCCTTGT
>Ga0163179_10002849_pt1 | contig 11906 bp, 9 predicted proteins | sample AtlANTMetagenome_FD_109643 | JGI IMG/M metagenome (GOLD analysis project Ga0163179, IMG submission 109643) | Marine eukaryotic phytoplankton communities from the Atlantic Ocean - Atlantic ANT 2 Metagenome | ecosystem: Environmental > Aquatic > Marine > Oceanic | place: North Atlantic Ocean... | reverse complement strand
AGCAGGCGATTCAAGCGTTGCGAAGCGGTGAAGTTGATTTATTAGATCGAATTTTTCCGGCGGATGTTGAGCAGGTGAGCCGCGACGAAACATTGGTGGTTCAGCCCTATCGGATCCCTTCGCTTCATGTGCTTGTTCCGAACCAAAATCGACCACATCCGAGTAACCGAATTTTTCGCCGTGCGATTGCCTACGCGATTGATCGCGAACAAATTCTGAAGCGAGATTTGTTGGGTGGCTTTGAATTGTCCGGTTGTGAACTGATCAGCGGCCCGTTTCCATTGGGTATCGCAAGTGATGATCCGCTCAATTACGCCTACAACACCGATATCGATCCGTTGCCTTACGATCCGCGACATGCGCGAACGCTTATTCAACTTGCACAAATCGGCCTGGAAGTGACCGCAGAAAAGGCCAAGCAACCGAAGCCCCAACTGGATGAGATTGTCATTGCGCATCCCCCCAGTGATATTGCCAGAATCGCTTGTAATGAGATCGTTGAAGATCTCAAGCTGTTAGGACTGAAATGTGTCTTGAGGGTCTTGGCTCCGGGGGGAAGTCGCCCTGCTGACAATGATTGGGATTTTCTCTATCTCGATTACGTGATGGGCGAACCTCTCGTCGATGCGCGACGTTTACTCGCCTCGGACGGCTTTGCCGCCTGTGCTAGTCCTCATTTGAATCTGGCGATCAGACGCTTGGATCAATTAAATAAAGAAGCGGATGCCCCTGAACGATTGAGGGTCGTGCATCAAATCTGTTTCGACGATATGTCCGTCATTCCGCTTTGGCAGATTCAGGATCGACTCGCTCGTCGAAAGATTGTCCAGGGTGTCGAGCAACGCCCTGTTGCGACTTACCAAGACATGGAAAAGTGGAGCCTTCGTCTGGAAGAATGACATCATGATCAGATGGCTTTCAACCTGTGGTACACGTGGACCGACTAGAGTGATCTGGATCTTGGTCTTCGCGTTGATTTGTACGGCACCCGGATATGCTCAGTCGATTTGGGAGTTGACGCCCTACAAAGTCAAGACTTGGGTGGTGCTTGAGTCTCGTCCACTGATACCGCCGACCGCCGCAACGCAGCTCGATCGTCAGTTGCGTCGCTCTGCTGATTCGTCGCTTGGTGCGGTTTGGGATTTGCAAATCGAAGAAGGTCCTGTCGAATACCGAGGTGAGTTTTTCGCTCTTCAAGAACCCTCTCCCGATTCCGTGTTGACGCAATTTCCGGCTGTCGAGGGTTTCGATAAGCTGATGGTTGTGGTGGTGGTCTGCGACGATAACGGATACCGCGTCGACGTTGCCGAACTCGATGTGAGAACACGAGTTTGGAGTGCGTGGGCAAGTCGACATGTTGATACTTGGGCTCGGGTCGCCGATGTGACCTTTAGCCTGATGTGCGAAACGTTCGTTCCGCTTGCGCAGATTCGCCGAGTGGAAGATGATCAGGTCACGGCCTATGTACGAGCTGGAGCGTTGTTGCGTCCCGAGTCTTCCGCACGACGATGGAACGTGCCAACTGAAATCACAACGGGTGATATTCTGCAGCCCGTGATTCGACGGGCAGATCGGAATGGTAAGGTGAACTCTGACGGAGTCAAGCCGATTCAGTGGACCGTGTTGCTTGTTGAAGAACAAGATGGTGGCGAATTGATCTGTAAGACACTGTCGGGGTACAAGCAGCCCTTTAACGTACGACGTAGCGCTCGAGTCGAACAATTGGCATTGTTGATTCGACCCAAGTACGACACGACAACGCTCAGGCTAACCGATCGGCGAAATCCTGAGCAGCCATTGGTGGGCTACGATATTTACTCACGCAGGCCGGGTGTCGAGGTCTCGGAATTCATTGGTCGCACCGATTGGCGTGGCCTGTTGCAAATTGATCCCGATGAAGAGAGTCCGGTGAGAGTGCTCTATGTCAAGAACGGAAGTCGTTTGCTTGGCAAGTTGCCGGTGATTCCTGGGCAGATGCTGGAATTGACCGCCCCGATTCGCAATGATGATGGTCGACTGGAAGCGGAAGGAGTCGTGTTGGGGCTCAAAGAGAACCTGATCGATCTCGTGGCGAGACGCGAAGTCTTATCGAGTCGGATTCGGGCGCGAATCGAAGATGGAAAACTTGACGAGGCAGAAGAACTCATCGGAGAACTCGGACGACTCGAAACCAAGGATGAATTCAACAGTCGCATCGATCGACGCATCAGGAATAGCAGAGATGACGTCAGGCAGATGATCAACGCGTTCAAAGTTGAATCCCGAGCCTTGTTGGACAGGTATCTCGATCCAAGTCGAGTGCGAGAGCTGCAATCGAGGCTTGAAGAGGCTCGTGCAAGTGCGGGGAACGGTTGATCTCAAGGCTCTTAAGAACGGCGCTGATGGTTTTCTCGAAGCTGTTTTTCGCTGATGGCTCAAGCTGCTCGAGAGGAGCTCTCTGAAGCTGTCGCTTGGCCATAAATCTCGCAGGTTTACGGTGCCCTCTTCGGCTTTGTCGAAATTCCCCTTTTTTGAAGACGGCTTAAGTCGTACATTGCCTGCGGGTGATCGGGGACGCCCGTCATAGCGGTCAGTTGTGCGGAAGGATAGCGGTCGATGCCACAGAACCAGCAGCCCTTGTTCGGCAAGAAGACGCTCGTGTTGGGAGGTTTGCTCCTGGCGATTGGAGCGCTGGTGGTGCTGATTGGCGATCGACTTTCGCTGGATTACCTCGCGCAGCAAGAACAGGTTCTCCGCCAGTTTCAAATGGAACACCCATGGTTGGTGTATGTGCTCGCCTTCTTCGTGTACGTTGCCGTGACGGGGTTGTCATTGCCTGGCGCGACAGCTTTGTCATTGCTGTACGCATGGTTCTTCGGTTTTCTTTCCGCAGTGGTATTGGTGAGTTTTGCATCGACCGCCGGCGCAACTGTTGCCTTTCTTTTAAGTCGCTATTTTTTTCGGAATGCGATTCAGACGCGATTCGGTGGCCAGTTGAAATCGTTCAATCAGGCATTGGAGCGAGAAGGTGCCTTCTATCTGTTCACGTTGCGATTGATACCCGCAGTTCCATTCTTTGTGATTAACGCAGTGATGGGATTGACGAATATCCCAACGCGCACATTCTGGTGGGTCAGTCAGGTCGGTATGTTGGCTGGGACTTGTGTTTACGTGTATGCGGGAGCTTCCATCCCACGACTCGAACAACTCGCCGACCCCTCCCAGTTACGGATGCAAGATATCGTCGGGCCACGACAATTTTCCCAGCTATTGGATCAGGATTCGAAAAATCCCGCCGGAGTAAAATTGCGATCTGATTTGACGGAGCAAGATCGGCATTGGTTGGATGCATTCAGCGATTCTTCCGGCGACGTTACGGAAGAACAGTTGAATGCACTCGTCGCCATGATCAATCTTGTCATCAAACGCCCCAGTTTCAGTTTGGAGAACGGTCGGGCGCAGGTGAACGGAGAAGATGAGAAAGTGCCGGCCGCGGAACGTCAAAAGATGGAGAGGCAGGTGACCAAGGCCAATCGCGAGCTCTTGGTGAAAGCCTTCCCGGGATATATACAGCCGGTCCGGCCGATCATTAGCCCCCAGCTTTTGGTTGCATTTTGTTTGCTGGGGATTTTCCCGATTGCCGCGAAACGTACGATGCAATGGATTAGAGCCAAGAAACACGAGCCCGAGGATCATGTCGCGACTCATTCATCTTGAACCGTTCGACGAGCAGAACCAGAAACTTGAATCCCATGTCCGTCCTCCCAATTCGCGGAATCCCAAGCCCGACGGACGGTATAATCTCGTCGTCATCGGAGCCGGTACAGCTGGCCTGGTAACCGCCGCCGTGGCTGCGGGACTGGGTGCCAAGGTAGCGCTTGTCGAGCGGCAATTAATGGGCGGAGATTGTCTCAATGTCGGATGCGTGCCTTCTAAGGCTTTGATTCGAGCCGCTCGATCTGTTGCTCAGTTTCGTCGGGCAAGCGATTTTGGGGTCCAAGTCCCGGATGGTGTGTCCGTCGATTTCGAATCCGTGATGCAGCGAATGCGCACGCTTCGCGCAGAGATCAGTCAGCATGATTCGGTCTCGCGATTTTCGAACCTGGGGGTCGAGGTCTTCCTTGGCAATGGGCGGTTTGTTGATTCAGAAACCATTGATGTCGATGGGACTTGTTTGAAATTCAGTCGAGCCGTCATTGCCACCGGAGCGCGAGCATCCGCTCCGGCAATTCCCGGACTTGATCAGGTGTCCTATTTAACAAACGAATCGATCTTTTCGCTGACTTCACTGCCCGAGCGACTGGGGGTTGTTGGTGCCGGTCCTATCGGGTGTGAGTTGGCTCAGGTGTTCGCATTACTGGGCAGTCAGGTTTGCCTCTTGGAATCCGCACAAGGCATTCTCTCGCGAGAAGATCGAGATGCGGCAAGCATTGTCGAGCAGCGGATGAAATCGGATGGTGTCTCGATGCTCTGTTGTGCACGTAATCTTCAGGTGACTAGCGCTGAGGGTGGAATCCGGCTTGACGTTGAGGCTGACGGCGAATTTCATTCCCAGCAGGTGGATCAACTTCTGGTGGCTGCGGGCCGCGCGCCGAACGTCGAAGGGTTGGATCTCGAAAAGGTTGGGGTTCACTTTGACTTGCGGCAGGGAGTCCATGTTGATGATCGGTTGAGAACGACCAACAAGCGGATTTTTGCCGCGGGTGATATCTGCTCTGCGTTCAAATTTACGCACGCGGCTGATTTCATGGCGCGGACTGTGATCCGAAATGCCTTGTTGCCAGGTGGAGCGAAGATGAGCTCGTTGGTGATTCCATGGTGTACCTACACATCGCCGGAGTTGGCTCATGTTGGCTTATTGCCGGCGGATCAAACAGATGTGGATACGTACCTGCAACCGATGGCTCAAGTTGATCGTGCTGTTCTCGATGGCGAACAAGATGGCTTCGTGAAGATCCATACCGCGAAGGGAACCGATCGCATTGTCGCCGCCACGATTGTTGCTCAAAATGCAGGCGATCTCATGGGTGAGGTTTCATTGGCCATGACGCAAGGCATTCCCTTGCGGAAACTTGCGTCCGTGATCCATCCCTATCCCACTCAGGCTGAAGCGATCCGTAAAGTTGGAGATCTGTACAATCGCTCCCGCCTGACTCCGTTCGTGCAAAACATGCTGCGTCGATGGTTCAAGTGGAATCGTTGATGCCGCTCAGGGAAGCTCCCAGGATGGCGGCTTTAGAAGATCTGCAGAAAAGCAAAGGTGATCAAGCCGCCTGCCAAAAGTGACAGAGGAATGGCGATCGCAAGAGCACGCAGCACGCTGGATGAGACCTGCGCGTCATGGCCGACTGAACTGGGCGGTGGCGATGGAGGCAGCGGCGGAGCGAGGTCTGTCTTTGGTGGAAAAGTGTCCTGATTCGTAAGGCCTTCTGTACTTTGTGATGCCTGGCTGATTTCACCGGAACTCAGAGGGTCTCTTTCCTGACCGGGTAAACCGATCTCCTTCGATAACTCGCCAAAATCCTCGACGGTTTCCTCTCGACCTGACGGCAGCGGAGGAGGTTGCCATGGAGACTTCGACATTGTTGGATGGGGCAACGCCGTCCCGTCTTCCGCCCAAGGCTCAAGTCGCTGCACGACTTCACCAGCCGTCTGGAGGCGATCCTCTGGTGACTTCTCCATCATATCGGCAATCAGGTCGACGAATTCATCGCTGATGTCCGGGTTGAATTTGCGAGGGTGCCATGGTGTCTCTTCGCAGTGTCGTCGCGCTTTGTCCCGTGTGTTTCCACCCGGGAATGGAACCTTACCGGTAACCGCGTAGTAAAGAGTGCAGCCGAGTGAGTAAATGTCGCTCACGGATGCCACTTCGTTCGGGCTTGTTATCTTTTCTGGGGCTAGGTAATCGGCAGTACCGACAATCTTGCCAGCGCGAGGATCATTCTCCTCATTCAAAAATCCAGCAAGCCCAAGGTCTGAAACTTTCACCAGCCCTTCGGGGGTTACCAGGAGATTGCCCGGTTTGACGTCGCGATGAATCAGGTCTTCGGTGTGCGCGTAGTCCAGTCCTAGAGCAGCCTGGGAGATGACCGATGCACCCTGTTTCATCGTCAGCGGACCCTGGGATCGGACTAACTTTCGCAGGTCGGTTCCTGGGACATATTCCGTAACCAGAAAATAAACGTTTCCGTCGTGGCCAGCGTCATAGGCGCGAACGAGATTTCGGTGGTCAAGTTGTGCCTGCGTCTGGATCTCTCGCTTGAAGTTCGAGATGGCGTCGCTTGTCGATTTGCTCTGCGGCAATACCTTGATCGCAACCTGTCGCCCCATCATCTGATGAAGAGCGACAAAGACCTGTCCCATACCGCCTTGGCCAAGCCAGTCCGTGATTACATACGGACCCAGATTCAAACGTGAATTCCCCTGGCGTAACTGGGCGGCTTGATATCCCGTCAGGATACCCATCTCCGTCAATTCGTCCGCAATCAGCTCATCACCGACTTCGACCGCTGGCAACGCACTCAGCCCCCCCGTTTCGCGGACACGGTGAATTGCTTGATCAATCTGATCCTGCGATACCTGACCGCTCAACAGAGCAGAACGGACGAACGTGGATTGTTTTGAATTGACCACTCGAGCGGAGCCTTGCCCTCTGGAGGCAATTTCATGCCGTAAGAAAAAACGGTCCAAGATATCTTCAGTGTACCATCTTGGAATAGTTCTGAGTATCAAACCCAGAAATCGTAGGGATCTTTCGAGGATTGTGTGAATGAATCAACAGGGTGCGCGATGAACCTTTTCGTTGGAACATCTTATTTTGCCTGTTGGGCTGCAAATTCATTCACTTGCCGCGGCCAGTAGCTGGGGACGGGGGCCTCGATCTTGATTGATCTTTGTTGAACTGGGTGTTGAACCTGGAGGCTTCGAGAGTGCAAGGCAATTCCCTCTGGGAATTTGACTTGGCTCCCATATTTTCGGTCACCCAGGATTGGGCAGTCGACGGCTGAGAGCTGGACTCGAATTTGGTGTTTTCGTCCAGTGAGCAGTTCGATCTCGAGCAGAGAGCGATGTTGGCCAATGTCCCGAAGCGTTCGGTAGTTCAGCAGCGCTTCTTGTGACTCATTGGCATCGGGCCGACTGATGAGCACCTTGCGATGTCGCTCGTGTCGTTTCAACCAATGATGGAGAGTTCCCTGTGGGGGATCGATGTGGGTGTCAATCAATGCCCAATATCTCTTTTTCACCGATCGGTTGCGAAATTGGTCGCAAAGTCGATTGGCGGCTTTTGAGGTTCTGGCAAAGATTACAATTCCGGTAACCGGGGCATCAAGACGACTGACGACGCCGAGAAAAACATTTCCTGGTTTGTCGTATTTTTCTTTGAGGTACTGTTTTGCCAGGTCCACCAGGCAAGTTCGATCGGCAGGCGCCCCCATCGTCGGCACCGATGCGGGCTTGTCGATCGCGAGCAGGTGATTATCTTCGTAAAGGATACGCAGTGGTGGAGTTTGCATATTAACGCTGAGCTAGATGAGAAACGCTTAATCAGAAGCGACTGAACAGGAAACTATAACTCCCCGGCAATTTCGCCGACAAGGTCCAACATGGTGAGAAAACTGATTCTGGCGAGCCAGTCGCCACGGCGGCGCCAACTACTTGAAGAAGCTGGCTTCGATTTTGAAGTCATTCCTCCGCATGAAAACGCGGAGTGTGGGATTTGTAGCGGGGAAACGCCTCCCGAACTCGTTGCTCGTTTGGCATTCCAAAAAGCTCAGGACGTGGCCAAATCCTTTGTCGGAGATGCCTTGTTAATTGGATGTGATACGGTTGCCGAGTGTCAGGGGCAGATACTCGGAAAACCGGTGGATCAATCCCACGCAAAGCAAATGCTGAGCTTAATGTCTGGACGAATCCATCATGTTTTTAGTGGTCTCTGTATCTGGAGTCGTCCCGACGATCGGTACTGGTTGGAATTTGATGCGACACGTTTGCAGATGGATCAACTTGAGGAGGATCAACTCGAAGACTACCTGGAGACAGGTGCCTGGGAGGGAAAGGCGGGAGCCTTTGGTTTTCAGGATGGGCTCGATTGGGTGCACATCGTAGAGGGCAGCGAATCGAATGTTGTCGGCTTGCCGATGGAATTGCTCAGCAAAATGTTGTCGGCAGCAGGCGAAGATCAAAAATCATCCGGCGATATTTAGGCCAAGAAGACGAGGAGCGCGTGCGAGTGATGAGTGGACATCCTGGCTGGTTGTTGGTGGGGTTGGGTATACTATTGATCGTCTCAGGGTTCGGCTGGATGGCCTCTACTCATATTCCCTGGGTGGGGCGATTGCCCGGTGATATTTTTTACCAGGGCAAAAATACTCAGGTCTACTTTCCGATTGTCACCTGTCTCATCTTGAGCGCCGTCTTGACCCTGGTGTTTTGGCTATTCGGACGCATGCGTTGACGTTGGTTCGATGGTGATCGTCGCTGGCGGATGGAGAAGGTCAAATCTGTATGAGGATTTGACCTAGTGTGCCCTGACGTCGGGCTCGTACGGCAACACGCGAATCATTCGCTGCGCAGATCAAGTGCGATGCGATCACGGCCATCGCACTGTGTGACTTCGCGGAGCCTTCGTTATCGGCGTCGACGACCGATGCTCCAGAAGCCGATCATTGCTAAGGCAAGCAGCAAGATGGAGGATGGTTCGGGGACCGCTGCCACGGTTGCGACAGGGCCCTGTTCGAAACCGCCGTCGATAAAGGCCGTGACAAAGTCGCTGGAATCAAACTTGAGGTCGCCATTCCAGTCGCCTTCCTCCCAGCCTCCATTGATCGCACCTTCGACTTCGTACTTTCCAGCCTGGAAGGCGGAAACAAAGTCAGTACTTGAGAACTCCCCGTCGAGATTTGAGTCACCAAACCAGGTGCGTTTGAGATCCTTAACCCAGAAGGTATGGTCACTGGTGTCAAGGTCGCCATCCTGGTTCACATCAAATTGCGGACGATAGTCACCCGTCTTAATTTGAAGCGTCAAAAGATTGATGTCATTGGCGGTCAAAAGTCCGTCGCCATCAAAATCGCCCGGTTCGCCACCACTCGGTTCGCCAGTAATGGTCAGGCTGTCAAAAACCGCGAAAGCAAAATCAGGGACCGGGGCGACTGAGCTGAAAATGTCCCACATCGTGAGAGCCACACTTCCTTCGAGAGCGACGTCGTCACCGATCGCAGTGTCAATCGTTCCGATGCTCAGGTCATCGATTGCGAAGTTAGCGATTCCATTGTCTGCATCGACATCCGCCGTAAAGATGTGCCATCCAAAACCCAGGGTGCCATCCGGGGCAATGACGTCTTCGTTGGGGACTTCAAAAAAATCATCATCGAGTTGTTCTACCGGTACCTCCATCCCCAGAAACGCTTCCACGAGATCGATGTCATTGTTGTTCTGAGACAAAATGTCGTATTGTCCGCTCTCGATGAACTGCTCGGCGCTGTCCTTGAAAAGGCGGTAGTCGCGAGACGAGTCGCCATCGCCGTCAGCGATCAAGCCGGCGCCGTTGATCACATCTCCATCCGGATCGTGGCCGATGAACAATCCGCCATATTCGGTGGTGCCAACTCTTCCTGGGTCGGCGTAGTAATTGATCCAGACCGCGGCGGAAACCTCGTAGTTTCCGCCGAAGGACAAATCTTTAGGACTGACTGAGATTGCCGCTGCTGCACCGACGTCAATGTTCGCCGCGAGCCGGATGCCCTTCGAGTCGTCGCTGCCCGGAGCATTTGGGATACCGTAGATGCTGTAGTCGAAGCCGAAGTCGACGCTCGTGTCATCATCTTGCACAGTGTTCCAGAGAGCACCGTTGTTCATGTTGACCTGGATGGTGTCTTGAGCAAATGTTCCTGAGCTGAAGACTGCGAGAGTAAGCATTCCGTAGCAAAACAATCGACTCATCATCCACTCCCATTCTTTGGACCAGGGTTGTTGTCGAGACAATAAGTTGGTGTCGCGCGTTGTTCCGTCTTTCGCTGGGCGCAACGGGGATTTCTTCTAATGCCCTGATTGTATCGATGATGTGGATGGCGCGTACTCCAATATTCAAAAGGTTGACGATGCGATCATTCGCTTGAACCAGATCGACGTTTTAGGTGTTCAGATTGGTTGACGGATTCAGTCGGTCCGGGAAAAGTGTTCAATCGTTGTAGGGATTCTTTGTATCCGCGAGGTCCGTGTTTATAGTGGAATTAAATGTCCTTTTGCATCCTTTTGGATAAGCGCACCTTCGAGCTCTCATTATGAAGTTGTTTCGTAAGCAAAAAATGTTTGGTACTGCCCTGCTCTTTTGTTGGGTGGTATCCACGGTTGAAGCCCATGCGGCCGTCTCGATTTCCGAATTGATCGCCTCTCAGGGATCGGTGGTCTCTGGTGACACTCGGTTCGACCAATTCAGCTTTTCGTCGACCGGAGATATGCCTCCAGCCGACCAAGTGATGGTTGTTTCGCGTGAGGATATTTCTGGTAACTACGGCATTCGTTTGTTTGGAGCCTTTCTTGATCATCCAGGCGATGGTCCATCGGAGCTAACGGTGGGTTATCGCGTTGCCGTGCTCGATCCAGATCGTCGTATCGCGGGCGCCACGTTGGCGGGGAATCCGACTGCAATTCGTACCGGAGCGGCCGTGATCACGGAGACATTCGGTGATCATGGGCAATTGCAGATTTACGACGAAAATCCCGGCTCCTCGAAGTTCGTCGATTCGATGACGTTTGATGAGGCCCTGCCTGAGCTTGACGTCGAGGTGTTGCTCGTCGCGGAAAGCCTCGTCACCGGAGAGAATGGCGGTGTTACGATCTCCTTCGTCGATCAGAACTTTTCGCAGTCCGTGATTCCTGAGCCGGGTTCCATCGTCGTGTGGATGGGCATGGCTTTGCTCGTTGGAGTTGGCTCGGTGAGCATTCGCTATCGGAAGGCCGTCAAGCGTTGCCGCTAAAGAAGACGCATCCACCCTACACGTGAAACGCCTGGCGACAAACCAGGCGTTTTTTTGGGGGGATGGATTGAGCTCCGAAGGGGTGATCGCCCGCTGTCATTAGGGAGCGATCAAGAGTCGACTCGGTTGTTCCAGGTAGGATTTGATGTCATTCAGGAACCGTGCCGCCATTGCTCCATCGACCAAACGATGGTCATAAGAAAGGCTCAAGGGCATCATCAGTCGCTTGGTGATCTCGTCTTCAAAGATTACCGGCATTTTGCGGCTGCGACCCAGTAACAAAATCGCGACCTCCGGCACATTAATGATGGGGGTACTGTAGGTTCCCCCGATCGCGCCGAGGTTGCTGATGGTGAACGTGCTGCCGCGCAGATCCTCGAGCTTGAAATCATTGGTTCGAGCATTTTCAGCGATTCCCGCCAGAGCTCTTGCGATATCTGGAATCCCCAATTCGTCTGGGCTTCTTAGAGAGGGGACGACAAGACCTCGCTCAGTATCGACTGCGATACCAACATTAACGTAGTTTTTGTAGATGATTTGCTCGTTGGCTTCATCGATGGAGGCGTTGATGGTTGGATTCGTTTTCAGGGCGAGTGCTACTGCCTTGATCACGAAGGGCATCGATGTCAGCTTGATTCCCCTCGAGGCATAATCTGCTTTGCTGGCTTGGCGGATTTCCTCTAGTTCGGTGACGTCTGCATCGTCGAAGTTGGTGACCCGCGGGCAGCTCGTCCAGGACTCGTGCATTTTGCGCGATATTGTCTTACGGATTTTTGTCATCCGTTCGACGTGGATGGGGCCCCAGTCATCGGACGAGGTTGAGCTACCTGCACTGGGAACAGGCGGAGTCGCGGGGCTGGCAGGATCAGCTTGCGCACGGGGCGCCGCCTTATCTGAAAGTGCCGCAGTTGAGGTGTGTCGTACTACCGCGAGCACGTCTTCGCGTGT
>Ga0163179_10002848_pt1 | contig 11908 bp, 7 predicted proteins | sample AtlANTMetagenome_FD_109643 | JGI IMG/M metagenome (GOLD analysis project Ga0163179, IMG submission 109643) | Marine eukaryotic phytoplankton communities from the Atlantic Ocean - Atlantic ANT 2 Metagenome | ecosystem: Environmental > Aquatic > Marine > Oceanic | place: North Atlantic Ocean... | reverse complement strand
TTGAGCATTAGTATTAGTATTGTAATTTCCTGCAAGATAAAGCATCTGCGTAGTAGCAGCATTTACAACCTGAGTTCCTGATGCAAGTGAAACAGACTGAACCCCATCAATATCATAAGTCCGTGCCGTTGTAATACCAGCAACAGATAAACTACCACCAGAAGTTATGCTACTAGTAACTCCTAAGGTATTATTAACTTCTACGGGTCTGTTTGTTGTGATACCAACTGCAGAATAGTTTGGTAAATGATTTATACCATCCTCTTCATGCCAGAGTCCAAATTGAGCACCAATAGGAATAACCCCATGGTTTTTTTCCTCACCTACAAGTAAATCATAAGTGGTTTGTCCAACTGATACTCCTGCATCATTTGTAATCGATGTATCTATAACGTAATAATATTGTGGCATTTCTTATCTCCTATTTGTTAATACTATAGATTGAATTATCACCTGGATAATCATCCGATGATTGACCTTCATATTCTACAATAAGTTTTTCACCATCTTTTCTTTCACCATGAACCAAATAATAACAATCAATATCAATTCCATTACCAGATTTAATTTTAATCTGACTTCCCCATTCAATTCCCTCAATAATTAAATCCTGAGAGGTTCTAATTTGCGTGAGAGTTACAGTAATCGATTCCGGATCAACTAATCCTCTCCAATATTCAGGAAGATCAATAACATTTTTCTTCGTCAATCTCCCCCTATGATAGACTCCAGATTCAGGACCCTCTAGACATACATGTCTCAGTCTCCACCCTTTTTTGTTTGGGTGTGGAATATCAAATGGTTTTCTTGAGGTTAATGTAATGCCTTGAGCACTAACCTCACCACTAATAATAATATCTCCAGTTCCAGTAATTCCTGGACTGTTTATTTTAAGTCCATCAATCTGCGCTGTGGAGTGATACCAGGGAGTACATGCTTCCTTCGGATAATCCTCCTCTTTTCCATTACCTTTAAAAATATAGTAATAACTCCCAGATGGTTGACCCCAAGTCGAATAATCAGAACAGTCTTTTCCACCCGAACCCGGTACGTATTCCATTGACATAATTAAACCTCCCTCTTATCGTAGTGGTATCCAGAAACAGAATATTCATCATTGTTTCCTGGGTAATCTGCTGGTGACTCACCTTCATACTCTGGAATGAGTCTCTCCCCATCAGATCTAGTTCCGTATATATGATAGAAACAATTGATTGGCATACCTCCATGTGCTTGGAGATAAACTTTCTCTTCATCAATTCTTTTTACAATCACATTTTGATGTGCTCCAATTGGAGTTAGATTAACTGTAATTGTAGTCCAATCAACTAATTCTTTCCAATATGTAGGAAGAATAATCTCATTCTTATTAGTAACTCTACCTCTTACATACACATCATTAGATGGTCCTTCAGGGCAAGTATGTCTAAGTCTCCATCCTTCTTTAGTTGGGTGTGGAATGTCAAAGTTCTTCTTTGCAGCAAGAACATGGCCGCCACAATTTGAGATTACATTACCTTGAACTAAACAATTTTTACCAACAATAACATCTGCATTTGTTTCCACATTACCAAGAAATCCAGAGGGTCCAGATACAGCAAGTGAGAATGGATTACTCGCTGGACCATAACAAAATCCACCTGGGATAAGTGGTGGAATTAAGTTATCACTATTAGTCAATGGTCCAATATTAACTGTTCCAAATGGAATTGGAAATTGTGTAGGGTTTCCTATTACAACAGGTCCTTCTATACCTGCAGAACCATTAACTCTAGTGACACCTTCACCAATAGCAGGGAAAATACCAGTACCAACTTTTATTTGACCACCAATATTGGCGTCGTCTAAATTAAATGACATTTTTACTCCTTATGCTACGTTTTGTTGTTGATTATATCTTTGACCACCAACCTTAGAATCTTTAACTGCAACTGCATCACTCACACCACTAATAATAGATCCATACATCTTAAGACAACTATTTGCAATTACTTCAGTAATACCAGACGACATAACTTTAGTATTAACCTTAGAGTTAATAATAACTTTTGCGCCAAACATACTAGCAGTTTCTGTAGCAACTATTTGCACATTACCTTCATCACCAGCACCACATGCAAACATTTCAATACTGTCTGCTTGTAATCTTATTTTACCATTAGTTGCTATAATGTCAATATTACCATTCTTTGCATTAATCATGCAAGTATCATCTGCCTTTGTCCTATTACTTCCACACTCAACTTGGAAGTTTCCAGGAGACATAGATGTTGTCCACCCTTTCCTAGGACCATCTTTATCCATAGAAAAGAAATGTTCACCATCAGATGCTTGAAGCAAAATGTCTGATGTTACATCCCCTCTCAGATGAATTGATCCAAAAGAAATTGCACCGTGATCATTTCCCCACCCAATAGCAGTATAATTATATTTTACACTGTTACCACCACTAGACTTATCAAGATTTACATGACCTGCAGTTGACATTTTTTACCACTAAAGTGTATGAACTATTTAACACCCTAAACAAGATTATCAGGTGTGTTGGGTATGTTAAGTCGTGGATCATTACTGGTGACATCAGAACCCTGTCTAAGGATTGCAGATGCTCTTGTAGTGACCTGACCATCAACGCTCTCTTGAAGAGTTGCATAGACCTGAACAAGGTCTCCTGTGGTCTCATAGACACCAGCATAGAGAATACCATCCTGAGAGAATGTTGATCCATAGTATGGTCTTCCATTCACATATCCAGTCTGTTTGAGTCCAACCAAATCTGTAACCTGAAGTAGTTGATCTTCTGGTAAGACAAGTTCAGGAACAATCACAGGTTCAAATACTGGTCTTCCTCTAAATCCAACACCAGTATCAGATGGCATTGTTATGTTTGGATATTCTGTGATTCCATAGTAAGGTCTATCTGATGGTTCCACTCCATCTACAGTCCCAAAAGGTCCAAGTATTGGTTTGAGTGGTTTTCCATCTATAAGAACTAGATCATCTGGTCCATAATTAATTCCAGGAGAGGTTGGTATAATTTCTTTAAGAACTAACGTAACTGGAGGACCACCACCAGGAGGAGTTGGATATCCATTACCTGGCTCTTCTGCAATAATATCTGTAACAACACCAGTTCCTTCAATTACTTTAGGACATGGTGGTGGAATAATAATTGCAGATGCACAGAGTGGATTTGCGGTCCATGGTGGTGTAGAAAGTACCTTCTTAATATCTTTAGTAATTCTAAGAGCAAATCCTGTTGGATTGACATTGAATATTATTCCAGCTCCTGAGTCATTTAACAATTGCACTCTAACTTCATATTTTCCTGCACTCAAATCAACAAACTGAGTGATTGGTTCTCCTCTAAAAGATTTAGATTCTAAAGACTTTACTCCGTTAATGAATAATATAGCTGCATTATCTGCATGGAATTTCAATTCATATCTACCATTTTCGGGGAAGTCTACATTAGACCAAGTAAAATCTTTATTTCCTATTATTTTTGGGTTGGGTGAACCAAGAGGAGGAAAGAATGGAGATATATTATTTTTATTCATAAAGTCACTCCATCTCTTATCAATATGCCTAAAGATATCAGGTCCAGAGTAAGTCACACCATTTTGAGTGGGTGCTGCCTGAATTGATATGGATGCAGGTTTGGCAGATTTAAATTCCTTTCCCGACTCTGCACATATATCAATTACTTTTGTTACCTTACCCGATTCATCAATGTTAGGTCGTGGTAAAGGAACAAATCCTTGCTCATCATCATCTTTATCAACTTGCCAAATTGATCGTTTTGGATCATTGAATCCATCGGCCTTGCCAAAAGCAAATACACCCCTCGACTGTTTATAAAGTCCAGGTGCAACAAGAAGATCTTTATTATACCTCCATCTTGTTTCTGTAATTATATCCTTTGAAAAATCTGAGAGTCCCCTAATATCACCAGCTTCATATGCTTCTCTAGCAGTTTTATATTTAGATCCGGGTAATTGTTTTTTACCCCAGTTTATTTTCCCGATAGAAATAGAATCTATTGCTACACCAGCATTTGATGGATCATCATCATATTTGAATTCAAGTGTTGCTTTTTCTCCAATCAATTTTTTACCATCGTCAGAAAACACAGCATCACCAGATTTTATTTTAAAACTAGCGTTTGAATCATTGCCATCACCATCAATGAAATCTATTCTTTTTTTATCACTAGAAACTTTTAGTTTTTTATTTCTAGGATGTAGACCATTATAAATGATTACAGATTCGCACCGTTCAGCTGGTTCAGCAGGATTTTTAATTTGCTTACCCGCCCAATCTTGAGTGCTAAAAATCTTTTTCTTAATTAACGTTGAATTCTCTTGTCTAAAGTTTTCAACCTCAACAGTAATAGTATGCTTTCCCGCAATAAGTTTTACCTTTTCAATCTTTGGCGATGAATTTTTAAATCCCTTCAACTTATAGACTTCTTGATCATCGATTAAAATCCTTCCTGCATTATCAGCAGTTCCTTTAATACCATAGAATCCATCATAAGGAATCTCAAGTGGCCATGTGTTTTCATATGTGACTCCACCACCACCATCACTATTGAGAGTGTTGAGTGGAGGTAAAGGTGATAGTGCAAACCTATTTGTAAATTTACTCCATGCAGGATGATTTACAGGCCACCATTTCTTTTGACCACCAGGGAATCGTGTTGTCCAGATTGGATTCTTTGGACATCTTCCTTCACCAACGGGAATAGGTGATTCTGGAATAGGAGGTAGCGGTGCATCAATTGTTAATGCAGCACCCATCGGATTCTCATTCCAAGATTTTGGAGAAATTCTTCTAACCTCTGGAGAAGACAACTGAATATTAATGGCAAGTGCCATTGGATTAATTCCTTTAACCGATGAAGGTTGTTGGTTTTTTATCTTAGTGATAGAAAGATCTGCATTCTCATCAAATCCATTATCAATATTATCATCATACTCAATTGTATTTCCATTATTTTTTATAACGGATCCAGTCCCACTAGATGATCCTATTGTATCTACAAGATATTCTCTCCCCGCCTCAAATATATCAGACCCAGTAATTACTTCTCTTTCTTTATACCCACTCCCAGATCTACTTCTAGACAAAAGAACATAATCATTTGGAGGAAGACCAATTTTAACTTTAGATGCAAAGACTCCGGACACTCTTGGATTATCATCTACTCTTAACTTAAAACTAATCTCTGCAGTTCCAGATCCATCTACCTTAAGATAGTTTTTACCATTACGATTTACAAATCTTGCAGTAATTCTATTTGATTTTGGTTTACCATCACCATCAAAAGAAAATCTGCCTCCAGGTACTTGAAGTAAGTCTGCTTTGATTTTATACGTACCTTTCTTAAAGAATTTGGTATGGGTTGTTTTTTTCATACCATTTTCAACATTTACTACATCTCCCTTACCATTATCAATAGATATCTTTGCGAAATCATCAACATCAACCTCAATATTATAATTTCCATCGGTAGGAAAATCTATGTTGTTCCAGCGAATTGTATGTGTTCCTGCATATGGATTATCATCTAATGGTTTTCTAGTATTGAATGGACATACCCCAAAGCCATTAAGAAATCCTCCACGACCATAAACATTTGTTCTCCAAAGTTTTCTATCTGCCTTGTTGATATAATCTATTGTATTGAAGATTGTATCTGAAACAGATGTTACATTAGATCCAGATATACCAGAAGATGTTGAAGACGTTGATGAATTAGGCGCACCTTTAACAACAAGAGTTTTTGTATCACTACCTTTTTCACCTCTTTGGTCTAATACTACACCACCAACTGAAATTTTATCTACAGCAACTCCTGCAGTTCTGGGGTTGTCATCCCATTTCAATCTTAACTTCACATTACCTGGACCATCAGTTATTAATCTCTTTCCATCATCAGAGAATCTAGCATTATTTGTAGAGGATGCGATTGAAAATGTAGAGTTGATGTCATCACCATGACCATCTTTCATTTTAACCTTCTTCTTATCACCACTAACGATATAACCACCTTTTCCGACTACCTCTTTGGTTTCTTTTGACCCTACTTTGATAGTCTCAGTCTGATCACCTTTCCGACTACTTTGTCTCCAAGTTTTATCACCAACTTTTATACTCTTGACGGCAACACCAGCAGTGCTTGGATTATCATTCCACTTAAGACGTAGAGTAACATCCCCACTTCCCTTAATATCAAGACTTCTTCCATCACTAGAGAACTTTGCACTTACTCCAGGAGAAGATGACATAATGGTAAACTTTGCATTAGCATCACTACCATCACCATCTTTTAATCTAAGTTCTTTTCCATTACTTGCAACAATTATAGGATTATTTGCACTGTTTAATCCATCAAATTCTATTGGATATGTTCTTTCACCAGAAACCGGTTTAGTAATTCCACTATTCAATCCATGGTAGGTGATGGTTAGGTCTTGTGGTTTTTGAGGTTTTACTTCCTCTCTTATTGGAATATTATAAAGATCAATTTTGATTCTATGAACACCCTCTTGAATTGTTTTCTTAATAATATTTTGTGGAAGAGGATCACCTCTAAAATTTCTTGCTTCAGTTACAAGTTCGTTATCTAAGTAACATCTAGCAATATTGTCACCCATACCTCTAAAAGTATATTCTCCGGTGTAAGGAAAGTTTTCTTCCCATTCCATAGTTGCTATGTATCCAGCATAGTCACTACCACGAGCACTTGATGCTGGAGTAGGAGAAACCGCATAGCGATTCATAAAACTATCACCAAGGTTTGTTCCTTTAGGAATATAACCAGCTACTTTTGCAGAGTGAGTTAAAATTGCTGATCTGACTTGCTTACTAGACAACCCAGTGCCAATCCAGTCACTGATTTCTTTTGCCGATGCAACCCTTCCCCATCTTGCTCCATACCAAGCGGTAATTTCTCTAGCAGTAGGAGAACCATCTCCACCAGGAGGAGAATTGGACCATGCTACATGAGAAACATGATGAAGAACCCGAGTTGTTTTATCTCTAAAGGTGACTGAGATTGGATTTTCTTTTCTTGTATGCCAGAAAGGATTAATACCTTGCCTTAAAAAATCTTGATACTTATTAATCTCCAACTGAATAGGATCAGCAGCCAGAGTTGCAAATAAATTAGGATCCCAATTTCCTAAGATCTCACCTGCTACACCATATCTAAGTCCATACCCAGAAAGTTCTGTTCCATCTGGAGTTAAATCATATATCTCAAAGTCTTCTTCTTGATCAAAGTATTCTGTGGTTGGTGGCAGTTCACCTATAATAGTTCTTATAACAGCACCAGACCCTCTCCTACATGAGTCTATTAGTTTTGCTTTGGGTGGATACTTATATCCAAATCCACCACTTACAACTCTAATCGCAAGTAAAGATCCATCTGTACCAAAAATGGGGGATCCTACTGCACCTACACCACCACCTCCACTAAGGAATAATCTTCCTCTACATCCATCATCATATGAAACATTAACATCACTACCAGTTTGAGTTTCACCAGAACCCGTCCCACTAAGAGGAGGAAATGGTGCTCTTTCTCCTGGTCTTAATCCTTGAATTCCTTCACAAACATCACCATCAACATCCAGTGCATCAGGAGTCAGTGCATTTACTTCATTAAGCGTTAAATATCTGGTTGCATCTCTAGTCTTAAGTATGAACATCGTGCCTGGATTTAAGGCAGCATACTTATTTGCTTCAAGAATACTTATATTCTGCACATATCCTGTGTCGGGATCAATATACCCAACACGGATGTCTTTCTTAGTAGCAGGTCCGAAGATATTGAACGACATTCGGTACTATAATTTACTGTTCATCATAGTGATATTTATCATTATATTTCAAGAGAATCTATGGCTGCTTGTCTATCCGCTTGCTCTGCTGCAGTCAAGGGTCTGCTCGTAATTTCTGATGTTTCTGGATTCACAGTAGTTCTTGGAGGAAGTTGACCTGTTCTGCCGATTTCTCTTTCCTCTTGTATTGCAGCAATGACTTCTGGATCTGTCGCCTTATCCCCAACCTCACCACCAGAAGTTTTATTGTTTACATCTGGTGTTGATCTATTAGGTTCAACCATTTTTTTAGATTCCTCTCCTTCAATACCTTCTTCATTTTCAGATATCTCTTTAGTCTTTTCATCAACAGATTTAGAACTTGGTGCCTCTCCCTCAGTCTGTGCATCACCACCCTGACAGAATGTATAGAAGTCAGAAGCAGCAATAGTTGGTGTCAGTTCACAACCAAAAACATTTAATTTAATATTTGTAAAAGAAAGAGCTGATGTAAGACTTCCACCAATGTCTGGAATCAAATTTTTAACATCTAAAAGTGTAGTGACATCTGCAATTCCGGCAAGAGTATCATTAATATCATCAAGATATGAATTTAGATTATCTACCAAATTATTATTAGCATCATCTATTTCAGGTCTTGATCCTGCTAATACTTGAGCAGTAATGGTTTCTGCTGTACACATTGGAATATATGGATTTGTAGTTGCTCCAGCAGGATATCCATTTTCATCCTCACCTTTTGTTGCTCTATCAGTTGCTTCTTTGACAAGTCCTGGTAAATCTATTGCACCTGCAAGAGCAGATCCAATTTTGTCGGCAAGACCCTCAGTCATTTTAGAATATAAACATCGAATCAAATCAGTGAATACTTGCTTCATATCAGAGAATTGATATCTCATACTTGAAGGAAGTGCTGCTACAACTTTTGTTAGTGCTTTATTTAAAGTCTTCATTACAAATTCCATAACCTTATCAAAGATGACTTTCATATATTTTGCAATCTCTTGTGCAAAATTTTTCATCAGTGCTTGTAGATCACTAATTGTATTAGTGACAGCATCAACATAACTTTGAATTGCTTGAAGATATGAATCAATCTTAGTGGTTAAATTATCAATCGCAGTTTGAATACCTTTAAGTGCAGAAGGTACATGTTCTTGGGGATCTGGTTTTAAAAGAACAATTTTCTCGTCACACTTTGCTTGTCTCTTAGTATCTGCAGAAGTTGTTTGATGTATCCCATCTGAGTTTTCATTTGTTGCACCAGGTTGTCCCGGAGGTGGTTTACTAACTCCTAGATCATTTGCAGGTGGGGTTGGTCTTGCACTTCCTTTTGGTGGAGAAGCACCATCAGAGTATCCAGATGTTGCTAAAGTTCCAGGAGTTGTATTTGTAACTCTACTGGTTCCAATTTTTTGATTTAATGCTGTCTGTGAGTTATTACCAAGAACTCCCATGATGACAGGAACTTGTTGGTCCTGTCCATCAAGGAAGAATCCAAACACCATATTCCCTTGTCGGAGATTTGGTGTTGCTTTGGATGCCGTCTGTCCACCACCCGCAGTGATAGGATACATTACATTTGCCCAAGGCAATTGATCATCAGGGATTGTTTCTTGTCCCTGATCATGAAGACCAATAATTCTTACCTTATATCTTCTACCCCATCCAGGAATACTATCTTTGTTTGGATATTTTCCTGCATTAATATTATCTCTCCAGGTGGAGTCGTCAGCAATCTGCCCGACCCACCATGAAAAGTTTGATCCAAGAAATCCAGGATTAAATAGTGATCCTCCTTCCATCAGTCGTCGTACATCCTACATTCGTCAGCATCTGGTTCCATCTCGCAGAATAGTTCTAGTGCTGTAGGATCATGATGATCTCCTGCTTCAATATCTTTCTTATGATTCTCAACATAGACATTGAGTTCAGTTAATTCACCTTCAATGTGACGACGTTGTTGGGGTGAAGTAGTTGGATCTTCAAGGATCTTTTTATCTACTTCAATATGCTTTTCTACACTTTCCATTTTTAATTTGTTATACTAGTTTTGCTTGGTTTTCCAGTCTTACCAAATGAATCTCTTGCTAAAGATAGTTTGGTAAAAGTTCCTTCAGTTACGTGAATGTAATGCGTAAGTCCTGCTATAATATATAGTCCACTATTTTGCTTGCTTACATTCTCTGCTTTTTTCTCCTCCAGTTGTGGTACATCTAAGTATACCATCTCTCCGGCATGAAGGGAGAAATCTCCTGGAATCGTGACATTAGCCGTAGAAGAAAAGAACTGATTATATCTCATGATTGACTGATTTAAAATATCTTTATACTCAAAGTTTTGTTCATCTTTCTTTTCAAGTTGTTGGGTTGTATCACCAGTTGCTAGTGTTCCTTTATCAAGGAGGTAGTAAGTTGTTCTTGTAAATTCTTTATTTGCTTCTTCATTATTAAATTCATCATTAAGTTTAGGTAGTTTTTTTCCACCAAGTTTTAAAGAATCTTCATCTGTTGCTGCATTAGGAGTTACAACTTCATAATATGTGGTGAATGGATCAAACAACACTGTTCTTGTTGAGAAGGCACCCATCTTCAACTTGTTCTGGACATTTACATTATTATCCTTTGAGTATTCCAGTGCTTTTAGATCATAACCTTCAGGTATTCCTGGAGTTTCATTGAAGATGATTGATTTCTTTTGCTCTTGTGCAAACAAACTATCAATAGATTTGAAATGATATCCATCTGCAGTCTCAAAGAAAAAGTATCCTGCACTCTTTCCTTTCTTTTGATTTTGTGATGAAATTGATTTTCTTGACAACCAGTTGATAATATAAAATGGTTTCTTATTATTACCAATGTAATTATAGTTGTTTAGTGTCTCATCTATATCACTAACATCTTTTTTAGTTTTAAGTCCAATACTATTTCCCTCAGTTAAAAGTTGCTTGACATGATCTGATATTTTTCCATCATATCTTTTTGTAATTCTTGTTTTTTCATTTCTTATAAACTCTGCCGAAACTAGATCAAGTTGAATTTGAGTTTTTCTAGTGTCATCAGATATAGGTGTGACCTTATTGACATACATCACTAGTTCAGGTTTATCACCAATAGTAACCTTATTATTATCTTCAAACTTTAATACAACTTTCTCTTGTCCTACAATTGGAAGTCCTTCTAATATACTTTCTTTAATTTTATCAGAACTATTTGTACCAGTATCATTAAATGTGATGGTAGCTCTAAGTGTATCACTCATCAAACTCTCAAAGTATGCAATAGATATCAATCCACCAACCAAATTCGCAGTCTTACCTGGATCTTCATTGGAAACAATTACTATTGATTTTGGTATAGATGGTACAGATGACCTTGGTGTTACTGCGTCTGACATTTAATATTACCTCTTACTTATATTTAACAATTAGCATAAACACTAGCAAAGGGATCTTCACCTCCAACAGGAATAATGATCGGTGCTGATGATGATTTTTTCTGTTGCATTGCACTAGCAGGAAGTTGATTTTGATTTATAACGACAGTTGATTCACCACTTGCTTCATACGGAGCAAAATCTGAAATTGCTTTCATAACTCCTCCTTCTGTCTTTGCAGCATTAATTGCAAGAAGCATTGGGGTTACTTTAGCAATACTACTATCATTATCAATAACAATTTCCTTTCCTTCCTCACCCAGCATTGCCATATGTGGACCATCAAGAGTCATTCCACCTTTCCTATATGCTACATGAACATGATCACCATGATAAGTAGGATCTTGCTTTGCTGTTATAAGTTCAACAGGAGATACATTTTTCATCTTATTAAACTGATTAATCACATCCACAATTGGACCTTGCTCATAATCCCATGCGCCAATATCAATTGCTCTACCAGAATAATGATATGAATTTGCAGAGTGTCCTCCCCTTATTCCACCAAAATCTGGGTGTTCTGTGATTGCTTGATAATCTTTTGGACTTGAGAGTTTTGATTCGATAAATTTACCTGCTTCACCTGCAAGATTTGATGCCTTCCCAGTTGATGCAGTTGACCC
>Ga0163179_10002847_pt1 | contig 11920 bp, 10 predicted proteins | sample AtlANTMetagenome_FD_109643 | JGI IMG/M metagenome (GOLD analysis project Ga0163179, IMG submission 109643) | Marine eukaryotic phytoplankton communities from the Atlantic Ocean - Atlantic ANT 2 Metagenome | ecosystem: Environmental > Aquatic > Marine > Oceanic | place: North Atlantic Ocean... | reverse complement strand
GCCCGTCAGGTTGATTACATACGATTGTTCAATGATGCGTTTAGTCCTTCTGAGTCACATGCGGTTTCGATTGATAAGCCGGTAACTCCTGATTCGTTTAATTTTGCTGACACGTTGTCACGAGTTGTTTCTTACGTGCGAGCCAATACAGATTCTTTTGGCTTTGCAGACGCTGTTGATTCATTCGCATTTGGTAAAGGACTGGCCGACGCTCAAACCATTAACGAATCACTTAGCTCTAGTTTCTCTATAGCAAAAACCGACTCAACTACTCTTACGGAAGCGCCAGCCCAATCTGTCGGTCTGGCTAAAACAGATTCTTTCTCCTTTGGTGATACAGATTCCCGAGTCGTTCAGTTTGTTCGGACATTTACTGATGCATTTGCTCTTGATGACGCAGCCACCGTAAACGCTTTCGCCAAAGACTACAGCGGAAACAAAACCAACATATTTAACTTTGCTGACTCCCAAACCTTTGGAGTTGGGAAAGGACTCACAGACAGTTTTTCCTTTGCGGACGATCCAGATTTTGATGTCAGCAAGGGGCTATCAGATTCAGTGTCGATGACTGAGAACTTCAGCTACGCACTGTTTAGCAATGCTGCGTTTAACGCAGCTCAAATCAACCTATCGGCATTTAATGAATAGAAGGAAGCAATTATGAAAATTCAGTCGGAAATGGAGATGAAAGGTCGTTTGACCATTTCATTGAACGATGAAGTCGTTCAAGAGGTAGATAACCTCGTAGTAACTGACGGCAAAGAGTTTGTCGCAAAAAGGATGTCTGGAACCACCTCTGGTGTGATGTCAGACATGGCAATTGGCTCAGGAACTACCGCTGCTGCAGCAAGTCAGGCTGCTTTAGTGAATGAAGAGGCAAGAGTTACGCTGACGGGGACACCTGCGGGCGTGGTTTCAGGTGCAACGGTTACCTATACAGCGACATTCGCAGCGGGGTCAGGTACTGCAGCAATTACAGAAGCGGGCATATTTAACGCCAACTCGGGCGGAGAGATGTTGTGCAGGACTGTGTTCGCAGTTGTGAACAAAGGTGCGAGCGACAGCATGACGATCACATGGGTCGTGACCGCTTCCTAGCATGGATATTTTAACGATATTCAACATTGTCACTGCAATTGTAACGGCTGCGTCTGTTATCTGTGCCGCCACGCCCACACCAAAGGATGATGCGTTTTTAGCGAAATACATCTACCCGATAGTGGAGATAGCGGGCCTACAGATAGGCAAGGCCAAGGACTAGGAAAACCTGATGACCGTAAAGTTTACGAACAACGCGAGTAGTACTGTAGGTACAGGTATCAATACGTCAGCTACGTCACTGACGGTAGCGTCCGCTTCTGCGTTTCCGCAGTTAGCCGGTGCTGACGACTATTGTTATTTGACAATACAGGGTGCGACTAGCACAACCCGAGAAGTTGTGAAGGCTACCGCGTTAAGTAGTAACACTTTTACGATTGTCCGTGCTCAAGACAATACCTCTGCTGGCACATGGTCGGTGGGGGATATTGTCGAGCTAAGACTGACTTCTGCTCTTTTGCAGGATGTGATCGATCAGGCGACAGTCGAGGGAATTAAAACTAATTTCCAATACATTCCTACGTCCAATCAGACGGCATTCGACGGGGCTGATAACTCTGGCGACACGATGATTATTAACGATGCTGAATTAGTAAACGTTTATATGAATGGTGTCCGCCTGGTTCAAGGCTCTGACTACACCGTTAGTTCTTCAAACAACCGGATAACTTTAAGTACAGGTGCAACTACCGCTGATGTAATCGACATCGAGGTATTTGGTAACTTCGTTTCTCAATCTGGGGCGGCAGTGTCGATAACTGGCGGTGCGATTGCTGGAACCGCGATCACCACTGGATCGATAAACAACACTCCCGTAGGTGCCACGCAAGCCAATACTGTTGCGGCAACTACGCTTACAGCGAACAGCCTTGCAGTCGATAACATCACGATTGACGGCAATGAGATTGATGTTGGGTCTGGAAATTTAACTCTGGACGTTGCGGGAGACATCATCCTTGATGCTGATGGTGGGGATATTGTATTCAAAGATGGCGGGACGCATTTTGGATCTATTTATCAAAATTCCAATAATCTGCTCATATATTCTGCCGTTGCTGATGCAGATATGTTGTTCCAAGGCAACGATTCAGATGGTTCAAATCCCTTTACAGCGCTGACCCTTGATTTTTCTGCAGGCGGCAACGCCACATTCAGCGGCAGCGTGGGAATCGGGACAGTGCCAGCAACAAAGTTTGATGTGATGGCGGCGGGCGTGAACCAGTGGTACATACGAAACTCAGATAGCTCTGCGCAAAACAATGCAATTGTGTCACTGCGAACAGGCGGGTATTCAAACATAGCTTTAGATGGTGCGACGGTTGATTTGAAAATTGCTGGTTCGTCAAAGGTGCATTTAGACAGTAGCGGCAATGCCACCTTCAGCGGCAGCGTGACTGCGGATGGTTTAGATTTGGGGGCTACAACGGATGCCGCTTCGGTTTCCACAACCGCGTCTGATTATCAGCTTCAGCTAGGAGCCGCCAACAGTACAACCGGAGACATTGGACAAAACATATCTTTTGACTTTAGTGGCGTCACTACTGCTTCTATAAATAGTTACGACGCAGGTGCAAGTTCTGCAACTGGTTTAGCATTTTTTACTGGAACTAGCTCCACTCTAAGACGATTTTTAGATATCGGTAGTGGCGGCGATATCAGTTTCTACGAAAACACAGGCACAACGCCTAAGTTCTTCTGGGATGCTTCTGCGGAGTCGTTGGGCATCGGGACTAGCAGTCCCGAAACCAAACTTCATATTTCCGGAGGAGATCCCTCTATTAGATTACAAGCTGGAGCTTCGGCGGATGCAAGAATCGATTTTGAAGATAGTGGCGGAACGGTTAGATGGTACTCGGGATATGATGTAGATACAGGTAATCTTGTTCTAGCTGCTGATGAAAGCGGATTTGGCAGCAGTAATATCATTCTTATGAATGATAGCGGCAACGTGGGCATAGGCACAACAAATCCGGTAGCTCAACTCGCCGTAGGTGCTGCGGGCAGACGGATTGAAATCGCAGGAAGTGATGGCGTTATTCGCGGTTATGATAGAACCGCATCTTGGGCAAACATTGACTTTGAGGCGGCTGGATACACTTTTGACGCCAGTGGCTCACTTGCGCTAACAATTGACGGCAGCGGCAATTTGCTTATTGGAAAAAATGCTGCAAACAACGGAATAGCTGGCGTTGAAGCCTCTACCGCTGCTTTTAATGCAACCGTGAGCGGCGACACGGTTTCTCGTTTGAACCGACTTTCAGGCTTTGGTGAAATTTTACGTCTTCAGAAAGATACAGCTACCGCTGGCCGGATTGGTGCTGCTTCGGGACCCGTGATGTATGCGGTTTTCAATGACGCAACATCAAACAATGTTGCCGCGTTAAAAGGGGCATCTGCCGGAATTCTGCCCTCAACAAACGCGGGTGCCGATAAAGACGCAACCATGAACCTTGGTAGCAGCAGCGCTCGCTTCAATAACCTTTTCCTATCCTCAACAGCTATTGTTGGATCAGGAAGTGCAGGGGTTGGCGGCACTCCTGCGGATGTTAATGGAACAGAGATTGGGAAGGGCTATATAAATTTAAACCGTGATGACACCGCTTCTGCAGCGCAAATTCAATTCGGCAAAAATGGAGCAGTAGCTGGGTCTATTGTTACTACAACAAGCACTACCTATAACACTACTTCTGACCGTCGCCTAAAGACAGACATCGAAACCATCACTGACGCCACAGACAAGCTGATGGCTATGAACCCCGTTTCTCATAAATGGAAAGCTGATCCCGAAGCGGATGCAGTCCACGGCTTTATCGCACAGGAAATGATGGAGATCGTTCCAGAAGCTGTATCAGGTGACCCCGAAGGCGAAGAAATGATGTCAATGGATTATGGGCGGATTACTCCTGTAATTGTAGCGGCACTGCAAGCGGCAACTAAGGAAATAGAAAAGCTAAAAATTAAAATTGAGCAATTAGAGGCTAATCAATATGGGTAGTACAAGAGTAAATGCTCAAGGGTTTGAAGCTACGGCTCCTATTAGAACCTACCTTAGTTCCCCAATAAGTGGTTCTCGTATTAATTTGGGTTTTTGGGGGGCGCCTGGAGGCGGTAGCAATACGTTCTTACATTTAAAACTCAACTTACCCGATAACGGTAACGTAATGGTGAAGTTTGAGTTTAATGGCTATTACTATGATTCCTACAACATTCATAATTCCGTTACATTTTATACCTACCACGGCACTAACAGTCCTTATGTTCCGTCTCTTGTTAATTGGGGAGAACAAGGGGGAATCGTAAATTATTATTATTCGTCCGACAATAAAGTTGTGATTGTATTAAACACCAGCGCAGATTACACAGGCGGGTTTTTATATTGCCAAACAGGTAGATCACACGCGCACCACTCCATAGAGGTAGCCACCTATTCAAGTTCTTCAAGTAATTCTGGGGTTTATTAAGGACAGATTATGGAAACAAATGAAAATGCCTCAGTAACACAACAAGAATTCATCGAATTCCAAAGGGAAGACGGAACCATAGAGTTCCGTCATCCAAATTACGACCAGCTAATGGCTGAAGCTGATGCGCTGCCACCAAACGAAGCCCCCACAATTAGTGCTGAAGATATTGCAAAAGGCGATTTATTAACTGTGCGCCGCACTCGCAATCAGAAATTGGCTGAAACTGATTGGTGGGCAAATTCAGATATAACGATGAGTCAAGAGCAAATCGATTATCGGCAAGCTCTAAGAGATATTACAAAAACGTATGTATCCATGACCGATGTTGTCTGGCCGACGAAACCAGAGTATTAAAAATGACTAAAGCAAGAGAACTAGCAGAACTCTCCAGAACCATCATCGATACGAGTGACGCTACGGCGATCACGATCAATGCCGATGAAGAAGTCACCCTGGCTGATGACTTGTTCCTAGCGGATGGAAAGAAAGCCATCTTCGGTGCTGATAGCGATCTGTCTATTTTTCATGGTTCAGGTCACTCGTATATTCAAGAAAACGGCACGGGCAACTTAAAGATAGGTGGCACCAATCTTCATTTGATGAATGGTGCTTTAACCGAGTATTACTTTGCTGCAAATGAAAATGGCGGTGCATTTCTTTACTACGATAATGGTCTTCGCCTCGTAACGACTGCCTCTGGTGTTGAGATATCGGGGACGTTATCGGCAACTGGTGTGCTCACCGTCATCGACGGATCGACCTCCGCTCCCAGCATCTCCAACGCAGGAGATAGCAACACTGGTATCTATTTCCCAGCCGACGATGAGCTTGGGTTGTTGGTTGGTGGATCTCGGAAACTGCATGTCACTTCAAGTGGAGTGGACATCGAGAACGGGACTGTAGGGGTTGGCGTAACGCCACACGCAACAATACCAATTTCCGCTTATGCACCCGATGGAGCCGGAAATATAAAGCTTACGCGAGCGGGTACTTCAGAAAATTTATTGCTGGGCACTTACTATGTAGCCGCTACGGGCAACGATTTAATTTTAAGCACCACAGGCGGCATGACTTTAGATGCAGACAGCGGGGTTATAGATTTTAAAGATGGCGGCACAAACATTGGTCGCATAGAAAACGCATCAAGTGATTTCAAATTAGAGTCAAGGGTACAAGATAAAGATATTGTTCTTGTAGGAAATGATGGCGGCACTGGTGTTGAAGCTTTGCGACTTGATATGTCTAATGCAGGTGCAGCCACTTTCAGCGGCAGCGTGACTGCTGGAGGCGCACTAACAATCAACACTGGAAATAACGGGGTTCCAGTTATTAATTTATTGCACACCAACGCTGCCGCAGACAACTTTGCTATATACGCGGGTACTCCAGGGGTAACTAACGGTGGGTTCACAATTAGAGATGTCGATGCATCATCGAATCGACTCGTCATTGATAGCAGCGGCAAATTGCTTGTTGGAAAAGGTTCCAGCAACTACGCCTCTGAGGGTATTGAGCTACGCCCAAATGAAGTGCTAATAACCAAGAACGGCTTAAACCCTCTTAGCGTTAGAGGGAGCGGAAATGGCTCTTTTATTTCCATCAATAACGCTGGCACAAGCGTAGGGTCGATTGGTAGTGAAGGTGGCGATAGTCTCTTTGTTCAAGGAGGCGCAGCAAGTGGAGCAGGACTGTTATTTCATGGTACTGCGGGAAAGCTACTGCCTGTTAGAAATGGCGCGTCTATAGATAACACTATTGATCTTGGACAAAGTTCAAGAAGATTTAAAGACCTTTATTTATATGCTGGTACTTTAAAAGGTCTTCCATCGGCGACTTCAAGACTCGTAATTGATTCAGCGAACACTGCGGGTTATTTAGGCGTAGCGGGTACAGAATACTTCGCTTGGAACACAACGGATATAAGACCTACCGCAGATAACGCATATAATCTTGGTGTAAATGGTGCGTCGTTCAAAGACCTCTACCTATCAGGCACAGCCAAAGCAAAAAGTTTTGAGAGAATTTGGCACCTTATAGACCTGTCGAGTTTAGATTTTTATACATTTTACCCCGTCTCCTTAGAAGGGGCTTCCTCTGGGACCAGTAATACATTTGAATTATTCAAGTACTATGGAAATTACAACCCCGTGGTCAACGGCACCACAATGCTTGGTTCGGTCAGTATGAAAATGGATATAATCGGCAACACATGGGGAGGCAATCCAATTATGAACCTTGTTCATAATGTAAACCAACAGTATCGTTCCATGCTTGGTGCAATCGGATTGAGAGGCTACTACCGTGCTATTATATGGCTTCGTGGGGGGTATCAGTACCACTATACATCCAACACGGGTATAAATCCTACCGTATACAGTTCCGTCCAGACATTCTACAACTCACCATATAACTATAATGTTGGACCAATATCCGAAAATACTATGATCGGTAACTCCGATTATTTAGGCACAACCACAGTTCTTGGAATAGTAAGTAAGTCAAATTTACAGCATTGGTCATAAGGAGGGATTAAAAATGAGTGAAGTATCAGATGATCCAATTATAGAATCCCCATTTCCTCCAGAAAAAGATTTTGAGGATTTGACGGACGAAGAAAAAGCAGCGGCAGTGCAGAGGTTTGACTCCACCCAGAGAGTAGTGTCAGCACTACAATATTTAAAGGACACAGACTGGTTTGTGGTTAGAAAATCTGAAACGGGTAAAGAAATACCCGCTGACATTCTTGAAGCTAGACAAAAAGCAAGAATAGACGCGGGTAATATCTAAAACTGAAGCAGCACAGACTACTGGCTTGCCTGAGGGAGTTAGTAACACTAAACTGAAGGTCCACTAAACCTAAGCGGGGAACGCTAAATGGACGATGTAACACCAACTGATAATGAACCGACCTTGGTACTTCCTGATGGAAAAACTTACAAGGTTGCTGATTTATCTGATGAAGTAAAAGAGATTTTGGCTCTTAGGGAAAAGGCTCAAATTGAGTTGACCGATTCCAGAAGAAAAACAGCTCTTTATGAGTTGGCTTTTATGGCGACGGAAAACTTGGTTCAGCAAAAACTTTCTGAGAACGAACCAATGACTACTGAAGCACCAGTTGCAGAGGCCGTTGTTAACTGAGTAAGCGATGTACTTTAAGAGAGATAGATTTTCAGGGATTGCCCCCGGTGTGGCACCTCGATTGTTGGCTGATCAATTTGGTCAAACGGCTCAGAATATCGATTTTGAGTCAGGTCGACTTGCCCCTACGACGGCTAATAGTTCCAGTGTTCAAACACTGCAGAACGGTGGTCGTCGGTCTATCTTTTACTATAGAAGTACTAACTGGCTGGAGTGGACTGCGGACGGTGTAAAAGCCGTTCCCGGTCCTATTCCGAATGACACCAACGAAAGACTGTATTTTACGGGTGATAGTTATCCGAAGATGGGCACCGTTTCGTCTATGGTTGCGGGGTCTTCTGGTTATCCATCAGTGGCGTATCGTTTGGGTATACCTGCGGCGAGTGCTGCTCCTACTATTGCAAAGAGCGGGTCGGCATCTGCGGAAGAAACACCAGAAGACAGAGTATATGTTTATACATTTGTAAGTGTTTACGGTGAAGAGGGTCCACCCAGTCCAGCTTCCGGTGTGTTGCAAGTTACGAGCACTGAAACAGTCACAGTCACAATGCCATCGAGCGAGCTGCCTGGATCTAGTTCTTACACTAGCTCTGGTGATTTTGCGATGGGCAGTGGCGCGTTAAAAAGAATTTACCGCTCGAACACAGGTTCAAGTTTTACAGATTTTCAGTTTGTAGCTGAAGTCGCTATTAGTGCTACGAGTTACGCCGACAACATTGCAACCACCAGCCTTGGTGAAGTGTTACCTAGCGGCACATGGATTGGGCCACCTGATGACAACAGCTCTTTATACCCCGATGGACAAATGCAGGGTCTGTGTTCGGTGGGCAACGGAGTCTTTGCAGGGTTTAGCGGTAAACGTTTTTGTTTAAGCGAACCTTACCTGCCCCATGCGTGGCCGATTGGTTACAGGATTACTTTAGAAGAAGACATTAAAGCAATTGCTGCTACTGGTAATGGAGTTGTCGCACTAACCGAAGGCACTCCTTATTTTATAACCGGAACAGATCCCTCGGCTATGACTCCGATTCAGGTGGACATAGCGCAAGCTTGTGTTAACACAAGGAGCGTTGTGGATATGGGTGGGTTTGTTTTGTATGCAGCGCCGGACGGCCTGGTGGCTGTGACGAACACGAATGGGCAGGTAGTAACTAAAGGTCTGATTTCAGCTAAACAATGGAACGCTGATTTTTACCCTACGATTATTCGGGCATTTAGACACGAAGATACTTACGTTGCTTTTTATAACAACGGTGGAACGTTAGGTGGATGGGTATACGACCCCCGAGCAGAGGAAGCTGCCCTTTCTACTTTGTCAGTATCTGCTGAAGTTCGTGGCGGGTACATGGACCCGAAGGATGGCGAGCTGTATTTGATAGAAGCCAGTACCGTCAAGAAGTACCGAGGAGGCACAGCTTCAAACACGCTCAAATGGAAGTCTAAGAAATTCGTAACGCCAAACCCAGTGAGCATGTCGTGGGTGTCGGTACATGCATCGTCTTATCCAGTCGGCGTGAAGGTCTGGGCTGATGGGACACTTATTGCTGATTACACTTTGAGTTACTCGTCAAACGTATACACCCAATCGACGAGTACACCCTCCGGTATTTCTAATGGTTCGTTAAGAGAACCCATAATGAGACTTCCATCGGCCTTGGCCCTCGAATGGGAAGTCGAGGTTAGCGGCGCGGTGTCCATTAACGAGGTTTGTTTAGCACAGTCGATGGATGAGATCCGTGGGCTATGACGGTCAGAACAAATAAACCTACAAAAGTACCTGCAACTCCTCCGGTCCCAGCCAGTGTATCTCCCGAACTTAGGCGTTACTTAGAACAAGTTACAGAGACCATCGAGATCCGCCTGGGAAGACGGGGGGATCAAAGAGACAGGGCTGTAACTTTAAGGGAACTAATAGATAGCGGCCTAGCAAAAGACCTTAGAACAAATCCTTTTGATCCTAATAACAGTGGGAATACCGGGTTTGTTATCCCCGGCGGAACTTTACAAGACCTTGCTGTACCTCCAGCTCCAACTGGATTTAGTGCAAACGGGGCTTTTAGTCAGGTTAATCTGAGCTGGGATTACCCAAAGTATGCTAATCACTCGCTAACTGAAATATGGAGACATGATTCTGACAGTATTGGAGATGCTCAGTTAGTCGGGGTGCAAGGTGGTCGCTTTCATGTAGACCCTGTGGGTTCTGGGTTTAGTGGTTACTACTGGGTACGGCACGTAAATACAAGCGATGTGGCTGGGCCGTTTAATGCAGCGGCAGGCACGTTAGCCCAGACTGCTGTAGATGTAGCTCATCTGCTAACTCTACTTACAGGTGCAATTACTACTGGTCAGTTAGCAACGGCTTTATCGACAGAAATTTCAGACGCCACGACAAACATTACAAGTTTGCAGAACACTTACGGTAGCACGGCTGCGGCTGCAACCAGTGCTGCAGCGGCGGCTGCTTCTCAGGCTGCTGCTCTTCTAAACCAGCAAGGTGCAGAAACAGCCAAAAACTCGGCGGTTGTTGCGAAGACTGCTGCTGAAACAGCTCAAGCGGCGGCGGGAGTCTCGGAAACTAATAGCGCGAACTCAGCAACCGGCGCGGCTGGAAGTGCTGCTACTGCCGAGTCCCATAAAAACACAGCGGCAACTGCGGCTAACAACAGTGCTGCTTCTGCTGCTTCAAGTGCAACACAAGCTTCAAATGCGGCGGCTTCAGCTACAGCAAGTAGTCAAAGTGCAACCGCAAGTGACACGGCGAAAGTTGCTGCTGAAACAGCAAAATCAGGGGCGGAAACCGCTGAGACCAATAGTGCTACTTCGGAGACAAATGCCGCTGGATCAGCCGCGTCTGCTTCGACGAGCGCCACTAATGCCGCGACTGCTGCTGGCAATGCCGCTACGAGCGCCACCGCTGCGAACACTTCGGCTGCAGCGAGTGCCGCCTCGAATACATCAGCGGGTCAAAGCGCAACTGCTGCGTCCGCATCTCAGTCAGCCGCCTCGACAAGTGCCGCTAATGCCTCTACTTCGGAGACAAATGCTGCATCGTCTGAGACCAATGCTGCTGGATCAGCATCTGCTGCGGCATCAACAGTTAATGGCTTAACGGCCCGATTGAACAATGTAAACAACACAGGATCAGGCGGAGCAGTAACGGTTGAGCAAGCGTATTCAGTATCAGCTTCTAATGCGGGAGACATCAACGATCTTGAAGGTCAGTACACTGTAAAGATTGATAATAACGGGGCTGTTGCTGGATTTGGTTTAGCAAGTTCAACTACGGCGGCTGGAGGCATAACCTCCGAGTTTATTGTTAACGCAGATCGCTTTGCGATTATGCGAGGCGGATCAAACACTGCAACGGCGACTGTGCCTTTTACTGTCCAGGCAACTGCCACGACTATTAATGGTCAGAGCGTTCCGGCTGGCGTTTACATGGCAGACGCCTTTATTAAAAACGGGTCCATACTTGCTGCCAAGATTGGCAGTTTAAATGCCGACACAATTTCTTCAGGGACTGTTAATGCTGGTCGTATAGGCGCGAATACAATAGATGCATCGAAGTTAGTTCTTGATAACGCGACAATGACTTCGCAAACCATTAATGGGGTGCCAACTCTTATTGTTAATGAGCTGAACGCTAACAAATTAACTTCAGGTGTTTTAAATACCAGTCGAATTAACTTAGACGGGGCAACGATTACCGCAAACTCCAGTGGACAGATTCAAATCAAAGACCTTGGGGTGGATACGCTGCAAATTAAGGGTCAGGCGGTCACTATTCCGAGCAGCGATGTTCTAGCTACAAATTTTTCTTTGACTACGAGCTATCAAAATATTTTAACGATTAGTTGGACTTCTACGGGAGCGCCTACGGTTGTTTTTGTAGTCGTAGAGTGGGACGGCAGCGGCAATGCTGGGGGCTATACCGGATCAGGGCAGTTAAAACACGGCAATACAACTGTTCAGAGTTTTAGTCTGAGCGGAAACAATAACGTTGTTTATCGCAGAACTATGATGATGAACATTACTCCGAGTGTCGGCGTTAACACGGTTACTTTGACTGGAAAAGAGAACCAATCTTTTGCGAACTCAATTGAAGTTGCCGCCACAAACACTTCGATCTTTCTTTTGGAGACTAAGAAATGAAAAATTTCATTGTCTACAACAGTGATGGCCAGATCCTTAGATACGGCGAATGCGCTGACGGTGATTTG
>Ga0163179_10002846_pt1 | contig 11921 bp, 7 predicted proteins | sample AtlANTMetagenome_FD_109643 | JGI IMG/M metagenome (GOLD analysis project Ga0163179, IMG submission 109643) | Marine eukaryotic phytoplankton communities from the Atlantic Ocean - Atlantic ANT 2 Metagenome | ecosystem: Environmental > Aquatic > Marine > Oceanic | place: North Atlantic Ocean... | reverse complement strand
GACGTCGACGGTCACGACATCCGGCGCCTCCGACAGCGCGAAACCGGGCAGCGAAGGATCGACGCCGTCCAGAGTCCATCCGGCGAGATCGAGCAGGGTCGTGGGCTCGACCAGGTCGAGTTCGCCATATTGCTCGAGCACCATGCCTGGGATGGTGAAGCTTTCGCCACGTTGGGAGGGCGTCGCAGCGGCTTGGCGTCGCTCCTTGTGCGCGGCGATCGATGCGCTGGGATCGTTGTCACCGGCCAGAGGGGCGAGGATCGCGCCGATCTGGTCGAGGACTTCATCGCTCGCTTCCGGGTCGATAACCACGGAAACCCCCTCACCCTCACCGACGATGGTCAGGGCATCGCGCACTTCTAGTGGCATCGCGGCGACATCCGGCGCTGCGGGAAGCGACACCGGGGGAAGCGGCGAGCGCCCGGGCATGGGCAGCACTGCGGCAGCTGCATCAGCAGCTCGCTGGGCGATAATCTCATCGCGCGCCGTGCGCTCGTCGAAGCCCATCGCGACCAGAGTGTCCTTGAGCTTGTTGGCGGCGGCGTGGAAGCCGATACCCGTCACATGGGCGTAGGCGCGATTGAGCTCCTCGACTGGTCGGCGTTTTGCGAAGGGCATGCGCAGCACACGCCCCAGCAATTGCTCCACCGCCGTAGCTGATTGGATATTGGCGACTGAGCAGAACACGTAGGCGAAGGAGCAGTCCCAGCCTTCGCGTAGCGCTTCGACCGTGATGACATGCTCGATCTTGCAGTCCGGGGCGAACAGATCGATCCCGTCGAGCCCCCGCTGGTCGCCCGTCGCCACCGCGATGGCGTCCTCGGCAATGCCATGCTCGATCAGCTTGGCTTTGACGACATCCACAGTGGCTTCAGCCCCTTCGGTACGCGCCTGTGCCTGGTAGAGCGCGATGGGCCGTATCGGCTCGTTCGCTTCCGTTGCAATGCGGTCGAGACCGGCGCGCTGCTGCAAAGCGTGGATGATCGCCGATTCCCACCCGGTGTGTTGCGTCAGGTGGATCGGCAGCTTGATCATCTGCTCCGCCTTCAACTCGTCGGCGGTGGCGGACACGATGACGTTCGACTGCAGCGGCGTCGCGGTGAATTCGATGATGGCCGAGGGATCGAGGCGCGCGCCCGTTTCTTCGGACAGGCCGGTGACGAAGTTGTGCGCCTCGTCCACGATCATCACGGGCCGCACGAGACGCATGACATTGGCGAAGGACCAGCTGATTTCGCCCGGGCGCTTCTCCGCGGTGGCGGGATTGCGCATCAGCCCACCCGGAAGCGTTCTACCCTTGAAGAACGCCTCGAAATTTTCGTCGTCCTTGTAGACGTTGCGCTGCTCCGCCTGCGCGACGCGGAAGGACTGGACCGTAGCCACGATTACGTGCGCCATGGTGGCGACGTCCTGCGGTGTGATCAGGCGCCGCTCTTCGATCCCGAGCACACGGACGGCGCCGCCGAAAGGCTTTTCCAGCGCAGCGCGGTAGGGGTGACCAGGCGTCTTGAGCGCGCCCAGTGTCTGTTCGGCAATCTTCGCGGAGGGCACCAGCCACAGGGCCACAGGGTATTGCGGCGCGTCCATGCGATGCTTGTTCGCGATGCCGACAGAGTGTGCGCCGAGCAGCGTTTTTCCCCCACCGGTCGGCAGGCGAAGGCAGCAATAGGGCACGCGAGGCAGGCTCTGCAACGGCTCGTATGCGGAGGCGTAGAAACCCGGTTCGCCGACCTGGCAGGCGATTTTGTAGGCGACCGCATGCGGCTTGGTGACGGCTTCGGACAAGAAGACGTCGAGGGCATCGAGGGCGCGCTCCTGATATTTCTTGAGCTGCATCAGCGCGCCTTCACATCGTACGGGGTTTGCTTGAAGGTGACATTCGCCGCCTTCAATCTTGCCGACGGCACCTTGCAGGCTTCGCCGTAGATTACCCAGGGGCCATAATGATCAGGAAGCTGCGCCTTCAGGTCCGCGAGAATGGGCGGAGTAAGGACGTTGCCGCCTTCCGGACGCCGATCGCCGAGGATACCGTTATAGAGCAACGCATACGCGATGCCATCGTGCACCCCCAGAAGCGGCGATGTCGCAGCCTCGCTGCGGGCGGCAGGCTGGCCGGTTTCGGCGAACCAGATGTGCGCGGCGAGTGCGTCGAAGGCGATGTCCGGCTCGATCCGGCCGGTGGCATCGAAGGCCGGCGGCCCGAGACGATAATAGCGATATCCGCCACCACCTTGCCATTTGACTGCCTCAGAAATGCCGCCCTGTTCGCCTTCGATGACTTTGTCGAGGCGCGGCTTACAGTGGGTTTCGGCATGGTCGCCCATCTCGATGCCGATCCAATGCCGGCCCATTTTGTGGGCTACTGCTGCCGTGGTGCCGGAGCCTAGGAAACTGTCGAGGACGAGGTCGCCGGGATCGGTAGCGATGTGGAGCACCCTCGCTAGTAGGTTTTCAGGTTTCGGCGTTATAAACCCGCTGTCGCCAAAGAGCGCCAGCACTTCGCGTTTTGCATCTTGGTTGCCGCCCACATCCTTATAAGTCCACCATGTTCGAGCGATAACACCCGCTCGTGCATCTTTCAGATAGACTTTCTTAGTCGGCATCGCCGAACCGTCTTTACCAAAATATATTCGCCCGGCAGCTAGCTCCGCTTCGAATACCTCCGCAGGTAAAGACCAATGGCGACCCGGCGATGGCCTTACCTTCCTCCCTGATGGGGTCGTTACTTCATAACGGTACTTTTCTCGGCGCGCACTATTATCTGTGCGAACATCCAGAGGGTAAGTCCTCCAAGGCCCACTTGGGTCGTTATCAGCGTTTGAGAACCGCGCCTCTTGTTCCGCCGTTCGAGGTAATAAATTCCAGCCTGAATCGAAAAATTCGCTCGACTTTCCATACACAATTAAATGATCGTGATCAGCGCTCATCACACGTCCATTACTTTTTGGCGTGTAAACCTTTTCCCAGACTACATTTGTCACAAAATTTTGGCGACCGAACACCTCGTCCATCACGACTTTAAGATAATGCACCTCGTGGTCGTCAATCGACACCCAGACACTGCCGTCTTCGGCGAGTAACTCGCGCAGCAACACCAGCCGGGGATAAAGCATCGCCAGCCACTGCGCGTGTTCGAGATTGTCGTCGTAATGCTCGAACGCGCTGCGCGTGTTGTAGGGTGGGTCGATGTAGACGCACTTTACGCGCCCCGCATAGAACGGAAGCAACGCCTTCAGCGCATCGAGATTGTCGCCCTGAATGAGCAGATTGGCAGGGTCGCCGTCGCCCCCGTCGAGGTCCGGCACCGCTTCCAGCATTCGGTAAGGCACCTTTGCCGCGGCGACGATGTCTTCGCTGCGGCTCATCCAGTCGAGTATCGGCAAAATCCACCCCTTGTCTTGAAGGCGGTCAATAGCGCGTGGGTCCGCCATTCGCCAGTAATGCCTCGTTATTTTCAACGTGCACGGCACAGGTCGCCTTCCGGTCAGACCGCGACGGTCCGACCGGCAGTCTGTTTTCCCGCCTAAGCGGCGAGATCGAAGTCCGCCGACATTTGCTCGGCCATCCGCATGCGCAATTCGGAGAGCGGCGCGGCCAAGCGGGTTTCATCACCGGTCCGGCGCAAGAACCAATCGGCGAGCTGGTAGATCGCGGCGGGCATATCAATGCTGATCCGACCTTGGACACGCAGCCAAGCCAGCGTCACCATAGCCGTCAACACGACATCGCAGCTGACATGACGGCGAACGTCGACCCACTCTTCCGCGGTCCGCGGCAGTTCGACCTCCGTTTTGCCTACGAACAGTTCGCGCGGCATTCCCATCCGCAGTCCGATTTCAGAAAGATGCGCCCAGTCTCTCCCTTGGCCTTTCAACTCGAGGGCAAGGTCCATGTGCGACCTCATTTCCCCGTACCTAACGCGCTGGTTCGAACGAAGCTGGGCCGGCAGGAGCAGACCATGCTCCATGGCGCATAGAGTCAGCAGCGGCAGTTCGGCGGCAAGGCCGCCATAAGTGACGACCACATGATCTGGCCGATAACGAATGTGGTCGAGCAATCCTTCGACAACAGCCTGCTCATCGCCGTATTCTCGCTCCGTCCAGGCTGACAGGCCTTCGATGATCATCGTGCGGTCATCGTCGATGACGAGATCAAGCGCGGCTGCGGCGAATATCCGTTTGCAAGCCTGGTTATGGCGTTTGCGACCTTGTCGCTCCAGCTTCGCCACCCCCGCCGCATCTATGGCGCGGTAATCTTCGTGGAGATATTCGTCCCAGGCTGACTCGGTGTCGATGAACGTCAGTTTCAGCATCGCAATTTTCCTTCTTCAGGTTGGACCCGCCAACCCTCTTCTCCTCCGGGGGCTAGAACCCGACGGGTCGCGCCCGTTCGATCGCTCTCCATGCTTGCCAGGCCGCGCTGAGCGAGGTTCGCTCATCCTCGGACAAATGCGACCATATGAAGGCGGCCCACACGCATTGAGATTCGTCCGGCGCCCTTCGCGACCGGGATAGAATATTCGAACCGGGGCCGGCGCGTTCGATGCGGTAGGTAGCGGCAATCTCTTCCAGCACGCTGTTCGCGCATTCCAGCTGCATGATGTCGAGATCCGGGCGTTCCCGTTGCAGCAGTTGCAGATCGGCCGGTGGCAGCGGCCCACCGGCGGCGAACGCCTTTCGCAAGTAATGCTGCGGAAAGCGGGAAGCGCGTGCGATCACAGCTGCACCGGCCGGGATACGTTCGGCGATACCGGCGAGAATTTCCGCGCGGGTCGCCGTCCTGTCGAAAGCACGGTGATCAAGCGAGAACCTCGCCTCGGCTTCAGGACAGCGAGTGACGGTAAAGATGGCGGTCGATCGGATCGCCGAGCGAGTATTGAATTCGTTGCGGTCGCGGATGATGGCGAGCGAGCACACGGTCTGCGGATGTCGCCTTGAAGTTTCGGTCATGGAAATGGTCCCTCGCTGTAGAACAAGAAAGGGCGGCGCTCCCCGTTGGAAGCGCCGCCCTTTTGAGTGGTGGTTGGAGGCGGTCAGGCCGCGGCTTTGCCGACCTCGACAGCGCTGCCGTGTGCATGAAATGCGAACGTGGTCGCCTCCCATGCGCCGCTTTCCGGAAGGTCGCCCAAATTGTCGGCAGTGACCTTGATCCGGATGGCTGCTTTAGAGTGAGCCATTTGCTTCGTAGCCTTCTTCTGCACCGGCACTTCGCGCAGCACCCCGCGCTCGTCAGCCGCGAACTGGCGGATGCCGTCGTCGGTCACCAGAACCAGCGGTTCGTTCTTGGCGACGTGCGCGGGATGCACCTTCACAATGGCGACGCTGTCCAGCATGCGATAGACCAAGAAGTACCAGGCCGGCGCGTGCGGAAAGCGCTCGTCGCTGTAGACAGCGAATATCGCATCCTGCCTGTCATCAGCGGCTTTGCGGGCAATGCCCTCGAGGATCGGCCAGGTCACGCTTTCGATGCCGCCGAATGTAATCGCGGCGCTGGTCGTGCCGGTGACCGGCAGACCCATTTCCAGACGAAGGGCGAGCGCGTTCGCCCGGTGGGCTTCGAGCCCACCAGCTTGGGTATTGTTCATCAATCTATTCCTTATTTGCGGGTGACGGCGTGTTCGCCGGAGCCTTTTCCCTCAACCGGATGGCCCACCATCAGCGACGCCAGTGCGCTACTTCCACTTTCCGTTCTACCGGTTCCCAAGTCCAATCGGCGCGGTAGCGATCGGTCCAGTCGACTGGGACGATGGTCGGATCACGCCCGACCAATTCGCGATACCAGGCGATCTCGGCATCATGGCCCTGTTTGCGTACAAGTCTGTGATAGACCCCGCGATAGGACTGCCGATAACCGCGCCGGTAGACATCCTTGCGAAGACGATATGGCAGGTCGCTGGCTTCGAAACGCCAGCTCGGCGCCTTCGCGCCTGCGAGCGCGTGGGTCATCACCGTGCGACCGTCGTTGCAGGTATGGGCAAGAAGATTGACGAGGCTGGCTACATCGTCCGCAGCGCGATGGGCTGTCGGATTGAACAGGCCCGATTGCATCAGGAGATAGCCTTGCGCACGGCCATCGAAGCCGAGGGCGAGCCAGTCGACATCGGCCATGGCGCAGATCCAGGGCATCTTGCCGACCGTCGGCACCAGCTGTTCCAGATGCCGCCGGTCAAACGACGCGTTGAACGCCAGGCATACGTCTGCCTGCGCAAGATGGTCGGCGATTTGCTGTGGCACGAACCGCCTGCCGCCGGTCATCTCGTCGGTGATGCCGGTAATCGCGCTGATGTGCGGTTCAATGGGACGCCAGGGTTGTTGCATGCCGCTCTTCAAGTTCTCGACGGCGATGACGTGTCCCTGTTCGTCGATCACGATCATGGCGACGGCAATTTCGATGATCTCGTCATACTGCGGGTCGAAACCCGTCGTTTCGAGATCTAACACGGCGATCGTCATGAAGGGCGGGCCCGCATCGGCGTGTGTTTGCCATTCGGATAGCGGCGTAATGCGGTGCAGGATGCGGGTATCGCTGTCGGCGTCCCGCTCCACGGCGGTGTCGTTCGTTGTATGCATTTGGTGTTCCTCGTCGTTGATGGACGAGGACAACCGGAAGCTTTTCCCTTTCCCGCTGTCCTCAGGAACAGCGTCCTCCTGTAGCTCTCAAAGAGCCCGGGTAAGCCGGATTTTCCCAATGTGGATGCATGCAGGAGCATTCGGTAGGCTGGGTGTAATATTAATCGAGTGGGTCGGAACGAATGGCCGGTAATTAACGATAAAGTTCAGACATCCCAGACATTCGCCTACCGTCTGTTTGCGACAGCACTAGGCGTCTGCATGCTGGGGAATAACCTAGCTCCAGGCGCCTCAAACACAGTTATCTCGCTGTGCCGATCCGGATCTCGTTGCTGAGGGAGGAAAGAACTCTACGGAATTATTCCTTCAGCCATTGCTCGAGTACGCTCAGATGGATGGCAAGCTGACGACCCTCGCCGGGACCCCCTTTGTGAATTATTCCGATTACGCCAGCGTTAGCATCGAGAATCGGCCCACCCGACATGCCCTGAGTCAGCATCTGGCTCACTTCGATTTTGCGGACGCCAGCCTGCGGAGTGATCAGGCTAACGAAACCTGGGCGATGGTTGAGCCGGTCGCCCGGTGCCCAATGCGGATAGCCGAAAGCGGCAACGGGATCGCCGATTAGCGGCGGTGTGGTTGCTGCGTCGAGATAGAAATATTCGGTCGCGGGGATAGTGCTGGTGTCTAGTAAGGCTAAGTCGCGATGGTCATGACACTTGAGTACCTTCACCAAAAAGGTCGTCGTGTGCTTGGATGGATGCAGGATCTCGACCTCGCTCAAGCCTTTCACGCAATGAGCCGCAGTCACTAGGCCGACGCCTCTAAGAAAGAAGGCACTGCCATATTGGTCGATATGATCGACCACCCAGACTGAGCGGTCTCGCCGCTCCTCGGGCGTCGGCACGAGCGTGATCGGCGTTACGCCGAAGCTTTTGTTGTAGCGCAGCGCGAGCGCGCGCACGACGGGATCAGTCGCGCCCTTGAGATGGCTTACATAGGCGATTTTGCCACGCAGATGCGCGGCAAGTTCTCCCTTACCTCCGAGGCTGGCGAATTTGGCCTGTGCGTTGGCCAGGCCCAGGATCTCGATCGAGTGGAGAAGCGCGCGGACACGGCGGATGTAGCGGCGATCGACATTTAGACCGGCATTAATTTTGACGCCGGTGACAATGCGCCGAGAGTTGCGGTCGGCATAATGCGCCTTTTCAGGATGGAGAACGAAGCCGTTCGTCTGGAATACATTGCGCAGCGAAGGAGCAAGTAATTCGGGTGAGAAGCGCCCAACCGTCGGCAGCGCGCCCTCGAACAGCGGCGCAGGGGGCTGGTAGCTCGAAAAGGTGATGTCGTCGGCATAGCGCGTGTATATGGCGCGCGCAGTCTTGGCGACGCGAAGCAGGTCGGTATCGAGCCGGTAGCAGATCATGTTCGAGAGCACAGGGCTGGTCGGAGCACCTTGAGGCAGGTGACTGTCATAACAGCAGAGCCGCGCGATGATTTCGGCAACGCGCTGATCGACGCCCAGCGCTCGAAGCACGCCTTTCACTCGATTCTCGGTGATAGTTGGAAAGAAATGCTGAAGGTCGAGATTTACGACGAAGCGGCGCCGGCCATGTGCTTCGGCGTTAGTCTTGACTGAGCGTGCTGGAACGAAGCCGTGGACCGGGCTGCGCACACGGTAGAGCGCGTCAAGAAGTGGTCGTAGCTTCGACTGCAGGATCGAAAGGCGCTTGTCGGGTGCTGTGATGAGGCGCGACTTCCCGCCGCCCTTCGCAATCTCGAACTGATGGTACATGCGCCCGCGAAACCACCAGATGCGCTTGAGCTCGCCCGAGCTAAGCCCCAGAAAAGAGAGCAGGGTCGACTCATCAGCAAATTCCGCGGGGATCGGAATCGGTATGTGTTTGCCAAACATACGAGCTGCTGACGGCACGAGGTCTCCCTTCCAATCACGCCTCGGTCAATCGAGTGGCGCGTAACGATATGTCTAGACATTAGCTCTTAGGCCGCAGTTGCACAGCCCGTATGCGAAGGGAGACCCCGCTGGGAAAGAGCCTATCAGCTTCGGCCGAAGTCATCCAGCTATTCGCACGCAACTGACAGCGAGGCGCGCCAGACACGACCGTGCGCTTCCGCGTCCGTTACTCCGATATAAATTTTTCGAAAGAAACTTTAGAGGCAGTTATACCCAGGCCATGCAACATGTATGCCGCAGTTTGAGCCTTTTTGACTTTACAGTCGATCCTTCAGCCCAAAAGATGGCGCGAATGTGTACGGCTTGAAGGAAAAAGAAAATCTCGTCCCTCCCTACACTATCGACCGTTCAGTTCGCCACAGCCTTCGCACTCCGGCCGAATTCAATCGGCTGGTTCCTCGGGGCCGGCGCATCCGCGGCATCGGGAATACCAACTGGCTATGCGATGATCCGCGATTTCAAGGCGCAGATATTCTGCGGCGAAACCGGGCTGTCTAGGCGTGAGATCGATACGGCCGACCCGATTTGGATAGAACGAATCGACGCCTATTTCCGGCAATCGGCAATACTGCCGCCCGACGGCGATCCCAGCGAGTATGCGGCGGCGTTCGAGGCGGTTTACCCCCAGCCCCGGCACCGTCGTCAATACATCGACGACGCTATCGCCAAAGGCACGCCTTGCTTCGGGCATAAGGTGCTCTCGGGTTTAATCGCCGCCGGAATGACCGATTGCATCTTCACGACCAATTTCGATCCATTGGTCGAAGACACAACGGTAACAGCAAACGCCCGCCTCCCAGTGGCCAATCAGGTTCGGCCAACGGTCGCAGCAATCGATTCTGCGGATCGCGCCGTACGTTGTCTCGACGAGTCTGACTGGCCGCTCGTCGCGAAGCTTCACGGCGACTATCAGTCGATGGCGATAAAGAATACCGGTCTCGAACTGGAGGCGCAAGACAAGCGCATGCGGCGCGTGTTGGTTGAGGCAGGCAAGCGTTACGGCATGTTGTTCGTAGGCTATAGTGGGCGCGACACCTCGATCATGAGTGCGTTGCACGCGGTTCTCGACGGACCGTCCCCCTTCCCGAACGGGCTCTATTGGCTCGCATCCTCGGCGACGCGCTTGCTCCCTGCCGTTACAGCGTTCCTGAGCCGTGCGCGGGACCTTGGCGTCGATGTGGCGGTCGTCGAATGCGCGACCTTCGACGAGCTGGCGGCCGACATCTTCAAGAGCGTGGACCTGCCTTCGCCGCTTTACAATTGGGTCATGGAGGGTCGGCCAACGCCACGCCTCGTGCCAGTTCAGATCCCGAACACGGAAACCCGAATGTTTCCTGTACTGCGCTATTCTGCGCTGCTCATTGAGAAGATGCCCAGAACGGCCCGGCGTGTGACGCTCCCCTCGGCCGCCTCGACTGCCGAGGTCAGAGAGCTTCTCAAAGAAAAGAAGTGCCGGGCAACGATCGCCGTGATCGGACGCGAACTGGCGGTCTTCGGCCGGGACCAGGAGGTGCTAGCCGCTCTCTCCCCACTCGGCGCTGAGCTCAACGGCGAGATCGCCCTAGACCCGGCAAACGACAGTTGGGCGCTGGGCCTCTTGTATGACGCGCTGGTTCGCGCGCTAGCGAGGCGCCACCCGCTCATTCCGCGGCACAAGCGTGCGGGACATTCCCTCGATATCGCAGCACCTCGCGCCGGTGACAATCCGGACCGTATTCGGCGCGACGCGCAGACCCTAAGGAACCTGAGAGAGGCCTATGGGAGTCCACTTACCGGCACGGTGCCTAAGCTCGGCTTTCCCTTCCAAGAAGGCATCACCGTCAAGCTGGAGCAGTTCGACAACCGGTGGTGGTGCGGATTCGAACCCTATACGTTCATCCAATTTCCGAGGACTGACGATATTGATAAGAACACCCCGACCGAGCCCGCAAATGGCGTTCCAACCGGTGCACGTTCTCAGCGCGGCGGTGATCCCGCGGGTGACTGGCGGCGCGAGCGATGGGCTCAGCGCTACAACAAGAATTGGGCCAGGATAATTGATGCTTGGGCGCGGCTACTGACGGGTGCCCGGGAACCCGCCCGGGCGGTCGGACTGGAGGATGGGACCGGGATCGATGCGGAATTCGAATTGTCCCGGTACACTGGTTGGAGCCGTGCTGGACATCACCACCCTTATTTCGACAGGAGTAGGTGATGACTAATCCTGCGCTTGCATCAAGGTTACCGCCGTTCACGCTACTAGACGAGCCTTATCTCGCTTTCTCTCCCTCCGACGCGACGCAGGTAGACGTCCATCCGCTCCGCGGCCTTTTGAATTTTGGACCATATTCGAAGGGCTCCTTCGGCAAATTCACCTCCAGGATCCGCATTGCCACGGTCGGACCCGAAAGCACATTCCGACAGCGAGGCGACTTAATGGCATCCCTGCGCAGTGCTCATCGTCCCTCGGACCGATCCGAATATGTCCCGGAATATCCGGGTTTCGAGCGACTTTTTCGAACTGCTCTGGAAGCCGCGCCAGCGGAAACGCATATCAAATGGCCCGACCATCTGCAGCAGTTCCCGGGAAACGGTAGCTTCCAGGAGAGGCTTTACCTTGCGATGGAGGCGGCGCTGCGCAGGCTGGATTCCGTCCGGGACACTTTCGACGTAGCGCTGGTGCATTTTCCGGATGCGTGGGCTCCTACCACCCGCATCAAGCCGTTCGATGCGCACGACTCTTTGAAGGCCTTGGGGGCGCGCTTCAACATCCCCACACAGGTCCTGAACGACCGAACATTCAACTTCAGTCACAAGGCGTCTCTTGCTTGGCGTCTGGCCACAGCGTTGTATGTTAAAGCTGCGGGAACGCCATGGAAGCTTGCCCCACTTCAGGGCGTGCCGCCAGATACTGCCTATATCGGCCTTGCTTATGCTCTGCGTGGTGATCAGCGCGAGGCGCATTATGTAACTTGCTGCTCGCAGGTGTTCGACATGGACGGCGGCGGCATGCAGTTCGTTGCGTTCGAAGCGCGCGATCCGGTTGCGGACGTCGCCGAGGCTCGTCGCAACCCGTTTCTGAGCCGCGATGATATGCGTGCCGTCCTTGCTCGCAGCCTTGAGCTCTATCAAGGCCGCAACGGCGGCAATCTGCCCAAGCGCATGGTCATTCACAAAACCACAGCTTTCAAGGAGGAGGAGATTGCGGGCACCTTCGACGCGCTTAACGGAGTTGCCGAGATCGAGTGCGTTGAGATAAACAGTTCAGCGAGTTGGCGCGGTGTCTGGCTCATAAAATCGGGCCGTCAGAGTCCACCAAGCAAGCCTTCAGGCTATCCAGTGCCGCGAGGCACAATGGTGATACGATCCGGAACATCGGCCCTTGTCTGGGTAGCCGG
>Ga0163179_10002845_pt1 | contig 11921 bp, 9 predicted proteins | sample AtlANTMetagenome_FD_109643 | JGI IMG/M metagenome (GOLD analysis project Ga0163179, IMG submission 109643) | Marine eukaryotic phytoplankton communities from the Atlantic Ocean - Atlantic ANT 2 Metagenome | ecosystem: Environmental > Aquatic > Marine > Oceanic | place: North Atlantic Ocean... | reverse complement strand
TTATACTAAACTGTAGTTTTAACGTTAAATAAATTAAGGTGCACGTAAAAAATGCGCCTTTTTTGTAATATATAATACTAAGCCCTCGTTAACATGATGCCTGAATCGCCAGGGACGAGGAATCATGCGAATATAAACCTTATAAGAAAGTAGAGGTATAATCATGGCAGTAAAAGTAGTATATGACTCAACACGCGGATTAGTTCAAGAAAATGACGCAACAGGCGTTGGCGGATTCCAAATTAAAGATGTTTCTCTCACAGAAGGTAGTGATACATTTGATGCTGTAATCCAGGGAGGTGTAGGAGCAGCTGCAGCACTCCCAGCAACAGGTGTAAGCTTGGTTACTATTGGCGCAGGCAATGATGCAGATAAAAAGTTTTGTAAGTTAGCAAATGGAACTGTTGTAGGTCAACAAAAGACAATCATTGTACTTGCGAACAACGGACAAGCTGTAAATCTTACAGTAAGAAATGCCGCTGATGGTGCCGATCTTATTGCCGACGGCGCAGCCTTAAATTTAGGTGACGTTGCTGTTCTTGTATGGAGTGGCGCTTCTTGGCTTGTAGTTAATCAAACTACTTAATAGAAAGGAATAACTAAAATGGTTCAAGTAATATATACAAAAGACCAAGGTCTTAAACAGCAAGGAGGAGCTGGTTCTTTTTCTATTGAGTCAGGTGTTCCTTTAGCTGGACAAATAAAAGATACAGTTACATCAAATACAGTTGCCGTAATTGACTTTGCAGGAATTAAGCAAGCTGAAGGTGCTGCAGGTGCGCTCGAGTTTGACTTAGACTCCAAAGTAATTAAGCTAAGATCAGCAGGAGGCGCAAAGTTCTATATATACTTCAGAGTTACAGATACAGGAGACACTGGCGACCCTGGATTAGAAGGAACAGGTGTAGCCTTTAGTAAAGCATCAGGTGATATTGATTCTGAAGCAAAACTAGTCGATGCTTTAGTAACTTTAATTGATAATACAGCTGCACTAAATGCAGAGTTTGAGGCAGCTAATGATGGAAACGATCATTTAAAAATTACTGCCTTAAGAATGGGTAATTCTGGAACTATTGTAACAGATATCTCAGATTTTGTTGGTCTAGTTGATACAAATAATGCAAATGCTGTAGTAAATGCTACAGTTACATTTACACATGGTGTAGGAAGTCATTTATTGTCAACAGGTGGAATATCACAAGCTTCAGGAGCATTAAACGCTGCAGGTGACTCTTTTGTAGTTATTTCTGATTTAACTGAAGGTGATCATCATGGCGCAAGAAAAATAGTTCATAGGCCTGCTAATGGACAGACTTTTATTCTTAAAAATTCAGGAGGAAGCACACTGCATACTTTTGATGCAGCAGGTGAAGTAGCACATCTTGCATGGAATGGAACAGCTTGGAAACTGCTGTTTGGATCTTAATTTATATTTGAAAGGAAATAAAAAATGGCCACTCGAGCTAAAAAAACAGAAGAGAAAGTTGAATCAGTTGATTTAGCGCCTGTACAAAAGGAACTTGAAAGCCTCAGAAAAGAAGTAGAATCTCTCAAGAAAGACATGGTTGCATGCAAAAAGTCTTGTAGCACCAAACAATCTTCAGGCGGATCTTCAGCTTTAGCACAGCAACTAGTTGATGCACTCAAGGAAATGACAGGACCAAACACTAAAGGTGTTAGAAACTATATTAGAAACATGTTTAAGTAAAGCAGTTTATTTTTAGTTTTATAAAGAACCTCGTTGTAGTAGTGATACTCTTCGAGGTTTTTTAGTATTTGCTGTTTGTAAACGAGGTATTTTGTAAAGACTTCCTATAATTAGATATGTATATAAAAGATTATAGGAGTTTTACATGGCTTCGTTTGCTAGCATTCTTAGTAGTGGTGATAAACCAACCCCGTTCGGTATTTTTGATAATGATCTTCATTTCCAAGAAGATGCTGACGGTCTTGTCATATATGTCAAAAGACTTTTAGGCGATGACATACTTTCAGTTGAATTAACAAACAAACAAATCTGGGCAAACTTTGAAGAAGCTGTCTTGGAGTTTTCAAAGCAAATAAATACACATCAAGCTGAATCTTACATGTCTAATATTTTAGGCCTTCGAACTGGTTTAAATGATACTTTTAAAATTAATGACTTTGGGCATTACTACTATTTAAATAGTGATCTTGAAAATGCAGACGATATAGTTTTAGATTCTGATAGTAATAATGAAACTAGAAAAAACGTTCAAGTACTATTAATACAAGATACTACAGACCCTAGATTTAAAACAAAAAACAAGAAAGGTGTCTATAAGGCTAACACAGAGCCTAAAGAAATAGAAGCTAGTGGAGACATAGAAACTATAGTATTACCAATAGTAAATGAGCAGCTTGGTCCTAATGGTCAACAGCAAAAGTTTCCTAGAGAAACTTTGGACTATTTGATAAGAAGAGCAGAGCCATATGCATCAGAAGCATTTGTCGGTGGTGTAAGCAATTCAGTAAGAGGATTTATTAAACTAGAATCAGGCAAACAAGATTACAATATATATACAGACTTAGTCGTTCCTTTTGATGGACAAGAACTAAGCCTTGAAGCTTATGACAATACTGATAGTCAATTATCTTTGTTTAATCCACTTTATAAAAATCAAATTCTGCCTACAGCCACAGAATCAAAAATAAAAGTAAATGAAGTATTTCACTTTTCACCGCAGGCAGCCTATCGATTTTTTGATACAACATCAGCAATAAATTACTTAAATAATCAATTTGCTTTTGAGTCTTTTACACCAGAAACAGTTTTTTATGTGTTGCCTGTATTTGAAGATCTTTTAAGAGCAGGACAGCTTGATATATCTAATAGAGTTAGAAGAAGTAATTTTTCGTATAAACTTCAAGGGCAAGACTTAAGAATTTATCCAAGACCTCAAAATGATCCTCTTAATTTGTTTGTAAAGTTTTCATTCCCTTCAGACCCATTTAGACCTAATTTGCCTTATGATGATGTATCAATTGAAGGTGTGTCAAATTTATCAAATGTTCCTTTTGGCAACATTGAATATAAAAAAATTAATCAAATGTAAAGACAGTGGATAAGACAGTTTACTATGGCATGTTGCAAAGTAACTTTAGGTTTGACCCGATCGAAATTTAGTTCAGTACCAATCCCAGGTAGCGATTTACAAATGAATGGTAGTGATCTTATTAACATGGGAAGAGAAGACAAAAATAGATTAGCAGAAAGTCTTTCTGAAATGTTAGATAAATTAACTTATCAAAAGTTATTAGAAGCCGATGCTGCGCAAAGTGAATCTATGCTTAACATATTAAAAAGAGTTCCTGTACCTAATGGTAGAGCAATTATAATAGGGTAAATAAAATGGCAAGATTATTTTTAGGACAAAAAGAAACTGACTTTTTTGCTGATGTTACAAAAGAGTTAATAAAAGACGTTATAGGACAAAAAATATATTACTATACTGTAAGAGAAGACTTGTCTGATGTGCATGATGTATATGAAGAGTCCATGCATAAAATATTTAACCCTCCTACAGAAATTGAATGTATGGTTGAGTGGCAACCGTCAGAAGTTAAAACTACACAATTTGGTCACGAGCAAATGAAAAAAATTACTGTTTATTTGCATGATAGAGATATGCTTGATAGAGATATTAACATTAGACAAGGTGATTATATTTCATATGGAGAATTCTTTTTTGAAATTACATCTTTAGTATATGATAAAATTATTTACGGGCATGTAGAAAGAATAGTATCAACAAGACTTTCAGCAGTTCAAACACGTATCGATCATATTTTAAAGAAGTCAATTGGACCAACATACGAAGGATATCTTGAGTCTGATAGCATACAAAATACCTTTACTCAGCAAAGAGGACAGACAGATTCGGACTCTCGTCAATTAGTTAAAGACGGTTTGCTAGAAAGTTCACTAACAGGACCTAAAAGCGTTAAACCTGATGGTAGCACAAAGAGTGTTAACGGTGTAGGGTCTTCATTTTACGGAGATGAGTAATGACTACAAGATTTGACAAAGATCAAGAAAAGCCAAACGTTACAGTTGGTGGTTATGAAGGAGAAAACAAGGCAGAAGATTTTGTCATACCTTCATGTGGAATAGAAGATTTAGACTATGCTATTTTTAATTTGTTTAATTCACAGATTCCTCTTTTTCACGAGCTAAAAGGTGAACAAAAAAGAATACCAGTAATATTTGCAACGGGTGAAAGGTTTGCTTTACTAAGAAGAAAAAAGCCAATAACAGATAAATCTGGTGCTTTAATACTACCTCTTATTTCTGTTACTAGAAGCAATATTGACAACAACCCGTCAAAAGGAATGTCAAATAATCAAATGTTTCCTGAAGTTATTATGCGCAGAATATCAAAAAAGAACACAGAATGGCGACAGTTAAACAATTTTGAAGGATTCAATAGTATTAAGCATTCTTCTGTAGAAAGAGAAACGAAGTACAGCTTAAGTCATCAAGTTAATAACAATATTTATCAAACAATAGAGGTACCACCAGTTAAATATTTTGGTGCAACTTATGAAGTTTCTATCTGGTGTTCTTTTACTCAGCAAATGAACGAAATTGTAACAACTATTATGAGTTCATATACACAAAATCCTGGGCAGCAATTTAAAGTTGAAAGCAAATCAGGTTACTGGTTTCCAGCATTTGTAGAAAATAGTTTTTCTCAAGATTCAACATATGCAGACTACACAGATCAAGAAAGATTTATTAAATACAATATGACTTTAAGTGCAACAGGCTTTATTTTAGCTCCTAATTTGCATAACGGCAAGGTAGCACTTAAGTCAATTTTAAGTTCACCAACAATATCTTTTGAAACTATGTTGGGCGACAATCGACTGTCGCCTATTAACAAAGGCATTACAACAAATGATCCAGATGCACACTTACTTAATCATATTAAAAACGAAGAAGATAAAGATATTTCTCAACATGTCGGTATAGATGCAATAGACTCTTTAAGAAGTTTGCAACAATATGACAAATCTTCAGCGTATGTTGTAGGTGACTCAGACTTAAAAAAATATGATTTTGTAGGTGAAAGAAGTAGTCGATCATCAAGTTTACGAAAAATTTTAATTGAAGACGATAGCGGCGAGCCTATAGAAGTACAAGCTCACGTAGGATCAAATGGAGAGACGTTGTATGATCAAAAATATATAGAATTGATTTTTAATATATCAAATTCTAATAAATAGATAGTAACAAGTATAATTAGATTATGTAAAAGATTTTAGATATTAGGAGAACTAGCATGGCAGAGCAGACATTTAAGTCTCCCGGCTTCTTTGAAAGAGAAATAGAAGTAATTAAAAGACCCATAGCAAAAACTAATGCAACACCCGTTGGTGTAATTGGCCCTTCTGTTAGAGGCCCAGCATTTGTACCAACTACAGTATATAGCCAAAGAGACTTTGATAGAATTTTTGGTGCCCCAAATAGAAAAATTTTAAGTGGCCACGCTGCTGCAGAGTTTTTTAGAAATGACGGTAAAGCACTCACATTTTGTAGAACTCTAGGGACAGGAGCTTGGAGCGGAACATCGATTGAGAACGCAGGCTTCGAGCTCACGTCAAAAACAGGCACCGGTGCCCCAAACAATGGTGTTAGTGGTAAAGAGTATGGTGCAGTTCACTTTATAGCAGCAGAACACACAGTTGATCCTGCAGAGTTTTTAGGTTTAGGTGTTTTAAACGACAATAATTCACACTCTACAGACGCTGATCAAGCGCTTAATAACCCATTAAACCCAGTTGCTAACGAAGTAACTCTAGTTAGAGCAATGATTCTAACACACAAAAACTACAGCGTTTTAGTTGATGAGGTTGACGATGATACATTTGGCACTGATGCTGCTACTGCAGCATTAAGTAAATTTACAGTAAGAATTCAACATTTAGATGGTACTGGAGTTTCTTATATTGTTTCTTTAGATCCAGACGACAGTGACTATATTTCTAACGTTTTAAACACAGATCCACTTTCATTTGAAAGTGACTATCATATGCTTTATGCACATTTTCCTGTTGACAAGGCTGTAGCAGATGTTGCAGGCAATAGTGTTGCTGTTTTACATGATATTGCTGGTGATGCAGTTAACTATGGTGACTTTACAAGTAAGTTTACAACACCTGAAACACCAAGTTTTATTTCTCAGCCTTTTGGTCAAAAAGAATATGACTTATTCCATATTGAGTCATTAGATGATGGTGCTTATGCAAGCGATAAATATAAGATTTCTATCTCAAACTTAAGAGCCAGTACAGATCCAACATACAATTACGGTTCATTCACAGTAACAGTAAGAGACTTAAGAGACACAGATGAGTCTCCTATTATATACGAATCTTTTACAAATTGTACTTTAGATCCTAATGCTGTTAGCTTTGTAGCTAATGTTATTGGTGACCAAAAAGTATATTACGACTACAGTACTAATGAAGACGAGAGAAGACTAGTTAGAGAAGGATCTTTTAAGAACAAATCTGAAAAAATCAGAGTTGTAGTTAGCGATGATGTCTTAAAAGGTGAGGTTCCAGATGTTGCTCTACCTTTTGGCTTTAGAGGCGTACCTGCTTTACTTTTAAACGACACAGGTGTTGATAAAAATCGCGATGGAGGATCTACAAGATTTACTGAAGGTAATACAGTAGGTGATCTAGATAGATCTGTATTACCTCCATTACCTTATAGATTTAAAATAACAAGAGGTAGCATACAAACTGGTGTGCCAGGTAGTTTTTCATATGATCAAGATTTTACAGGTGACCCTTCAGACAAAGAATCTGTAGACTTAAACTTGCACTGGGGTCTAATGCCTACGCGAGTTTCTGATATCAATAATGCAAATGATAGTGTGGTATTTAACGAGTTGTTAAGCAATTATACTAAGTTCTTAGGTAATGATAGCACTGCTATTTCTAAAACATTAGCAGACAGTCACAATAACAATAAGTTTTCTTTGGCAAAGGTTTCACTAAACGAACCAACACTTGCTGAAGTTTCTGGGTCTTTAATGGATGTATTTAAAAAAGCAGTGTATATTAGAAATGCAGATGCCACTGATGCAGATATTTACGATGCAGCTTTACATATGATTAAAATGGGTGCTAATAACGATGATATCAATAATGCAGAAACTGATAAGGTTTCTTTTGCCAAGCTTCTTGCTGAAGATCCCATTAAGTTTAACAAATACAGCCTTGTAGCAAAATTTACTGCTCCTTTCCACGGCGGCTTTGACGGCTTAAACATTTTAGATAGTGACTCTTACTTTATGACTGACTTAGGTCTTTCAACTGAAAAAGTGCAAGGCGTTGATGGTTTATCAGGCAAAGCATCAGTTAATGGTTTTTCTAGCGGTTTAAGAAAAACGCTTCTTGATGTAAATGACGCTGATGAAGCCCTAAACGCTGGCCAGTTAATGCAAGGCTCTGAAGATATGAACAATATTGTTTTTGCAACAAAGAGTGCAATTAGAATTATGACAGACGAGTTGATTGTAAACCACAACGTTATCTTGCTACCTAATATAAGAGACGAGTTTATTACTGACATGTTGAAGACAAGAGTTGAGGAATACGGAAAGGCAATTTATGTCATTGACATTCCTTTTTACGATGCAAACTCAAACAGACTATATGTTAACGAAAAAGGCATTTCAGATGGAAGACCAGATGTAGAAGCAACATCAGAAAAGTTTAACTCACGCGAGCTTAACTCTTCTTATGTCGCAACTTATTTCCCAGACGTAATGGTTTTGGACAGCAGTGATCCTAGCGAAGCTGCTATTAATAGTCAAAGATCAATCAAGGTGCCTTCATCAATTGTTGCTCTTGGCGCTTTCGCAAAGACTGATGCAATTACATCACCCTGGTTTGCTCCAGCTGGATTTTCTCGCGGCGCCCTAGGAACAATTACATCAACTGACGTTCGTTTAAACGCAGAAGATCGTGATACTCTCTATGAGTCCAGAATTAATCCTATCGCTAACTTCCCAAATAAACAATTTGTTATATTTGGCCAGAAGACAACACAACTAGCTAGAACAGCTCTTGATAGAGTTAACGTTCGTCGTCTAGTTTTGGAAGTCAAGAGAATTGTAGGTTTAGAAGCACAAAGCTTGCTCTTTGAGCAAAACAATAGCCCGACACGCAAGAGATTCGTATCAAGCGTATCAAGAAAACTCGCAGGAGTTCAGCTTGGTCAAGGTATTGAAGACTTCCGCGTAATCATGGATAACACTAACAACAGTGCTGAAGATGTTGATAACAACAGACTAAATGGTAAGATTATTATTGTTCCTACAAGAGCAGTTGAATTTATTGCAATAGATTTTGTAATTACTAACGCAGGTGTTGAATTTCCATAATATATAATATAAAGATTAAATTAACAGGAGAATATAGATATGGCTGGACAAGGCTCAGCAAGAGTAACTCTCAGAGAAATAGATTTATCACAAGTTAGAGATCCAGAGCAACTTCCCCAAGGTGTTCCTGCCGCTGTTGTTGGCCCTGCAAAGCGAGGTCCTGCATTTGTGCCTAAAACATTTGCAAACATGCAGCAGTTTGGTGAAGTCTTTGGCTCAATGAGTGAAGTAAGTAAAGAAAGTAATGCCAACCTCTTTGCACCATTAGCACTTAATGAATGGATGCGCAATGCAGATGCAGGCACATTTATTAGAACATTAGGAATCGGATCTGCAGAAGGTCGAATGAATGCTGATCGAACTGTTGACGGTGCAGGATTTGTTGTAGGTGACAAAGTATCATATACATCAGATGGAAAGCTACAAGAAAACAACAGTGCAATAATTGTCGGCGGTCACGAAGCTGGTGCTCTTAAAGCAGCTAGAACTCACTTCTTAGGCTGCTTTATGCAAGATAAAGTAGATTCTGCAGCCGGAACGGAGAGCACATTTTTACAAGATGCTGGCTTTCAAACAGATAACGCAGCTGCTTCTTTTGATATAACATTTGGCGGTCAACCTGAAACTAATGACTTTATTCTTATTGAAGCAGTCAATTCCGCTGATGACACAAAGTTTTTTAAGTTTGTGTTTGATAGAACTGACAACAATATTACTGATGGTGGTGGTAATGGCCTATCAGTATCAACTCCTCAAGTAATAACATTAGGCGTTAACGCCGGCAACAATCACGTTACACAGTTTGTAAGAGGTCTTAAAGGTTTAGCTCATGATGACAATTCCTTAGGAGCTAACCCAGACCCTGCTGGTTACTTTGCTGATCCTGTAGTTGTCGCTAATAAAGTAACAGTAGCGCATAGAGGATCTGGTGAAATAACAAATACAAGCGTTGAGTTTTTAATTAACGTAGGCGGATCAGAAATTACTTCAGGTACTGTTTCTAAGTCAAATAGTGAAACAACGCAAACTGAGGCTATGACATTAAGTGAAGCAACTGCTGAAAGTGCTGTAATTAATTTTGTTCAAAAGCCTGGAACTGATGCTACTCCTGCGCAGGCTGTAATCGAATTTGATGATCAAGACGGATCGGTATTTGATCAGACTGTGCGATATGGAGATATACTTACATTAGTAGACAATGCAGGTGCTAGTCAGACTAAAAAATATGTTTTAGTTCAAGATAACAACACAGCTATAGATGGCGATCCAAATACTGCAGCAGGCACAGGTGATACGATTACAGGTCAGGTTGAAGCCGGCTCTAATGTCGGCGTAGGAATCCCTGTTCGAGCTGAGCATGCTGGTGGTATAGCAGTTGTTGTTGATACAGGCCTTGGCTCAGATGATTTATTTACAAAACTTGCTACAGTTATTTTAAGTGGTAATGGTCATAACGGGTCAATCGGAGCGTCTGTTAACACTGTAGGTGATGTTAGCACACTTACATTAACATTTGCTGACCCAGGTACATCAGGAAATGGTAAGGTTGCTATATTTGACCATCCTCAAAGGTCAGACGTAATTGTTGCAGGAGATCAGGTGTTATTTGTAAACGGTACAGATGACGATAGAACAAAGTTCACTATTAATCCAATTTTAGGTACTCCAAAAACATTTAGACTTAACCCGTCATTAGCAGAAGGTAATGTTGCAGAGCCTGGAGCAGGTATTGACTTTGACATCGGTATTTTAACCAGTCACGACACCGGTAACATGAATGATATGCGAAATACTGTTAGTACAGCAATCCAAGGAAGAATTACTGCAAATGTCTTTGACGACGATAATGGCGATCCAGTTATCTCTGTAGAAAACACAGCTGGCAATACTTTGACTTTAACAAGTACGTTAAAAGGTCTGATTGCAAATGAAATTGCAACAGAAGTTGCCGATGTAGAAAATGCAATTACAATTACTAGAACAGTAGGTGATAATGGCACAAACAGTGCTATAACTTTAACTTTTACTGCTCCTCCTACTGTGGGTGACTCATTTACGTTAACAACAATTGATCCTTCTAACAATTCTTCTTCTGATGTAAAGTTCGAGTTTGTTGCTTTTAATAACTTAGGTGATAATGGCCAGTTTGGAGTTATTGCAGGAGACACTGTTTCTGTAGAGACAGCTAATAATGTTGATGATGTTTAGATCACATTGTGGCTGCTATTGAAGCACAAGGTGCAGGGGAAGCAAATATTGCAGACAAATATTTGGCTGAAAAGAGTGATGATAGCACTAGCGTTACAATTACTCGTGATGACGATGATGATGCAAAAGATTTAGGATTTGTATTTGATCAGAGTGTAACCTTTAACTTGAGAGAGACAGCAACAGTTCGAGGTTCATCAGCAGAACCTGTTGCAGGTTTATTTGGTGAGCAAACGTTTACTATGCAAGGTGGAGGCGGAGGAGCAGTACCAGTTATTAGAGGCATTTTAATGTCTCCTCGAGGTGTTGTTCCATCTTTAGAGCATACTGATGGCGGTAATTATAAGCAGCTGACAAGTGGTGCGTTGTCTCCTGCAACTGCTGTAGGAGTTGCAGATGTTTTGCATTTTGGCGATGGTCAGCCTCTGACAGGTTATCAGCTAGGTAACGTTAGTAATGACGCTGCACAATCTTTTAAGCTTTTATTAAATGGTTATAGCGGTAGTGAGCCTAATGTTTTAGATTGTTCTTTTGATCCTGAAAATGTAAATTATTTTGCAAAGGTATTAAATACTGATCCGGAGCAGATTGAATCACGTGGACATTATCTTCATGCTCACTGGGATGTTGATGCTAATGTTGCAATTCCGTCTAGCCAAGGTGTTAAAAAATCTACAGGCGCAAGCGCTACCTCCACTGACATTGGTTTCTGCATGCACTCTTCAGGAACTCCAAGAGCTCTAGACGGTAGTAAACCTGATTTCGAATCTTTTGATACAAGATTTAGAACAGCAAAGTCTCCGTGGATTCAATCACAAAGCTTTGGTGGAACAATTTATGATCTATTTAAACTTTATGCATTAGATGACGGTTCTTCTGCTAACGATAGATTTAGAGTTTTGGTATCAAACATTATTGCTCCTGAAAATGAAGGTGATTATAGTTCGTTTGATTTAACTTTAGAAAGCTTCTATAGCGATCCTATTCAAGGTAGTGCTTTAATAAAGTGGAAGAGACTTTCTCTTGATCCAAGCAGCAAAAACTATATTTCGCGTGTTATTGGTGACAAGCACATGTACTATGACTTTGATAGAAAGACTAGTAGTCAGAGACTTGTTGAAGAGGGTAACTTCGACGTTAGAAACAAGTATGTTAGAGTTGAAGTTAGCGAGCTAGTTCAGAGTTCTGGCGTACCTCCTTCATCAATGCCTTGCGGTTTTACGGGTTATACAACTTTAAATACTGAAATTGTCGACTTGTTTAATGAAAAAGGTGACAATGATGGCATTA
>Ga0163179_10002844_pt1 | contig 11922 bp, 5 predicted proteins | sample AtlANTMetagenome_FD_109643 | JGI IMG/M metagenome (GOLD analysis project Ga0163179, IMG submission 109643) | Marine eukaryotic phytoplankton communities from the Atlantic Ocean - Atlantic ANT 2 Metagenome | ecosystem: Environmental > Aquatic > Marine > Oceanic | place: North Atlantic Ocean... | reverse complement strand
TCCTTGATAAGCCGTGAAAAACCTATAGAAATTTAGCAGAAGATAACAATCTTTTTAACCGTTAAGTGATTTTTCAAAGCTAGAGATATGCTATCTATTTTACTTGCTTGAAAAGGCCTCAAAATATTCGTTACAAAGCAGTTGAATCTGGTTGAAAGAAAGTATAGAAAAAGAACAAAACAAAAAATTAGGATAATTTCCTGTTCATATTTAACTGTGCATCTGCATTAGCAAAATGGAAGAATCGCTAGGTAATTAAAATGAAATTTACTAGTCTAAGGCTTATGCTAATTGTTTCGACTGCTGGTTCTGTTGGGGGAGACAATAAAGTTTTAGGTTTGGATGGCGATGAGAAAGGAAAGCACCAATTTAAAATCAAGTGACTTAGAAAAAAACAACAAGGATATCTGATAATTCCTGATATTCCAAGAACAGTTGTTCCAATCGATGATGAACTTGGTTTTACAATGGTCTTGAAATAGTTGATAAGCTTTTACTTGTAAGTTAGCTTTTTCACCATAAGTGATTATTCATAGAGAAAAAGAAGTTTGTTACTATATGTTCTTACATAATTTTACTTCAGAAATGTGAAAGAAAAAATCGCACATTCTTTTTCGTTTCAAAATTAGAGATTAAGTTATGGCTCTCGGTTCTATTACTTTTATCATTTTTCTGTCCTTTTAAATCGTATCTTCTGGTTTACCTTTACGTACAACCGGTACTTTTTCCACTTTCCTTCAACCTTGGATTACTATCCTACGGTCGAAACCTTCTCAGTCAATTTAATCATAATTTTTACTCTTAATGGAAATCTGACACTCGTATCTGGAACATAGAGGGTATAGGGTATTATTGAGAACGCTAGTATTAATATAAAACTCAAGTGCACCCCGACTATCTTGAGTTACATCGATTCTATAAATTAATGAACTTAAGGCGTTTTTTCCTCTGTAGATTGCTCTGCAAAGCCTATTCTATTTCACTCCTGAAACTAAACCCAATCCTGTCAGGGCGAAACTAATCTTCAAATAAACCACTTGACAAAAACATGAATGAACCTAACAATGCTGTAATACTGTTGTTGCCAGTCATAAAGTCAAAAGAAAGAGGCTCGACACACAAAAAGGTAGATAGAAATAACCAAAGGGTAAAGAAGTGTGTCAAGCGAATAGTTTCAAGGAAATTGAAGTTCAATGTTAGTCATTCCTCTAAGCTTGAGGTACAAGCTCCTCTGAGCTATTTTATCGCTAATAGTACTAACCATGATGGTTTATATACTAAGGCTGATTTGATTCCATCCTGAATTATAAAATTGCCACCATATCAGGGAACAAGAAATGAAGGGGCACCGAATTCCGCTGTCGTTTTCGTGATGCTTTATCGGAATGGCGGGTCGATTGTCATTGGATACAACAAGAAGACAAAATCCATTTGTTTCCTATATTGTTGCCAGAAAAGAATATCAAAATAAACTTGGATACCAACTTATCGTTAGTATCGGAAATTTACTTTATTACCTCAATTTCGATAGCTGGCATTTTATGTGGGAGAAATTTAATGAAAAGATTTGTGTGGTTTTTATTTTCAATTATCTTAGCAACTATAGTAAATTCTAAAAGCGAAACAAATACGACACTGACAATTGACGATATTTTTCCCACCGACCGAGTCTTGGATGTACAAATTACTCTCAAGCCTACTGACTGGGATACGATCCGCTTTCAATCTCGGGAGTTTGCCGAGGCTCTGTCAGAAAGCCGCCAATATGCCCCGCCTGACCACCCTTATACTTATGTTGATTCTAGTGTTTCCATCGATGGAGTCGAATTCTCGCAAGTTGGTATTCGTAAAAAAGGGTTCATTGGTTCCCAAAATACTGATCGTCCGTCTCTTAAAATCAAGCTCAATCATATAAATAAAGACAGGCAAATTGATGGATTAACCAACTTGACTTTTAACAATAACCAGCAGGATGTCAGCCTCATCAGCCAGTTTATGGGCTATGGATTATTTAACGCTGTCGGTTCACCTGCGCCACGATGTGCTTACGCTAATTTGACGGTAAATGGTCAAAACTTGGGTATTTACACACATGTAGAAAGAATACATCGTCCACTGTTAAAACGGTCTTTTAGTAACGATCAAGGTGTTTTGTACGAGGGTACAGTAGTCGATTTTTACTCTGGTTGGGTTGATTCTTTTGAACATAAGTTTGGCTCTAAAAAAAAGGGGAGAAAGAGAATCAAGGACCTGATTCAGGTTTTGCACAATCCTGAAGAAAATATAGAGACAGCTATCGGTAAATTAGTCGATCTTGATGCATTTTATCGATTTTGGGCATTAGAAGGATTATTGAGCTTTTGGGATGGTTATTCTGGTAACGCTAATAACTACTTCTTTTATCTTCACCCAGAAACAGACAAATTCTATTTTATTCCATGGGGAGCTGATAGTCTATTTGAGAGATACAGTCCGATTAGAGACGACAGTCAGGACCCTATCTCAGTTAAGATACAAGGCTTAATCGCTAATCGGCTGTATCAGATAGAATCAGGCCAGCAACATTATAGACAAACACTGATAAATATTATGGAACAACACTGGAATGAAAAGGCTCTACTAGCAGAGACGGAAAGAATAGAAGCTCTGCTTAAGCCTTATCTCGCTGTTGGTGAAGAAATAGAAACCCAGACAGACCCCATAAAAAAAATAGCAGAGACAGAAAACAAAGAAAAAGATGATGAGGCGGAAAAAGGGAAATTTATTGTCGACTGGTTTCTGTTAGGACCATTCTATACTAAAGAAAGACATAGTTTAGCTCAAGATTTTTTATTGCAACATGGGGGAGAAGATAACATTTATCCTGATAAGGAACAGGAGTTTATCAACTCCAAAAATCAGCCCCTAAGGTGGCGTTCGGTCTCGGCTAAGAACGAGATAATTAATTTGGTGAAGGAGGTAGGCCGGTTCGATGACGTGACGGCCTATGCCTTTACTGAGATCGAAAGTGACCAAGACCGATATGTTGAATTGGGTCTTGGTAGTGATGACTCAGTCAAAGTCTGGATTAATGGTTACGTGGTCCATCAATATGAGGAGGCGCGTGATGTAGAGATCGACCAAGACCGGTTCATTGTTAAACTGAATTCAGGTAAAAATAGATGTCTCATCAAGATTAGCCAAGGAATGGGAGGTTGGGGGTTTGCAATCCGGCCTGTTGCTAGTTTTTCCCTGGATGAAGGGATTTTATTATCGGGCCAGTTAATTCTGGAAGGAGAAAATAGGGATGATTTTCCCCCAATTCGACTACAAGCTAAAATCAATTCAGGTGGGAGCACCTATAGTCGAGATTTGGGATTTTTAGTTCCTGGTCAGTCGTATCAGCGGATCATTCGTATTGGCCAAGGCGCTCGACTCAAGTCACAGCAAGCTGTGGCTAAGGGAGCAGTGTTAGCCGAAAGAGATATGGAATCACGGTCAGATCAAGAAATAGATTTGATCATTAATACCGAATCGTCTTTAGCTTTGAAGGTATTCAATCTTGGATTAGCCCAATCCCATTATGAATTTGTTGAGGCATTGACAGAACGAAGGGAATTTATCCAAAAAAGAGATAGTCAGATAGTGGCAGAAATCACCGATGGAATGCCGAAATGGGAGTTTATTCCGCCAGAGCCGTGGGCGTTGACATCGATCTTTGGCACACCGTTCCCTTTGAACAATTGGCAGAATGACCAAGTCTTTGGCAACGATTTTCCATTCAGGAATTGGTCGGAATTGTTAAATTTTACTAGATTAGTTTTCTTAGGGGTAGTAGCTCTTTTTTGTTGCTTTCATTTATTTAGCCGTAGATATTCGATTTATTGGTATTTACAAGTGTTGAAAAAATATCTTGTTTTTAATGGCCGATCCAGACGAAATGAATTCTGGGTTTTTCAAGTCTTTAACGTTCTAGTCTCCATCATTTTTCCCGTTATCGCAGTCAACTTAGTAAGTATGATGGGGGGGGATTTGGAGATAATTGTGATCACCTATGGTTTATCCATGGGCATTTATAGCCTTGGCATCATAATTCCTAGTTTAGCTGTTAGTGTACGTCGACTACACGATGTTGGTCGCAGTGGGTGGTGGTTAATTATCGGCTTGATACCCATAGTTGGTTGGATTCTAACTTTAATCTGGTATGTATCTGATAGTGAAGCCGAAGAGAATAAATATGGACCAAATCCCAAATAAAAATAAGTAAGATCACCCGACTGGGGGATTGCTAGCCAGTATTAATTGACCGAATTTTTCTGGCTTATTTTTGAAGTCAAGTTGGATGTCATTTTTCTATCATTATTGTATTTAGACTTGGCTGGACGACGATTCCAAAGTAATAATCTAATTTTAGTCGGTGTTTAGCGGTTTGTTATACCAGTTTAATATTTAGGAGAGAAGAAAAAAGTTAAATGAAAAAATTAGTATTACTATTAATCACTTGCTGCTACTTTCTGATAACTAGTCTAACTGCTGAAAAGGATGTATCTAAACAGAAACAAATCAATTTTTACATTCACCAACGTGTACTCGACCAATTTGATTCTGATAAAGACGGCCGACTCAGCGCCGTTGAACGTGAAACACTCCGAAAAGCTGGTAGCCCATTTGCGGTGAAACGGCCCAGATTCATCCGGAATCGAAAACGTCATGAACAACGAATTAGAAAGTATGACAAAAATGGTGATGGCGAGTTGGATCAAGCAGAGGAGAAAACCGCTCGACAAGCACTAGAGAATGTATGGCGTAATCTAGTTGGCGAATACAAAGCTTTCATTAATGACCGGCCAATCGTGGAAAATCTAGAAAAAATGCAACAGGATGCTAAACAGGGAAAGATCAAAGATTTCCCTGAAGAGTTGTATGATTGGATTCGCGGTAGTATCAACCGGTCAGGAAGTAAACGTATGCAGAAGAAGGAGAAATCGCCGAGTAACCATCTATTGACACGATTTGATTTCGACCGGAACGGTCGCCTTGAAACAATGGAATTAAAGGAAGCCCGCGCGGCGATAGCTGGTCAATCTAAAAATGATTTAAGCCAAGTTGCCCAACCTAAAAGTCAACCAGAAAATGTATCTATTATCGAACCACAATCAACCGAGACCGGCACCCTACGCATTACAGAGTTCATGACAGACAATAAAACAGGATTGGTTGATGAGGAAGGTGAACTCGTTGATTGGATCGAAATTCACAATTATTCATCTCAGAAGAAAGGACTCAAAAACTGGTCGTTGACGGACTCAAAAAAAGGTTCACGCCAATGGTTTTTCCCTGATATCCATTTAGATGCTGGTAAGTATCTGGTTGTATTTGCGTCCGGTAAAAATCGAAAGAAAATCGGTCGGCCACTACACACAAATTTTCAACTTAAAAAAGGTGGTGAATACCTGAGTCTGATTAGTCCAAATGGAGATAAGTCAGAAATCGCCAAAACCAAATACCCTAAGCAAAGATCCAATATTTCCTTCGGATTGCCCTTATCTGATGACGGTACTGAAGGAGAATTTCCTACCTTCTTAGCTTTTCCGACTCCTGGCCGAAAAAACACGGGGACACACGTTGGTTCACTTTCAACGATCAAGTTATCCCAACCACACGGTCTGTTCAAAGCTCCTTTTACATTGAGGGTAAGTTCGGTAGATAGCGACGTCACAATTCGTTATACAACAGACGGGAGCAGGCCGAACGAATTAAGCCCGGTAATCGATCATCCACTTGAAATTGAAAAGACTACCATTATTCGTGCCCGAGGGTACAAACCAGGCTATTCGCCCACGCCAATTATTACGCGGAGTTATATTTTCCCAGCAGATCGTATCGACGACTCGGCTGATGGTTTACCGCCAGCTAATTACCCATACGAATGGGGGGTTGGTAAATCAAACTACGGAATGGATGCAGGCATTACAGGTGATCACAAATACCGAGAAAAAGTTCTAAAATCGCTGTGGGCTATTCCTTCCTATTCGGTCGCCATCGAACATGAAAACTTATTCAGCGATGAGAACGGAATCTATGCGCATGCGGGTTGGCACGGGAGAAAAGCCGAACGGAACTGCTCAATTGAACTTTTGCCGACGGAAGATGGACAAGAACACGGGTTCCAAATCAACGCTGGTATCCGTATGAGAGGAGGTTTTAGTCGACAACCACATGTTCCTAAGCATGGCTTCCGATTTTTTTTCCGTCCTCGATACGGAGCAAGGAGACTCAACTACGACCTGTTTGGTGGTAATGCCGCTAAGGAATTTAGTCATATTGACTTGAGGTGCAGCCAAAACTACGCTTGGCACCATGGATTCAGTTCTAAGGCATTGTACATTCGAGATCAGCTCAACCGGGACTTGCAATTGGCCATGGGCCATCCTGCACCACGCGGTAATTTTCGTCACCTTTACATCAATGGACACTACTGGGGACTTTATAATACCTGTGAGCGACCAAAAGCTTTCTTCGGTGAATCGTATATTGGAGGTGAGAAAGATAGGTTTGATGTTGTGAAAATCATGGGCGGATACTCGGAGGACGAGGATCAGGATCGTCGTTATCAGGTCTTTGCCACTGATGGCAATATGAAGATCTGGACACGTCTAGATGAACTGTCACAAGGCGACTTGAGCGACTTGGAGACCTACTGTCAGATGATTGGAGTTAAACCGGACGGTAGTCGAGACCCTGACTCCAATCGACTACTTGATCCAGTAAATCTTGTTGATTACATGTTGATAATCTTCTATGGTGGTAACTTGGACGCACCCATTAGCTGGTTCGGCCACAATCGTGGAGGGAATAACTGGCATGGACTCATCAATGGCACCCAAAATAAGGGATTCCGATTCATCATTTGGGATGCCGAACATACTCTACTGGATCTCCAAGAAGATCGCCTAGGCCCCTTTCCAATCGGGGATACTGCCGATCGTAGTAACCCACATTGGTTGTATCAGCGATTACTAGAAAATGAAGAATTCCGCGTACTATTAACAGACAGAATCTCGAAACACTTTTTCCGCGACGGAGTTTTGACCCCATCATATGTGAGAAAATTATTTGATAGACGTATTGCTGAAATTGAGCCAGCTCTATTTGCCGAGGCTGCTCGATGGGGAAACCCACGCAAGACTTATGAATCAGTACTCACTAATTCGGAATGGCGCGTCGAGACTCACAACTCTGGTGTTGCTAAACACCAAAGTTGGTTTGCAGAAGTTAATCGTACCAAAAACCAGTACATACCTCACCGAACGGAAGTTGTTGTCAACCAGTTGTTTAGTCGCGGTTTATACCCAGATCTACCAGAGATTTCAGTTCGTTGGTCGGAAGGAGACAATCAAGAGTTGGAGCTTATGGCAGGCAGATTCAAAATCTACTACACAACGACAGGTCAAGACCCACGGATGTTTGGCGGAGGTCTTCATGCGGATGCGCACCTATATGAAAAGCCATTGACGATAGTCAATACCGATGGTGATCGTGTTCTTTGTCGAATCTTGGAAGATGAAGAATGGGGGCCTCTGCGAGAAATCGTTCTCAATGAATCGGATAAAAAGAATGAAACTACTTACCCGAGCGAAAGCAGGCAACCATAGAGAAAGAGAAATTTCATAATTGTTCTAGTTCATTCAACGTACTCATTGAAAATTGAGAAGGATTGTCGTTTAACGAAGATTATGGTGTCATTTCGTAATTCGTGAAAGTAGTGGGACTGAGTTAGTGGGTGCTATCGGTGAGAGAAAAGATAGTTAACAATAGGTATATAAATCATAATCGAGATTTTGTCTGAGTTAGATTTTAGGTACAACCGAATCGGTAAGAAGACCATTGATGAAAAGAACAATGATTTTGGTCTAGATAAGCTGAAATCTTTTCTTCCATTGTATATAAGGCCAAATTCCATGATCCATGATTGTTACCACCAAGTATTCCGAAATAACCATCTACTTACAGACATAAAAAAAACCGAGACAAACTCGGCAGGGTAAAACCCATTTTTTGCTGTCAATTTTCGATATTCTAACCTGTCAAAAAGAAAATATATCCTGATCAGTGTTTCATATTTCTCACTAGAGAAACGATACGATACCTGTACTACTCTGCGTTTAGACTATGAAAGTTCTATTGAATGCGAGAGTGAGTATTATGTACAACAGTAGGCTTTGTCAAAACTCGGCTGTTTTGTTTTAGGTACAGGCAATTTATTTTCAATACTGAACATCAATAGATAAATTACAGGAGTTGGAGTGAAACTATTATTCTGGATTCAAGTCTTTGCGATCATGAGCACTATTGGCGCTACATCAGAGTACGTCGTTGTTAAAGAGGAGACCGCTATTTCATCTTCTACTCAGGCACCAACGGAGTCAAACCACATCACCCAACAAGTTATCAAACTGGTCGAAAAACTTGGAGAAGGCTTACCGGGGGACAATAATGACGCTACTGAATCTTTAATTCAAATTGGTGCTTTGGCAACTCCTTACTTACTAAATGTATTTCAAGATGATCCTCCACCTTATCAAAGTAGAGACTTGACTCAACTGAACTGGGTTCGTTTACGAAGTGCACACTGTCTCAGCCGACTTAACTACAATGGGATTATCAATTTATTGGCTGAAGAAATCGAGCGGGATTTGCATCCTACTATGCAGCATATCTATGCTATTTATCTGACCCGACACGATCTCAAACGGTCGATTCAAGTTTTAGTCTCTAATCTCAAGAAAAATAACTACACACGACCAGACATCATCATTACGCTGAAGAATATCAATAGTCCACTGGCCATTCCCATGCTCAAGCCTTTACTGAAAAACCAAACGCTTAAGTTAGACACAGCAGAAATATTGGTTCATTTAGGAGATACGACAGGAGCCAATTTACTTCTGTCGCAAAAAGATAATCCAGAACTTCGATTAGCAACAGCTTTACTGCTTGGTGAAGACCACCTAGAATCCATTTTACCCATATTAAAGAATAACTTAAAACATCGGGAGGCTAGAACTAGATTACGAATTGCCGACAAATTGGCTGATTTGGGTCAAGCTAATTCCTTGATTTCTACTAAAGATAGACTGATGATTTTATTGGAGATGCTAGAGCAAGAACCAAATGAATGGGAAAGGGGAACCGATCTTTTTTTAAATGAAATCCCTAAACCAGCTGATGAAATCATTACAATGATTGGACATCCTGATGGCTATGATCCACGTGGCACCGAAAAATTAAGACAATCAGTTATCAATCGATGGAAAAAACGATTAGAAGTGGAAGGGATAAAATGGCTAAAAGGATTAAATTATAGAAAAGCGCTTTTAGGTAGACAGAAAGCCACAATTGGTGATATCGAAATTTCTAATCAAAATGTAGACATGGGAAACTTTTTTTGCATGACGGGGCAAAAAGCCTACTTAATTGGAGCCATGGATGGTTCCTTTCGTCCGGTTGGCAGATTGCTTGGCGATGAAGGTGGTTTTTGGGCTCCGCCAACGAAATTACTGGATGGCTTTTTGATCACAGTCAATGAGAAAGATCGATTAAGTTGGAGGTTAGACAATTGTACAAACTTTCAACATCAATTTTCACACAACCAATTCTTATATCAAAAATCAGACTTGATTATAACAAGAAGAGATTTTGTCATTGAAGAGCAACCAGGATTATTTTCTCAATTAACCATTAGAAACCTCGAAAATAAAAAACGTAAAATTACAATTGATTGGCAAAGCCGAGTCAATATTAGGCCGGCCTGGCGTTCTGATCTGACTAACGATATCGATATCATTAGTTACCACCAAGGGCTTATCAAAGCCTCAGACGCGTCGCAGCTAGGAGAAAAATTGATTTTTGGCTCAATAACGCCACCGGTCAAACATGAACTGGACGAGAATTTGGCCACTTTATCTTATTCCCTTGATCTACCGGCCAAGGGTGAATCGTCGCTTTCATTTTTATTTTTAAAGCTGGGGTCTGACGCTGATAATCAGAAGTTTTTGCAGACTTTTGACCAGCAAAGTCAACTGCTAGAACAAAAAGCCCGGACCTATCAGGAGATAGCTTTCGATGGGGTTCAATTCAGTTGCTCTAACCCGGAGATAACGAGTTCATTCATATTGTCCAAGCTCAATCTGCATATGTTACGGTTGGACTTACGTCCAAGTTTGCCAGATGTGTGTTTTTTTGCGGGATATCCCAATTACGCCAGAGTTTTTGGATGTGATACTTTTTATTCTACTCCGGGCGCCAATGGAGTCGGTTTTTCTGATGCAGTTGCTGGGGTCTTGAAAACACTATCAGCCTCTCGAGAAAACCCGCATGGTATGCCATCCGGACCGGTTCCACACGAAATTTCTACCAGCAACCGGCTGATTGGTATAGCCAATTCTCAAGAACCTCCTCAGTTTATCTGGTCTTGTTTGCAACACTTTCGGTGGACGGGTGATCAACAATTTCTAGAACAAATTTACCCGGTATGTCAGCAAAGTATTTCATTCTTAAAAAACCATAGAAACATGGATAGATATGGGTATGTGGAAGGCAATGGGTTAATTGAAGCACCAGGTGCGGGTGGAAAAACTTTGGAAGCTACTTGTTACCTTTACTCGGCTTATACCAGTTTGGCTGAAATGTCGGCAGCTTTGGGAAAAACAGACTACTCTAATGACTATAAAGAAAAAGCTGAGCGTCTGAAGGAAACTTTCAACCAACAGTGGTGGAACCAGCAGGAGCAGATGTGGGCCACAGCCCTTGAGGCTGATGGTAAACAAAGAATGAAAAATTTTTGGTCGGTTATTTTTCCGATGGAAACTAAATTGGCCACTCCTGAGAAGGCAATAGTGGTTCTCAACCGTATCCAGCAAGAATGGGTCAACCAATGGGGAGGAGTACACACGAGACAAGAAGATATTAGTCAACAAGGGTCAGGTGTGGTTACCACTAATCTATTCGGTCTGGTTGGCTTTCAATATGGTTTGTCAGAATTTGGTTGGCAGATGACTCAAAATGCAAGTTTGGCTCCCAGGCAAGACCGAATGCCTGGCGGATTTGTTGAAGTTATCCCTCCAGGCCAATCTAATTTTATGCAGCTTTGGTCGGTAGGTCCATTTATTAATATGATCATTCAAGGGTTAGGTGGAATTGAACCAAACGCCAGCAAAAATCAGGTTAAGATTTCACCTTCTTTGCCCAATGGATTAAGTGAGTTGAATTTTGAAAGGCTACAGATAGGTAAACACACCTTAAGCTTTTCACACCAGTTGAGAGGAAAAATGATTGAAACGGTGATCACACATCATCAAGGAGAGGAACCATTAGATATTATCTTCAGTATTAAAAATGAAGAGGTAGACACAATTTGGGTTGATGATCAAAAGATGGTGATGTCAGTCGGCCAGCACCTAACCTTAGGTTACATTGAATCTACCCTGAATCTGAATCTTCCCAATGGAACTCAGACTAAGCTAGTTAGAGAGTTAACGTTTGAAAATTAGAGCCCATCTCGAAAACAATTGAAGAAGTTTCAGGCTGGTTTGTTATTCTGGCTGTTAGATTCTTATTAATTACATTATTCAATCTCGTGTAATAGATAGATCTATCAGGTGGCAGACACTAGTTGGCAACCACGTAACGTAGGGGAAAGTGGAAAATCATCCATTGGTTCTCGAGTGATATGCTCTAGTAACAACACTATTACTATTTGATTAGCTTGTAAAAACTGATGGTTTGCAACAAAGAATGAATCAGTCCTCAATTCTTTTTATATAACAACTGGCCCATTTCCACTTGGACTCAAACCGTTTTTCTTGTTTCACATAGATAATTTGCGTCAGTTGGCCATCAGTTATTTCTAAGGTATAGCTGTGGCTGACTAATTCGTTTTGG
>Ga0163179_10002840_pt1 | contig 11927 bp, 12 predicted proteins | sample AtlANTMetagenome_FD_109643 | JGI IMG/M metagenome (GOLD analysis project Ga0163179, IMG submission 109643) | Marine eukaryotic phytoplankton communities from the Atlantic Ocean - Atlantic ANT 2 Metagenome | ecosystem: Environmental > Aquatic > Marine > Oceanic | place: North Atlantic Ocean... | reverse complement strand
GATCTAATCTATCATCTAACTTCTTGGTTGAAATATAATCTAGAAAGTATAATGGTTTGGCACCACAACAGATTACATCATTAACACACATAGCAACTAGATCTATACCAATAGTAGTATAGTCTCTAGAAATTTCTGCCATATTAATTTTAGTTCCTACACCATCAGTACCAGAAACCAATACAGGTTTCTCATATCCAGAAGGAACTCTAAACATTCCACCAAAACCACCTATAGCAGGTGCCTTATTCATTAGTCTTTCTACAAAAGCATTACCTGCTTCTATATCAACACCTGCTTCTTTATAATTCATAACTAATCGGTTATTCCATACTTTGTTAGATCATACTTGGGTAACAACAATGGTTCTACCTCTATTTTAGGTGGTTTACCTATCTTATCCTCAAGTTCAGATACTAGTTTCTTCTTACCTATGTCATATGGACATGGTGCATTTTGTAAGCACACCTGTAAACACAGTAGTTCTTCTTCAGTAAATGTGAATGAAGGAAATAATGGTGCTGTATTATCAGGCATGTGTATCACATTGGATGTACTTACAATCATCACAATCTAGTTCTTCTCTATAAGATTCTAATTTGCTTTGAAGTTTATTGTAAGTATCATACCAATATTGAGCACCTGTCTTTTTAAAATCAACATGTTCTTTACGATATTGACACGCCCATATTAGACGATCAATTTCTTGTTCTTTAAATTGCATCATAGTGTTCCGTCCCAAATCATTTCTGGCATTTGAGGTTGTGCTTGTCCTCTAACCATGATCATAACAATTATATATCCTAGAAACCATAGTATATTTACAAACCATGCTTGTCTCCACATATACTTTCTTATTGCCATAGACCTAAGAACTTGAGGTGCCTTATCTTGTGCCCTGAATATCTGTTCGATAATTAATGCAACAAAGAATCCTATCACTAATGGATAAAATAATAAGTTGAGTATACTCATGAAAATTAAAAGAGTCTGCATAATATAAAGTTAGATTACGACTTATTTATCTCTTTAACAGTTATCATTTAAATCTTTAACCATGTTACCACCTATCTCTGCACCTTGATTGCCACCAAACATTGCTACCCAACCAGCAGCGACCCAACCAACAAAGGGGATACCAGACAGAGCAGGAGCAGCAGCAGTTCCAACTGATGTACCTACGAGTCTACCTGTGTTCTTACCACCACCAACTGCTTCTATACAAGCTACAGTCTTATCAGATACTCCACCACTTTTCTCTACGATAGTGCTTGGATCTTGCCATGATCTCTTGTTAGATACAGGTCCGCCCTGATTGGTCTTACCATCCATGACATACTCCTCAACAACTTGAGTTGTATTGTTTGCTAGTCCTAAGAAACCAGCCTTCTTCTTGATCTCCTTAGTGATGTACATCGTCTTAGGATCGTTAGCAGTGTAACTAATCTTGTATCCATCCTCATTTGCTGAGATAACATAAGAAGTATAATCTCCTACTGGAGGATTAATATATGGTACTTTATTACTTTGTCTAGTTGCCAGTAATCCTATCATACCTATATGGGACACTCCAAAAATTGCACCTAAACTAATTCCTATCCATTTATTCATGACTACACTATGAGTATATTATATAGCATAAAAAAAGAGACTCCCGAAGGAGTCTCTGATTAGTATATGTAATACTTCGATTACATTAGGTTTGCAACTTGTACACGTCTGTAGTACTTGTTAGCATTAGCTGTAAGAGCACCTGAACCTTGGGTAAGACCACCTGAGAATGGGTTTGATACCATGCCGTAACGAGTCTTGAATCCAATTTTTGGTTGGAAGGTGTTAGGATTTATTGCTCTGACCTGCTGTAGAGGTACATATGGGCAATAGAATAATCCAGCGTCATAAGGAGATGTTCCTTTGTATCCTGAAACGTAGAAGTGCTTATCAGCAACGTTAGCAGAATAAGGATCAACGTAGACCTTAATCTTACCGTTAAGAGTACCAACTAGAGTTGAAGATGTATCATCTACACCAGTCAAAGCGTTGTTACCATTAAGAGCAGGAGAGTAGTCAAGTACACCAGCCATTCCGAGAGCTGAAGCAACGTCTGCAGAACAGATCAAAATGTTGCCCTTCCCGCGACGAGTTTGCTGACCGATAGCGTTAGAATCTCTTTCTATCTGGAATAGAAGTCCTTTGAATTTCTCAACAGACCATCTACCATTAGAGTCAACGTCTAGGTCAAATATACCAGCGTTAGCAGTATTGTTTTGAGCACCAGCAACAGCGTTAACATAGATTGTACGAACAACTTCTCTATTGATTTCAGCAAGGATCTCAGTAGAAAGGATGTTAGCAAGCTCAGTCTCAGCATCCAATCCATGAATTGCCTTGAGGTCTTGAGCCATCTCTATGCTGTACTCTGCCTTTAACGCACGAGCTCTAGCAGTAACTGTGACTTTCTCGATTGAGAAACCCATCTCACGGAACTCATTAGTATCCGTAGCATCGTTTAGTCCTTCAACAGTAGCTGTTGTCATGCCTGTGGCATCACCAGTCTGCTCGTAAGTACCTGCAGGAGAATCGTTAAGAAGTCCTGGGTTAGCACCTTCAGCATCGTTAACTGCAGAACCTGAAGCAGTTGGATCGTACTCAGCGAGGTCTTCACCAGCTCCACCAGAGAAACCAGCGTTAGGCTCGTTGAATAGTGCCTCACGGAAGTTGCCGTTAGCAGGTCTACGCTCAGTACCGTAGAATGTTCTCATCGCGAAGATAAGTCCTGTAGGACCTGTCATCGGCTGAACACCAGCGATATCATACGCAATTAGTTGTGGCATTGAACGTCTAATAAGACTGATCAATACGGGGTCGAAACCAGCAGTAGCACCAGTTGCTGTATCACCAGCAGTGTAACCTGTAGTTTGTAGAGTCTCATTAAGGATTTGTCCTTCTTCGACTTGTGCTTTTTCTTGGTTCTCAAGAAGTTGTGCGACTACGCCTTTCTTATATGTGTCCTTGATCTCTGGAAGAGCATCATGGTTCAGAACGGGAGCCCACTTTTCTTGGAGTTGTTTAACAGTCATTGTTATTCCTTGAATAGTAGTAAGTTAAATTAATTAGACCAACGAGAGATTGCATCGACGTATTTACCCATCGTGCCAGTCGTTGTGTTTTCTACCAAAGGTGCAGATGCTTCTTCGGTGGGTTCTACTGCTGAATCAGCAGTTTCAGCCTTCCTAGTGAAGTATGATTCCTTGATAGTTTCGACTTTCTTACGAAAATCTTCTTCAGTTTCAAACTCAACCCCTTCTGCCAGAGAAACGAGTTTCTCCTTCTGGGTCTCAGCGAGGCCAGTAGCGCATTCGTTCACTATTTCCATTCTTGTAAATTCTCCAATTCTCTTATTCAAAGATATATTAGAGTCGATCTGCTCGTTGAGTTTTGTTTCCATATCATTAAGCTCTTCAGCCATACCGTCAAGTAGGTTGAATTTCTCTTCGGGAACAGTAAAGTTCTGTTCCACGAACAGTTTTTTGAGTCCGTCAAAGAACGACTCGGCCATCTCAGTTTTAATACCGTGCTCAACTGCTAATGAGTTCTCACTCATCCACTGTTCAGCAGCGTAAGATAGATAGTCGTCTACTTTTTCAGACAATTCTGTTTTGATCTTTTCGACTTCTTCAGTCAGAGCAGATTCATATGACTCTTGCAACGCTTTAGCTTCAGTATTAACTCTCTCTGTTACAACAGCTTCAAAGATAGTTATTGCCTTATCCCTAAACTCCTCACTCAGTTCTTCACCAGCGACAAGAGCGTCAACATCTTGACTAAAGTCGTACTTGGTTTCAGGGGTTTCTTCTTGGATGACTTCTTCTGTGTCATTCTCTACTTCCTCCTGTTTAGAACTTGCATCGGAAGGTTTAGTATTAAGTGATTTGGATCCTTCCACGCTAACCGAACCAGCAGCAGATGAACCAGCATTTTTAGTACCAGCCGCACCCTCAAGGGAATCGGTTGTTACATTTATAACTTTCTTGCCACCACCTTTCGATGTGTCAATCTTTTCACCTGGTTTTGCGTTTTTGGTTACAGCGTTAGAACCTTCACTCACTTCTTCCATATTATCAAGTTCGGTGTTTTGGGTCTCGGCCATTTTAATATTCTCCGTTAGCATTAGCGTTGATCTGTATTTATTTATAAATTAAATACTTCTTAAAAACTTCTCAAACGCGGAAATTTTGCGTTCTTGGAGGTTTATAAGAGTTGCAGCATCTATTTCTTGCTTAAATTGAGCAACACAGGACTCTTTCAAGATGCCATTGTCCCATACCCACTCTTTTCCTTCCATGATTCCATCAACAAAAGCATCAGGAGCTGAAGGATCTGCTACTATATCTGCAGCAGTTGCAAGCATAAAATCATCCTGAACAACAGAACAACCTTTGCTTTCATTCTTTAATGAACCCATACCTCTGGAAGATACTCCCAAACGTACACCTTCATCAAGAAGTGACTTTGCAATCTTACCCATAGGGGTATCAAGTATCTTTGCTCTACCGATGAAATTATTTCCATCTTCTTTCAAAGATTCTATCTTATGAGAAACACGATCCAAATTTAAAGAAGGACCATCGGGATGACCAAGTTCACCAAGAGCACGTCCTTTCTGGATATGATTCTCGGTATATTTAGCAACTTCACGTTGAAGTGTAGATAATGGATATTTACGTCCATTCTTGTTCTGTATCTCTGCTTGCAGAAATACACCTTCGATGAAGTGTGACCTCTTACCGTCTTTTTCCTCAGATAGAAATTCTACTTGAGTTATTTCTTCAGCTATCAGTCTCATCTTTGGGTTCCTCTATTGGTTCGATTGAATCAACTACTGCCGTATTAGGTGGTAGTGGATCGGGGACTTCATCTGCCATTACATCTTCTGGTGGATCTTCAGGTTTGCGATCAGTAACTTCAACAGTTTCTGGTTCAACCTCAGTTCCATCCGTAGCTTTATCAGCAAGTTCATCAGCAACGGCTTGTCCTGTTTCATCAGGATTAAAACCCCACTGTTTGGCAAAGTCAATTTTCTTTGCTTGGATCGCATCATAAGAAGCTGCGCTCAAAGCATCATTTGTAGCATCGATTGCTTTCGCTTTCTCGTCTCCAAAAATATGATCTACTATTTTATTAGCAATTTCACTAGGCATAATAATTCCCACTTTAATATTTATTTATCAAAATTCGCCTCTGCGCTGATCTGCGGCAGAAACTTCACCCTTTGGGTCGGGTGCAGCTCCATTTCCTGGTAGTCCTCCACCCATTGGATCACCACCTGCTTCCATACCCATTTCCATTTCCATCGCTGGATCAGTAATGAGTCCTTGTTCCATCTCTTGTTCAATCTGTTTATCTATCTCTTCCATTTCTACATCTGTCTGCTTAAGAACATGACGACGTATATGTTCTATAGAGAAGTACTTACCAACATAAGGATCCATCTGATTAACTTCATTCATCCTTTCGTTGCGGATTTCGATATCCTTAAGTTCGGAGAAGTAGTTATCAGCAATAAAATCAAATTGGATATGTTCCTTCATCTCTTCCCATTCTTCAATAGAACAGATACCTTTTAAAATTAATTGTGTTTTTAAAAGATCAACGAACAATTCCCCAAATCTCTTGCGTAAACGTGCAACAAATTTCTGGAACTTAACTTCATCACGTGTGATTTCAGCAGCACGTCCGATGTTAAATGTAGTTTCTGTTTCTAGTCTTGAGTTAGGAACGTTAAGTGACTTGTATAATTTCTTTTGGAAATACTTTACGTCTTCAAGTTCGCCAAGATTTTGTCCACCTGGGAGCGTAGTGATTTCAGTACCTCGTCCACCTTCACGTCTTGGGAGCCAGAAGTCTTCGAGCATCGACATGAACTTCTTGTCATCTTTAATTTCTCCTGTTTGAGAATCGTATACAAGCTTGTTTCTGTAACGACCCATTACTTCACGTAGGTATTGCTCCGCTTTATTCTTCGGAAGATTACCAACATCAATATAGAAAATTCTTCTTTCTGGTGCTCTTGATAATCTGTAGATAACAAGAGAGTCTTCAATCATTCGCAGTTGGTTAACTGCTTTAATTGCTTTGTGTAGGTGCGATAGCACCATGTTTTTATTAAGATCCTGTATACCAGAGTGACAATAACTAATAGAATCAGGTGCAATCTTCATACCCTGATTGGTGCTATTCCGTAAACCTTTTGGATTATACAGATAGTAACTAGCACTTGATTGCGTTAGTTGTTGGTTAAGATCTTGAGTTCTTAATTGATTAGGATTCTTTGCTTCGTACTCAGTAACCTTACGGATCTTACGAGGATCTACATAACGCAATTCAACCAATCCACCCCTAGGATTTTTTGGATCAATTACCTTATGATAAAAAAGTCTTCCGTCCACGTACCAGCGTCGGAAGATCTCATATGATCTGTTATCGAAATCTAATAGTCTAAGAATCTCATCAAATTCATCTCTAATCAATTTCTTAATTTTTTCTGATTGCTTTAAGTTTGATAACTCTACAGCAATAGGTACATCCTCAAAATTACCACAAATAGTTTCGTTGACTACATCATCAACTGCACTATCACATTCTGGTTGTAAAACCATTTCCCTGTATCGGGTAATTAATTCATATTCATTACGTAGTTGACCATCAAAATCAACAGAGTAGCCGTAGTAACCGCCACCTACGATAGGTTGCGATCCATCTAAACTATCCTTCTGAACAAAAGAAGGCCCCTTGGGAACCTTCTTTGCTCTCTCTAGCGAAAATCCAAAGAGTTGCGACATTATAATTAAACGTTTACTGTTGGTCCTGTCTTATTTAGCCTACTTCTAGAACTGCGATGAATCAACTGGAGTCCAGTATTGAGTCTGAAGTTCAACTGTGAATTCCTCGATTGCGTCATTATTACCATAATCAAGATCGATTGCAGCAATACTAGATGGGAATACGTTATAGAACTTATAAGATTTCAAGATCTTAGGTGATTCTCCATCCTTAATATCTCTAGCAAGTTGATGCACAAGCATATCAGAGAAGTAACCAGTAGCATCATCAGAACTACCTAGTCCTGAAGCCTGAGTAAAGTTCTCGTTATATGATTGTATGGAGGATGTCCATAATTCAAATGCGCTTCTTAGAGCAAATGCACTATCGTTCTGGATAGTAATTGTCCAAGGTTCAAATGTCCTGTCTCCCGCAATCTTTAAAACCCTTCCTCTAAATGGAACTTCAATAACACCTATCTGAGAAGCAGGTAAATTTGCTGCGCGAACAGTAAACTTTCCTAGATTTATCAGAGATGCATTATTGATAATTTTCTGAGGGAATGAAAGATCTACTTGGAATAAATTAGGACGTGCAAAGTCTGACGCGACATTCGCTTTAAAATCGTCAATTGTTCCTCTTTTTGCCATGATTGATTATCAGAATACTCCGTCGATATTATTTAGAATAATGATAATTTTCAGCATGAAAAAGAGACCCCGTAGGGTCTCTGATCCATCTCGAACTCAAGAGTATTTATTAACTTGCAACCTCAGTAAATGCAACACCAGTACGTGTAGCAACGAATGTTAATGTAATGTAGTTAATTGTGCGGGTTGGTTTCACAAAGATCTCCGCATAAAACTCACCACGGTCAACTGCCTCAGGTGGGTTATTGTCGTTGTCACACTTGACTAAGAAGTCAGTTACACCACGACGACCTTGTACGTCACGAAGATAAGGTTCAACGATGTTCAAGAAGAGACTTCTTTGTGCTTCATCGTTTTGCTCAAATAACTGTGATCTAGCAGCACCAGAGATAACACGCTCAATTGTAAGGAACAAACGACGAACGTTAATTCTATCGAATGCACTTGCAAATCCAAGAGCAGTCTTGTCTCCATATAGTACTACACCCTGACCTGGGAAGGATACAATTGGATTAATTCTATTTGCATAGAGTGTATCACGTTGTGTCTTGTTAGGTGAGAATGCTAGTTTAATAGCATTTCTTAGAATACCACGTTGGAAACCAGCAGGTGAGAACCAAGGTTCTGCAGCTTCTGTTGTTTGTAAACATAGTCCAGCAGTGTCACCGTTAGTTGGGACGTAACGATATACATCGTTATACTTGTCGTAGATATACTTGTATCCAGAATCAAATACTGAGTAAGAAGAACTTGGTAACTGATCCATAAACTTAACTATGTTATCAGTAGCAGTTGTTGAATTACTTACACCAACAACGTTTCCTCTACGAGGAGAAACGAATAGTAAGCAATCTCTACGCTCTTCAACAATATTAGTTAGAGAAGTAATCTTAGCGATAGCAGCAGCATCATCAGCTCCTGAAGGACCAGTAAGAATATAGTCAATTGTTTGTGACTCAGGATCTTCTACAAGACCATATGCAGTTGCTAGGTCAGCATTAGTTACTGTATACTCTCCAGCAGAAGCAGCATAGTCAGCACCATCAGCAAGTCTGTAGTAGAATGTTGCGTTGTTGTCAGAACCAATTGTTGTACGTCCAGCAGGATAATCTTGTGAACCTGCAGCAGAACGAAGTAAGTTGAACTGACGACCAGTAGCACTTAATCCCCATGTTCCATCTGAAGGAGTAGAAGTTGCATTAAAGACTGTAGTCTCATGCTCTGCCCAGTAAACATAAGCAGAACGTTGCTTAATTATTTCTGGATAGTAGTTAGTCTCACCAACAGATGTCTTAGCATCAGATGCTTTAGAGACATTAACAAATCTTTCAAGAACTGAACCAGCAGTACCAGTAACTTTACCGTCAACGTCAACTACAACAATATGTAATTCGTCACGATGTCCACCTGCATTAGATGCAAACTGTGAAGTACCTGGACGTGGAGCAACGTTAATCCATTTAACACCAGGAAGATACTCACGCTCGTTATACTCAGTTCTTACTGAACTAATTGCAACAGCAGTTGAGTTAGTATCCTGAACACTATCAGCAGCAGCGAAATCTATAGTTCCTTTGTCCTTACCAATATAAAGACGACGCTCAATACCGTTTGCAGCAATAACAGATGTGTTAGAACCTTGAGTTACTGTTTGAGCAGCAGCAATAATACCAGTAACACCACCACTAGGTAGTGAAACCTCAAGTTTCTTATTAGCAGGATCCCATGCTTCAACTGTTACAGCCTCATTAGATCCACCAATACCGATTGTAGTAGAAACACCAGGAGTGAAATCACCAACAACTGTTGTTACTGTTAGAACTATACTATACTTAAATACTTTACCAGCAGCACCACCAGAGGCACTTACCGCAGCATCAGCAACAAACTCATACTCGTTACCTGAACCAGGAGCAGGGATGACAGCAATTTGATCTGCACCAGCATCAGTTACGAATATACCAATTGAATTACCTTTGGATCCAGCAGTTCTAGCAGCCCACTTGAAGTTATTATTTGCACCTTCATAAGTGGTTTCATAATCTTGTAAATTCTTAATTAGAGGAGCAGTACCAGAGTCAACTGCATTCTTTAGCGATGTTGACGTAACACGGATTGTCTTAAGAACACCTCCGTATGATAGGAACTGAGCAGCAGAGAACCAATACTCAAAGTTATTTTCATTTGGTTTTCCGAAACGCTCAACGAGTCCCCTTTCGTTTGAAATTTGTACTATCTCTTCAACAGGTCCTAATTCAAAAGGTGCAGCAATCACACCCACGTTTGCTGTTGACAGGGTTGTAATAGTGGTCAGGTCTCTCTCCTGTACTACTACACCTGGCGATAATTGATTGGCTGCCATGTTTATATACTCCTAGAATGCCTTATCGGTTGTCTAAGATTATTTATATTTTTCAAACGTCACCTGTAGTCCCACATGTAAGACTTATCACCATACTCCGCGACCTGCCAAACATCTCCTTGAGCATCTACAAATTGATCTGCTTCCAATCCATCAGATACAAAACCAAACGGTGCCATATCTTGTTCTATTGATTCTTTCTGTGCTTCATATATCCGCGCACGAACATCATTATCATGCATTTCTTTAAAGAAAGGTTGCATAGCCATCCAACCAAAAATAACTAAACACATAGCAAGGTCATCATTACATCCTTCTTCTGCTTGGAAACTATTACCCTTTTGAATAAAGGTTGTTAACTCTGCAATAGTATCATAATCTTCTATAACTAACTTATCTTCTTCTAGTAATGCTTTAAGATTAGAACACCCAACTTGTTTAACAGCAGTACTCATCTTAATACCAAGTTGTGTTTTCTTACCTGAGAATCCTTGCCCTAACTGTTGACCTGCTCTACCTCTCATAGATGCCATAAGTAGATTTTCATATTCTAAATCATACTGAATAATATCTGCTACCTGTCCACCTATATCATTTACCTCACATAAAATATATGCTGCATTATAATTCTTAGCAACATCTATAACAATATTAGGTAATACAATAGGTTTAATTTCATTATTCTTATATCTTGCTACCATCTTATATGGTAATTCAGTTGTATCTATTACTGTAAATGCAGAATAATCTCCACCAACTCCTCTACTAACATCAACAGTTATAATGTAATTATGTTCTGGTTGTGCATGTTCAAATACTGCTAAACCTTTCTTCTCTACTATAGGATCATGATATGGCATTACTCTCAATTTAGATGGACTAATAAGAGTATCAACAGATCCTAAGAACTCACATTCAAACTCAACTCTAAACTGTTGTTCTGATGTATTTCGTATAGTTTGTTCTTTCCATGCATCATCTCTACCAGGTATCTCAGACCAATGTACTTCTGTAGGATTATATTCATTCGTTCCACGCTCTGCATCATGCCAAAGTTTGTAGAACATATTCATCCCGTGAGGGGTAGATATGATAATAACTTTTGTTGATTTACCAGAAGATATAGTAGGATAGACAGAACTGAAAAACTGGTCAGCAATATGATTCGGAACAAACGCGAATTCGTCCAGAAATATAACGTTAAAGGACATACCGCGAACAGCACTAGCAGATGTAGAAGCAGCGAGGATTTTACTTCCGTTCTCCAATTCGAGTGACCCTTTGTTCCAACCGAGAATACCCTGTTGCAACCATTTTGGGAGATTCTCATAAGAAAGTTGTAGGCGACCCAACATTTCTCTTGCAGTGGCTGCTTTGTTTGCGAGGATTGCGACGTTGACATTTGCATTAAAAAGTACATACCACAACAGATATGAAGTCACAATAGTTGATTTACCAGACTGTCTTGGTAATTTTGCTATGTTAAATCTTTCGCTGTGAAATTTTTTTACCATGTCCTCTTGGAAATGGTACATATCAAAAGGGACAAGTCCCTTATCTAGTGAAACAATTTGAATATAATTTGCAATAAAATATACTGGATCGTTTGCACACTTTAAATACTCAGCAATTTCTTTCTTAGAAAACTCTTCTGTTACGTTAGCTTTCTTAAGATTAGGATTACCTAGATATTGTTCTTGTGCGACTCCCATTATCCTGCAATCAAAGTTCCATGTGCTCTACGTATCTCACGTAGTTTCTCAAGGTTCATATCCTTGGTTCCACCATCGTAAGCATGAGCATACCCTTCGGTAATCATCTGCTCATTTAATGAAATAGTATCCTCGTTAATATAGAGCCAACCAAGAAGCCTGCCATACTTCCCAGTCCCACCAACAAGTTCTGTTCTAACAGTGAGTTCATCTCCATCACCTGCAATAGTATCTTCTAATTTTTTCTTTAACCAGTTTGTAGCATCTATTCCTAATGCCTTCTCTTCTAAATTTCTTGTTCTCTTCTCTGGAGTATCAACTCCTGCAATTCTTACCCGTTCTTTTTTGAATAAATCGAATCCAAGATCGATGGTGACATCT
>Ga0163179_10002839_pt1 | contig 11936 bp, 7 predicted proteins | sample AtlANTMetagenome_FD_109643 | JGI IMG/M metagenome (GOLD analysis project Ga0163179, IMG submission 109643) | Marine eukaryotic phytoplankton communities from the Atlantic Ocean - Atlantic ANT 2 Metagenome | ecosystem: Environmental > Aquatic > Marine > Oceanic | place: North Atlantic Ocean... | reverse complement strand
TGACCTTCTGCGCGGTGTTGGTGAGCCCGCACCTTCGCCACTGGGACGTTGCGGGCGACATCGCAAGGGCTGGTCTACACTCTGATAGCTCCGTTAAAGAGATCGAGGACACGGCGCAAGAGCTATGGGCACACCACCCGTCTTCTTTCGTCCTTGCCTTAGATATGGGCCGGAGGTTCGCCGCCGCGGGCGCACCGAACTCTGCTTTCATGTGGTTCAACCGAGCCATGCTGCTCGCGCCGTATCACCCCGACCCACACCTCATGACCGCCCGCATGCTTCGAGGTATCGGGGCCTCAGGACAGGCCCTTATCGAGTATCAACTAGCTCTGCGCAGCGCGTCAGCGGCTTCGGTGCCTGAACTCTTAGGCGAAGTTATGCGAGCCTATCCAGAAACGGGCCAAGTCATCCGGGCACTACCAAAAGAACGTCCCGCCCTCTTTAGCCAGCTCGCTGAGTTGGCCATCTGGGCTGCTGATCCACGTGCAAATCAGTTTGCCGCTCTTGCCTACGAGAACTATCCAGACGAACCACGCGCTGGATACGTACGGGCCCGCACTCTAGTTACCTCTGGCAAGATCAATGAGGGCCGCGAACTCGCCATGACGATGCTCTCTGAGATTGACCTCAGCGATGGCATAGAGCGCCGCCTTCTGCACGTGCTCTGGCATGCCGGTGAACAAGAGCTCAGCGCCGACCGCCTACAGGCACTGCTGAACCGCTTCGGCCGGCCCTTACCCGATGGTCACCTCACCCTGGCGAGGTGGCGTCATGCGCTGGGCCAGATCGAATTAGCTCGAGTTTCTCTACGGCAGGCTAGAAGAGGCAACTCCGCCACCGCGGCATCGGCGCTGTTGTTGGCCGCCCAAATAGAAGTTGAAGCAGGCGAAGCGACCCTGGGGCTTAGCCTGATTCGACAAGCTCAGACGCTCCAACCTGGGCTGACCGATGTCTGGCTCGCCGAAACGAAGTTACTTATAAAGCTCAATCAAATCAGTGAGGCGCGGGAGGTCATTCAACGCGCTCCCCCCGCAGTCCTGAAGACCCCCGCAGGAGCCGCCCTACTTCAGCAACTTGTCGGCGATACTGACCAAGCAGCCCCCCCTGCTTTGGAAACTTCAGCCCCTCAACAGGAGCAAGAGCAATGAGAGGGCCTTCGAAGCAAAGCAATACCCTGCTGCCTCTGCTTGTCGCCAGCGTAGTGTTCTCACTTGGTGTCGGGAGCGGCCTGATACCAAGGGAGCAAGCCCTACCAACGGGCTTTGCCTTTCTTGCCTTCGTGGCCTTCGTCGCCAATCTCAATAGGCTGGCTTCACTCTCCTTTGCCCAATTCGCAATGATTGGGATCCTCTTTCTTCACTCCCTAAACCTGGCTCGGGACGTCAATATGTTCAGGGACCTGAGCATCGTTGACACAGGCAGGCTACCGCTAAGCATGATGGTCGCAGGGCCCATTCTCTTGATGGGTTGGCGGGGCCTGATCAGCGGTCCCGGATTCGCAGCACTCAGCGCCCCGGTCGTTTTTCTAGCCTGGGCCCTTCTCGCAAGCGGCTTCGGCATCGACCCAACTCATAGTTTTTTCTATGGGGGCTGGATCCTATTTATCTGCTTAATCATCGGCTTGACCCGAGGCTTGCACGCCAAGCCTGAGCCCTTCTGGGAAGACTGGCTACTAGGAATGACCGCGCTCGGCGTATTTTCTTCGCTCCTAAGCTTCCTGGCCATCATCTTCGACCTGCCCGGAGCGCGGTTTCAGCGATTTGTCCACACCAGTGCGGTGAATGCCGCTGAAATCATGCCGGGTTTCTGTGGGATTTTCGCGAATTCGAACACCCTATCGAGCGTGAGTATGCTTGGTCTTGCTGGAGCCATCGCCTTGCCCTACCTGCGTGGCGGTAAGCGCCCCAAATGGCTCGAGCTAACGCTCGGAATCTGCGGGCTTTCAGTCCTACTCTCAGGATCGCGAGCTGGGGTTCTAGGCTTGCTGAGTACCGGGGCCTGCTACCTCTGGTTACTCCGTCCCATGCAGAGCGGAAACACCGAGCAACTGGGTCGTACCGAGACGCGTAAGAAATTCCTTGCTCCCGTACTCCTATTCTTTTTTCTGCTCGTATTCGCTCTAACTGCAGTCGGAAATGTGGGATTGCAACGACTGGCTGTCGGCGGCAACACTGGGGGCGGCGAAATACGGCAACAAGTGTGGGGCAGCTTCGCTAAGGGAATGCTGGAACGCCCCTTATTTGGCCACGGTTTCCAGGCCAAGCCGATGAAGGCCGACTGGGAGACTCTGCGATTAATGCCCGAGCAGGTCGCAAAGGGAGCCCACAACGCACCCATTGCTTATGGAACGACTACTGGAGTCGTCGGCTTACTGCTGTTTGTCTGGATGCTCTGGGGTGGCGTCAGGGGCCTCTTGCGCCCAGGCTATAAGCTGTTTGCACACAGTGCGTTCGTATTCTGGCTCTCATGTTGCCCGATCTACCTTCTCTATGCCCATGGGAATCAGCCGAGCGCCCCGGCCGTATGGCCTCTGTGGGTGCTCTTACTTGCCTGCCGAAGCGTGAACGGACAGGTCGAGTCCGACAAGCCTGCACCTCCCTGGATTTTGCGTATTTCCCGGCAGGAAGAAAAGGAATTCAGGGCTGCACTACCTCCGTTCTCGGTCGAAGGCTTTGGCAAAGCAAGAAGTCTGGAACGACAAGCAGCAAAGGAAAACGACCCGCCCAAAAAAGACTGACCAAGGCGGGCAAGGTTGCGCCCCGCACGTGGTCAGCACCCCACCCTATCTTGTACTCTGTAGCAATCCTGCGGAGGGATCGACTGCGGGTCGGCCCGGAGACCCACAATCGAACTGACCATCCATCTGCAAGTCGACAAGAATGCTGCATTTGAGCGCACTTCGGAGGACTCTATGTTTCCACAATTCGGCACTTCCACCCGAACCTCTCGTGGCAAGCAGTTTGTATGCCTGCTCGCACTGAGCTTGGCTCTGACCGGTCTTTCTGCCTGCACTGAACAGGCAGCGCTTATCGTCGTGGACCCAAGCACCGTCGACTTTGGCGATGTCGAAGTTGGCGATGTCGCGAGCGCACTGCTTGAGATCAGCAATGACGGAGAAGCGGGAGCAACTGTCGTATTTCAGGTGGAAAGTGGGGGCCCCTTTCGGGTTGACCTTGAGTATCCCATCGAGGTGCCTCCTGCTGCCTCTCGCTTCGTTTTTGTCGAAGCGATACCTACTGAGGAAGGCCTCGCCAGTGAGGTCCTGCGCTTGCTCTGGGGCGAGAGTCTCTCTGAGGTTGCCCTGCAGGTGACTGGAACTGGTTCTGCTGGCGACCTCGATGAAGACGGCTTTACCACTGAAAACGGCGACTGTGACGACAACGAGCCAACCATCAATCCGGAAGCTATTGAGATCTGCGATGCCATCGATAACAACTGCGATGAAGAGATCGACGAAGGCTTTGATAGCGATGAAGACGGCGTCACCAGCTGCGGTGAAGACGGTGACATCACGACCCTCGACGACAATGACTGTGATGATGACGACATCAACAACTTCCCCGGCAACATCGAGACCTGCGAGCCAGGGGGCGACACCGATCAGGTCGACAACAACTGCGATGCCAGTGATGACACCAGCACGCAATCAACCTGGTTGCCCGATCTGGATGGTGATGGTGTGGGCGCTGCAAGCGACCCTGCCGACGAGGTGCTTTCCTGTGGTTCACCCGGAGCAGAGTTTGTTCTCGCTGTCGAAGACCCGAGTGCTCCGGGGTCCTGGATCCAAGACTGTGACGACGATGACATCAACAACTTCCCTGGCAACAGTGAGTTGTGCGACGGGCAGGACAACGACTGCAGTGGCACCGCTGACTTTGAGACCTTGGATGATGACGGTGGCGGTGAAGAGGACACCGACTCCGACACGTCGCTGGACTGTGAAGACTGCGAGGATGGCAACAGCGAGAACTTCCCCAGCAACGTTGAGATCTGCGACTCGCAAGACAACAACTGTGATGGCGCAACCGACGAGAACGCCAACGACAGCGACGGAGACGGCTTCGGCTGCACCGACTGCAACGACAGTGACGACACGGTCTACCCCAATGCCGATGAGGTGTGTGATGGCCAGGATACGGACTGTAATGGCTTTGATGATTTCGACAATCCTGGCGTAGCTGGCGGGGAAACCGATGACGATGGCGACGGGCAGGCCGAGTGCCAGGGCGACTGCGATGACGACCCGGCTACTGGTTCAGCAAACTTCAGCGGCAACACGGAAGTCTGTGATGGCCTGGATAATGACTGCGACAGCGGAACCACAGCGGCAGGCGGCGAAGATGACGCTGACTCTGACCTGAGTCTGTCCTGCGTGGATTGCGATGATACCGATCCGAACGAGTTTCCAGGGCAGACTTGGTTTGAAGATACCGACGCCGACACCTACGGCGATGTGGCAGCGACGATGAGCGCCTGCGAGCAGCCCACGGGCTACGTCCTAGACAGCACCGACTGCGATGATGGCGACCCCAACGAATTCCCAGGACAGACTTGGTTTGAAGATACCGACGCCGACACCTACGGCGACATCGCAGCCACGATCAACTCCTGCGAGCAGCCCACAGGCTACGTCCTGGACAGCAGCGACTGCGATGATAGCGACCCCAACGAGTTCCCAGGACAGAGCTGGTTTGAAGATACCGACGCCGACACCTACGGCGACATCGCAGCCACGATCAACTCCTGCGAACAGCCCGCGGGCTACGTCCTAGACAGCACCGACTGCGATGACAGCGAGCCGGCAAACTTCCCCGGCAATGCCGAAATCTGTGATGGACTGGACAACGACTGCAGTGGCTCTGCCGACTTCATCGCGACAGCCGATGACGGTGGCGGTGAAACCAGCGACATCGACTCAGACGGTGTACTCGACTGTGCTGATTGTGACGACATCGATGGCAACAACTTCCCCGGTAACGCAGAGGCCTGCGATGGTCAGGACAATGACTGCAGTGGAACTGCGGACTTCGTGAGCACTGCCAACGACGGCGGAGGTGAGACGAACTCCGACTCTGACAGCTTCTTGGACTGCGCTGACTGCAATGACAGTGAAAGCAGCGCCTATCCCGGCGCGCCTGAGATCTGTGATGGCATCGACAACAGTTGCGACACCACCGTCGACGGCCCCGATGCAACCGGTCTTGCGGCCGCTTGCGCTGGGTCCTCTTGTCTGGACGTCCTCAACACTCGCACCAGTAGCTCGAGTGATGGGACCTACTGGATCAGCCCCGGCGGAGTCACCGCTTACGAAGCGTACTGCGACATGACCTCTGATGGTGGTGGCTGGACACTGATTTCGAACAAGTTAGATCCAGCAACAGCTCCGACCAGCAACAGCGTTGACTTTGCTTGCGGTAACTCAAGCAGTGCGGGCTGTGCCTCCGCCATTCCTGGAGAGCTGAGCTGGACGACAGTCATGTGGCGTTTTTCAGACACGGCCGACTACCGAGTTTACTTCGATGCAAGCGACGACGTGACCACTACCGCAACCCCATTTGGCTTCGTGGGCTGGCTACAAGGCCAAAGTGGCAATGCCAACGTCTTCATCACTTTCTATAAGGATGTCCAGGGCATCGTCTCGAGCAAGACTGCAAACTCTTTTTCTATCTACCCAGACCGAGGTATTGCTGAACCGCCGAATGGAAGCGACCTATGGATCAATATGTTTGACACCATAGATAACGTGGGCAACGACTACATCAGCGCCCCCGACTCTTCTCTTAGAGGCAGGAAGTGCCTCGCAGGTTATTGCCGCACGCCATCCATCTGGATGATGGTTCGTTAATAGAGACCGGGACACCTCCTCGTGGCTGAGAAGCCCTTTCGTAACCTCGGCGTCCTGTCGGTTCTGCTGACTCTGGTAACTCTACTTGCCAAGAGTCTGGCCTTCGTTCGCGAAGTTCTGGTCTCTGCCTGGTTCGGAGCCTCACACGAGACCGACGCCTTTTATCTGGCCTTCTCACTGCTATTGATAGCGATGATGGCGGCTGCCGCCCAGCTGCCCCGAGTCTTCGTTCCCGAGTACCAGCGTCGTGAACTCCGCGATCAGAATAATCTCGGGCTAACAGAGAGCAGCGCTTATCTGGGCTCCAGCATCATTCTATTTCTCCCCCTCGCGATGCTGGTGACCCTCGCCATCGGACTATGGACTGAGCCACTCATTCATCTAGCTGCACCGAAGCTCCCTGCCCCCACCCACGATCTGGCAGTAGAAATCGTCCGCCTGATGCTGCCTATCATTCCATGCCTCACTCTGATCGCCGTTCTCAGCTCTCTCGCTCATGCTCGAGGACATTTGCTTCTTGTGCAGCTGGCCACTCCGCTGGTCAACATCGGAGGAGTCACTGGGCTGCTCTTGCTGAGCGAGTCGTCTGGCATAAAGAGTCTTGCTATAGGCCTGACAGCAGGAAGCCTCCTACAGTGTCTCGTTGTGGCCGTTTATCCCTTCCGAGAGCGGGTTCGCCCACGTCTGAGCAGGGAAGCAATGAGCCGAGTGTTCCAGGGCAGCGGCGTGCTGGTTCTTCTGTGGCTGGTCAACTACTCCGGCGGCTTCCTCCTCATCATCTCCGAGAGATACTTCGCCACAGGTCTTCCAGAAGGCCATCTCTCCTGTATGGGCTATGCACTGCGTCTGGTCAGTCTGCCGAACCACATCTTATTCGGGGGACTGCTGGTCATTCTTCTTCCAGCTCTTTCTAATCGCGTGGTTCATAAGGACTCCGAGGAAACGCAACGGCTAACTCTACGGGCCTTGCGAATGCTCCTACTCGTGGCCGTGCCTACCCTTATGGGAATGGCTTTACTAGCCGCTCCATTGGTACAGATAACCTACGGACGAGGGGCCTTCGATACTGCCGCGGCCAGCCTCACTGCAATACTGCTCATCTGCTACGTACCCAGCGTTCTCACCGAGATCATTCGCCTAGTGATCGCAACCCTGTTTTTTGCCAACGCACGCCCTGGGCCTGCCATCTGTTACGGCGTGCTGCGAGTGACCGCACTGACTCTAGCGTACGCGCTGACCTGGGAATCCTACGGAGCGATCGGGATGGTGATATCCCTATCTGTAGTCGATTTCATCGGCGCTTTTGTCTTCGTGGCCATGGCACACAAGATGCTGCATCTCCGGTTCTCCCAACTCATCCCTTTTCTGGGGCGTCTGGTCGTGGCGGCGGGAGTTGCTCTCCTTTTCTCATGGCTGAGTTTTTCTGGCGGTGAGCTGCTTCTTGAACCTAAAGAAAATCTAGCCCTCGCGGTGCTACTGGGCGGCGCCACCGTTGGCGGTGCTCTCGGCTTCTTCGCTGGGGCGCGACTGAGCGGACTGAACGAGTTGGATGACTTATTCCAAATCGTTGCCAAGACAATAAGAAAGAGGCTCGGCAGAGGCTAAGGGTGAGCGCGGAGCAGGGCTGTCGAAGCTAGCCGAAAACGTCGCCCCGTAGCCATGCTGTCGAAGGCAGCCCGTACAAGCTAACCATAGGCATCCCTACGATGAGCCGCGCATGGTCAAGGATTTCTAGGGCCATAAGCGAACTGTGAATGAGTTGGAGAGGTCAGGAGTTCTCGTACTGGGAAATTGCGAAACGTGCCATCAGAGGGTAGATCGTCCTCACAAAGTTATGATTAAGCCACTTTTTGGGCTTCCGTAAGAAAAATAGCGGCCAAAAGACGGTCAAGAACCCATTTTTCATGAGCATGCAGTCGCCAGAGCAAGTAACGAAGGTATCCGCGCAGGGCTCGTGGCGCACCTCGCCGCGACCGGACTCTTTTGATCCCCCTGGGGAGGAGGGCTACCAACGTTGTAGTCGCTGCGTCATGGACACCACAGACCCTGGCATCAGCTTCGACGAGAATGGCGTATGTGACCACTGCATAAACTTTGATGCCAATGTCCTCTCGAATTGGCATACCGATGAGCGAGGCCACCAAGAGCTTCTGCGAACCGTTGAAAATAACTCCATTGACCGCGATGGCGTCAGGGCAGGCTATGACCTGGAACTGGCGAAAAAGGTTCGTGCGACCACCACGGTTCCCATGACTGTCCTCGGCGGGGCTGGCTCGCTCGGTGACATTCGCGCTTTGATCGATAGCTTTGGAATCATCGGCGCATCGGCGGGCAGCCTGTTCGTTTTCAAGGGGATCTGCCGAGCGGTACTCATCAACTATCCCGACCATCAGGAGCGCCGCAAGCTGATCGGCTAAGCGGCGCCCCCCTGGGGCTGATACCGCAAGGCAGTTCAGGTCGAAAGATCATGGCAAAACCACCTCCCAACGCAGCGTCTGTGCCCTTTTCTCGAGCGAGTATCGTCGGTCGAGAGCTTGAGTACCTAGAGCAAGCCGTAGCTAGCGGGAAGCTCTCTGGTGGAGGCACCTTTACCCATCGTTGCCAGGAGTGGCTGCAAGAACGAGTCGGTGGGGAAGCCGCACTCTTGACCCACTCGTGTACAGCTGCTCTCGAGATGGCAGTGATCCTGGCAGGTGTGGGGCCGGGCGATGAGGTCATCATGCCCTCGTTCACCTTTGTCTCCACGGCCAACTGCGTTGCCCTGCGGGGGGCGACACCCGTGTTTGTGGATGTCCGCCGAGATACCCTCAATATCGACGAGACCAAGATTGAGCAAGCGATCACACAACGAACAAAAGCTGTCATTGCAGTCCACTACGGCAGCGTGCCCGCTGACATGGACCCCATCATCGAGATTGCCAGGCGACATCAGATCACAGTGATCGAAGACGCCGCTCAAGCCCTACTCTCCACCTACAAAGGTCGTCAGGCCGGCAGCCTCGGTGACCTTGCCGCCTTCAGCTTCCATGAGACCAAGAATCTCGTCTCTGGCGAAGGAGGAGCGCTGATCATCAATGACCCTGCTCTGGTTGAACGCGCGGAGATCATCTGGGAAAAGGGAACCAACCGGCGCAACTTTTCTCGCGGCCTGGTCGATAAATACACCTGGGTTGATCTCGGCTCATCGTTCCTGCCAAGCGAACTTGTCGCCGCGTTTTTGCTTGCCCAGCTCGAACAGGCTGAGTTGGTCAACCAACAGCGAGTCGAAGTATGGAACCGATACTTCGAGGCATTCAGCCCCCTCGCCGAAAGCGGTCAAGTAGTCCTGCCCAAGGTTCCCCAGGACGTTCAGCACAACGGTCATCTGTTTCACCTCATCGTCGATGATGCCGAGACGCGCAACGAGCTGATCAGCTACATGCGAGAGCGAGACATCACGGCTCCGTTCCACTATGTGCCACTGCACGACTCGCCGGCCGGTCGCCGCCTGAGTCGTGTCTCAGGTGACCTCAGTTGGACAAGTGACGTCAGCGTGCGACTAATTCGTCTGCCCATCTACAACGACATCGGTACAGCCCAGGACCGAGTCATTTCGGCAATCAACGGATTCTTCCAGGCCGCCACCTGAAAAGCCCAACGGAATCACCGCACCCAGAAGCAAAAAAGGACTCCCATGAAGATCCTCATCACCGGCGGCGCCGGATTTATTGGCTCAGCTGCTATTCGACGCTTTATCGCAGCAGGTCATGAAGTGCTGAACTTCGACAAGCTCACCTACGCGGGTGACCTGCGTACCGTCGAGCAGTGCTCTGATCACCCCAATTACAGCTTCGTACAAGCTGACATAGTCGACCGTGATGCCGTGGCAGGCGCCTTTGAGCAGTTCCAGCCCGACTGGGTCATGCACCTGGCGGCCGAGAGCCACGTAGATCGCTCCATCGATGGCCCCGGAGCCTTCATCCAGACCAATCTCGTCGGTACCTTTGTGATGCTCGATGCTGCACTCGCTTACTGGCGCGGCAGGGACTCCAGCTTTCAAGAGACCTTTCGCTTTCTGCACGTGTCGACAGATGAGGTCTACGGCTCCCTGGGCGACGAAGGCAAGTTCCGCGAGACGACACCCTACGAGCCCAACTCGCCCTACTCCGCGAGCAAGGCTGGAGCCGACCATCTGGCCCGTGCATGGCACGAGACCTATGGGCTGCCAATCATTATCTCGAACTGCTCCAATAACTACGGACCCTTTCAAAATCCCGAGAAGCTGATTCCTACCGTTATCCGCAGTGCCGTAAACGGCCAAGCAATCCCTGTGTATGGAACGGGCGAGAACATCCGCGACTGGCTCTATGTCGATGATCACGTGCGTGCACTCGAGGCGATCATCACAAAGGGCCGATTGGGCGAGAAGTACAACGTTGGTGGCGATAACGAGGCGCGCAACATCGATCTTGTGCGCTTGATCTGCGCCATGCTCGACGAAGAGTCTCCGCGCCAAGATGGCAAACAATATGCCGATCAGATCACCTTTGTAACGGATCGACCCGGACACGACTTTCGCTATGCAATCGACGCAGACAAGCTCAAGTCAGAGAGCAACTGGTCTCCGCAAGAGACCGGATCCTCTGGCATGCGCAAGACCGTCCGCTGGTATCTGGACCACCGAGCCTGGCTCGATGGCACCGACGAAACAACCAAGAGGCTGGGCCTCGGCAGAGCTGGATAGGGAGCTACGACAATGACCTGGAAGAGCATCATTCTCGCCGGCGGCAGCGGAAGCCGCCTCTACCCAGTCACGGCCACGGTGAATAAGCACCTACTACCGGTCTATGACAAGCCGATGATCTACTACCCGATCTCAACCCTCATGCTGGGTGGTATCCGGGAGTTCATCCTCATCTCATCACCTGGCGACATCGACCAGTTCAAGGCGCTGCTCGGCGATGGCTCGCAGTGGGGTGCCAAGTTCGAGTACTGCGTGCAAGAACAGCCAAGGGGAATTGCTGAGGCCTTTCTCATTGCTGAGCACCTCATCGCTGGCTCCAACGTAGCGCTCAGCCTGGGCGACAACATCTTCTACGGCTCAGGGCTGTCCGGACGTATTCAGTCCGCCTGCAAACACAGCGAGGGTGCGACCATCTTTGGCTATGAGGTCGCTGACCCGCGAGCGTTTGGAGTCGTCGAAGTAGACCACAACGGTATGGCCATCTCCCTCGAAGAGAAGCCAGCGGAGCCAAAGTCTAATCTGGCGGTGCCCGGACTGTATTTCTACGACAAACGGGTGGTCGACTTCGCAAAGAGTCTGCAGCCATCAGGCCGAGGAGAGCTTGAGATCACTGATGTGAATCGCCTGTACATGGAGGCTCAAGCCTTACGTGTACAGCCCCTGGGCCGCGGCGTGGCCTGGCTCGATGGCGGCACGGCCGAAGCACTCTATGAGGCCAGCCAGTTCATCAAGGTGGTCGAAGAGCGCACCGGCCTCAAGATTGCTTGTCTCGAAGAGATCGCCCTGCACAACGGTTTTGTCACCGCAGAACAACTACGCAAAAACCATGGGGCCCGTTCCAGCCAATACGCCGACTACGTCATGCGTATCGCAGAGAAATTCGAGTAACGGGCCTGTGTCTCTTCCACCGTACAGCCACCCAATAAGGCGGCCGAGGCTAGGCCCCCAGGGGACGCCGGTACAAGAGCAGATCACCGTCGCTTCCAACGCAGGCAAAGCCACACGACTCAAACAGCGCAACACTCGCTTTGTTGTCGGGCTTGATGCGCGCGTGGGAGTTCGGAAATTTCGCCACCAGCGCCAGGATCAAGGCCTTTCCGACCCCCTTACCCCAACAAGCAGGGTCGGTACAAACCCGAATATCGCCATCAATAGAGCCCGCATAGCCCACTGGATCCCCCTGAAGAAGGGCTACGACAAAGCGACCCCCGTGCTTTGCCATATAGGTCGCCTGCTGGTCGGGCGTGATGGCTGCTTGCTCCAAGAAGCCTCCCTGCACCCGCTCGTCGTTGCGAAGCCTGCGAATAAACTCATAAAAAGCCTCGCGATTGCCGACCACCTCGATTCCGTTGTTCATGAGCCTCCACC
>Ga0163179_10002837_pt1 | contig 11938 bp, 16 predicted proteins | sample AtlANTMetagenome_FD_109643 | JGI IMG/M metagenome (GOLD analysis project Ga0163179, IMG submission 109643) | Marine eukaryotic phytoplankton communities from the Atlantic Ocean - Atlantic ANT 2 Metagenome | ecosystem: Environmental > Aquatic > Marine > Oceanic | place: North Atlantic Ocean... | reverse complement strand
TTACTGGAAAGAGGAAAAAGACATGGCAATTGGTACACCTTCAGAATCTCCAGCTATTGTCGTCAAAGAAGTCGACCTATCGGGTGTGGTGCCCAATGTCCAGTCGACCACAGGCGCATTTGGTGGAGTCTTTCGTTGGGGACCCGGTGAAGAGGCTACATTAGTTTCAAACGAGGCTGATCTCGCCGCTAAGTTCGGAAACCCAAACGATAGTAATGCTGCAGATTTTTTAACTGCTGCTTATTTTTTAAAATATTCTAATTCGCTTCAGATATCAAGAGTTGTTGATGCTGGAGCTAAAAACGCTGCAGACAGCGCTGGCGCTGCTACACGAATCTTAAACGATCCTGCCTGGGATCAAGGAACATACAGTGGATCTAAATTGTATGCTAAATATTCTGGCGCAATAGGTAATTCACTTCAAGTTGTTTCAACAGGACCGATTGGTTGGTCTGGTTGGACCGCTGCTTATAAAGCACAATTTGATGGAGCTCCTACAGGCACCGAATCACACGTTTTAGTTTTGGATCAAGATGGGGTAATAACAGGAACTGCTGGTACAGTTCTTGAAAGATATCCATTTGTATCTACATCTTCAGCTGCAACAAATGATAATGGTTCAAGTAATTATATGAAAGAGGTTATTAATAGATCTTCTTCATATATAAGAATGTCAACTCATATAGACTCAGGTACAACTACATCTTTATTAGGTGGAACTGATAATATATCTGGCATTGGAACTGATGATTATTTGAGAGCTTTTGATAAGTTTGAAGATAAAGATACGATTCAAGTAGACTTTTTAATTGCTCCTGGACAAGCTAGTACAACACCTAATACTACTGTAGTTAACGATTTAATCGCGACAGCTATAGCTAGAAAAGACTGTGTTGTAACCGCATCACCTGCAAGGGATGATGTTGTAGGTCAAGCGAGTCCGGTTTCAAATTCGGTAACAGATATTAATGCAATGACATTTTCATCTTATCTAGTTGCTGATAATAACTGGCTAAAAGTATATGATAAGTACAACGATAAATATCGTTATATACCTGCTGCTTCTTCTACAGCTGGTTTAATGGCCGCGGCGGATGCAGAAGCTGCGCCATGGTTTTCACCAGCAGGACCCCGAAGAGGTGCATTATTAGGAGTAACAGCATTAGCTTATACACCTACTAAAGCTGAAAGAGATACTCTTTATAAAGCAAGTATTAACCCAATAGCTAATTTACCTGGTCAAGGTGTAATGTTATTTGGTGATAAAACACACATGAATAGACCTTCGGCATTTGATAGAATCAATGTTCGTAGACTATTCAATGTAATTGAAAGAGCTATTGCACTCGCTGCTAGAAATACATTGTTTGAATTAAACGATGAATTTACAAGAGCAGAGTTTGTAAATATTGTAGAACCTTTCCTACGAGAGATCAAAGGGAGGAGGGGTATTACAGACTTTAGGGTAGTCTGCGATGCAACAAATAATACGGCCGCGGTCATAGACAGAAATGAATTTGTCGCTAACGTATTTATTAAACCTGCACGCTCAATCAACTACATTACTCTTAACTTTGTTGCTGTAAGATCCGGTGTTGACTTCGAAGAAGTTGCCGGACTTTCGGTATAAGGGAGGTAGACAATGGCTATTTTAGGCGTAGATGATTTTAAATCCAAAATTAAAGGTGGTGGTGCTAGACCGAATCTATTTAAAGCCACAATTAATTTTCCAGGATACGCAAACGGAGATGTTGAATTAACATCTTTCTTGTGCGAGGCAGCTCAGTTGCCTGGCTCTACTATGGGAACTATTGTAATTCCCTTTAGAGGTCGTCAATTAAAAATGGCAGGAGATAGAACATTTGATGTTTGGTCACCTACTATTATTAATGACACCGATTTTAATGTTCGTAATTCTATGGAACGTTGGATGAATGGTATGAATGCACATTCGCAAAATACTGGTTTAACTAATGTTACTGATTATGAAGCAGATCTTCTTATTGATCAAATTGATAAAGATGGATCTACATTAAAATCTTATAATTTAAGAGGTTGTTTTCCGACAGCTATTTCTCCAATTGATGTAGCCTACGGGTTAGAAAATGATATTGAAAGATTTACTGTAGAATTCCAAATGCAATATTGGGAATCAACAACAACATCTTAATGTATTTTAAATGGGGGTGGTTAATTCCACCCCTATATATGTTAATTAGGAGAACATATGGCTGAACAAGATGGCTTGAGGTTATTTGGTTTCGAAATCAAAAGAGCTCGGGATAAAAAAGCTGAAAAAAGACAATCTATAGTACCACCTACAGATCAGGATGGTGCGGGATATGTTACTGCAGCTGGCGCACATTATGGAACTTATGTTAACCTTGGTGAAGGTGATCATTCCAAAGATAATTTACAAAACATTCGACAATATCGTTCGGTGGCTACTCATCCTGAGGTTGATGCTGCTGTAGAGGATATTGTTAATGAATCTATTACCGCTAATGAAAATGAATCCCCTATTAATCTAGTATTAGATCATGTAGATGGTTTAAGTGATGCTTTGAAAAAAGCAATGACAGAAGAATTTGATAGTATATGCGGTATGATAAAATTTACAGAACTAGGTCATGATATCTTTAAAAGATGGTATATTGATGGTCGTGTATATCACCACTTAGTAGTAGATGATACTCAACTTAAAATGGGTATTCAAGAAATAAGGCCTATAGATGCCTCAAAAATTAGAAAAGTAAAAGAGGTTAAAAAGAAAAAAGACCCAGTTACTGGAGCCATAATTGTAGATAACATAAATGAATTCTACATATATCAAGAAAAACCTGGTGGGACTAATCAAGGAGTAAAACTATCTGCTGATTCAGTATCGTATGTAACTTCAGGTCTTTTAGATTTAGATCGTAAAAAAGTGGTTTCACATTTACATAAAGCTTTAAAACCTATTAACCAATTACGTATGATGGAAGATTCGTTAGTTATATACAGACTAGCAAGAGCTCCAGAAAGAAGAATATTCTATATCGATGTGGGCAATTTACCAAGAGGTAAAGCCGAACAATATATGAAAGATATAATGTCTCGATATAGGAACAAATTAGTATATGATGCAGACACCGGTAAAATTAGAGATGATAGAAAGCATATGTCTATGCTTGAAGATTTCTGGTTACCGAGAAAAGAAGGTGGCAGAGGAACAGAGATAACTACATTACCTGGTGGTGAAAATTTAGGTAATATAGAAGATATAATTTATTTTCAGAAAAGATTGTATAGATCTCTCAATGTTCCAATTAATAGATTAGAACAAGAAGCACAATTTTCTTTAGGTAGATCTACAGAAATAAACAGAGATGAAATTAAATTTCAAAAGTTTATTGATAGATTAAGAAAACGTTTCTCTATATTGTTTACGGAGATTCTTAAAAAACAATGTATAATGAAACAAATTTGTACTGAAGAAGATTGGTCTCAATGGGAACAAGATATAGTTGTTGATTATACTAGAGATAATCATTTCTCAGAATTAAAAGAATCTGAGTTAATGCAAAACAGATTTCAAAATTTAGATAACATACAACAATATGTAGGCGAGTTCTTCTCAAAAGAATGGGTTATGAAAAACATTCTTATGTTTGACGAAAACGATGTAAAGGATATGCAGAAACAAATAGCTGCAGAAAAAGCTTCGGGTGATATTGAAGACGATGAAGAAAATGAACAAGGCCAAGAGCAAGAAGAACCAAAAGCAAATGGTGATGCTAATGGCACTAAACATAGTATAGACATTAATGTAAATGGAGCAAATAATGGCAATTGAAGATATAATTAATCATGTAACAAAACAAGATTTTAGTAAAGCAGCACCAACGTTCGCAGAAATAATGGCATCTAAAGTAGATGATGCATTAGAACAAGAAAAGATTTCTATTGCTTCTCAAGTCTTTAACCAAACTGACGGGGAAAACGATGAAGAAAATACTGTTGAAGATCCTGAAGCCGATACTGAAGATAATCTTGATGATCAAGAAGTTCAAGATGCTCTTGCTGATGAAATTGAGTCTGATGCTCAGCAAGCTGCTGATGAAGATCCGAGTATCGAAGACGAAGAAGAAATAGATACATCCGACGAAGATGCTACTACAGCAATGAGAATAGCGGACGAAGAGTCCAATGGAGAATAAAAACTGAAAAAATTAATTTTATTATTACCTTTATTAACAATATCATGCTCTTATATGCCAGAACCTTTAAATGATCCTCATGTGTCTTATTGGGGTAAAAAATGTAATGAAAACACTTGGAGTTATGTTTGGATATCTAAAAGGGATGAAAATTTGATAGCATCTAAGGAAAAATGTTAAAATCATATCAAAAATTAAATTTGTATAAATAAAAGTTAAAAGCGGCAACGATGAAAAAATTCAAAGAATTAAGAGAATTAGCTGGTCGACATCCTGCTGGACAGATGGTCTTTAATAAAAAAATTAATAGACTACCAGTAATGATTCATAAAGAAAAGAATCGGTATGTTGTTTATATAGATGGTGATAGGTTAGATAGTTATAAAAATCAGCGAGAAGCCGAAAGAATGGCAAAAGAATTTGTCAAACAATATAAGAGGTAAAAATGGGTATGCACGCAGGAATAGTATTACAAGCAGCTGAAATAGCTGCCCCCACATCAACTGGAGCAGCATCTACTGTTGGAAGTACGATATTTGTTAGAGTAGTTAATTCTGCGACAACAGCATATCTAGTTACCGTTGTTGATGCCCCTAGTGGCAATGTAGTAGGTTCTACTACTGTTGCAGGTGGCGAAACACTAATTATTAATAAAGCCAAATCAGATTGTATATTTGCAGCAAATGCTGCCATTAAATTAAGTTCAGTGGGAACTAGAGGATAATGAAACTTATAACAGAATATACAGAAAGCAATGTTGAATGCATTGTAGAAAAGAAAGAAGACGGAAGTAAGTCACATACTATTTCCGGAGTCTTTGCAATGGCTGAATCACAGAATAGAAATGGACGTATTTATCCACTCAATGTAATGGAAAGTGCAGTTGGAAAATATGTCGATGAACAGGTTTCTAAGAACAGAGCGGTCGGTGAATTAAATCACCCTGATGGACCAACTGTTAACTTAGATAAAGTATCCCATAAGATTACGGAACTCAAATTTGACGGAAATAATGTTATGGGTAAGGCACGCATATTGGAAACTCCTATGGGTAATATTGTTAAAGGTTTACTTGAAGGCGGCGTCCAACTAGGTGTCTCAACTCGTGGTATGGGTAGCCTTGAGCAGCGCGAAAAAGCGATGTATGTCAAAGATGACTTTATGCTTAATACGATTGATATCGTACAAGATCCTTCAGCACCAGAAGCCTTCGTAAATGGAATCATGGAAGGTGTAGATTGGATCTGGAATAATGGCGTCCTTGAAGCTCAAGAAATTGAAAAAATAGAGACTGAAATTAAAAGTGCTCCACGTGCGGATCTTTATGAGACGCAGGTTCGTGAGTTTAAGAATTTCCTCTCGTTAATTAAATCCAAATAGGGAGTCGATTATGACTGAAGAAAATAAGACTGAAGAAGTCGATCAGGATGTCGAGCTCAACGAGAATGAAGTTGACGAAGCTCACGACACCAAAAATGCTGAAGCTCAGTCTTTACAAGCTAACGATAAAGCTGAAAAAGCAGGTAAAACATCTGCTAAACGTAAAGGCGACAAAAGCAACAGCGATCCAATGCAAAAAGTAACTCCTGGTACACCGGAGAAAGCATCAGCAGGCATGAAAGCGGCAGGTCCTATGGGCGCGCCGATGAAAGCCGAAGCAATTGAAATAGATGGAAATTTTAGTGAAGATCTGAATGCTCTGGTTGAATCTGAGGCTACACTCAGTGATGAGTTTAAAGCCAAAACAGCTGTTATCTTTGAAGCTGCGGTAAAGTCTAAACTCGCCGAAGAAATTAATCGTCTTGAGACTGAATACACTGAACAACTCAGTGAAGAAGTCGAAGCGACTAAATCTGATATGGTCGAGAAAGTAGACAGCTACCTCAACTATGTGGTTGAACAATGGGTAGAGGACAACAAAGTAGCAATCCAGTCCGGACTACGAACTGAAATTGCGGAAAACTTTATGAATAAGATGAAAGATCTATTCACAGAGTCTTACGTTGAAGTCCCCGATGCCAAAGTGGACCTAGTAGACGAACTAGCGACTGCAAACGAAGAACTTGAAGAAAAGTACAACGATGCAGTTCAAAAAGCACTAGAAATGAATGAGGCAATTGAATCTTATCAACGTGATGCGATTATTCGCGAAGCGTCAAAAGATTTAGCTGATACTCAAATCGAAAAGCTTAATAAGTTGGCAGAAAGTGTTGAATTTGAATCCGAAGAATCATTTACTAATAAAGTAAATACTTTAAAGGAATCTTATTTCAATCAAAAGACCGCTAAGTCACCTATCGCAGAAAATACTGAAGACGAATCAGCTGATTCAGAAGTCGAAGTAAGTCCTGCAATGGAAGCTTATGTTTCTGCTATAAGAAAAACCGTTAATAAATAAGGAGATCCATAAAAATGGAAATCAATTCATACGATAAACTCGTGGAAAAGTGGTCTCCAGTATTAAATGAAGAGGCAGCAGGTAAAATTGAGTCCGCTCAAAAGAAAGCCGTTACAGCTGTTGTTCTTGAGAATACTGAGAAAGCTTTGCGCGAGCAAGGAAATCTAACAGAAGTTGCAGCTAACGCAGCCGGAACCGGTACAGGTGATGGTGGCGCTGGTGGCGCAGCTGCAAACTGGAACCCAATCTTGATCTCACTAGTCAGACGAGCTATGCCAAATCTTATGGCATATGATATCTGTGGTGTTCAGCCGATGACAGGACCAACTGGTCTTATCTTCGCGATGAAGTCAAGATACAAAACTTCAAAAGCTGGTGCAGCTGTTAATGACGAAGCACTATTTAGCGAAGCACTTCAGAAATACTCTGGAGACTCCTCTACAGCTTCAACCGACTCAAAAGGACCTTCAGGTCTTGCTGGGGTAAGCGACACAGACGTTGACGCAAGTATTGCTGACTCTGCATCAACTTACGTTCCTGTAACCGCTGATAACTACTCAACATCTGAGGCTGAAGCTCTAGGTAATACTGGAGAGTCTTTTGCTGAAATGGGATTCACCATTGAAAAAGCAACTGTTACTGCGACAAGCAGAGCATTGAAAGCAGAATACACTCTAGAACTTGCACAAGACTTAAAAGCTATTCATGGTCTTGATGCTGAGACTGAGTTGTCAAATATCTTGTCAACAGAAATCTTAGCTGAGATTAACCGTGAGGTTATTCGAACAATTAATGCTCAGGCAAAAATTGGTGCAAGGCAAGCTAACGTAACTACTAATGGTATCTTTAACGTAAGTACAGATGCTGATGGTCGTTGGTCAGCTGAGAAGTTTAAAGGTCTCGGAGTACAGCTTGATCGAGAAGCTAACGTAATTGCAAAAGAAACAAGACGTGGTAAAGGTAACTTCGTCGTATGTTCTTCTGACGTAGCTACTGCTCTTGCAGCTGGTGGAATGCTAGACTATGCTCCAGCACTTTCAACTAGCTTAAACGTTGATGACACAGGTAATACTTTTGCTGGTGTATTAAACGGTAGGATCAGGGTATATATCGATCCATATGCAGACACAGATTATATCAACGTCGGATATAAGGGTACTAATCCTTATGACGCTGGTCTTTTCTATTGTCCTTACGTACCACTAACTATGGTCCGTGCTGTGGGCGAGAATGACTTCCAACCAAGAATCGGTTTCAAAACTCGATATGGTATGGCGTCAAATCCATTTGTCGGTGCTACACCTGCTAATGGTCTTGCTTCAAACAGATCAAATCAATACTACAGAATCTTTAGGATTGATAATATTCTTACATAAGAATAATAAAAACGTGGGAAGCTACCCACTGAAAACTAAGAGAGCCGCACTAGCGGCTCTTTTTTTAGGCGTCGTTCCCAAGCAAATTGTTAATGGCGTTTAACTCAGAGCCTTTTCCATATCTAATTCATCGTAATTCTCCCTAACATCTTTATCCTGAAGATAACTAGCTAAAGCATGTGCTAATGCTTCTGCCTCTTTTGGATAACTATCAACTAATCTTGAAGCTAAGCTATTCGAATCTGCGTTAGCTACATAATGTTCAAATGATTTCATATTATAAGTTCCCTAAATAATGCATAAGACCCCACCAAGTATATTGTGGACCTTGACCTAGATCTAACCAACCTAAAGCAAATACTGTTAATAACAAACCACCTAATATATCATCTAATCTTATAGTCATAATTAACCCCCTACCTTAGCTCTATAATCATCATTTTCATCAGAACCAAAAGACATTCTAAATTCATTCATTTGTTCCCAAAGAACCTTAGCACCATCATAATGTTTAAAACCATATTCATCAGCAAAATCCATTGAGCTAGAAAAATGACAATCACCAGATATATTATGATCATCTAAAAGCTTAGATAAAGCTTCAGGTGTTCCAGCAGAACCTACTGTGTTTCCTGGACCAACAGCTACTTCGATTTCACCGTTATTAGCACTTATAAAAACTGATTTAGACATTTATTTCTCCGTTATTTGTTATCTTATAATATTATAATACCACATTTTTGAAATGGAATCAACAGAAAAATACACTAAATATCTCTTTTTATGCACTTTCTTTGGTTACTGGGCCCTAAATGGCCCGGTTAAAACCTGTGTAAAAACTTATATAAATACTATAAAATACGGAAGGTAATATGCCTACTTTAAATCCTAATATATCTGTTAATGCTGATACTACGTTAAGTAGTTCAGGATTAAATAATTTAAACTTTCTACAACCCACATCGTTTCAATTATCAATTGATCGTAAGCATTTTGCTAATCTACAATTCTTTTGTCAAACCGTATTGCATCCTTCCTTAAATACAAATGCTATAGAAGTTCCTTATCAACGAATTTCCACTATACCGTTTGCAGGAGATAAGTTGACATTTACTGAATTAACTGTTATAATAATAGTAGATGAAAATCTTAATTCGTATACGGAGATGTATAATTGGATGCAAAGAGTAGTTCAAACACCAGAAAGACCCGCTACTAAAAGAGATGCTACCAAGCCGCCTACATATTGTGATATGACATTATCTATTTTAAGTAGTCATAATAATCAAATAAGGCAAATTAAATATAATGATTCATTACCAGTTAGTCTAGGAGACATGACATTAGAATCTACCAGCGGAGATGTTCAATTTATTACATTTCCAGCTACATTCAGATTCTCATCTTTTGAATTGAAATAACGGAGTATATAATGACACTTGAAGAACTTTTAAATCAATGGGCAATAGACTCATTGATCGAAAAAAGCAGTCTAGATGAAGTATCTAGAAAAACACCAGCCTTACATGCCAAGTATCTATCTTTATTAGCTAATGCTAAATTAAAGATGAAGAAGTGTGAAATGGATCAAAAGACATTATTAAAAGAAAAATGGCTTTGGTATAATGGTAAAATGTCCGAAGAAAAAATAAAAGATTTAGGTTGGGATCCGGATCCTTTAGACGGTTTAAAAATTATGAAAGGTGAAATGGATCATTATTATGATGCAGATAAAGAGATACAAGCATCTGAATTAAAAATCCAATACCTAAAAACTATGATAGATACATTAAATGAGATCGTTAATAACCTTAATTGGCGACATCAAACAATAGGTAATATGATAAAGTGGAGACAATTTGAAGCCGGTGGCTGATATAATATGTAGTCTAAAAGACCAAAGTATGTTAAACATTGATGTAGAGCCAGGTTTAGCGGCTGAACTCAGTGAGTATTTTTCTTTTTATGTCCCTGGATATAAATTTATGCCAGCATATAGACATAAGGTTTGGGACGGAAAAATTAAATTATTTAATCGTATGACCGGTGAATTAAATGCAGGTCTTTGGTTAAATTTAAAAAAATTTGCTGATGATAGACAATATAGTCTAAAGACAGAAGAAAATGATTATGGTTATCCTTTAGGTAAAGATATACCTGAAGACTTTGATTCCTTCATATCTAAAGAAAACCTACCCCTAATACCAAGAGACTATCAATTAGAAGCTGCAAAAATAGCGCTTACCCGATATAGATCAATACTATTATCCCCTACAGGTTCTGGTAAATCTTATATAATATATCTTATAATAAAATATCATATAAGTAAAAGTAAAGATAAGATCTTAATTGTTGTTCCTACAACAGGTCTTGTAGAACAAATGTATAAAGATTTTGAAGATTATAATTTTGATGTAAATAATAATTGTCATAGAATATACTCTGGTTATGATAAAGTATCTAAGAAAAAAATTATAATTTCTACATGGCAATCAATATATAAATTTCCTCGGAAATGGTTTGAACAATTTGGTATGATATTTGGAGATGAATGTCATGGATTTAAATCTAAGTCATTATCTTCTATTATGAATAAAGCAACTCAAGCTAAGTATAGATTTGGCACAACAGGAACATTAGATGGAACTACTACCCATAAATTAGTATTAGAGGGATTATTTGGTCCTGTTTATAAAGTAACAAGCACAAAAGCCCTACAAGACAATGAAACATTAGCTCCATTAGATATTAAGGTATTACTTTTAAATTACCCCCAAGATGTTAAAAAAGATTTTGGTAAAAAGACATATCAAGAAGAAATCGATTTTATTATATCTCACAATGGAAGAAATAATTTTATACGAAAGTTGGCTTTAAGATTAGATGGTAATTCTTTAATATTATTTTCTCGTGTTGAAGATCATGGCAAGATACTATTTGATCTTATAAATAAACACAAAGAAGAAAAAAGAAAAGCTTTTTTTGTATCTGGCGAAGTAGCCACATCAGATCGCGAAGCTATAAGAGGTATAGTTGAAAAACAGTCTAATGCTATTATTGTTGCCAGTCTTGGTACTTTTTCTACCGGTGTTAATATTCGGAACTTGCATAACATTATATTCGCTAGTCCAAGCAAGTCACAGATTAGAGTATTACAATCGATTGGCAGAGGATTACGGAAATCAGACAGAGAAACAAAACTCTTTGACTTAGCCGACGACCTGCACTGGAAAAAAAGACAAAATTACACACTCCTTCATAGTGCGGAAAGATTAAAGATATATAAAAAAGAAGAATTTAAATACAAAGTAATTCAGGTGGACTTAAATGAGCAATAAAAATGTAAAACAATTTAAGTTAAATAATGGCGAAGAGATAGTATGTGAAATACTTGAATACGCCGATGATGATTATTATGACTTATTAATACGTCGAGCTTTTGAAATAAAATGTATTATAGGTCCAGATTATACTAGATATTATGCTATGAAACCCTGGATGACAGTATCAGAGGGTAAAGATAATTTAATATCCCTTAATACTTCTTCGATCATTGGTGAGGTTAATCCAGCAAAAATAGTTATGGAACATTACCAAAGTGCAGTAAAAGAATCAGAATTAAGTCAAGAAGAAATAGAAACTAATATGATTAACCAGGTTAAGAAATATGAGAAGGTAATGGATGATTCGGATAATACATTAGGTAATGTAATTAACTTTCCCGGAAAAAAGCCCACCCTACATTAGGGATATACCTCCCGCCCAAATCCTTAATTAATTATATATCCAAATTCAGGAAATGGCAACCCGGTAAATAAATTTTTTTTTACGTTGAAACTTTTAATAAATTGTGTTATAATATTAATAATTGAGGTACATTATGGCTAAAAAAGTAAACATACATTATGTTAATAATAAAGATTTCTCACAAGCAGTCGTAGACTATTGTACCGTTCTTGGTAATG
>Ga0163179_10002832_pt1 | contig 11950 bp, 8 predicted proteins | sample AtlANTMetagenome_FD_109643 | JGI IMG/M metagenome (GOLD analysis project Ga0163179, IMG submission 109643) | Marine eukaryotic phytoplankton communities from the Atlantic Ocean - Atlantic ANT 2 Metagenome | ecosystem: Environmental > Aquatic > Marine > Oceanic | place: North Atlantic Ocean... | reverse complement strand
CGTGATGACGCCGAACGGTGGTCCTTTCTCCAAAGCCGGTCAGACCGGCTACGAAGGTGAAATCAGCCATCTCAAAGGCTGGTTACAGCGTCGGTTAGCTTGGTTTGATTCACGGTTCACAAGTCAGCCAGAGATTCAAGTGTCGGCTGCAGATGCTGGGACCTCAATGGTACAGCTTGACTCGAAGGCCGATGAAATTTTCTTCACGGTGGACGGCTCCGACCCACGTGCCTCGGGCGGAACAATTTCTCCAACTGCAACACGCTATAGCCTTCCGTTCGCAGTGACCGAAGGTACGACAATTCGTGCACGATCTTTTGATATTCGTCGCCGTTTGCCAACGAACGCAGAGATTCCTTGGAGTGGAATCGTCGAAATTACAATCGACGATGCAATGCCAAGTGTTGTTAGCGTGCAACGTGACAACGGCAGTAGCCGGCTGGATCAACTCAATTCCGTATCAATTCAATTCAGTGAAGACGTGAGTACGTCACTCGAGACTAGCGACTTGCAAATTCAGAACATAACAACTGGAGAATCTATCAGTTCCGAATTTGTTACTGTGACGTATGACGAAGCAAATCAAGTGGCACGCTGGGATTTGTCTGCTGAGCCGTTAGGTCTTGGGAATTATGAGTTCCGCCTGATGTCGAATGACATTCGTGATTCTTCTGGTAATTCTTTGGACGGCGATGGTGATGGCATCTCAGGGGGCAATTTCACGGTCAACTTTGTTAAGACCATTGCCGGTGATGCGAATCAGGACTTCATCTTCAACTCCGAAGATCTTGTTGCCGTTTTTACTGTTGGTGAATATGAAGACCCGTTGGTTAACAACTCAACGTGGTCAGACGGTGACTGGAACGGTGATGGTGAATTCACTTCCAGCGACCTCGTTGCAGCATTTGTCGCTGGTGCGTTCTTGGCCGAATAGACCCGCTTGATCGGCACCAAATCGTTTGCCTCGAGCATCTCTAAAAACGGATGCCAAATGTAGGCGAGCAGTTGGTGAGGAGGCAATTTCCCTGCCGGACATGGGAGGTTGCCGTTGCTGGTGAACCCTCACTAAAATATGAGGGTATGAGATGATAAATTCAAACTTTATCGTCACAAACGCCTTGGATATCCTGCCCATAAAAACGCTAAGTTCACAGCGGGCATTCTAGATGGATTCAAACTTAACGGATGCTGGTGCTTTCGAGTTGCGATTTCAGGAAAACGTAAATGTTGAAAGATAATTTAGAGAAGCGGATTAAAAAATCCAAATTGGTTGCGGTGCTTCGTTATGAATCACCAGAACCGCTGACGGAAGTTATCCGCGCCACAGTCGCGGGTGGAATCAACGTGATTGAGGTGACAATGACTGTCCCCAATGCCGCCGACCTGATTCGTCAAACCGCGGACGAATTCTCCGACGACAAAGTCTTGCTTGGTGCGGGTACCGTAATGTCTCCCGAGGTGGCCAAGGCCGCGGTAGACGCGGGTGCGAAGTTTTGTGTCGCGCCCCATTTCGACCAAGCAACGGTAACCTACTGCAATGAGCAAAACATCTTCGTATGCCCGGGTGCATTTACGGCAACTGAGGCACAGCACGCAGCGTCATCGGGAGCTGACGCTATCAAGATCTTTCCGGCCAATATTGGCGGACCTCAATATATTAAGGATTTGCTTGGTCCTTTACCCGACCTGAAGATTATGGTGACGGGCGGAGTAGACTTAGTCACCGCTCCGCAATTTCTCAAATCAGGTGCAATTGCGGTTGGAGTTGGTGGTGCGCTGTTCAATCGCAAAATGATCGAGACCAAGGATTGGGCAGGAATCACAGACAACGCTCGTTCGTTGGTTGCTTGTGTCGCCGATTGTGAAGGTCGTGGATGAATTTCATCGGAATCGATATCGGAACGTCGTTTATCAAGGGCGCGTTACTTTGTCTTAACGACTACGAGGTGCTTGACCTCAAAAGACGGGAAGTTCCCTCAACGCGGATGATTTCACCGACACGCATCGAAGCCGACGGCGATGCATTTGTCCAAGTGGTACGGGACATTACGGAAGAGCTATTAGGCAATCAACACGAGGTTGCCGGCATTGTGATGTGCGGCCAGATGGGAGGGGCGATTGTCACTGATGCCGGTGGAAGTTCTGTAACACCCTATATTTCATGGCAAGACCAACGTCCTTTAGAAAACGATTCCAGCGGCGAAAGTTACTTTGAAAACATCCAGCGAAGTTTCGCTGACGACTGGAAAACAAGGATGGGCAATGAGCTGCGCCCGGGACATACGATTCCCTATACCTACGTGCTTTATCATTCTGGACAGATTTCGGACGGTCAAACACCAGTGTCGCTGCCGGATTATGTTGCTGCTCGCCTCTGCAGCGTGACACCGGTGATGGAAAAAACGTGTGCCACAGGCTGTATCGATTTCACAACAGGCGATTGGCCCTACGAATTACTTTCCGAGTTGGGTCTTGGCGATTTGCGTTGGCCACGAATTGTGGACTATCGATTTGAAGTTGGCCAATACGAAGGCGACACTGGACAACGGATTCCTGTTTATGCGCCAGTTGGGGACCACCAGTGTGCTCTGACCGGTGCCTTGCTTCAAGATGGTGAATTGTCGATCAACATTTCCACTGGCTCCCAAGTTGCAATGCTTACGTCCAATCGTGAGATCGACGACTTCCAACTTCGCCCCGGCTTCGATGGTGACTACTTCCGAGCCATCAGTCACGTCCCGGCGGGCCGAGCCTTAAAGCATTTAGTAAACTTATTCAGTGAAATGGCTGTCGGTCAGGGCATCAACCTGCCTGATCCTTGGGCCTATGCTTTGGAGCAAGCCGAATCGAGTCTGGATGCGGAAGTTCAAGTGGGGCTGGGGTTCTATCCCGGTCGAATTTCTTATCCGGGATACATCAACGGTTTGACCGAATCGAACATGAACATCGGTGCTGTTTTTGCAGCGGCTTTGCAACAGATGGCGACTCACTACGAGCAATTCGCGACGCAAATTTACCCAAATCGAGATTGGTCAAGCGTGGTGTTTTCTGGGGGCTTGGCCCAGAAATCAGCCCTCCTTCGACAACTGATCCTGAATCGACTAGGAGACTCACACCGGATTGTGTCAACAACGGACGAAACTTTATTGGGACTCACGCTGATCGGCAGATCAATCAGTGGATTAGATTCATCCGTCGGGAAAGCCATTGCGAATTACTTGGCTTCGCAAGACACAAACTGAATGCGTTTCGATTTCCAACGCAACGGATTTGGCATTCCACCTTGAAAAAAAGAGCGACGCGAACGTCACGTCCAGCTTTCGGCGATTTCTTCTTGTGAACGGCCTTTCGTTTCGGGCGTGACAAACAATCCAAAACAGATTAACTCATGACAAGAATACATTTACAGACGAATGCAATTTGTTTCATGGTACTGTTCGTTGCTGGTCTCACCCATCCTGTGACTGCAACAGATCGTCAACCAAACATCGTCATCCTGTTTGCCGACGATCTTGGTTACGGAGAGCTTAGTTGCCAAGGGAATCCAGAGATTCCAACGCCGCACATCGATTCGATTGCCGCCCATGGCGTGCGTTTTACAGCCGGTTATGTGACGGCTCCGAATTGTAGCCCGTCGCGAGCAGGACTGCTCACCGGTCGAACTCCGACACGCTTTGGCTACGAATTTAATCCCACCGGAGCTCGCAACGAAGAACCCGGCTTTGGCCTACCTCCTGAAGAGATCACAATTGCCGAAACGCTACACGACGTTGGATATACGACCGGCCTGATTGGCAAGTGGCATCAAGGTGGATCGGCCAAGTACCATCCTTTCCGCCACGGCTTTGACGAGTTCTTTGGCTTCACTCACGAGGGCCATTACTTTGTCCCGCCACCCTACGAAGGTGTGACCACGATGCTGCGCCGCAAGACGCTGCCCGGCGGTGCAAAGGGGCGCTGGATCGGAAAGAAAGGGCTGATCTACAGCACTCATATGGGCTACAACGAACCGGATTATGATGCCAACAATCCGATCGTTCGCGGTGGTCAGCCTGTGGTAGAAACCGAATACCTCACAGATGCTTTGACGCGTGAAGCGGTAGACTTTATCGACCGCCATGATGACAAGCCGTTTCTGTTGTACCTGTCCTATAACGCGGTCCATAGTCCGCTGCAGGGCGCGGATGCCTACATGAAAAAGTTTTCTCCCATCGAAGATATTCACCGGCGAATTTTCGCGGCCATGCTGGCCAACATGGATGACAGCGTCGGCGCAGTGTTGGAACAATTACGAAAATCAGGCCTCGAAGAAAACACACTCATCTTTTTCTTAAGTGACAATGGCGGCCCCACCCGAGAACTCACCTCGTCTAACCGACCTCTACGAGGAGAAAAGGGCCAGATGTATGAGGGTGCGATTCGAGTTCCCTTCATGGTGCAGTGGAAGGGCAAGCTGCCTGCCGCAAAGGTCTATGACAAGCCCGTTAGTTCGATGGATATCTTCGCCACCGCAGCGGCCGTTGCGGCGGCCCAACCCCCCAAGCAGGTCGAAGGGGTGAATTTAATTCCGTACCTCACTGGCAACAATGACAGCCAGCCACATGAGACCCTGTATTGGCGTCAAGGTGGCAAGACGGCGCTGCGCCACGGCGACTGGAAGTTAGTGCGGATGGGCAGAAAGTCCAACCCGGGCCGAGCCGCGTGGGAGCTTTACGATCTTTCCCAGGATCTCTCGGAAGAAAACAACCTCGCCGAGACAAACCCCGAGCGTCTCAATCAACTGCTTGAGCTCTGGAAGACGATGAACGGAGAGATGAGTGAGCCGTTGTTTTGATGAACGGCTAAAGTGACAGATTCGAACCAGGCTGGCAAAACGCCTAACTCCAGCCCACCGCTTAACGCCTAACTCCAGCCCACCGCTTTCCGTCCGTTGGCTGTGAGTCGGGCCAGCGACCACGAGGGGTTCCACTCGAGCGATACGACCACCGACTTCACGCCTGGCACTCGCATCAGTCGCTCTTGAATTCCTTCCGTGACGCGTCCGCCACCTTGAGTGACGAGAAATTCGTGAACGGGTCTTCCACGGTGCGGCATCGTCACAGTGACGTTGGCAACACCTGCTCGAACCTGCACATCATAGACGTAGCCAAGATCAACAATATTACTGTCAACACCGTAAAGCTGATCGTCCTTGACTTCTCTTAACAGTTTCCAGATTTGATCTTTTGGACCTGCTGTCGTCGCGGTTTCGCCGTCACGGGCAAGACGCCCTCGACTCGCCGCCCGTTGAATCGGCCGGAACATGTCCGTGCTGACCTGCAGAGGATTCGTCCAGCGATGCCGCTCTTGTTCGACATGCTGATGAGCGTCGTCTCCCCATGCGAACAGAGAGTATGCATTTCGCTGCGTAAATGTGGCACCTGCTGACAAATCCGTCTTCTCAGCGGGATACCTTGACCAAAGCTGTCCGTGTCCGTCGTATTGCAGTGTCGGGGCTCCTCCATGGCTGATCTGCGGGTGGCCTTCAACATCGTGTTCCAACCACAGCGCCATGAATGCATCGCGGCTTGTTTCGTTGGCAAACCCGACACCCCACAAATTCTTTTGATGCTCACCCGGGACGGGGCCTTCATGTAATTTCCCAGCGGCGTCGACCCAAAGAGACTTCGTGTAGGAGTACCCGGAAAAGACCCATTCGTCATCCCGCATTGCTTCAATTCGAAAGTCGACCAACGCCTCCATGCTCGACTCTTTAAAAAACGTGGGCAAGCCAGCCCAAAACGAATAGGTCACATCCAGATGAAATCGAGACGGACTGATCAGCGGATGAATGGGGCTCCAAGGAAAACCCCAGCGGCGAATCTGCGTGCAGACAGGGCCATGAATCACCTGAAAGTTACGGCAATCCGCCCAGTTCTTCATTCGCAGTTTTTGGTAACCGCCCTCCTCGACATAGTCATGAGCCCAATCGATCGTCGGCGGCTCTCCATGCCCTTTTCCGCCCGCGTAAAGCTCCAATCCATGCTGACGTTTTGAAATGAGTCGTTCGAGCTGCCCCATCTGTCGTGACATTTGAGCGACGAAAAACTCATTTTCGATATCGAGTTTCCACTCTTCGCCCCGCGTCTCCAAATCGGTAACGTAGTGGGGACATTCCGCATAGGGATTTCCGTAGAAGATCAAATAGGTCGCTTCACCATGAGCATCGACATTTGCAAGAAACGCCAATTTACAACCGCGAGCTCCATCGGACAGCCGAACATCCTCCAGCACTTGAGAGGGCACTTCGCTGAGGGTGGCGTTCTGTTCAATACGAGCAACTCGAATTTCCCGATGAGGATCGGTGATTTCATGATCACTAAAGCCGACGAACAATTCGACGGGTTCGCGTTGACGCGAGATCCCAACCGTCTCGAACAACATCACCGGCTTACAGCGTTCCCACCCTTCGGCCCAATCGGCCCATGGCTTTGGCAGCTCGCCGGCCGCCATGGACTCTCGAATCCACGGCTGCGACTCAACAGACGATGCTGCCGACTGCCGATCAAATTGGACGGAATCCTTGATTGAATCGGCGAGTGATTCAACCAGTTCCAAACGGTTGGAAGCATACGCCCGACGGAGCAACTGCACCTTTTCTTCAAGGGATTCAGTACGACGTCTTAGTGGCACGTTGGGATTAGGCATGTGAGTGCTCGTCTAGAAAACAGATTGGATGGGAAGCCACTCACGTCGCAACTCGCGTGAGCTAACTGCGAGCAAATGTCGACTCGCGAGGAACGCGATATCGCACCTTCATGTACGGAGTAGAAATTCGTTTACCTTTCGCCAGCGATTGCACGCCCGCTTCGACCAATCCACCTGTCAGCAAAGTTCGCTCAACCGGATAGGGCGACTTCCCCGTCACAAATGTCTCCTCGGCCTGCTCCATGAGCGCGGCAGAATAGGTCACGTTGGGGTTAGGTGGCAGGTAAAACAAGGTCGATAACGGTTCTTCTCGATCCTTCAATCGGGCAGCAAAGGTGAAATCTCCCACCAGCCCGTTCATCAACAGCATGGTCCCTTTCAATCCATCATTGTATTCGAAGCGATAGACGATTGGATCTTTGACCCACTCCTGCATTTGTTCGATCGTCGGATAACGATGGCTAAAGCTTTCGGGCTGAGCAAGCGTTTGGCTCCGGCTGAGACAAGACTCAAATAACTCGGGACTCCATCCGCCCGTCTGCCACGAACCAGACTTCATGGCTCGCCAAACGGCGTCACCTCGAAGTGCCTCGACCCACTTCACACCGGTCTCCCCCCCTGCTCTTCGTTCCGCCATACATTGAATCACTTCCAAAGCATGGAAGTCATAGCTGTCGATCCCGCCCATCGCAACACACATGACTTCCTCAACGTTGGCGTCATAGGGCATATCGATCGCGGGCATGCGCCACGTCACGGGAAGCGACGAACCCGCGGAGTAGCCAAAGTTCAGCTCGTGCGAGGTATCAACCATTTCCTTGGCCCAGGCCCACTTCCACGACAAGTGCTTGTCGTTAAACATCGGAGCCGTCTTCCCATCTTCGCGATAGACCTTCACCACCTCTTTGAAGAATTCATATCGTGGATAGAGCGTTTGCTGGAATTCGTTTCGCGGATACTTCCCATGCTCTCCAATCACCAGCACAGCATCCACTGCGAGTTGGTCTCCACCGCAGCGTAACGCTTCTGGAATGCTCGGATAGATCTTAAAGCCGAATTCCTTCGCACGACTTTTGCTCAGATCGTTTTCAGGCTGCTGATCAACATAGGCCGAGACAACTTCAAAGGGCGGGTGATGCCAACGACCTTCGCGTGGGTAGCCGACAAGGAACCGTGTGCCCATATGCCATGCGTGCGAATAATAACGCCATTCGGTGGTAATGATGGCGAGCCGCTTACGTTTCGATCTATCCGTAGACCATGCGTTCGCACTCGAAGACAAAGCCCCCGAAGACAAAGCACCCATGGCGGCCAAAAAAGATCGTCGATCTAACATTACTGCACTCCGAAAACATGTTGCTACGTATTCGTTCAATAACCGCTGGAGAATCCGACGTCGTTAAAGCAATTCGCCGATCGGTTTCGCACCACCTACGATTTGGTGCGGTCGCCCATCGCGGTCTTGCAGCACGAGACTGCTTGGTGGAATGCCCAGATTTTGATACAGGGTCGCGAATACCTCTCGATAATGAACAGGGCGGTCTTTGGGTTCGCTGGCGTGGGCATCGGTCGAGCCAATCACCTGTCCGGTTCGCATACCTCCACCCGCAAGGAGAGCCGATGCAGCTTGCGGCCAGTGGTCGCGACCCGCGTCCTTGTTGATTCGTGGAGTTCTGCCAAATTCACCCCAGACAACAATCGATACATCGTCCAACATGCCGCGGTTGTCGAGGTCGCGCACCAAAGCGCTCAGGCCCATATCGAGCATGGGAATGGTAAACCGAGCCTTTTTAAAGTTGCCCTGGTGCCAATCCCAGTTGTGGCCACCACGACTTTCCCGTTCAAGCGGCCATGGGCTGAACGCAAGCGTGACACAACGAACTCCCGCTTCTACCAAACGGCGAGCTACAATGAATTGCTTCAGCAACTCGGGGCCTCCGTTCACGGGAATCGCTGAATCGCTGATTCCATATTCACGACGGAGCGAATGATCTTCGCGTTGCCAATCGAGAGCCGCTCCCAGTTTGCTGGAGGTCAATATCCCGAATGCCTGCGTTTGAACCGCATCCATCCCGTCCAGCGCGCCACTGTTATCCAGATCACGCCGCAGTCTGTCGATGCTGCGATGCAGTTTTTGACGATCGGCGAGTCGGCTGAGTGATATGTCATTGAGTACGATATCGGCCGATGATTCTTGTTGCTTGCGAAGTGCTTCACCACTCATTCCGGACTTGTAGACAATGTCCGTTCGCCGTCGCCGGTTGGGTTCAAAGCCGGCGTGACCGATCCCAAGAAAACCTGCCTGGTTCAACGATGCTCGAGTGGTCGATTCCGCGTTCTTCGGCGAGAGACTCACGAAAGACGGTACGGCAGGAGAAACCGATCCCTGAATCTTGGACACAGCCGCCCCTAAAGAAGGCCAACCTCCCTGGGGGAACTGACCAAACGCCTGTGAATCTCCTTGTTGCGGATGCGTTTCCCAACCGGTGAGGCATTGGTGAAGATTATGATCGTCGCGAGCGCCGTGGAGAGATCGGACAACGGCATACTTGTCCATCAGCGCGGCGGTCCGCGGCATGAGCTCGGTGATCTCGATCCCCGGAACGTTCGTGCGAATCGGCGTAAACTCACCACGAATCTCAACGGGCGCGGCTGGCTTCATGTCAAACATGTCCAGCTGCGGGGGGCCACCAGGCAATAGGATCATGATGACCGACTTGTGCGAACGCTCAATGCCGTGCGTCTGCTCTGCACGCAACAGTTGCGTTAACGTAGCTCCGCCAAGTCCGAGGCTACCAATCCGTAAGAAGCCACGGCGCGACAGGCCGTCACAATACTTGCTTTGTTGACCCAAAATTGTGAGCATCGAGTCTGCCCTCACCAGGAATGGACCGATTGCGATTCGGTCAATATAGCGGTATCAAGTGACGGCGACAAACAACATTAGCGGCGACACAGGAGGAAACCACAAACCCGTTAGCCAGAGGGGGATTTCTGCCCCAATGCCGGAAAATGTTGAAAGGCCTGATTTTACCGGGACGCCGACGCTTACCCGAATCCCCAGGAGGAAAAGGATTGCAGACAGAACGCTGAAGTCGCTGGTCTGACTCTCATCGCCTCCCCTCATGGAACGGGATCTCGATCGGGACAATCACTCTCCTTCAGCCCATGACAGAAGGTTTCACCCTGCCCAATCAACGGTGGTCGACCTGCGTTGTTCGAGCGATTCAAACATCCACATTTTGGAGTTATGGTTGACGACAGAACCGGATTCGAGGCATCCACTGAATCGATAGAACAATGTCAGCTGCGGTTTTGAACGCGTTTCTCGGTGGTACCTGTTATGTCATCTGCCAACATCTTTTGGAGGAACCCAAGAGCGCGCCATCATGGGAGATTCTGGATTGTCTTCGTGGCAATCGCATTTATTTCCACTGGCAGAGCGATGGCTGTGGAACCAGCCGAATCGAACCACCCCGTCAGCTACAAAGAATTGGAACTCCAGGCTGCTGAGATCAACAAAGATCTCGTCGTCGGAATGCCAACCGTTGATATTGCGATTTATCTCGGAGAAACAGAGGGTCAGCCACACCCTTATGTCACGACACCTGACGAGCTGAAAGCTTCGTTCGAGCAAGCGAAGGAGATTTTCGTCGAAGCAGGTGTCCAACTGCGGTTACTCTTCGTCAAGCGAGCACTTGTTCCTGCCGCATGGCTAACCCTTCAGGCAAATCAGGTCACCGGAGTCGCTGTGTCTCCAAAGATCAACGCATATATCGGTTATCGCGCCGCCAAATGGAAATTAACGGACGAAGCCAAACACACCTTTGAGGGCATCATTCAGGAACACGTCAATAATCATCGGACGATTTATTTGCTGTATTTGACAGAGGTTCAGATGGCATACTTCGATCGCTCCGATCCGGCCGACCCACAAATCAAATCGATACCGACCGGCGGACTGTCGCTGCCTGCCTATCTTTTCGAGGCACGAATTCCACGACGTTTTCGCGGCGTCATCACTATCTGTTATCGGAACGAAACCGGAGGTCGATTGATGGCCCACGAGTTGGGTCACAAACTCATCAATGTGAGTCACGAATATCGAGAGATCAGCCCTCAATTCGAAGTTCAAGGTGAGGGAGGCTTAATGCTTTACGGAGAAGGTACTGACATTCCATCAGGCGAAGCAGGCCGATGGCATCAAGAACGGCTACATCGCTCGCCATTCATCTATCGAACGAAAACAGACAAAACGAGAATCTGGAATGCAGACTATCTCGAGAACGGACACTACTACGATCCGCTGTATGGTGACAAAGTCATCCGTTTTGACATCATGGAGCCTCCACAATCCAACCCATAGCTCCTTGATGCTCCTGTAGATCCCAGAATCAGATGGTTTTCTTTCTCGCATCGATGATGGCAATTGAATTGTGCTCGGTCAGACGCTAGGCTCCGGGAATGAAACTCAAATTCCGTTTATCTCCGTTGCTGCTCTGCGTAGCTTGCTGCCTGAGTGCCCTTATCAATTCATCAATAGCAGAGGACCAGGTGGAAAAGCAAATTACATCTGCAGCACACGGACACATCTTGACCAATACGGGAGTGTGGTCGCCAGACAGCAAGTGGGTTATCTACGACGTCCGAAGTGATGCGGCAGGAGACAACTTCGATGGGCAGAGGATTGAACGGGTCAATCTCGATTCGGGAGAGGTAGAGGTCTTATTCGAATCACGTAATAAGGCCCATTGCGGAGTTGCGACGACAAGCCCGGCCGACGATCGCATCGTTTTCATTCATGGCCCGGAAAACCCTGATGATCAATGGCAGTATGCCGCCTTTCATCGTCGCGGCGTGATCGTTCACGCAGATAATCCTGACAAACATGAAAATCTTGACGCCCGAGATATCGTCGCTCCCTTCACTCCCGGCGCTCTGCGTGGAGGCACCCATGTCCACACGTTTAGCGGAGACGGCAAGTGGGTGGCTTTCACCTACGAAGATCACGTCCTGGCAAATCTCGATGCGAGTGACAAAGAAGGGGAAGCCAACGGAAGCCAGGATGAAAATCAACGCAACGTCGGAGTCAGTGCTCCGATACGATCTGTGTTGCCACCACAATCGCATCCTCGCAATCACGGCGGCTCTCATTTCTCGGCGTTGGTCACGCATACCACCTCGACTCCGCGTCCAGGTTCAGATGACATCACTCGGGCCTTCAGCGATGCATGGATTGGAACCGATGGTTACCTACGCACCG
>Ga0163179_10002831_pt1 | contig 11950 bp, 13 predicted proteins | sample AtlANTMetagenome_FD_109643 | JGI IMG/M metagenome (GOLD analysis project Ga0163179, IMG submission 109643) | Marine eukaryotic phytoplankton communities from the Atlantic Ocean - Atlantic ANT 2 Metagenome | ecosystem: Environmental > Aquatic > Marine > Oceanic | place: North Atlantic Ocean... | reverse complement strand
GGTAAGAGTGGTAAGGATGGTAAGAGTTGGGAAGAATATAAGAACTCACGTAGATATCAACAGAGGCAAGAAAGGATTGAAGCTTTAAGGAATGATCCAACAGCAACTAGAACCATGACTGTTAATGGAAAAGAAGTTGCACCTAAAGCTATGGATAGTATGTTAGCTCTTAAAGATAAAAGAGTAAATAAATTAAGAGCGAAGAGAGATTTTGCTAATCCTCTTGGTGGATTAATGAAGAATGCTAAGGAACGTGGAGTTGGTGGTGTATTAGGTGGTGTTGCTGATGCTTTTACTGGTAATATGTTTGATTTTGATGGTAAGAATGTAAAACCAGGTATGAAGGCATCTAAAGAAGTAGATAAGGGAGAATCACAAAGTGATAAAATGGTTAAAGTTATTAGTACACTTAATAGTGTTTCCAATAGAATTAGTGTCGTAAAGCAACAAAATTCTACACAAAGGATAAATATCCCTGTACAGACAACATCTAAAATGTCTCAATCTGCAATTGATGCAGCACTGCAACCTGGATTATGAACATAAAAGATCCATTACAAGTTGAAAATTTTGAGATAAAGGAAGCTTGGATAACTCCTCATACCTCAAAGGCAAAGAGAGTTGCTATTGATACTTCAGCTATTAAGCAATTTGAGTATACTGAAGGATTAATGCAGAAGTTCCTTCAAGTAACATTACAAATAGAGGATAGTACTGCTAGTTTGTTTGAAGCCATTTATGGAATGGAAAAGATTGAGTTGATAGTTGAGGATAAATTTAGTGACGTTTCTCTTGAGTTTACTGAATCTTCTGAAAATGGACCTTTATTCATATATGAAGTTCATAGTAAGGAAGTAACTGATACAATAAAAAGATTTGTATTAGAATTGTGTAGAGAAGATGCTATGAATAATGCTGTTACTAGAATTGGTAAAAAGTATACTTCTATTAGTGCTCAAGAATTAGTAAAAGATGTTATAGAAAAAGAATTGGGATCAACTAAACCAATTGCTTTAGAAAATATTTCGGATAGTTATAATAAGATCACATTTATACCACCAAATTCAAAACCATATGAAACTTTAGTGTGGACAAGAAATAAGTTTATATCTATGGATCAGAAATCTTCTAAGAGTGGTGGTTCTAATATTAGTGCTGGATATTTCTTCTGGGAAGGATATGATACTTATAATTTCCAATCATTTGATTCTCTTGCTGTTCAGGGTGGTCAAGCTGCATCATATAGTACTGGTGATGGTAGTGGAGGAATGGATGAAGCATTTAGATTAAAGGCAATTAATTTTCCTAAAACATTAAATATGTTTGAAAATTTTGATAGAGGATTCTATTCTGGAGAAATAGATTTCTTTGATGTTGTTGATTGTGAAGTGGACACATATAGGTATAATATCAAGGATAATTATCAAAAATGGGAGAAAGTAGCTGAACAAGAAGACCTACCAGACCTATATAAGGCAGCATTGTCAGATGTATCAACACGTACTATGACAGTGGCTTACACTAAGGATTTGTTTCTGGGGTCTAATGAAGACAACACAAAAGACAAGTTAATGTTCTTAGAAACGGTTGGTCAAGCAGTTAGTAGATATGGTATTTTTACCAGTCAAGTGTTAACTGCAAGTTGTATGGCAAACCTTGAGTTACGAGCTGGTAACATTATCTCGATAGAGATATATGGAGCAGACGGTGAAGTTGACAAAAACCAATCAGGACGCTATATTGTCTTTGAGTTACGCCATATTGGTGCTGACTCAAAAATGAAAACAAATCTTTCACTTGTACGAGATTCCTTCGGAGTTTAACAATTATGCAAACTATAGAAGATCACATTAAACATGATAAAGAGATCTTAGATGATCCACAACTTAATCCTGCTGCTAGAAGACATTATAAGGAAGAGTTGCATGAACTAGAAGTTTATGAAGAGCATCATCATGATGAGATAGTAGCAGGTGATCATCACGATCCAAATGCAATAGAATTATTTTGCGAGATGCACCCAGACGAACCTGAGTGTTTGATCTACGATGATTAATGGCACTTGTAAATACCCTAGAATCTAATTATTGGTTTGGTGCCCAAGGTAATCGACTTTGGGTTGGTCAAGTCGAGGGGGATGGTGCTATTGATATAGATCATGAAGATCTGATTGATAAGCAAGAGAATAATAGAGTTAAAGTTAGAATCATGGGTTATCATGCTCGTGATCGACAAACATTGCCACCTAAGGATTTACCTTGGGCATCTGTTTTGATGCCTCCAAGTTCCCCACAGTGGCATAAGAGTCAAGGTACTATACATGGACTAGGAATTGGTGCATGGGTTATTGGTACCTTTTTAGATGGAGAGAGTGCCCAACAACCTTTGGTTTTTGGGTCTCTTGGTGTAGTTGAAAAGGGTAAAACATATACTGATGTTGCAGGTAATCTTGGTTTAAGTAATAACTATGAACCAACTCGTGCCGATACTGCTGCTAATAATAAACCTGCAGGTGGTGCTGGTACAGTAGGACCATCTGGAAGAGGTACACAGACAGGTAAAAACAGTAGTAATGACAAACAACAGTTAGATATAGAGAAGATTACATTCTCAGTATCAAATGGAAAATGTGGTCATAGACCAGAATCTGAGTTTATGAGAATACTTGGTGAATTATTTACAAAGAAGAATAGAAATGATATTGTTGGTGATTTACTTATTGATAAGGTAACTGGAAAGATATCAAACAAAGCAGAACTTACAAGATCATATGTCTCCAGATTACAAGGTGTCGCTAATGGTATATTAGGTGATACCAAACAAGTAATACTATATGAATTAAAGAAGTTCTTTCAAGAGAACGTTATTACACCATTAACAATTGCTTTAAATCTTTCTCCCGAAAAGAATCCAGAAGTAGTATTTAATGCACAGGAAATATTTGATACATTCATGGAGATTGTGAAATGTCTCTTTGATAATCTTGCTAACCAATTATTGGGATCTCTCACTGATATGGTTAACGACCTGTTCGATAATTTACTTAATGCTGGATTTTGTGTCGCTAAAGATTTAACGGAGTTGTTAGTTTCTATGATTGGTGAAGGTATTGAAGCTGCCTTGAGTGCAATTAATAATGCAGCATCAATTATACAATCTAAAGGAAGTTATGATATTGGATTTGTTGATAAGTTAGGAGAAGTATTAAATCAGTTCTGTAATGTAGATATGTCATGCTACACAGGAACTGGAGAGTATACTACTAAAGAAGGAGATAGACCAGATAATATTGTTGAATCATTAGTTAATAGAGTAGAAGCATTTGGTGATGATGTTGTACCAGCATTATTTGGTGATGCTGCTTTCTTTAAAGATATGGATAGTACCAGAATTATGAATGGTGCTAAAGCTTCTGATAGAACAATTAACTGTTCTAAAGCAAATGATACTTTAATTCCTGCATTCCCTAGTACATTCTTTACTGGGTATCAAGGAACACCAGGATCTGGTATTAACCCACCAAGAGGTATACCTGCAGTTAATCATTTTGGGCAAGTAGTTGCTATTAATGTTACTGATAGTGGTAGTGGGTTAAGAAGACCACCTAAGGTGTCTGTAACGTCTTATGCTGGTTATGGTGATAGTTCTACAGCAGATGTAAGAATTAAGGATGGTAAGGTATCAGATATAGTTGTCACTAAGGGTGGAGGAGGTTATCCATATTTTGATGGATCTGTTTCAAATAATCCATTGAAACTTGACGATAATGGAGATCCGTTATATGATAAGATGTACGGAATAGATGTAGAAAATCCATATTGGATTGGTATTATGACATTTGCTCAACCTCCTGCAATATTCAATGCTGGTTATGGTTTAACTGCTGGAACTACAGTTTGTGTTAAAGAAGGTAAACGAGAAAGAGGTAATCCAGTATTACCTGAGTATCAACCTATACTACATGAGGGTAGATTGACTGCATTAAAGATTACTAAGGAAGGATTTGGGTTTACTGCTCAACCTGAAATATATCTTTGTGGTGAAGGTGATATAGGTGGATTAAGATCTGCTGTAATAGTACCAGTAATAAATTATGTACCTAGAAAAGATGTTGAAAAATACATTACTGATTATGCAACATACAAGACCATCATTGATTGTGTTGGTCATCCTGGAGATCAATAATGGCAATTGATGATAAGACACAAAAAGCATTAAGTTTCCTCGCTGAGAATAATGACGGTGGGGAAAAGAAGTATCCATACAACAGAGTAACTCAGTATTCTTGTGGTCATAAGATAGAGTTCTATGAGGAGAAGGGTGAGGAGCATATACAAATAAGACATGGTACTACTGGATCTTATATTAAGATGTACCCTACTGGAGATATTCAAATTCATTCTCCAGCAAGAGATATAAACATTGTTGCTGCTAGACATATTCATGTAAAAACTGGTGAAAATGTAGATGCAGAACAGAAAGATGCTAGTGATAGATTTGTATTACATGTAGTAGGTAATGCACATGTTGATGTTGAGGGTGATATGCACACTCATGTACGTGGTAATAGGCATGATAAGGTAGATGGTTTATATACCCTTGATGTTGGTGATAAGTACATAGTCAATGCTGCAGAAGGTGGTCTTAATATTAGGGGAACCTATACTATAGATGTAAACAAATACTACCTATGGGGTGCTAATATACAACGTAACCTTAAGAAAGGTGGAGTGATTAGAGATTCATTCTCAGGTACATATATTATCGAACAAACAAGTAAAGGTGGTGTTCTTCAACTTAAGAGTGAAGGTGACATGCAAATAGATGTTAATGGACATATGCGAACAACTGTTAAGAGTAATTCTATTAATGAAATAACTGGTAAAGTAGAGTTCAATATAGGTGGTAAAAGGGTTTTGGGTGCTCCTACTGCTCAATCCTTTGGATCTTTGGGTTCTGGAACTAATGCGTTTTCAATTACTACAGAATCTGGTAAAATAAATATATCAGCGTCGGGAGAATTTGGGATGGATTGTGGATCTAAGTCACTCTTTGATTCAGGAGGAAATATGACCCACAAGGCACCTCGAATCGACCTCAACCCTTGACATACGTTCTCATACATGCTATTGTGTGTTCAAATGTGTTTTTCCAATGAAAACAGAAGAGTACGTAACCAAAGTTATTGTTAGCATACCTGCTAGACAATTTACTGTCTTTTCAAATGAAAACAAGAAACTTTGTGTTAAGTGTGAGACACCAGAACAATTTCAGGATGTTCTTGATGTTACTTTAATTAATCAAGAAGAATTTGAATTAGAGTTTGAATACTAAAAAGAAGTTCAGTAAAGAAAATTTATGCCTTATCCACAACGACTAGATGGTTATGATTATGATCTTTTGATCAGTGCTGTTGAATTCACATCGTTAAAATTCATCCACGACGAAGATTATGTCCAAGAAATGTCAGATTTATTATCAAAATTAAAAGAACGTCGTCCATTAGTACCTGAGAGATTTTAATTATGAACATCCCTTGGAGAGCAGCATTAACCGAATTCGTTGAAGAGGAGGATTTAGAGACCATTGCTTGGGCATTATGGAAATCTAGAAAATCTGAACAAAAATACGATGATGCTTATCAAAGGTTTAAAGGAGTTAAAGATCTAAATTTACCTGAGTATTAAAATGATGAGTACTTCTTATAGAATACGAATGCTAGAGATATGTCATTACATACGACATGGTATTGCTGTTCCATTAGAAGATATGATTTGGGCAGAGAAATTAGCACATGTAAATCCTAGTGCAAGAACAATGATGCACAAAGCACGTGAAGGTCTTTTATGATTGATACATCACCAGATTCCATTAGATTATTTGCTGTAATAGTGTTAGGTCTTATTTGGGTATGGGTATTTAATCAACCAACCGAGTAGGCATAAATTTTTGTTAATAAAACACTTTTATAGTGATTCTCACACATAAATAATAACAGCACTTCGAGGAGACAAGATGCACTAAAATCTCCCATATTATGGTTAAAGTTTACGGAGTACAAATTATGCATAACATACTATCAAAGAATCAGTTAGCGGATTGGAATCATTTTGAGACACCTGTAGCAGAGAATAAACATAGTTACGAAGCATTGAATGATTACTACGACTGCTTGATTTCTTGTGAGAGTGACGGACAACCGAAAAGGATATGTAAGGAGATAATGCAAATGTAACCAAAAACGTAAAGTTGCATAAGGGGGTTGTCAAACCCCCTTTTTTAGTGTATAATAATAAAGTTATAAGAAAACTATGAAACTAGCACTCGCTGCTGCTTTGTTATTGTCATCCACTCCTGTAGTTGCTGACGAGTATCAAGCAGGTTATTCTTCAAGTCGTACTTGTTTTAAATCAGAATATAGAGAGGAGTATATACCAGGAACAGCAGAGAATCCTGGATATGTACAATCTTTCCATGAAACTATTGAAGTTCCATGTAGACATAGTTCAGATTCATTAAGAAATGGTGGATACACACGCAAAACTACCATAGAGTATGATAATAATGATTGTACTGATGGTAAAATTGCTGGCGGTATTCTAGGTGGAGGAGCAGCAGCAGCGATGTCACGAGGTGATGGTCGTTGGTGGGCAATTCCTTTAGGTATTGTTGGTGGATCAATCATTGGTTGTGATATAGATGGTGGTTAGATGAAGGATTTAGTTTTATTTGGTGATTGTAGAGAAACATTACCTGCATTCATAGATGAAGCAAGGACATGTGTTACATCCCCACCTTACTATGGTCTAAGAGATTATGGTGGTGAAGATAATCAGATAGGCATGGAGAATACTCCTGAGGAGTATATTCAACAGTTAGTTGAAGTATTTCGTTTGGTTAGAGATAATCTAACTGATGATGGAACTCTATGGGTAAATTTAGGAGATAGTTATTATAACTATAGACCAGGAAAAGGTCAGACATATCCTAAACAATCAGTATCTAAAACTAATCAAGATCTACCAAAGAGTTCACCCAAAAGAGGAACCAAGTTAGAAGGATTAAAAGAGAAAGATTTAATTGGAATACCTTGGATGTTTGCGTTTGCTATGAGAGCAGATGGATGGTATCTCAGACAGGACATTATATGGCACAAACCTAATCCAATGCCTGAGTCAGTTAAAGATAGGTGCACTAAGGCACATGAGTATATCTTTCTGTTTAGTAAGAATAAGAAGTATTTCTATGACAATGAAGCAATCAAGGAACCAGCAAAGGACTGGGGTACGAGAGATCGTAGTAAAGGGAAGTATCATAATCCTGGCACTGGTTTATCCCCTCACACAGGGTTAGAAAAGTCGTATGAGAAAAGGAATAAAAGATCAGTGTGGAGTGTAACAAAGAAACCATATAAGGGTGCACACTTTGCTACTTTTCCTCCTGAATTAATTGAACCATGTATTTTGGCAGGTTCACAAGAAGGAGATATAGTTCTCGATCCATTCATGGGATCTGGTACTACTGCTATGGTAGCAAAACAACATGGTAGATTCTATATGGGTTGTGAATTGCATGAGAATTATGGTGAATTGATAAAGAATCGTCTTCCAGATGAAGAACTGTCACATAATGGATTGACGGATCTTTTCAGTTGAGTATAATAGTATCAGTTCAACTCACTTAATGGCTACTACAACAACACGCAAAAGACGTGCTCGTAAAACAACTGCCAAGAAAACTTCACTAAATACTTCAACTGCAAAATTACCTGTGAGTGAAGTATCAAATGTACCACCAAGACCTGAAGAAGAAATAGCAGACATTGTTATTGAAACTTCAGAACAAACTGTGGTTAATGTCCCTCCTTCAATATCAATTGAACCTGTAGAGGCACCAGTTGACACTCTCAATATAAAGATTGAGACAGGTAGAAAGGCAATTCTTCATGATTATCCTCGTGATGGTCTGTCAATAACCCTTCTACCACTACTCCTTCTGGAGGCATTTGTTAAAGAAGTTCTTAAAGCAACGAACACAATTAAGTAAATCTTTTACCCCCAACACTGGGGGTATTTTTTTGTCTTATAAATACTTTCAAGGAATATAATCACGTGTCATAATAGGACTACTCGATGGCATTAACACGACTACAAAATATTATATCATCTGTTGAGGGGAGGATTTTATACGTAAATCCAGATGACTTTGACGCTACAGATGCAATTGATAACAAAGGAAACTCACCTATAAGACCATTTAAGACGATTGCAAGAGCAGTTCTTGAAGTGGCGAGGTATTCGTATGTAAGTGCTGGAAGTGCAGATGATAAATTTGACCAGTTTACTATACTTTTATATCCAGGAGATCACATTGTAGATAACAGACCTGGAACTGAAGCATACGGAATTACAGCAGGAAATTATGTTGCAGGTGTTGGAACATTTACAGATACACCACAAGCAGGTAACTATGCTTGGAATGCAGCAACAAAGCAATACGACGATTTATATAAAGTAACTAATGCCCCTAGAGGTGGATTGATAATCCCAAGGGGTACTTCTATTATTGGTTTAGATCTTAGAAAGACAAAGGTTAGACCAAAATATGTTCCAAGTGGTGGTACTAATACTGCTGCTGATAGTGTTACATTAAACTATACTGCAGATCCTAATAATTTAAGTCAACTTACTATAGATCAGGTTGCTGTAGGTGGAGCACCTACTAATATTAATGATCTTATTATAGAATCAGCATTTGAGAAAGGTGTATTAGGTCCAAAGTATTATACTCCAACAAATGCTATCTATACTCCATCAACTGGTGATCTAGTACTTACAGTTGGTTCTGGTCATGGATTAACAATTAATGACTATGTAAAGATTAACACTAATGCATTGACATACGAATGTTCAATGGATGGTGGTAGTCAGAGAAAAACATATCCACGTCCAACTGATCCTTATAATAATACTCAAATACCTATTGATTCTGTTTCAACAACAGAGATTACTGTTAATGTTGGTGCAACTCCAAATGTTCAGCATAATGTAACTAACGCCACATATAATGCTGGTAATGGTCAAATGCAACTGACTATTGGTTCTGGTCATGGTATTGCTGTTGGTGATACTGTAAAGATTGCAGATAATGCATTGTCCTTTACTTGTGATATGGATGATTATGCAACACCAACTAAGACATATCCAAGAACTACAACCTTTACACTAACTCCAACTGATGCTTCATATGCCCCTGCTACTGGTATAGTAACGATTACCATTGATAAGCATGGAATGGCAGATGGTGATCTAATTAAGATTGATGATGATGCATTAAAGTTTAGTTGTGGATTTGGTGGTGCTGTAGGTGCTGCTGCAGAGAAGACATATCCAAGATCTACTGACCCTATTAGTGGTCATTGGATACCAGTAAGTAACGTTACTACTAATACATTTGACATTCAGTGTTTACATGCTGTTCCATCTACAAACGTAGATGCTCATACATTTGTATCTGCTGTAGCAAATAGTATTACAAAGAAATTAGACAGATCATATGATTCTCCAGTTGAAGTTGTTGCTGCAGATAGTGCTGGAGGAACTATTACTCTTCAAGTTGGTTTATCTCCTATAGTAAACTTTGATGTTACTAATGCTGCTTTTGATGTTTCCACTGGTCTTATGGAATTGACCATTGGTGCTCATAACTTAGCAGTAGGTACTAATATTAAACTAGCACCTAACTCATTAACATTTAATTGTGGTGCTGGTAGTGGTACATATCCTCGTGCTTCGGGTGCTGGTACTGCTAGTGGAAGGGACTATGCTTATGAAACATCTTTAGCAATTACTGCTTCAACTGCCACTACTATTACGGTTGATGTAAACAATGGACTGGGTGCATTAAGCGGTACTACTGATGCTCACACATATGCAGGTGGTACTGCATCGAATGCTGTTATTACTGGTGGTGCTTACACACATACATGGGCAGGTGGAACAGCAACCAATGCTATAACCAGTGGTGGTGATTATGCTCATAGTTTTATTGCTGCAGCATCTGATTCAGTTGTAGCAGAGACAGGAGTTGTTGTTATTGAACCTGGAACTAGAGTTAGTAGCATTGATACTCAACTAGGTTCCTCAACTATTAAAGTTAATCTATCAAAACCTCACGCCTATACTACAGCAAATGGTTATACAACTAACACCTCAGAAACAGGTAAGATCATTAAAGTACCTTATGAGGATGATAATTCACGAACTGCATTGTTTAGAATTACTGGTGGTTGCTACTTCTGGCAGTTTACAATACTGGACGGTGACACTAATGGTATCTACAATACTAGTACCGTTGAGCCACAAACAACTTGGCCAAGTTTGGTAAGCCCAATACGTAGTCATACTAAGATTACTATGTTTGAGTTTGCATCACAACATGATCTATATCATTTCTATAGAAAGGTTGCTGACTCAATTACTCTAGTTAATGCTGAGAAGATTGAACCTAAGATTCAAGAGAACAGAATTGTTGGTGCTCTTGGAGATCAGGTTAATATAGTATCTGTTTCAAGAAATTCAAATATTGTTACTGTAACTCTAGAAGAAGAGTTAAACCTTACTGCTAATAACTACGTTGTTATTGCAGGTAATGTTACTGGAAATGCTGGTATTAACCCATACTATGTTGGTGAGAAATCAGTAAGTTCCGTAATAACTAAGACACAATTTACATTTACATTAACTGCATCTGATGAAAGTGGTCTAAACTCATTAGAAACAGACCAAGATGTTAACACTCCTAATTGGCAGGTTACATATACACCAAGTGGATGTACTGCACAGGTAGAGATTGATACTGTTGAATCTGCTTCACCATATATCTTTAACTGTTCACTACGTTCTACCTACGGTGCTTGTGGTATGCACGCTGATGGTTCACGTGCATCTGGATTTAAGTCCATGGTGGTTGCACAGTACACTGGAATATCACTACAAAAGGATGATGGTGCTTTCTTAAAGTATAGTACAGGTAGTGGTATCTATTCTAATGATGGTACAACTGCATACCATACAGATATTAATGCAGTATACAATCCATTACAAAGAAGTTATCACGTAAAGGCATCTAATCGTGCTGTTATACAGGCGGTTTCAGTATTTGCTGTTGGTTATGCTGATCATTTCATTGCCGAAGATGGTGGTGATATGTCAGTTACCAACTCTAACTCTAACTTCGGTTCTAACGCTATGCGTTCTATCGGATTTAGTGATAGAGCATTCAATAAAGATGCTTTAGGAAAGATAACACATATCATTCCACCAAGAAATATTGAATCAACTGATACTAACGTTTATTGGGAATCTATTGATACACAGAATACAACTGCAGGTAGAATATATCTAACTGGAAGAACTGATGCTGTAACAGTAACTTCAGGTGGTAGTAAGTGGAATAATAATGTAACTATATCACAAAGTGGTGTTAACTGGGCGTTACAAGTATCAAATGGATCTGTAACTGGAGTTGCTACTTGGGTAGGATTGGATGGAACAAATCTACAACCAGGAGATATAATTACTATTGATTCACCAAACATTAGCGAAGGTGGTCTTCCTTGTGTCCTTACTGTCGGTGGATCATTAACTGTTAATGCAGGTAAGTATACTGTTGGTGGTAGAATTAAGAACAAAGATGGTTCTACAGTAAAAGATATGATATATGTTCCATTGTATGTAAGTGGATCAAATACAACTTCAGAACAAAGTACGGAAATTGATACTGCTGGATCTTCTAATGGTAATGTATTTGATTATGATATGAGTGGTAATCAGTGGTATGTTAACGTTTCAACTAGTACTAATAACATTCATACTACTATAAGTGGTAACTCTGCTAAGTATGGTCCTAGTGGTATTCTATCAACACCTAGTTCATACCTTAAGAGAAT
>Ga0163179_10002829_pt1 | contig 11952 bp, 12 predicted proteins | sample AtlANTMetagenome_FD_109643 | JGI IMG/M metagenome (GOLD analysis project Ga0163179, IMG submission 109643) | Marine eukaryotic phytoplankton communities from the Atlantic Ocean - Atlantic ANT 2 Metagenome | ecosystem: Environmental > Aquatic > Marine > Oceanic | place: North Atlantic Ocean... | reverse complement strand
GTTGTACAGCTCCAGTCCTTCACGGGTCTCTCCTATCCACTTGGCTGTGTGCACGCTGCCATCAGGATTGATGAGCGATACAAAGCCGTCGTTCTTTGAGGCGTCGAGACGGTCGCCAGAGTTCATGGCGAGGATAAGATTTCGGGCGGGGTCAAAGGTCGCGCTTTCACAAAAGTGAAAACTCCCAAAGACTTTGACATTACCCGACATTTCTACCCAATCCCCGGCTTCGTTTGTGGCTCCTAGTGGTTTGCCAACGGAAAAATCCTGGGCGCGGCATTTAAGGAAAACGCTCACAAAAGCCATGATGAAAATCGTGAATGAGGTTCGCTTAGTTGAGATTATTGGCCGAAAATTCGAGGATAGGTGTTGCATGATATGAGTCCTTGTTGGGTAGGAAGATAATCGAAGGGGGCGTCTTCGTGCCAGATTCTATTTACGCCAAAAAAGTTTCTGAAAGTCAATCGATTGAGGAAGCGTAAAACGAAGGGCGCGGGGATTGTTTGAATGAGATTTAGAAGGGTTCGCCGCGTTTCTCCTAACGTTTTTACCAGCATTGAGGAATTGGATACGTTTGTAGAAGCACTTAGGTTCATGAGCTGAGCCCGTTTGCTGTAAACGCGACTGACTATTCTTCCACTTCAACAATCATTTCAATCTCGACCGCAGCACCCAGGGGCAGGGAGCTGAAGCCGCTGGCGGCCCGAGCGTGTCTGCCTTTTTCGCCGAATACCTCAACCATTAAGTCGGAGCATCCGTTAATGACTTTTGAGTGATCAGTGAAATTGTCGCTGGCATTGACCATGCCGAAAACTTTGGCGATTCCTTTCACCTTAGAGAGGTCTCCGACTTCAGCTTTTAGCGTGGCAAGCAATGCGATCGCTGAGAGGCGTGCTGCTTGATACCCCTCTTCGACGGTAAGGTCTTTTCCCAGCTTACCGATGACAACGGATTTATCTTTTCGGAGAGGCAGGTGTCCCGAGAGAAAGATCGTGTTGCCTATGCGTCTAGCGCCCACGTAGTTGGCAATCGATTTGCTGGGCGTTGGAAGGGCGATGCCTAGTTTTTCTAAGTTAGCCTCTGGATTGGAGCCAGCGTGGTGAGCAGCGAAGCAGGATTGAGAAACGAGGGTCAGGGCGACGGCAGCTATGAAGACGACGCTTAACGAGTAGAATGAAGTTTTCATCTTTTGCATATATCCGGAGATATTGGGTTCTGCCAAACTCGCAAGCATCTTACTTTTAACGCCAAAAAAACCTCAGGATTGGGGTGAGTGCCTTGCGATTCTCCCAAGATTACCCAATCCTGGCAAACTAGCTGCGAAGCCTATGCTTGCCATGGTCGATTAAGCCGACTATTTCTAATGCATGAAAATTCGGCTACCCCTGATGTTCGCCTTTTTTCTGGCTACCCATTGGCTCGTTTTCAGTCAACCTGATGGGTAAACCGATCGTTACCTCAAGTAGTACCCGGAGGCGGATCTAAACGGGGATGGCACGTTGACTCGCGATGACGCGAAAACACACCGACAAAAGGCCGGGAATCGCAGCAGCGAAATACTCGAGAACAATCTGATCCCCCGATGGCGACAACCAGAAGTCCCATTCGCATATTGCGTGGGTTGCCATTTCCGAATCGGTTTTACCGATAAGGGAAGAGAAACTGAAATAGCAGGATGGAGTTGATTAGAGTTCTGCCTATCGATGCACGGTGGGCAAAGAACAACACCCGACCATTCTGTTTTTCCATGGCGGAGGAGGAAAATCGAATCTGCAGGACTTGAAAAGCAATTTGTACAATCAACCCATACAAACCCGGGATTATTGTCTCAGCCTGCCTGATCTAGCAGGTAGCTGGGTTCGATGTAGGGGTAGTCCGAGTCAAACTCAGTCAAGGGATGGGGGTTTTCCTCAATTGCATGAGGCCGCCTTTCGCTTCCAAGCTTGTTGCGCAACCCGTCACCGATCCGGTTACCCATGTCCTCCATGCGTTTTTTGAGGTCCTTCACGATGTCGGGATGTTGGGTGGCGACATTGTTCTGCTCCGAAAGGTCTTCTGACAAATTGAATAGTTCTGGCTTGGACGTATCGACATCTCGTCGTCCAGCGGTGGCGAATCGTAATTTCCAATCCCCTACACGAACTGCTTGAAGCTGATCGACGAGATAGTAGAAAAAAGCATCGTAGGGGCTTTGGGCTCCGGGTTCCCCTCTCCAAATCGGGCTGACATCATGACCGTCGCGGATCGGATCGCCGCTGAGGGGTTGTCCCAAGATAGCTGCGATAGTGGGGTAGAAGTCCATCGCAGTGACGAGCTCTTTGGAAACCGATCCCGCCTCGATTTGCCCGGGCCATTTCATGATACAAGGAACGCGCATGCCGCCCTCCCACGTTTGGCCTTTGGTGCCACGCAAGGCACCGTTGCTACCTCCGTGTTGGTCTACTCGGCTACCGTTGTCAGAAGTGAAAATAACGATAGTGTTATCCTCGAGGCCGAGGCGTTTCAATTCGGCAACTATGACCCCCGTGCTCCAGTCCACCGCGGCTACCGCGGCACCGTAAATGCCATTGCGGGAAGCCTGGAGAAACGGGTCCATCACGTAGTGCGGTAGGTGGACATGCATGTGAGCAAAATAAAGAAAGAAAGGATTCTCTTTGTTCTCCCGAATAAAAGTCACGGCCTCCTCGGTATAGCTTTGAATTAAGGGGGCCTGTTTGGGCTGCTCGGCGATGACCTCCTCATTGCGCAAAAGGGGCAGAGGCGGGCTTTTCGGACGGCGAGGCATGATCGCCATATCATTACTGTAGGGGATCCCGTAATACGAATCGAATCCGTGCCGAGTGGGCAGGTGTTCCAATTGGTCTCCCAAATGCCATTTCCCCACATGACTGGTCGCGTATCCCTGCCACTTCAAGTACTCTGGTAGCAAGAGCTCATTTGGATGGAGACCTTCGGCGAAGCCCGGAAACAGTACCCAGCTCGTGCGACTTTCCTTGAAGGCGTCAAATCCGACCCGACCCGGATACCCACCCGTCAGCAGGGCGGCCCGCGACGGAGTACAGACGGGACTGGCGGAATAATAGTCGGTAAAGCGCATGCCGTCCAAGGCTAACTGATCCACGTGAGGCGTGTCGTTTTCATCCGAACCGTAGCACCCGAGGTCCCCGTATCCTAGATCGTCTACGTAGATTAATACAATGTTGGGCTTACGCTCGCCTGCAGAACAAAGGGACGAAGGAACAAACAAAGCGAGGAGAATCAAGATGGCGTATGGCATGGGCGTAGACTCACGCTTTTTCCGAGAATCGGCAAGTGTGCTTTTCAGTTAGCCTCGATAAACTAATATGGACGACTTGGGACATTCAAGTTGGCCCTAGCTGGACAAATTGCCAGATGCCCTTAAACTCTACTTAGTTTAAAAATAGGAAAAAAAGTACCTTACTCGCTTAAGCTTGAGCCACCTAGAAATCATTGTATAAGAACAGAGTGTGACTAGTAAGTAGGGTTTAATGGTTGTTAAGGCTACTTGTCCGTTCTGCTGAGATTGCGGTCCAAGCCTTAAGGATCCACAGCTGATCGTTGATCCGCAGCTGACCAAGGATAGTCAGCCTTACCTCAGAGACCACTCTGTGGTGTTCCTTTCAGTGCACACCATTCAAACTTTCTTCAGCTTTCATTCGATCGCGGTGTTGTTTGGGAATATGAAATTGGGAATGGTGAGGATTGAAAAGGGGGGGTTCTCGTTGACAGGTTAGCAAGTGGAGGTGCAGTGTGTTTTTTTGTCTGGCAAGGGAATTTGGACGTATGGGAAGATCATTGATGAGATAGTCTTTTAAAACCGCGATCGAAGAGTACTGACCACAAGAAGGTTAAGACTGTGCTTGGGCAACGATCTACTCATGACGAACGCTTTACTCTATTCCTGCAGCATACTCTCGGCCGTGTCCTTTTTGTGGTACGCGATCGATTGCCTGACTACCGTACGAATGAAACTCGAATTTGAGCGGTATGGCCTTGATCGATACAGAATACTGACCGGCATCCTTCAAATTTGTGGAGTAATCGGCCTTTGGATCGGATACGTGGTTCCTGTAATCGGTGTTTTAGCTGCCTCAGGTCTCGCGATCCAGATGGTTCTAGCACTGTGCGTACGGATAAGGATTAAGGATGGGCTTCTGAGCTCGCTACCGGCGGTGTTCTATCTAATTCTTAACACAGGACTGGTCTACTTATATCTGCAGGGTGGTTGAGTAGAAGGCTAGGAACGCAGTAAGCAGCAAGATGGTGGCGGCAGGCATGGACTTCGCGGGCGGATCTTTAATTTTTATGTGCCAAGCAACCGCTCCGAGCATCAGGAAGGCTAGTACGAGCGAGGAGGGAAGTACGGCTTGGGGAATGAATAGGCCAACGAGAAGGCCGATCGCGGCACTTACCTTTACAACACCTACCAAGGCAACCGACCACGCTGGCAGTCCGTATGCGGCAAATTCTTCCGTCATGTTGATTGCTTGGCCGCCTCGGTAGGGAGAAGGCTTTTTAAACCTTAGCACCCAAACATTGAGGATCCCTAGTCCCACTATTATCTGACACGTAATTGCTAAATATTCCATGGCGATTAGTTCCTTTCAAAAGGTATTCGATGAGGTGAGTCGGGTTTTCCCGTCACAGAGTAGTATTCCACTCAAGGGGAAAAATGGAGGGTGCTCGCGAATAAGTCAAAGCTTTCAAATTCCTCATAAAGATAGATTTTCAACGCTCGGGAATGAACAAAGGGCGACCCATCAGCCAATGGTGCGTCAATAAAATGCCTGCTTGATGGGCTAGCCGTTCTTTTGGAGCGTTCCTGTTGGCAGTTTGGTTAAATTACCGAACCCTTCTCTTTCGGCGGCTTCTAGGCTTGTACAGGGGCCATTGGGTCCTAGGGTTCCCATCCGATGAGAATCCACTCCGTTTGGCGAGTCGATTGCTTCTCGAGTTTGATCTGAATTTCGATGCAAAGAGTTGTTATCCCCTTTTTGGTCCTGCTGACCGTTTGGACGAATAGTCTGGCTTCAAAGACGGAGGAGGTATTTTGGCCGGGCTGGTTGGGGCCGAATCGGGATGGCCAGGTAGATTATTTTGAGGCGCCTACTCAATGGCCGCAAGATTTGCAGAGGGTCTGGAGCAAGGAAGTTGGCGAGGGATCGAGTATGCCGATTGTGGTGGACGGTCGGGTCTATCAGCACGCTCGACAAAGTGGTGAAGAGGTGGTTTGGTGTTTAAGTTTGGGTAGTGGCGAAGTGCTTTGGCGGAAAAGTGATCGTGTTCCGTATCAGATTTCCCATTTCGGCGAGCGTCATGGAGACGGTCCGCTTTCCAATCCAACTTATGCCAATGGACGCCTCTTCACGCTAAGCGTTACGGGGGTACTCTCTGCTTGGGCGGCGGACTCGGGCGAGCGACTTTGGCGGAGGGACTATGCGGATCGTTTTGTGCACACACACCCGAAATGGGGGCATTCCACTTCGCCGCTTGTGGACGGCGAGCAGGTTGTGGTGCATTTTGGGAGTGACGATGACGGGGTACTGGTGGCACTTGACGTCGCAACGGGCGAGGAAGTTTGGACGGAAGGAGAGGACGGAGCCAGTCATGCTTCGCCCATCCTAGTCGAAATCGACGGAGTGCACCAAATTGTGGAATGGAACAGCAATTCGGTGGTCGGACTGGAGAGCCAGACGGGGCGTCGTTTGTGGTCTTACTTCTTGCCGCATCGTGGTTCTAACCAAAATTCCCCTACGCCGGTTCATTATCAGGGCTGCCTCATTGTCGGGGGCGAGAACCGAGGAATTCGCAGTCTGGAGCCGATTTTGGAAAACGGAAATTGGCGGATAGAGGAAAAATGGCATCAGCGAAATATCTCCCTCAACATGGCCAGCGCCATCCTGAGCGAAGGGAGCTTGTACGGATTGTCGCATTTCCGGCAGGGACAGTTTTTCCGGATGGATCCAATGACAGGGGAAGTTATCTGGACTGGTCTGTCGCGAATGGGTGAATACGCGACATTTTTGGCGATCACTGGGCATGTTGTTGTTCTTAGAGACGATGCTACTTTAGATGTTCTTGTAGCCGGTGAGAACGAGTATCGGCCGGCCGCATCTTTCGAGGTAGGGGAAAGCCCGACTTGGACCGCACCGGTGTTGTTGCAGAATGGGATCCTGGTTAAGGATCGGAGGAACCTTTATCGGTGGAAGTTCGCTAAGGATTAAGACGAAAGGTTGAAGGTGTAGTACTGGATATTGAATCGGGGGTTCCTCTGCCACCTTGAGGCTCGCTTTACAGGAAGGGTTTGAAAAGCCAGCCTGCTGTAAGTGAAGGCAGCTTTGTAAGAGCGATGGGAAGTGGTAAGGCGGCGTTTCTAGATCTGACGCTACCGGTGGAAGACAATCGATAAAGGTTGTGCCACAGCATTTCCACGGACTTGTGGGGAGTTCCGAGCTAGGAGGTGGTTATCGACAATTTATGGGGCCGGCTTGTGGAAGTTTACGTCAGTGGATGAAAAACAGAGCCGATGGTCTAAAAACCGATCGAACGGCGTTTTAACGACCGATTAGTGGACTGTGCAACTAGGGTAACCGGATTGAGGTTTTTTGGGATTTTGATACCCCAAAGGTTGGTCCTAACTACCTAATAAACTGACTAACGAATTTGGCAAAAATCCTGAGGTGTTTAGTCGCCGTCAGGTCTGGTCGCTCTTTCAAGCTCTTCTAGCTCGGCCTCTTCCGCGGCGATTCGGGCTTCCTCGGCGGCTTTCTCCTCGGCTTCCCTCGCCGCTCGGAGTTTTTCGGCTTTGGCTTCTTCGCGGGCCATGCGCTTTTCGCGTTTCTTCTGTTCACGCTCTAGGCGCTTGTAGTCTTTGCTAGGTGTCGATGCCATTGTAACTAGGGTTGATAATATTCGTTTGGTGGATTCGCCAGTTGGGTAAAATCAGGCCCAAAATCTAAGCGAATCATAGCTGTAAACTTCAAACCCATAGAGGAGGCGGGATGGGATCAAGTAAGAAAATGGTTCTTAAGCGCTTTCCGCTCTCGAATTTGCCCCCGCAAAAAGGGGATCTGTTAAAAGAGAAGGCTTTTTAACGGTTGTGGCAAATGGCTGCCTACCGATCCGGCCGCTTTTGGCTAAAGAGCCATGTCAGGAAATCTGTTTCTGGATCGCAATGGTCGCTGCTGAATTGAGTCGTTCCATTGTCGCTGCCTGGAATGATCTTTCCGGGAATGTTGTGTCTGTCGCCTTTGAATGTAGTGAACTTCATGTTCCCACCTAGTTGTTTCATTTCATTAAACAAATTGAGGTTTCGACCGTAGGGACAGGTGGGGTCTAGGTCCCCGTGAAAGGCCCAGATTGGAACGTTCTTAATCAGGGTGGCATCGATAAACGGTGCTGTATTCGTTAGGCCGGTACCAGCGGAAGGGGCTATGGCAGCAAAATAGTCGGGGTCAAACTGAACAAGGATATTCGTGCCATGGCCACCCATGGAATGGCCCATCATGTAGATGCGAGCGGTGTCCACGGAGGGCAGTCCTGAGATGATCTGCTGTATCTTTTTAAGGTCTGACTTCTGATAAAGTTCGGTAACTTGCGGGGCGAGCACGTAGCAAGGATAGTTTCTGCGAACATCCTCATCTGCCAAATGCTGATTCCAGATCTTGAGCTGCCTCCGGTTGTCGGTACCTCTGCCTCCTCCGCCGTGCAGAGAAACGATAACCGGATATATGTGACCGGGTTCGTAATCCAGTGGTTTCATTAAGCTATGAATCATGATGGCGTCATCTTGTGGCTCATACAAGTCGATCCAGTCGGTTTGAGTGGGTGTGTTGCTTTCCTGTGCGATGAGAGAGGTAGTGATAACTGCCGTAAATAGGTAAGAGGCGATTCTAAGTAAGTTCATCTAATTTTGGGGATGGAGTGGCTGCAAATCGGAAAAGAAGGAATGGGCTTAGCCCATTCTGCAAGGCAATATTTGTTTTTCTGGTGCTGCTTTTAGTTGCTCTTGATTTTAGAATTGTCTAACTGCGACCAAATGTTGAATTGTTTATTTGGAAATATGCTCAGCAAACTACTTCTTGCTCTAGGTCTTTCGGTACTGATCCTCGGTTGTTCCACACTAGATGAACGAGTAGACCCTTTAGTGGGTGTTTGGGATTATGAGATCTTCAATCTGCCAAGAGGCGAGCCGGTAGGATACTTTACATTGTCGAAAATCGACGACCAGTACAACCTAGTGCTATCAAATGCTAAGGGGCTATTGGAGGTGGAGGATGTATCCATTGAGAAGGAGCGCATAGTAGGCGGGCAATTCGTTTCCGAAGGATATACGATCGACTTGAGGGGCGTCTTTGACGGAAATACATTCGAAGGTAATATTGATGCCGAAGGGAACGTGTTTCGAATGGAAGCACTAAAACGAGAGTAGTTAGGTAGCTGGGTGGTTCTGCGGCCTAGGATGTCTAAATCTTAACTGGGCGGAGATCGCCTTTTTAGTTAAGCGAAGATCCGTCGAAATCGTATCGGTCGGACAACCTAGGTTGACGTAAGGCCACACACCTTACTATTTTGAAGTGAGAAGTGTTACCTCGCTCTCCCTGCAGTTCTTTCTTTTGTTGTGCTTTCCCATGGGCAGTCATTCGTTGCGATGCCACCGGACCCGAGCACTTTGGTAACGGGTGTCCCGATTCTGACTTGGATCCGATCCTGAAATTCGATGCGGATTGGAATGTGGTGGAGAGCTTTGGCGGTGGGATGTTTATCTGGCCGCATGGTCTGTTTGTGAACGAAGACAGAAATGTTTGGATGACGGATGCCGTAAGGCCGGATCTAACCCCTGCGGGAATGAAGGTCTAAAAAGTAGTCAAGTTTAGCCCGTCTGGCGAGGTTTTGATGACCCTAGGCTTACAGAGCAAAGCGGATTATCAGTTTAACGTGCCGGCAAACGTTGTCATCGAGAAAAATAGGTATATACTTATCGCGGATGGACTTAGCGCGGACGGCTATTTTTAGCAGATCGATTCAACAATCGGCTGCAAATCCTAGAGTAGGACGGGACGTATGTTGCCCAATGGACCCAGTTTGTAAGGCCCAGCGGGGTGTTCTTTGTTGAACGCGATAAAATCTACGTTTCCGATTCCGAGTCGGACTATGTGCAGAATCCGGGTTGAGAAATGGGTATCCGTATTGGTGATGCCAAGACCGATTGGGTCGACTATTTCATCTTGCTGCCAACAGAAGACCCACGATTCACCAAGGGCGATGGGGCGGATTTTGTTACCGCGGATGCGGCCGGAAATCTCTATGGAGGCGAGCCCAGCAGCCGGAAATATCAGAAGTAAGTCCGGGTGAGGCCGTGAGATTCGGGTTACGGTGAATATTCTAAGTATTGAGGATCTGTGAGGCTTTTCAGAAAGGCCACAAGAGCACGTTCATCTGCTTCAGAAAGCTGAATGCCTTCTGGTGGGTGCTTCGCCAGATTCGGATCCAATGTTTCACTATTGTGGATCCCGCTATTGTAGTGGGCAACCACATCCTCAAGTGTTGCCAGGCTTCCATCGTGCATGTAGGGTGCGGTTAGTTCAATGTTGCGTAGCGAAGGGGTGGCGAACTTGAATCGGTCTGAAATTTTGGCGGTGTATTCATATTTCCCCAAGTCTTTGGAGGGGAAAAGACCGTTATTATGAAATTGGTTATCGGTAAAAAGGGCTCCTCCATGGCAGTGAAAGCAATCCGCCCCAAAACGGTTGGATCGAGGCTCGTACTCCGTCATGAAGAGTTCAAATCCACGTTTTTCCTCTTTGGTCAATTTGGTCTTTCCGGAAATGGCTTCATCAAATCTGGAGTGGTAGGAGACAAGTGTTAGAAGATAGTTCTCTAGGGCTAGTTCAATGTGCTCCTGGGTGATTGTTCCAGGGTTGAACGCCTTTGCAAAAAGTTCCTTGTAGCGAGTTTCCGCTTGTAGTTTTTTGATCACCTGGTCGACACTCGACCCCATCTCGTTCAGAGCGAGGATAGGATGAAAGACCTGTTCGCGAAGGGAAGTTGCCCGACCATCCCAGAAGAACGCTTCCTTCCATGCCAGATTGAAGAGAGGCATAGAATGGCGCCGTGTCATCGTGCTGTTCGTGCCCGTACTTTGGATGCGGGTATCGGAAAACGCGTTCTTCGGATTATGGCAGGTGACGCAGGAAATGGTATTGTGCGTTGATAAGATGGGATCGAAGAACAGCTCTTTCCCCAGTTCCACTCTTTCGGTGACAAGCGGGTTGTCAGTGGGGAGATCGGGCATTGGGAAATGCCGGCTCATTTTAAATTCATAAGGTGTATGGAGATCGGGTAGGTCGATCGGCCTCGGAGGAGCGGATTTCTTTTTTGGGCTGAATTCTTGTATGCGATTGATCTGGAAGGAGCCAAGCAGGTTCTGTACTAGCTTGAGAGCAATGTCATCTGCTTTGTGGGAATGTGTGGAGTAACCGTCATTTTGAAATGATAGTGAATGCGGGCTTCCAAGAACCTTATTTAGATCGAAACCTATTTCAATCAGGGTATGTTCAATATGAAAGAGATTGAGCGGCAACTGGATCGGGACAAGATTTACGTCATTGGCCAAATGATACACGAAGCCACCGATTTTACCCTCGGGAAATCTAACACGTCCCTCTAGGGCCATGAATATGTAGCCGGTAGCCCAGGTCCAGTGAAGGTTGTTATAATCCGGATTGAGGGCGTGCCGAATCGGGTATTGGCTAGGGTCGGAGTGATTCAGATCTTCTGGTAATCCAATGTTGAATCGGATCGAGCGATAGGTATTGGGAGGTAGCAGAAAATCAATGCTTGTTAGGCGCTTGGCCGCATCGATGTATCCAATTGTGTCAACTTCAACCCAATTGCCACTACTGGTTTCAAGGGCAATTTCGCTTATGAGGTAGCTGACTCGAGAAAGAGAATAAGTTTCGTCGCTTGTGGATTTGTACCGTAGTGAGTCCAGGAAAAGTAGTGCCCCGTCGGATTCGTGTGTGAATACCAGTCGCAAAGTGGGATCGTCCTCTGCCTTTAAAAAGTGAAAAAGAGGACATAGGAGCGATACTAACAGGATCCTAATTTTCACTGAGGCAAATCGCTGTATCCGCCCCCTAGTTCGCTGTCTTTGGCAAGACAGGCATTGTAGGCTGCCAAAGCGGTTCCCTCAAGCGTCTGAATACTTAGGGGACTTTGTTCATTGAGATCAAATGCCGGGGATCCTATGTTGTAGAATTCGAAACTTGGAGTGTCGGTGCTCGACGTAGGGTCGCCAAAGATGATTAGTTTGTAATCCGGATAGTCCCCAGCGATGATCGCCCTTCCGTTCGTTGTTCCGGTACGCTCGGCGACAACAAATCGATCTTGGATATCATTTCCTTTAAGGATGGGAACGATGCTTTGTGAGCGGACACTTTGTGATGATAGGCTGGGAACTGCCGTCTCATCAATTCCAGCCAGCTCAAGGATCGTGGAAAATAAATCGATACAATGTACTAGTTTTTCCGTTGAACTGCCCGCTTCCACATCCACCCAGGGTCCTTTAGCGATCATGGGGACATGGATACCACCATTGTAGAGATCCCCTTTAGAGTTGCCTTCTCCAAAGGGCGCTTGGACAACTTGGTTAGGCGTTCCGTTGTCGCCCAGTAGAATGACCTGAGTGCGGGCAGGGTTGACCGCTTCCAGTAGGCGCCCGATCTCGGTGTCGAGTGCTTCCAGAGCTTTGCGATATCGGAACTGATTATTTGATTCTCCTGATTCTTGGATCGAGTACCCGCTGTCCGGAGCCAACTCAGGGGGCGGATCGTGAAATGGTGTGTGTGGCGCGTTAAAGGCTACCCAAGCAAACCAGGGCGTTCCGTTGGCCTCGTTTTCTTCAATGAAAGTCGTCGCGTGGTTCACCTG